>FWPV01001291.1_pt1 | contig 70854 bp, 65 predicted proteins | sample 2228371 | NCBI WGS metagenome assembly FWPV01 (sample SAMEA103939776, study PRJEB20133) | metagenome
CACATGCCCCTGCCCCTTTCCCCAAACCCCATCCCCCAACCCCTTATGGTTTTTATTTTGGCAAATCGGGTCCGGAGGATCCGCCTTGCCAGATGCGTAAGCGGGTTGGGAGGGAGGGCAGGGGCCTCGGGTTCCTGGCCCTCGCCCCACATTATCTTTATCCTACCTTTCCCAACCGGTGGATGGCTTCTTCCAGGCGGTCCTTGTTTACAGTGAGGGCCAGGCGCACAAACCCCTCCCCGGGGGCGCCGAAGCCCACGCCGGGGACCACCACCACGCCAGCCTGTTCCAGCACTTGGGCAGCGAAGTCCAGGGAGTTCACCCCCGGGGGAGTGCTCAGCCAGACATAAAACGTGGCCTTGGGGGACTCAACCTGGTAGCCCAGTTTTTGGAGGCCCTGAACCACCACGTCCCGGCGCTCCTGGTAGATGCGGCAGTATTCCCGCACACTGCTCTGGTCCGAGTCCAGGGCGGCGATGCCCGCCAGCTGGATGGCATCGAAGGCCCCGGAGTCGATGTTGCTCTTGATTTTCCCCAGAGCCGCCAGGACGTCCTTGTTGCCCACCGCCATGCCCAAGCGCCAGCCGGTCATGCTGTAGGTCTTGGAGAGGGAATGGAACTCGATGCCGATCTCCTTGGCGCCGGGCACCTGCAGGAAGCTGGGAGGCCGGTAGTCGTCGAAGGCCAGCTCGCTATAGCAGGCGTCGTGCACCGCAATGATGCGGTACTCCCGGCAGAAGTCCGCCAGCTGCCGGAAGAAATCCAGGTCCGCGGTGGCCGCGGTGGGGTTGTTGGGGTAGTTGAAGAAAAAGAGCTTGGCGTCCCGGGCTTCGATGGGCGGGATATGAACCAGGTCGGGGAGAAAATTATTTTCCTTGAGCAACGGTATCGGGTAGGGGTTGCCCCCGGCGAAGAGCGTCCCCATGCGATAGACCGGGTAGGCCGGCGTGGTGACCAGGTTGACGTCGCCGGGGTTGTTGACCCCCAGAGGCAGATGGGCCAGGCCCTCCTTGCAGCCGATGAGGGTGATGACCTCGCACTCCGGGTCCAGGTCCACGTCAAAACGCCGCTTGTACCAGCGGGCCACCGCCTCCCGGAACCGGCTGAGGCCGGAGTACATGGGATAACGGTGCGTGGCCGGGTCCGCCACCGCCTCCTGCATTTTCTGCACGATGAAATCAGGCGTGGGGAGGTCGGGGTCACCCACCCCCAGGTCGATAATGTCCACCCCCTTGGCCCGCACCTCCTCCTTCTTCTCGTCGATGGCCTTGAAGAGATAGGGGGGAATGAGGCCCAAACGGTCCGCCGGCTGGAAAAACGTCATGGCTACCCCTCTTGCCCGATAAGATGATTTTTCAACGTGCCGATGCCCTCCACCCGGATTTCCACCACGTCCCCCACCCGCAGGGGGCCGATGCCCGCCGGGGTGCCGGTGGCAATGACGTCCCCGGGCAGCAGCGTCATGACCTGGGAAATGAAGGAGATGAGGCGGCGCACCCCGAAGACCATGTCCCGGGTGTTGCCGTGCTGGCGCCGTTCTCCGTTGACCCAGGCCTCCACCGTAAGGTTGTCAGGGTCGCCGATCTCAGTTTCGATCCAGGGCCCCAGGGGGGCAAAGGTGTCGAAGCCCTTGGCCCGGGTGAACTGGCCGTCCTTTTTCTGCAAATCCCGGGCGGTGACATCGTTAAAGCAAGTATAGCCCAGCACATAATCCAGGGCCTGCGCCTCCGGCACCTGCCGGGCGGTTTTGCCCATCACCACCGCCAACTCCGCTTCGTAGTCCACCCGGCGGCTCATCTTGGGATACACAATGGCCTCGTTGGGGCCAATGACCGAGGTGGAGGGCTTCAGGAAAATCAGCGGTTCATCGGGCACCTCCCGGCCGAACTCTGCCGCGTGGTCCCGGTAATTTAACCCCAGGGCGATAATTTTGGTGGGCTCGCACGGGGCCCGGAGGGTGACGTTGTCCAGGAGAAAGATCTCGCCGGTGCGGGAAATGACCTCGAAGGGCGTGTCCCACAAGGGAAAGACCCGCTCACCCTCCAACACCCCGTACCCGGTCCGGCCCTCCAGGGCAAAGCGCACCAGCCGCATGGCAGATTGACCGTTAAATCATAGCAGGCCGAAGCCTGCGACCAAGTCATTGAAGCCATAAACTGACAGCTTATAGCTGACAGCTATTTCAACCCCAGCACATCCTGCATGTCATACAGGCCCGGCTCCTGTTGCACCACCCACTTGGCGGCGGTCACCGCGCCCCGGGCGAAATTGTCCCGGTTGTGAGCCCGGTGGATGACCTCCAAGCGCTCGCCGATACCGCAGAAGATGACGGTGTGCTCGCCGGTGATGTCCCCGGCCCTGACCGTCATGATGCCGATCTCTTCTTTGCTGCGCTCGCCGGTAATCCCTTTGCGGCCATAGACCCCCACCTTCTCCAGGTCCCGGCCCAGCTCCCGGGCGATGACCTGGGCGAGCTTCAGGGCCGTGCCGCTGGGCGCGTCCTTCTTCAGGCGGTGATGGGCCTCCACGATCTCCACATCATAGCCGTCATTGAGCACCGAGGCGATCAGCTGACACACCTTGAACATCAGATTAACGCCGACGCTCATATTGGGCGCGAACACCACCCGGGATTTCTCCGCCAACCATTTGAGCTCCGCCACCTGGTCGGGACTCATCCCGGTGGTGCCGATGACCATGGCCTTGCCCGCCTCGGATGCGGCCTTCAGATGCGCCAGGGTCGGCTCCGGGTGGGTGAACTCGATGAGCACGTCGCCCACCGGCAGGACCTCGCCGAGTGCGCTGCTCACAGCAATGCCCTTTTGGGGCAGGCCCACCACTTCGCCCACATCCCGTCCCACCGCCGGGTGACCGGGGCGCTCCAGGGCCCCCACCAGCTCAATCCCTTCCGCCGCCTCAATCATGTGAATGATGCGGCCGCCCATCCTTCCTGCCGCCCCGGATACGATCGCCTTGACCATATCGCCTCCGCCGGTTGTTTGGGGGAGGGCCAGGGAGCGTGGCTCCCTGCCCTCCCCCCAAGCCCCCCTCCCAACCCTTTAGGTCTGCCGGGGAAGTCGGGGCGGCGGCCCCGTCTTCCCCGGCAAAAAAAGCATAAGGGATTAGGGGAAGGGGATTGGGGGAGGGGGTAAGGGCCTGCGGCCCTTAGCCCCCTCCCCCAACTACCTCAAATCAACCCGTACTTCTGCATGACGCCCCGGAGCTTTTCCTCGTTGGCCGGGGACAAGGGGCACAGGGGTTGGCGCACTTCGCCGGTGATTTTGCCCAGCATTTTCAGGGCGGTTTTGGCGGGCGCCGGGTTGGTCTCATAGAACATGGCTTCCATGAGGGGCCACATCTTGTAGTGCAGCTTCCGGGCGGCGTTCAGGTCACCCGCAAAGAAGGCGTTGCACATGCCGGCCATGTCCTGGGGAACGACATTGCTCACCACCGAGATGACCCCTTTGCCGCCGATGGCCAAAAGCGGCAGCACGGTGAAGTCGTCGCCGGAGAGGAGCGTGAGGCGCTCGCCGCACAGCTCCACAATCTTGGCGCACTGCTTCAGGTCGCCGGTGGCCTCCTTGATCCCCACGATATTGGGGAAGTCCATCAGCCGGGCCACGGTTTCCGGCAGCAGGTTGACGCTGGTGCGGCTGGGCACGTTATAGACCACGATGGGGATTTTGGTGGCCGCGCAGATGGTTTTATAGTGCTGATAGAGCCCCTCCTGGGTGGGTTTATTATAGTAGGGGGTGATCATGAGGGCGAAATCGGCCCCCGCCTGTTGGGCGTGGAGGGTGAGTTCCACGGCCTCGGCGGTGTTGTTGGAGCCGGTGCCCGCGATCACCGGCACGCGTTTTTTCACCTGGTCGATGCAGATTTCCACCACCCGTTTGTGCTCGGCGTGGGACAGGGTGGCGGATTCGCCGGTGGTGCCGCAGGGCACGATGCCATGGATGCCGCCTTCAATCTGGAACTCAATGAGTTCCCGGTAAGCCTCTTCATCCAGCTTACCGTTCTTGAAGGGAGTGACGATGGCGGTGATGGCTCCTTGCAACATGGGTCTCCCTCCTTATTTGATCTCCTCCAGCCACAACACGCCCTGGCAGACCACCAGGGCTTCGCCCTCCAGAAAGACGTCGGTGGGCGTATTCCCCTGGAGGTTGAAGGTCACCGTGAGAACTTCCCCCCCTCGGGTGTGCACCAGGACCGGGGAGCGCACCAGACCCAGCCGGGCGGCCACCAGGGCGGCGGCCACCGAGCCGGTGCCGCAGGCCAGGGTCTCGTCCTCCACGCCCCGCTCATAGGTGCGCACCGCCAGGTCATGGGGGTTTTGCACGGTAATGAAGTTGACGTTGGCGCCGGCGGGCTGAAAGAGGGGGTGGAAGCGCACCGCCCGGCCCCAGGCGGTGACGGGCACCTCCTTGAGATCGTCCACCGGCACCACGACGTGGGGCACGCCCACCCGCATGAAATGCCCCAGGAGGGTTACCTCCTCCAGGGGGATTTCCAGGTGCAGACGCACATCGCCTACGTCGGTCATGAGAACCCGGGCCACCCGGTCATGGACTTCGCAGTGGATGATGCCGGCCAAAGTTTCGATACTGAGGCTGGGGCCGGTCATCCCGTTTAATACTGCGAAGCGGGCGGCGCAGCGGGCGCCGTTGCCGCACATTTCGGCCTCGGAGCCGTCGGCGTTATAAAACCGCCAAGCCAAATCGGCCTGCTCCCCTTCTTCAATAAGGATGAGGCCGTCAGCTCCCAGCCCCACCTTGGGGGCACACAGCCGGCGGGCCAAGCGAGGCTGCTCCGGTCGGGGAAAGCAGCGCTCCCGATGGTCAATGAGGATAAAATCGTTGCCCCCGCCGTGCATCTTGAAAAAGGGAATGCGGCGGCAGCCTTCTTGACCGTTCATCGGATGCCACCCTGCAGAAACAACGGAATCTGTTCACCCCGGATGAGGTGGCGGTAGGATTCCCGCTTTCTGATAACATAAAACGCATCATCTTTCACCAAGATTTCCGCCACCCGGGGCCGGGAGTTGTAATTGGAGCTCATGGAGAACCCGTAGGCCCCGGCGCTCATCACCGCCACCAGCTCGCCGGGCTCAAAAGCGGGCATGGGTCGGTCCTTGGCCAGGAAGTCCCCGGATTCGCAAATGGGGCCCACCAAAGAGGCGATGACCTCCCGCCGCTCCCGCTCCACCACCGGCCAAAGGGCGTGGTAGGAGCCGTAGAGGCTGGGCCGGGCCAGGTCGTTCATGCCCGCGTCCACGATGATGAAGTGCTTGTGGTCGCTCTCCTTGGTGTAGTGCACCCGGGTCACCAAAATCCCCGCATTGCCCACCAGCACCCGGCCGGGCTCCAGGATCAGGGTGACGTCCAAACCGGCAAGCTCCTCAACCAGCGCGGCGCCGTATTCTTTGGGGTGCGGCGGCGCCTCTTCCTGGTAGGTGATGCCCAGGCCGCCGCCCAGGTCCAGGTAGCGGATGCGGATGCCCAAGGCCGTCAGCTCGCCGATGAGCTCCCTCAGGCGCTGCACCGCCTCCAGAAAAGGGGAAAGCTCGGTGATTTGGGAGCCGATATGGCAGGCCACCCCCACCACCTCAATGTGGGGCAGCTCCGTGGCCCGGACGTAGTCCTTCAGGGCCTGCTCGATATTGATGCCGAACTTGTTCTTCTTCAAGCCCGTGGATATGTAAGGGTGGGTCTTGGGGTCGATGTCCGGATTGATGCGCAGGGCCACCCGGGCCGTCATCCCCAGCTTGCGGGCCAGGCGGGAAATGGCCTCCAGTTCCTGGGAGGACTCGATGTTGAACATCAGGATGCCGGCTTTCAGGGCCAGACGGATTTCCTTGGCGTTCTTTCCCACCCCGGAATAGACCATCTTGGCGGGGTCCACCCCGGCCTTGAGGGCCCGATAAAGCTCGCCGCCGCTGACGATGTCGGCGCCGGCCCCCAGAGAGGCGAAGAGGCGCATAATGGCCAAATTGGAGTTGGCCTTCACCGCAAAGCAGACCAGGTGAGGAAACCCCGCAAATGCCTCATCAAAGATCCGGAAGTGGTGGGTCAGGGTGGCGTGGCTGTAACAATAAAAAGGCGTCCCCACCTTTTGGGCGAGGCGCTTTACCGGAACTTGCTCACAATAAAGCTCACCGTTCACATAATGGAAATGATGCATGTCGCGTTCCTGGGTGGATGATATGGCCCAGGAGGGCCAGCCCCACTCCCGTCCCCCCCCTGGGGCCATGCCCGGAGAGGGATGACGAGGGGCTGCTGGGGAGGAGAAAGAGCCGCCCCCCCAGTCGTTCCTCCTCCTCACTCTTTTACCGAGTCACCTCCGCTTCTTCGGAGGGCAGGCTCTCGTTGGGCGGTTGGGCGTCGTCCACCGCCGTGACGTAATAGATCCAGGTTCGGCCCGGGGACGCCTGGGTGTCCACAAAATACGGCCGAGCCAGCAGCTTCGGGGTCAGGAGGGTGAACCGGGGCTCACCTCCGGCCCGGCGATAGACCCGGTAGCCCGCCAAATCCTTGGCCGGGCTTTCATCCCAGCGCAGTTCCACGCCCTTGGCCGTGGGCACGGCCATCAAGTTGAGCAGAGGGGGCGGTGGCGTAGTGTCTCGGGGCAGAACGGTGACCGCCGGGGAATCCAGACTCTCCAGAAAATCCGGGCCCACGCGGCGTACCGCCCGCACCGTGTAAGTATATTCCACGCCGTTCATCAAGGCCACTTCTTGAAAGACCGGCTCGGGCAGCAATTGGGGGGTGACGCGCTGGGCAGACCTTCCGGGGTCCCGGCGATAAACCCGATAGCCCGCCAGATCGGTGGTGGGGCTGCCGTCCGCCAGTCTGGCCACCGGGGTCCAGGTGAGGGTCACGCTGCGGTCGCCGGGCTGGGCCTTGAGGTCCCGGGGGGCTTGGGGCAGCACTCCCCAGGCATGCGATAAGGCAGGCGCAAAATCCCCCAAATACCGCCGCGGCCCGTAGGCGGCCACCTTATATTCATAACGTCGGCCGGGGCGCAGGCGGGTATCCCGGAAGACCACCGCCTCCCCCTGCACCTGGCCGACCCGGGGATAGGACAGATCAATGTCGGCCAGCACGGCAAAGTCTTTGAGGCAACGCCGATCCGGGGCCACCCCGTCGGTCTCGCAGCGATAAAGGCTGAAGCCCTTGAGCTGGGTGAGGGGTTGGCCTAACCGGTTTTCCAGGGGAAACAGCCAGCTCAGCACCAGGCTCTCCCCCTCCTGGGAGAGCCGAAATTCCCGCACCGGCCCAGGCAGAACCTCGTCCGGCGACAGGGGCGCCACCTTCTTGCCGCAAGCCGGGGCAAGAAGGAGGAGAATGAGAATCAGGGGGAGGGCCGGGGGACCGAAGGTCCCCCGCCCTCCCCCTGACCCCCTCCCACCCCCCTTTAAGGGGTTGGGGGTAGGGGTGTGGGGGAGGGGGCAGGGAGCTGTGCCCCCTGGTCCCCTCCCCCACACGTGTCTCCTGCCTCCCCTCACAGGCCCAGTTCCTTCTCCACCCGGCGCAGGGCTTCCTTGACCCGCTCCGGCGCGGTGCCGCCGGGGGAGGTGCGGCGGGCCACCACGTGTTCCACCTTCAGCCAGTCAAAAACATCGGGCCCGGCTTGCGAGGCGAAGCGCTGAATTTCTTCCAGGGAAAGTTCCCAGAGCTCCTTACCCTGAAACGCGGCGTAGCCCACCAGGCGGCCCACCTGTTCATGGGCGGTGCGAAAGGGAACCCCTTGCCGGACCAGGTAATCGGCCAGGTCGGTGGCGGAGAGGAACCCCCCGCTCAATGCCTGGCGCAATCGTTCCGGCTTGATGGTCAGGGTGTCCAGCATGCCGGCCATGAGATTTACCGAGGCCCGCACCGTGTCCACGGTATCAAATAACGGTTCTTTGTCCTCCTGGAGGTCCCGGTTATAGGCCAAGGGCAACCCCTTCATGGTCATGAGCAGGGCCATGAGGTGGCCGGCCACGCGGCCGGTCTTGCCCCGGATGAGCTCGGCCACATCGGGGTTTTTCTTCTGGGGCATGATGGAGGAGCCGGTGGCGTAGGAGTCGGCCAGCTCCACAAAGCCAAACTCGGCGCTGGACCAAAGGATAAGCTCCTCCGCCAAGCGGCTGAGGTGCACCATGAGAATGGCAGCATGGGCCAGGAACTCCAAGATGAAGTCCCGGTCGCTCACCGCGTCCAGGCTGTTGCGGAAGACCTTGGGGAAGCCCAGCTCCTGAGCGGTGAAGGCGGGGTCGATGGGAAAGGTGGTGCCGGCCAGAGCCGCGGCCCCCAGGGGCGAGACCCGGATACGGGCCAAAGATTCCTTCAACCGGGCCTGATCCCGGCGCCACATTTCGTCATACGCCAACAGGTGGTGAGCCAAGAGCACCGGCTGGGCCCGCTGCAGATGGGTGTAGCCCGGCAGGATCTCCCCGAGATGCCGGCGGGCCAGCCGCACCCCGGCCCGGCGTAATTCCTGGAGGGCGCCAATAAGCGTCTCCACCTCCTCCGCCAAATACAGACGCACATCCAGGGCCACTTGGTCGTTCCGGCTCCGGGCGGTGTGGAGCTTGCGGCCCGCCTCCCCGATTTTTTGGGTGAGGCGAGCCTCGATGGCCATGTGGATATCCTCCTGGGACGGGTCCCAGACAAACTCGCCGGACTCGATCTCCCGGCGGATGTCCTCCAAGCCGGTGACGATGGCGTGGGCCTCTTCCTCCGTGAGGATGCCCTGCCTGGCCAGCATGCGGGCGTGGGCCTGGGACCCCAGGATATCCTGCCGGTAAAGGCGGCGGTCAAAGTGCAGGGAGCAGGTGAAATCCTCCACCGCGGCTGCGGTTTTTTCCTGAAAACGCCCGCCCCAGGGTTTGTCAGCCATGATCAGATCATCCAGTCTCGGGTGGTTTGGTTAATCATGCAGGTCTCTTTTCATCTGCTCAAACTGTTCTTTGGTGAGTTCCCCTTTGGCGTAGCGCTTCTTCAGGATGTCCAGGGCCGACTCCGGACCCCGGCCGGCGGGCGGCTCCCAGGGCGGCCGGCCCCCGCCCCGGCCGAAGACGAAATAGAGGCACAGGACCAGGACCACCACCATGACCACGGGCATGACCATGGGGGAAAAACCACATGGGGCCCCACCAGTAGGGTTCGTGCGGCATCTTCCTCCTCCCCAGGCGCGAGTGGTAGCCCGTGTTTCCAGGATTAGGGAAGGTAACCCCTCTTGCAAAAGGCGTTGTCATCCTGGGCGAAGTGAAGGATCTCATCTTTTTGAGATTCTCCGGTCGCTTCGCTCCCTCAGAATGACAAGAAACGGCTTTTGCAGGGCTCTCGCTCTTTTGGGACCCGAAGGTGAAATGCGCTCAGCTTTCCCGCCTACGCCCGGGCCTCCGGATCACAGTCGGACACCCCTCAGATCTACGGGCTGGAAGCCTGTGCTGCCGGCACATGGGATCGGGGGAGGGGCGTGGGGGCGGCCCTAACCCCCTCCCCCACAACTCCCTTTTCCCCTGCCCTCAGCGCCGGCGCCAGCGGGGGCCGGCCGGGGTGTCAATGACCTCCACCCCCTGGGCCAGGAGCTCCTCCCGGATGCGGTCGGCGGTGGAGAAATCCCGACGTTTGCGGGCCTCCTCCCGGACCGCCAGGCGCGCCTCGATGTCCTGGTCCTGCACGGCCTCGGGGAACTGCATCACCGCCAACAGCTCATCCAGCTCCTGGAAGCGGCTGAGGACCAGAGTAGCGGAGGTGCGTCCCAGGCGACCCCGATCCAACTCCCCGTTCAGGTCGGCCACCACCTCAAACATCGCCGCCAAGGCGCGGGACAGGTTCAAATCGTCGTCCAAGGCCGCCAGGAAGTCCTTTTTCAGGAGGAAGAGCCGCTCCTCCACCGCGCCGGCCTGAGAGTCTTCGCCTGCCAGGAGGCTTACCCGGGTCAGAAAATGGTCCAACCGGGCCCGGGCCCGGGCGGCGGCTTTCAGGTTCTCCAAGGTAAAAGCCAGGGGTTTGCGGTAATGGGTGGCCAGGAGAAAATAGCGCACCTCGGAGCCGCTGAAACCCCGGTCAAAAAGCTGCCTGGCGGTGAGCTGGCCCGGCTCTTTCAGGGGCCGGCCGTCCTTGAGAAGGAGCTCGCAGTTAAGCCAGAAGGTGGCCAAAGGCCGGCCGGTAGCCGCCGCGAACAGGGCGTTTTTGTTTTCCTCGTGGGGGAAGAGGGTTTCGATGCCGCCCACATGGAAATCCGCGGTCTGGCCCAGATGCTTCAGGGCCATGGCGGCGCACTCCAGGTGCCAACTGGGCCGCACCTGTCCCCAGGGGGTGGTGAAATAAAGGCCGCTTTTCAATTCCCCCAGCTTGGCCCGCTTGAGCAAGGTGAAGTCCCGGGGATCTTCCTTGGCGTATTCATCCAGATCCACCGTCTTGCCCACCCTGATTTTCCCCAGATCCAGGCCGGAGAGGCGGCCGTAGCCTTTGAAGCGCACGATGTCAAAATACACCGAGCGCAGTTTTTCGTACGCATATCCTTTGGTGAGGAGCTTTTTCGTGAGCTCCACCATGTCGTCCACGTGCTGGCTGGCCAGCGGGTACAGGGCTCCTTCCCGAATGCGGAGCGCCTGAATGTCCTGGAAAAATTCCCGGCGAAAGCGCTGGGTGAAGTCTGCCAGTTTCTCCCCTGCGGCCGCCGCGCCGGCAATGGCCCGGTCATCCAGGTCAATGAGGCTCACCACCTGCCGCACCTTGAAGCCCCGGAAACTCAGGGAGCGGGCCAGAAGGTCCGCCACCACCAGGCGGCGGGCCTGGGAGAGGGACAGGTGCGTGTGCAGGGCCGGACCGTCCACAAAGATGGCGGCCTCCCCCTCCCGGAGGGGAGTGAAGGGCTCCCGGCTGCGGCTGAGGGTATTGTAAAAGTGCAGGGAGGGAACCGCCTTCTCCTGGAAAAGCGGGGTGGATAGATAGCGCTCGCCGCTGTCCGGGGCGATGGCCACGATGAAGCCGTCGGCAAGTTCCCGGGCCAGCCGGCAGGCCACCGCCACCGCCGCCCCGGAGCTCATGCCCAACAACAGCCCTTCTTCCCGCGCCAGGCGGCGGGCCATTTCAAAAGCTTCCTCGTCTTCGATGTTGACGAGGTCATCGGCCCGCCCCTTGACGAAAATGCCCGGGACATAGGACTCTTTCAGGTTTTTCAGCCCCTGGATGGCATGCCCCAGATAGGGCTCGACGCCGATCACCCGGATGGCAGGGTTATATTCTTTCAGATAGCGGGACAGGCCCATGAGGGTGCCGCAGGTGCCTATGGTAGCCACCACATGGGTGACCCGGCCTTCGGTCTGTTCAAAGATCTCCCGGGCGGTTTCCTTGTGGGAAACGGGGTTGTGCGGATTGTTGAACTGGTCCACCAAAAAATACTTGTCCGGATGCTCCCGGGCCAGGCGGTAGACCTCCTCGATGGCGCCATCGGTGCCCAAGTGGGCCGGGGTGAGGAGCAACTCCGCGCCCAGAGCCTTGAGGATGCGCTGCCGCTCCAGGGAGGCGGACTCACTCATGGCACAGAGCAGCCGATAGCCCTTGACGGCGCAGACCAAAGCCAGGCCGATGCCGGTGTTGCCGCTGGTGGCCTCGATGACCGTCTTTCCGGGAGTGAGCAATCCCTCCCGCTCCGCCGCCTCAATCATGGCCAGCGCCGGGCGGTCCTTGACGGAGCCCCCGGGGTTGAAATATTCCAGCTTGACGTAAATCTCCACCCGGGGATTGGGATTGAGGCGGTTGAGGCGCACAATGGGGGTTTCCCCCATGAGCTCCAGGATGGTGTCGGCTTTGCGCTTCATAGTAAAGTTACATCCGTCCCGCTGCAGGAAGGCCCGCAGCATCGGGGAAGGTGGGGCCCGGCGGCCCTAATCGGTGCGAAAATCCCCGGCCAGGTAGCGGTTGATGAGGTTCACCACACTCACGATAAAGGAGCGCTGCTCTTCAGGGTTGCCTTCCAACACGGTCATCAGGCGGTGGGTGAGAGCCAACACCACCATGCCCGCTTCTTCGGCGTTGACGCCTTCCTGGTTGAAGCGCTCCAGGATTTCATTGACCAGGGGACGGACTCGTTCCGCCAGTTCAGCGGCCTTTTGATTTTCCATGCAGCGGGCCCCAGCCCTTTCCCGGGGCCTCAGCCCCGCAGATAACCTGACCTTGCGGCCAAAAAACCGGATAGGGAAAGCAGGGGAGCGACGCTCCCCCGGTGCTTTTCGCCTTGCCTCGTACTTGTGCAAGTATCCTGACGCTACCATATTCTCTCATTCTTTGCAAACACTTAGGGACCGGGTGGAAAGACCGCCGGCCTTGATCTGAGGGAAGCTCTTAATTTCTTCGCCAAATTATTCGATAATGGGAAAAACCCTTGGGCACGGAGAAGGTATGAAGGGCTTGATTTTGAGTGGAGGAAAGGGAACCCGATTGCGGCCGTTGACCCATACCGCCGCCAAGCAACTGGTTCCGGTGGCCAACAAGCCCATTCTGTTCTATGTCATTGAAAATCTGGCTCGGGCCGGTATTGCCGACTTGGGCATCATCATCAGTCCGGAAACGGGGGAGCTGGTGAAGGAGGCGGTGGGGGATGGCAGCCGCTGGGGGGTCGGCATCACCTACCTGCTCCAGGACCGGCCCGCCGGTCTGGCCCACGCAGTGAAAATCGCCCGACCCTTCCTCCAGGACGCCCCCTTTGTCATGTATCTAGGGGACAACCTCATCAGCAGCAGCATCACCGGCTTCCTGCATGATTTCACGCAGCAGGCCTTGGACGCCCTGGTGCTCTTAAAGGAGGTGGACAATCCCCGGCAGTTCGGCATCGCCGAATTGGACGCCCAAGGCCGGCTCCAGCGCCTGGTGGAAAAGCCGCCGGACCCGCCCAGCAACCTGGCCTTGGTGGGGGTGTACTTTTTTACCCCCGCCATCCACAAGGTAATCGACACGCTTACGCCCTCCTGGCGGGGAGAGCTGGAGATCACCGACGCCATCCAGGCCCTGCTCAGCACCGGCAAACGGGTGGATTGGCGCCGGCTGGAAGGCTGGTGGCTGGACACCGGCAAGAAGGACGACCTGCTGACGGCCAACACCCAGGTCTTGGACGCCTGGAATGAACGGGAAATTTTGGGATCCGTGGACGACACCTCCCAGGTCACCGGCCGGGTCTCCATCGGGGCTGGCACCCGGGTGATAAACTCCACCATCCGGGGACCGGCGGCCATCGGCACCGGCTGCCTCATCCAGGACAGCTTCATCGGGCCCTTCACCAGCATCGGCGACGACTCCCGGGTGGAGGCCAGCGTCATTGAGCATTCCGTCATCCTGGCCGGGGCCGTGATCTCCCATGTGGACCGCCTGGAGGACAGTCTCCTGGGGCGCAACGCCCGGGTGGCCCGCCATAACCGGCAGCGCTCCCTCCAGCTCCTTTTGGGCGACGATGCCGTGGTGGAGCTTTAAGCTCGGGGGAGGGGAACGCAAAGCCTCGCCGGGCAAGGACCCCATTCCCTTGCCGCCCCCCGGAAACGCTGGCAAGCGCACGCGACCGGCTCAGCCGGGCAGCTTAGAGCGGCCGCACGCCCCTTATTCCTCGCGACAGGCCCCCCTTTGCAGCTCTGCCGGAGGGGGTTCCTGAAAAGGCGGAGCCGCGCGGAGCACGGCGGCCGGCAGCCGGGGCTGTCCCGGCGGCCCTTCAGCCCGGCCTTGCGGCTCCGGCCATTCAGATTTCCGCACGTCGGTGTTCAGCCGCTGAAACCGTGGGCCGGTGCTCTCGTTTTAACCACCTAAAGGAAACCTGCGGTTTTTCTGGCTACTTGCTCCTAAAGGCCGGGTGGCACAGCCCTTGCTTCCCCATCCAGGCAGAACCTTCCCATGAGGTGCGCCATGGACCGCCCGCCCCTTCCCCCGGAGATGGAGGCCGCTCTGCAGCGGGCCCGGGAACTGTTGGCCGCCGGCCGCCCCCAGGAGGCCCTGCCCCAGGCGCTGGCCGCCCTGCAACTGGCTTTGATCAACCTGCACGGCTCTCTCAGCACCCTCCAGGACCACCTGCGCCGCCTGCAACAGCGGTTGGCCCACCTGAAAACCGCCCCCGCGCCATTGGTGCCGAGGACGGCCCCCGGAGACGACCGTTTGCATTGAGCCGGGCCGCATAACCCGCGGCAGCAGGTTTTTTCCCGGTTCCCCCCGGGGAGCAGCGGCCAGGGGCCGACCTGCATTGTATTTTCCCCGTGCCGGGGCGGCCCCCGGTCCAGGCTCAGGGCCGTTCCCCCCGACGTTGACCCAGCCGGTGTGGATGATTATGTACAGGCCAAATCAGCTATTGGGGAGGGAATTATGGGACAGTTGATTGCCTGCGCCACCGTGGATGGCATTTTGGTGGCCAGCGACAGCCGGGCGGAGATTTTCAGCGCCACCGCCCCCGGGGAAACCGAGTTCGTCACCGTGGAGCGCCTCATCCCGTTGGGCTCCCAAGCGATCATCGCCTCCGCCGGGGCGGTGGAGGCTGCGGATCTCGCCCGGTCCTTCGCCGACTTCGCCGGCCAGGAGGGCCTCACCGACATTGACGCCCTCATGGAAGCCGCGGTGCCCTTCTTCACCGGCAAAGTGGATGAATTTTTCCGCAAGGCGTGCGCCAAGCTGCCGTTGGACCCGGTGATCAACATGTACCTGCTCATCGCCGGCCTGTCCGCTGCCACCCCGGACCATCCCCACCGTCTGCTCGTGATCTGGGACCGGGTCCAGCCGCCCAAAGTGGAATCCACCCGGGCGACCCACATCTTCACCGTGCCCCGCCGGATGGGCCTGGAATATCAGCTCAACAGCCTGGTGGCCAAAGGGGCCCCTTTGGCGGAGGTGGTCCAAGTGTGCCGGGCGGCCATGGAGAAGCTGGCCGGCCAGGACCAGTTCATCGGGCCGCCGTATCACTACTGGACCATCACCCGGACCGGTATTCTCCAGGTCTAGGGGACCGAATTTGCCGCCCCGAAAACCGCGAGGAGCTGGTCACTGCAACCGGCATCTGCGGGCAACCGCAGCTCCCGCAACGGGCGGAAGCGTCCGGTGAGGCCGCCTCACCCAGCCTTTGCCAAAGCCTTCGGGGGGAAGATCCGGAGGCCGCGGGTCTTTTGGGCGGCCAATGGTTTGAAAGCGGGGGCCGAACCTGATATCCTGTAAGAGTGGGGGAACCGGGCCGGAACGGCGCCGCCGGCCAAGGCGGCGTCCCGCCTCCGTATGTATCTCCCCCGGGGGGCCGGCTGCGTACAGGCGGTGGGAAGGCCCCAAACTCATTTAACCAGGAAAAGAGAATCGCCACCGTGCCCCCTGACCTTGACCGCCTGCGCATCCCCCGCCCCGAGGAAGGGTTTGGTCCGGCCCCTGGCCGGGGGCGACGCCGGCATTACCTGTGGGCGGCGCTGGCCGGTGTCCTCCTTTTGTCCGGCCTTGGGTATTTCTTAGGCCCATGGGGGTGGGCACCGGAAGTCAGCACCGCCGTGGTTTCCCGCCTCTACCCCTCCCAGGCCTATACCCTGCTGAACGCCAGTGGCTATGTGGTTGCCCAGAGGAAGGCCGCGGTCTCTTCCAAGAGCACCGGCCGCTTGGTGCACCTGGCGGTGGAGGAAGGCAGCCGGGTGAGAAAGGGGCAGATCATGGCCAGCCTGGAGAACGAAGACCTGGTGGCGCAACGGGATCAGGCGGCCAGCCAGGTGAAAGAAGCGCAGGCCCAGCTACTCAGCGCCCAGGCGGAGCTCACCGACGCCCGCAACAATTATGAACGCTACCGCACCCTGGTGGCCCAGGATCTGGTTTCGCGCCAGGAATTCGACGCCGCCCAGGCCCGCTATGACAAGGCCAAAGCCCAGGTGGCCAATGCCCAGGCCCTCATCGCCACCGCCCGGGCCAACCTGGCCAACACCCAGGCGGCTCTGGAATATTCTTATATCCGCAGTCCCTTTGATGGGGTGGTCCTGACCAAAAACGCCGATGTGGGAGAGGTGGTGGCCCCCTTCGGCGCGGCGGCCACGGCCAAGGCCTCGGTGGTCACCATGGCGGACTTCGATTCCCTCATGGTGGAAGCGGACGTGGCCGAATCCAACCTGGACAAGGTCCACCTGGGCCAGCCCTGCGAAATCTCCCTGGACGCCATCGCCGACCGACGCTTCCCGGGGCAGGTGCATATGATCGTGCCCACCGCCGACCGGGCCAAGGCCACGGTGATGACCAAGGTAAAATTCCTGGAACGGGACGAACGCATCCTCCCGGAGATGAGCGCCAAGGTGGCCTTCCTCTCCCAGCCCCTGGGAACCCAGGAGACGCAGCCCCGCCTGATGGTTCCCGCCGCCGCCGTGATCACGCAAAACGGCCGCTCCTACGCGTTCCGTTTCGATGGCGGCCGGGTGCAACGGGTCCCCCTCACCTTGGGGGAAAAGGCCGGAGAATTGGTGGAGATCAAGGAAGGGCTGAAAGAGGGCCACCGCATCGTCCTGAACCCTTCTCCCGGTTTGCGGGACGGCGAGCGGGTGAAATTGAAGGAGTAAGAGGCGCCCCGAGGGTGCTGAACGGGGGGCAGGGATCTCAGTTTCCCGGGCGCTCCCGCACACTTCCCTACCCAACCCGAAAGAAGATGTCTGCACGCATGGAACCGCCCCCGCCCCTGGTGCAGGTGGCCCACCTCTACAAGTCTTATCGCAGGGGGAGCCAGGTGCTCCCCGTGTTGCAGGACATCTCTTTGACCATCCGGGATGGGGAATTTGTGGCCCTCATGGGGCCGTCGGGCTCGGGGAAGACCACCCTCCTGAACCTCATTGCCGGCCTGGACCGTCCCGATTCCGGCCAACTCACCGTGGGCGGGGTGGACCTCACCCTCTTGGGCGAAGCGGAGCTGGCGGCTTGGCGCTCCCGGCATGTAGGCTTCATTTTTCAGTTTTACCAGCTCATCCCGGTGCTTACCGCTTTTGAAAACGTGGAGTTGCCGCTGCTGCTCACTCCCTTGAGCCGCCACGAACGCCGGGAGCATGTGGAGCTGGCGCTGGAGCTGGTGGGGTTGGGCGACCGCCGGGATCATTATCCGGGCCAGCTTTCCGGCGGACAACAACAACGGGTGGCCATCGCCCGGGCCCTGGTCACTGACCCCACGCTCATTTCCGCCGACGAGCCCACCGGCGATTTGGACCGGGCCTCGGCCAACGACGTGCTGGACCTTTTGTGCCGTCTGAACGGCGAGTTCGGAAAGACCATCATCCTGGTGACCCACGATCCGGAGGCCGCCTCCCGGGCCCGTCGGCTCATCAAACTCATTAAGGGAGCCCTGCAAACCGACGAAGAAACGCAGGAAAGCGCCTGCAGCAGGCCGGTGCCCGGCAGCTAGGAAGGTTGGCGGACCAAGGACCGGGAAGGAAAGCTTCGTGACCTTCTGCCCCGCTCTCTTCTGTCGAGGGCTGGGGGTCCAGTTTGGCCGGGAAGGAATTATGCCACATGTCCGGAAGCGCAGAAAAGGGCCCCGCCGCCCCGGCCCTGCCCTATAACGCCAAGGGCCGCCTCTACCATATCAACTGTGGCCCGGGCGACCTGGCCCCCTATATTATCACCGCCGGCGATCCGGCCCGCATGCGCCGGCTGGCCCGGCGGCTGGATATCATCACGGTACGCCGGGCCCACCGGGAGTTCCTTACCATCACCGGCAAGTATCAGGGCATCCCCGTCAGCCTCATGGCCACCGGCATCGGCCCCGACAACACCGCCATTGCGGTCATTGAAGCGGCGGCCTGCATGGCCCCCGCCACCTTCATCCGCCTGGGCACCTCCGGGGCGGTGCAGGAGCACATTCAGGTGGGGGAGATCGTCATCACCTCGGAGGCCCTCCGGGACGATCACACCACCGATTATTACGCCCCGCCGGGGGGACCGGCTCCCGCCCACCCGGAGGTGTTGACCGCCCTGGTCCAGGCGGCCCGTGAGCTCGGCATCCCCCATCATGTGGGCACAACCTGCACCACCGCCGATTTTTACGCCGGCCAGGGCCGGGTGGCACCGGGCTTCCCCTGCCGGGAGCCGGACAAGGTGGCCCGGCTGCAAGGCCAGGGGGTGCTGAACCTGGAAATGGAAATGGCGGCTTATCTCACCTTGGCCCAGGTGTCCACCCTGAATTTGCGGGCCGGAGGCGCCTGCGTGGTGCTGGCCAATCGGGTAAGGGAACAGCGAATCTTCGGGGAGCGGCGGCTTAAGGCCTTGGCGGAGCGCCGGCTTCTGGAGCTGGGCCTCCGGGCCCTGAAAATTTTGCATCGCCGCGACCGGGAGCGCGGCTGGGAAGGCTTGGCCGCCGCCTTTCAGCAGAACCTCTGACCGCTGATGCTCAAACTCACCTGGCGCAACGCCCTCCGGCACCCCTTGCGCTCCAGCCTCACCATTCTGGGGATGGCGGTGGCGGTGCTGGCCTTCTGCCTCCTGCGCACCGTGGTGGCGGCCTGGTATTCCGGGGTGTCCGCCGCCTCCCCCAACCGCCTGGTGACCCGCAACGCCATCTCCTTGGTGTTCCGCCTGCCCCTGGCCTATCTCACCAAAATCCAGGCCATCAGCGGCATCACCAATGTTACTTACGGCATGTGGTTCGGCGGCATTTACCTGGACGAAAAGAACTTCTTTCCCCAGTTCGCGGTGAATTTGCCCCATTACCTGGCCATTTACCCGGAATATCTCCTCCCCGAGGAGCAAAAAATCGCCCTAATCCAGGACCGCCGGGGGGCGGTGGCCGGTCGCCAGTTGGCCCGCCGCTTCGGCTGGAAGGTGGGGGACGCCGTCATTCTGAAGGGTACCATTTACCCCGGGGAATACCGCCTGATCATCCGGGCCATTTACCACGCCCGGGACCCCAGCGTGGATGAAGGGCGCTTCCTTTTTCACTGGGACTACGTGAATGAAAATCTAAAAAAGGTCCTGCCGGACCGAGCCGACCAGGTGAGCTGGTTCATCACTGAGGTGCGGACCAAGGAGTTGGCCGGTCAGGTGGCCCAGGAAATCGACGCCACCTTCAAGAATTCACTGGCCGAGACGTTGACGGAAAGCGAGGCCGCCTTCGCCATGGGCTTTGTCTCCATGACCGAGGCCATCCTTTTGGCCATCCAGGTGGTTTCCTGGCTGGTCATCGGGGTCATCCTGGTGCTGCTGGCCAACACCATGGCCATGAGCGCCCGGGAGCGCCAGGGTGAGTACGCGGTGCTCAAAACCCTGGGCTTTCGGCCCCGCCACCTGGCCGCCATTATCCTGGGGGAATCCCTGCTCCTGGCTTTGGGGGGCGGCCTCATCGGCCTGGCCCTCACCTTTCCCGGGGTCTGGGTCTTCAAGACCAAACTGGGGCAGTACTTCCGGGTTTTCCCCCTGACCAACGCCACGTTGGCCCTGGGCCTGGCCACCGCCCTTGGGGTGGGGGTGCTGGCGGCGCTTTTGCCTGCCTGGCGGGCGGGCCGGGTGGGCATTGCCGAGGCCCTGCGGAAGGTGGGATAAGCTGGGATGGGGAGGGCAGGGAGCCGTTCTCCCCGGCCTCCCTCCTAAGGCAGATGCACCATGCTGAAATTAACTTGGAGAAATACGCTGCGGCACCCCTTGCGCGCCGGCCTCACGGTCCTGGGCCTGGCGGTGGCAGTGCTGGCCTTTTGTCTCCTGCGCACCGTGGTGGAGGCCTGGTATGCCGGGGTGGCGGCGTCCTCGCCCGTGCGGCTGGTGACCCGAAACGCAGTCTCCCTGATCTTCCCCCTGCCCTTGTCGTACCTCAACAAGATCAAGGCCATCCCGGGGGTCACGGAAGTGGCCTATGCCTATTGGTTCGAGGGGGTGTACATTGACAAGAAAAATTTTTTCGCCCAGTTCGCCGCTTCCCTGCCGTCCTATCTGAATTGCTACCCGGAGTTCGTCCTGCCCCCGGAGCAGAGGCTGGCCTTGCTGCAGGATCGCCGGGGGGCGGTGGCCGGCCGCAAGCTGGCGGACCGCTTCGGCTGGAAGGTGGGGGACCCCATTGTGCTCAAGGGCACCTACTTCCAGGGCGACTACCGGTTGGTCCTGCGGGGCGTGTATGACGGCAAATTCCCCTCCACCGACGAGACCCTGTTCCTTTTCCATTGGGACTACCTCAATGAGACCCTGAAAAAGACCGCCCCCGGCCAAGCTGATCAGGTGGGCTGGTTTCTGGTGCAGGTGGCCCGCCCGGACCTGGCGGTGGAAGTGGCCCAGAAAATCGATGAGGTCTTCAAGAATTCCCTGGCCGAAACCCTGACGGAAACGGAGGCCGCCTTCAACCTGGGGTTCGTGGAGATGACCAGCGCCATCCTCCTGGCCATACGGGTGGTGTCCTGGGCGGTTATCGGCGTCATCCTCATCGTTCTGGCCAACACCATGGCCATGAGCGCCCGGGAGCGCCTGGGGGAGTATGCGGCGCTGAAGAGTCTGGGGTTTCGCCCCCGCCATCTGACCTTGGTCATTATGGGGGAGTCGCTGCTGCTGGCGCTGGCGGGGGGAGTGCTGGGGTTGCTCTTGAGCTTTCCGGCCGTGGCCCTGTTTCCCGACACGGTGAGCCAGTACTTCCCGGACCTCAGCGTCAAGCCCGACACCATGGGGCTGGGCTTGGCGGTGGCCCTGGGGGTAGGGGTGCTGGCCGCGCTCCTCCCCGCCTGGCGGGCTTCCCAGGTGCGCATTGCCGAGGCCCTGCGGCAAGTGGGGTGAAACCCAGCCCGCTTGTGATTCGCCCCCGACCCTCCCGAGGCAGCCCCCGGGGGAGCGGGGCAAGGCGGTTCAGGTGAGGTAAGAGTGCAGCCCGGGCAGGAGGAAGCTCACCCCGAAATAGGTGAAGAGCACGGCGGCGAAGCCCAGGATGGCCAGCCAGGCGATGCGCCGGCCTTGCCAGCCTTTCACCAGCCGGGCATGCAACAGACCGGCATAGATGAACCAGGTGATGAGGGACCAGGTCTCCTTGGGGTCCCAGCTCCAGTAGCGGCCCCAGGCGGAGTCGGCCCATACCGCGCCGGTGAGGATGCCCACGGAGAGAAAGAGAAATCCCAAGGCCACGGCCTGATACATGAGGCGGTCCAGGTCGGCGGGCGGCGCCAGAGGAAAGGCCTTGCCCCGCCGCGTCTGCCACAGGTAGAGAAGGGCGGCGCCGAAGGCCAGGGCAAAGGCGGCGTAGCCGATAAAGCAGGTGAGCACGTGGATGAGGAGCCAATTGCTCTTCAGGGCCGGCATCAGGGGCTTGATGCTGCTATCCACCCCTTTGGCGGCGTAGGCCAGAATCAAACAGGCGAAGAGGGCCACCAACGCCCCGAGATAATCTTTCAAGTGGCGCCGGAAGGAAACCAGGGCCAAGGCGGGCAGGCTCAGGGAAAAAAACACCAGGGATTCAAAAAAGTTGGACAAGGGCACCTGGAGGATCACCAGCCGCAGCGTCTCTGAGAGGCCCTGCGGCGGGGTGTGGCTGCTGGCCAGGCTGTAGGTTTCCACCCAGCGCCCGAAAAAGGCCCCCAAATGGGCCGCCAGGGCCACCAAAAGACAGAGGCGAGCCAACTTCTCCAGCCGGCGGCTGGCCCACAGGGCCCCGGCCAAAAAGAAAAAGGCGGCCGCCAAGTAGCCCAGGGTGACGGCGCCCAGAATTGCGCTGATCATGCCGGCGCTCCTTTCGTGAGGCGGGTGAGCACCCGCTCCACCCGTTCCTGAAAAGCCTCCCGGGCCCGGGGACTGGATCCCAGAAGGCGGCCCTCCCAAGTTCCGGCGGGCTTGCGGGTCAGGATCACCGCAAAGCGCTGGGAGGGCCGCAGAAAGGCCAGCAGAAACCCGGGCAGGCAGAGCAGAAAGCCGGCATACACCCACCACACGCCGGGGTCCCGCCGCACCTGGAACACGGAGTAAAATTTCAGGGGCAGCTCCTCCACGGTAAAGCGATAGGGACCGGCCTGATAGAAGGGGGAGTTTTCCCGGTCGGCCAGCTCCGGACGGTCCACCGGCACCCAGAAGATCTGGGGATGCCCGGCGCCCTCCCGGACGGCCACCTGGACCGCCGGCCCCAAACCCTGAAGGTTGCCATCCACCCGCACCACCATAAACTGGCCGCTCCCGCCGGGGATGGTCTGCCCCCGGCGCTGCCCCGCCTCCACGCTGTGGCATTCCTGCCCCCGGCAGACTTTGAGACGCACCGGGCCCACCAACTGGGAGCCATAGCTGGATTGGTAGAAAGTGAGGCCCCCGAAGGTCACGGGTTCATTCACCCGGCAGACGGCCTTGGCCACCTCTTTGCCGTCCTGGAAAAAGGTGAGGTCGGAGCGGAATTCGCTGGGCGTGCCGGCCCCTCGGTAATAATCCACGGTGAAATTGTCCAGGCGGACCTTAAACCCCAAGGGCGCCTCGGCCTCGTTTTTGCTGAGAATAAATTCGCTGGCCGTACCTCCCGTCAGGATGGGAAGCCTGCCCTCCACCCCCCAGAATTTGCCCACCAAGCCACCGATGAGAATCAGAAACAAGGAGAGGTGAATGAGGTAGGGTCCCAATGGACGATAGCGGCCGCTTTCCCCCAGATAGACCACCTGGCCCGCGGGGGTGAGTTTCCGGGGGGCCCCCAGCTCCTGGCGCACAACGGGCAGGACCCGCTGGTCCGGGTCAAGGGCGGCGGGCAAGGTAAATCGGCCCCTGGCGGGCAGCTTCTGGGCCTCCTCCAGGGTGAAGGGCCGCGCCACCCGGCGCACCGCCTCCGGCAGGCCCCGGATGACACATGCCAACAGGTTAAGGGAAAGCAAGGCCACCGGCACCAGCAGCCAGGGTCCGTCATAGATGCGGGCGAAGCCGGCCCCCACCAAAAAGGCCCCCCAGCGGGGGCCAAAGCTGGCAACATATCGGGCTGGGGACTCGCCTTGGGGAATGACGGTCCCCAGAGTGGCCACCACCGCCAACACCAAGAGGAGCACTACGGTAAGGCGGATTGAAGTGAATAGTCCCCAGAGCTGGGAAAGAAGGGAATTACGCGGCGAAATTTTGGTCACACATTCTTATATCACGAATTTCTACCAAGAACAAAAAAAAGTGGGAGCATGCCCGCCTCGCCCTGGATGAGGACCGGGGCGTCAATCCTCCTCGCTTTCTTCCTCTTCGCTCAGGAATTCCTCATATTCCTCTTCCGTGAGGAGTTCATCGAACTCTGAACCGGAGGGCATCTCCACCTTCAGCAGCCACCCTTCCGCCAAGGGGTCCTCGTTGATGATTTCCGGGACCTCCAGGGCCTCGTAGTTCACTTCGATGACCTCGCCGGAAATGGGGGCGATAAGTTCCCGGCGACCTCTTTTGGCCTCGACGCTGCTGAAGACCTCTTCCCGGATGATCTCTTCCCCTTCCTCGGGGAGCTTGATGGAGTAGATTTCCCCCAGTTTTTCCTGGAGGTAGTCAGTCACCCCGAGCGTGGCCCGGATATCGTCATCCGTGCGGACCCAGATATGGTCCCGGCTGTAGCGAATCTCTCCTATGACGGTATCCTCCCCATGCATGCAGGCTGGCGCTTCCAACGATATCCGCACGGAATATAATAACGAAAAAATTTTTTGGCAAGATTTTTTTCCTGGCTGCAGTCCAGGGGACCGGACCGGCCGGCGGGTTTTTGACTTGACAAGGCGACGGGCGGTTGGTAGTAGTAAATGACAATTTTCACAAAAGCTGCGCCGAGGCCAAAGGGAGGCTGTCTCGATGAAGAAGGTGCAAAAAATCTTGTTCCCCATTGATCTGACGGAGAAATTTGACGCCCTGCTCCCCTGGGTCAACACCATGGTAAGCACGTTCGACGCCACGCTCTATGTCCTGTTTGTCACCCAGGACCTGGCCAATTTCACCTCCTTTTACATGCCCCATCCCAATATCCAATCCCTCCAGGAAGAGGCCATGCAGGCCGCCCAGCAAAAAATGGCCGCCGTCCTCAAAGAGCATTTCAAGGACCTGAAAAAGGTGGAGGCTCGCGTGGTGCAGGGGGCCCCAGCGGAGAAAATCCTGGAGGTGGCCAGCAAAGAGGGGGTTGATCTCATAATCATGGGGACCCACGGACGCAAGGGCCTGGAGCGGGCTATCTTTGGCAGCGTCTGTGACAAAGTGGTGCGCAATTCCAAGATTCCGGTGCTCACCATTTATCCCCAATAATTTTCCGTCCTGCCCATCCTTCCTGGTTCCCCTCCATCCCTTGGGGTGGAGGGGTTTTTTTCTTGGGCACTCCGAACCGGGGCCGGCTGCTCCCCGGCCCCAGGCCTGCAATTTACCCCTTCTTTTCCCAGCGCAGCAGATCCGTCACTTGGGCCAGGGTCCGGCCCTCCTTGATTTCCTCGCGGATGCGGTTTTCCTTTTCCAGGACGTCCATGGCCCGGTTGGCGTATTCCACCGCCAAACGCTGGGGCAGCACCACCACGCCGTCATCATCGCCCAGGACATAATCCCCGGTCTCCACCCGGGTGGGGCCGATGCGGATGGGCACCCCGATTTCCCCGAACCCCCGGGGTTCGCCGGCATTGGGCAGGATCAGGCGGCTGAAGGCCGGAAAGGCCAGGCGCATGATGTCGCCGGAGTCACGCAGGGCGCCGTCAATGACCACCCCGGCCAGCCCCTTTTGCAAGGCTGAGTGGGTGGCCAGTTCCCCCCAGATGGCCGGCCCCACTCCGCCGGCGTCAATAACCAGGACGTCGCCGGGTTGGGCCGCGTCGATGGCCTCCACCGGCTTGGCCCAGTCGCCGGGATAGGTGCGCACCGTCAACGCCCGGCCCATGAGGCGGAGACCGGGGAACAGGGGCCTGAGGCCCTCCAAGACCCCAGCCCGGTGCAGAGCGTCCGACAGGTTGGCCGCGGACACCTGGCTCAGCACACTCAGGATTTCCGCCTCCCCGGCCCGCTTGAAGAGATCCGTGGGGATCACCACGCCTTCGTCCAAGGCCCGGCGGATATCCCGGGTGGCCGCCTCCGGGTCTTTGGCCTTGGTGATGGCCCCGCCCACAATGACATAAGCGGCGCCGTGGGCTACGGCCTGAGCCGCGGTTTCCGAATTGATGCCGCCGGCCACCCCCACCGGAATCGCCACTGCCTCGCTCACCGCCTTGAGGGTGGCAAACGGGTCCAGCCCCCGCATTTGCTCGTCTATGGAGACATGTACGGTGATATAGTCCACCCCTAATGCTTCGGCCTGCCGGGCCCGGGTCACCGGGTCAGGCACCGCGATGAGGTCCAAAACGATCTGGGCGCCGTAGTTCTTGCCCGCCTGCACACACTCCAGGATGGTGGCGTCCGAGGCGGCGGCCAGGACGTCAATGAGATGGGCTCCGGCCTTGGCCGCGGCTTCCACCTCGATGCGGCCGGCATCCATGACCTTCATGTCCGCCACGATGGTCTTGCCGGGAAACAGCCGTCTGAGCTCCCGCACCGCGTCCAGGCCTTCGCTCTTGATGAGAGGCGTCCCCGCCTCCACCCAGTCCACCCCGGCCGGCACCGCCTTTTCGGCCACCAGCACGGCCCGGTGCAGGTCCACAAAATCCAACGCCAATTGCAACTTAACCGGCATAGGAGATTCCTTGGAGAATGATGTCCGGGGGGAAGCCGGGGACTCCAGTCCCGCCCCTCCCCCCGCCCCCACCCGGCTGCCTGGGGGAGCGGCCGTGGGGAGGGGGAGTGGGCCACCGGTCCTTCGCCCCCACTCCGTTCCCGCTCATTCCACGTCGGCGTGGCGGGCGAGGACGGCGGTCTGGTTTTGCCCCAGGCGGTGTTGATAAAGGATAAGGACAACGCCTTCCAGGAAGAGGAAGGTGGCCTGTTCGAAGAGGCTGCCCGGGCATTGGGCCGAGGCGGGTTCCTGGGCCAGGGTGAGCTTGGTGGTGCCGGGGATGTGAATGACCACCTGGGCCTCCCGGCCGATGGTGGAATCAGGCGCCGCGGTGATGGCCAGGGTTCTAACCCCCACGGCGTTGGCCCGGCGCAGCACCTCCCGGGGCTGAGGGGTTTCGCCGGAGCCGGACATGACGATGAGGAGGTCACCCGGGGTGAGCCGCGGGGTGATGGTCTCTCCCACCACAAACACGGTCATCCCCAGGTGCATGAGGCGCATCAGGAAGCCCCTGAGGATGAAACCGGAACGGCCGGTGGCGCAGCCGAAAATGCGGGGGGCGCGCTCGATTTCCCGGATGAGGGTTTCGGCCAGGTGGGGGGCCAGGCGGTGGAAGACCCCGCCCAGTTCCTTCAGCATTTGGTCCAAGGCGGTGGAGAGCTCAGCGTTCTCGGGAGACGGCGAAAAAAAAGCCTCCCGGGACACGTTGGGAAGGCACATGGTTCCCTCCTTTCGGTCCCGGTCCGCGCCAAGGGCGGATCCAGGCCAGCTCACATTGAGGAACTCTCGTTTTCTTTTACCACAAAGGGAAAGAATCCGCCAGCAGGGAAAAAGCTTTTCTTTCCTGGGGAAAGGATACAGGCCGGGGATTTTTCTTGCCGGAGGGGGTGAAAATCCTGGCAGAAATTTTTATTGTTATGGATAAGAAGGCTAGCCCCTGAGAGAGGAGCGCAGCATGGGACGGTACCAGGAGAGAAAGTGGAGCGGCGAAAAGGGAAAAAAATTCGGCCACGCCGGGCGTACCGAGGACCCCTACATGCCCGAGGAAGGCCAGGAAGCAGCGCTCTGCACCACCTGCAAAGCCCTGTACCAAAACAAGCGCTGGTTTTTTGACGATAACCTGGCCCAGAAGCTGGCCGGCACCGCCAAGGTCAAAGAGGTCATGTGCCCCACCTGCCGGAAGATCAAAGACGGCTATCCCGAAGGCGTGCTCACCCTGAGCGGTGACTTTTTCGCTGAACGGCAGGAGGAGATCCTCACCCTGGTGAAAAACGAAGCCGCCAAGGTGGGGGCCCGGTCGGTGGCCGACCGCATCATCAAGATGACCCCGGAAGGCCGGGGAAAACTGGTCATTGAAACCACCACGGAAAAGCTGGCCCAACATTTGGGGCGGGCCGTCTACCGGGCCTTTAAAGGCGACTTGGACTTTCGCTGGTCGGAAATGAACCGCTTCGTCCGGGTTTACTGGAAGAGATAGGGGGACATCCCCGGTGGCCGCCTGGGGCAGGGGAGAAGGTGTGGAGGGGAAAGGCGCTGATGATCAAATTTGCCATTTTAGGCTTGACAAAGTTTGGAGGATGCCCTATCATTAAGCAAGTTTAGCATGTCAGACTGAAAGCAGGGCCGCAAGTCCTGGATTAAAATCGGACGGGGATGCTAAATCCTCTCCGATTTTTTTTGTTTGACTGCTGTGCGTCCTGCTTTTTGGGCAGGTAGATCTTGGTAGTATCATGAGGAGGTCCTTCAGGTATGAAGGAAAAAGGCAGAGTTAAGTGGTTTAATGATTCCAAGGGGTTTGGCTTTATCTCCCGGGAACACGGCCCCGATGTGTTTGTGCATCACAGCGCCATTCTGGGCGAGGGTTTCAAAACCCTGGCAGAAAACCAGGAAGTGGAGTTTGAAGTGGTCCAGGGACCCAAAGGGGCCCAGGCCCAGAACGTGGTGAAGTTCTAGTTTCCCATCCCCGGAGCGGGCCTTGGCGTCTTGGCGATGCCCGGGCCCATCCCGGGGGCGGCCTCAGAGGTTGCCCGTGGCACGAAACCGCTATGGCTGGGAAAAGCGGGCCAAAGAGCTGGCCCGCAAACAGAAAAACGAAGAAAAAATGAAGCGCCGGCAGAACAAGGCTCCAACGCCGACTCCGCCCGCCGAGGAAGTTACCGAAACGCCTCAGGATTGAGAGTGAGACCATTATGCCGATGAAATTGTATGTGGGGAACCTGCCCCACCAGATGACCGAAGAGCAGCTCCGCAACCTCTTTTCCGAGGCCGGCCACGTGGCGTCGGCCAAAATCATCCTCGACCGGCAGACGGCCCAATCCCGGGGCTTCGCCTTTGTGGAGATGGAAAGCAAGGTGGAAGGCCAGCGGGCTATCTCCATGTTCAACAGCAAGGTCGTGGACGGCAACGCCTTGGCCGTCAATGAAGCCCGGCCCCAGTCCAAAAGGTTCGTCGGCCGCGGCTTCCGGTAAGAATCAAAAAAGGGGAGCAGGGGGCGACCGTCCCCTCCCCGCCCCCCAAACTTCTCCCGTCCTCCCTACCGCCGCACCAGTAGGCGGCGTCTGAGCTCCTCGATCTCTTCCAACAATTCCTGTTCCCGCCGGGCGTAGCGCTCCTCCAGGTCGGCCAGGCGTTTGAGGAGGTCCAGCATTTGCTCCCGGAGGTGGAGCACCACCTCCACGGCCGGCAAATCCAGACCCAGCATCTCATGCAGCCGGCGGATTTGAGCCAGTCGCTGGATGTCGGCGGTTCCGTAGCCCGCTTGCCCCCCTTCCATGAGCTTGGGGGTGATGAGCGCTTCGGACTCCACCAGCGTAAGAAAATCCAGGGAGACCCTGGCCATCTGGGCCGCCACGCTGCGGGTGAAGATGATGGTTTCCCGGGCAGTTGGCTCTTGCGGTTCAGCGCTCATGTGACTCCTCCCGTGCGCCCCCGGCGCTCCGCAGCTGGCGCCACCGGTCCACGAGGTCCTTTTCCGCCGGGCTGAGGGTTTCCGGCAGCACCGCCTCCACCTGCACCAGCAGGTGGCCCCGCTCTTCGGGGTGATGGAGGCGGGGCATGCCCAGGCCCTTGAGGCGAAAGACCCGCCCGTTGGCCGTGCCCGGCGGGATGTCCAGTTTCACGGTGCGGTCCAGGCCTGCCACTGTGACCTTGCCGCCCAACAGAAGGGTGAAGAGGTCCACGGGCAGTTTCAGCCTGAGATTGTCCCCTTCCCGCACAAAACGCTCGTGGGGCAAGACCTCGATGGTCAACAGGAGATCCCCGGGCTCGCCGCCGGCGAAGCCCGGTTCTCCCTGCCCTTTGAGGCGAAGCTTGGAGCCGGTCTTGACCCCTGGAGGGATTTTGGCCTCGATTTTCTTGCCCGTTTCCCATTCGAGGACGCGGGTGGTGCCCCGGAAGGCCTCCTCCAAGGTGACGGCCAAGTGATATTCCACGTCCCGGCCGCGATGTGGGCGGGGACGGAAAAACTCCGCCTCGGCGCCGGGATGGAAGCCCCGGCCGGGGCCGCCGAAGAGGGTCTCGAAAAAGCTGGAAAAATGCCCTTCGCCGCCGAACATTTCGGCGAACTCTTCCGGGGTGACGGTGCGGTAGTGGTAGGTGGTGCCGGGGCCTGCCTGCCATTTGGCCCAATTGAAATCCTCCGGCCGCCCCCCGGTCTGGGTGAACTGCTGCCACTGAGAGCCCAACTCATCGTATTTTTTGCGCTTTTCCGGGTCGGAGAGAACTTCGTACGCCTCGCTGATCTCCTTGAACTTTTCCCCTGCCGCGGTATTTCCTGGATTGACGTCCGGGTGGTATTTGCGGGCCAGCTTGCGAAAGGCTTTTTTGATCTCCTCCTGGGAGGCCTTTGGGTCCACTCCCAGGATTTTGTAATAATCTTTGAATTCCATGATTAATCCCCGGAACCGCCGGTTTTCTGGCGCTCGAGGCCCTCAGCCGTGGTGCGGCCCCGGCGTCGGGGCTGGCGGGGCGGCGGGCTGGGCCGCGGGGGACTTTCTCCCGCCGCCCCTTTCTCCTCCATCAGCACCAGATTGACATGCCGCCGTTTGAGGTCCACGTGGGCCACTTGCACGCAGACCCGGTCCCCCAGCCGAAAGACCCGACGGTGGCGGCGGCCCAGGAGAAGCTGGCGGGCTTCGTCATATTTATAATAATCGTCCGGCAGGTCCACCAGCCGCACCAAGCCGTCGGCGTAAATTTCCTCCAAGGAAACGAAAAAGCCGAAGGGACTGACGCCAGTGATGCGACCGTGGAAAACCTCTCCCACCCGGTGGGCCAGGCATCGCACCTGCATGCGGGCCAACATTTCCCGTTCCGCCTCGATGGCCCGGCGCTCGCGCTGCGACAGATAGCGCGCCTCTTCCTCCAAGCTTTCGGGGTCCAAGGGAACCTCCGGCCGCCTCCCCTCCATTTTGGCTGTCAGCAGGCGGTGCACCATCAGATCCGGGTAGCGCCTAATGGGTGAGGTGAAGTGGGTGTAGTACTCCACCGCCAAGCCGTAGTGGCCCAGATTCACCCCGGAGTAGCGGGCCTGCTTCAGAGACCGGAGCAGCATGATCTGCACCATGTCGGCATAGGGGGTCTCCTGAACCTGAAGGAGAAATTGGCGCAGCACCCGGGGATCCCGGTTGGCCTCCTTGGGAAGATGAAAGCCGAGAAACTTGACGAAGGCCCGAAAGGCTTCCATTTTGGCGGGGTCGGGCCGCTCGTGCACCCGAAACAGGGAGGGCTCCCCCAGGTAATCGGCCACCGCCTCGTTGGCCGCCAGCATGAATTCCTCAATGATTTGGTGGGCCAACAGGTGGTCCACCCGCAGGATGTCCGTGGGCCAACCCTGGTCATCCAGCACCACCTCAGCCTCGGGGATGCTCATCAGGAGGCTGCCCCGCTCTCCCCGGCGCTCTCTCAGGAGCACCGTGAGCTCCGCCATCCACTGGAGCATCTTGAGCAAATGACGATATTGGGCCCGAAGCCGGCGATTCCGGGGGTCCAGCAGCGCCTGCACCAGACGGTAGGTGAGGCGGGCCTGGTTGTGCACCACCGCCCGGCTGAAGCGGGTCTGTTTCAGGCGACCGTGGCGGTCGAAGTCCAGACTCACCACCACCGCCAGACTGTCCTCCCCAGGGGTGAGGCTGCAGATCCGGGTGGAAAGCTCCTCCGGGAGCATATGCACCGCACGCTGGGGGAAATAGACGCTGGTGCCCCGAAAGTGGGCCTCCCGGTCCAAGGCGGTGCCGGGCTGGACGTAGTGGCTCACGTCAGCGATGGCCACGGACAGGGTAAAGCTCCCGCCGGGTTTCTTCTGCACGCACACCGCATCGTCAAAATCCCGGGCCGCCTCCGGGTCAATGGTGAGGAAGGGGAGAGGCCGGAGATCCTGGCGCCGGGCCAGCTCCTGGGCATCAATGACAATGGCCACCCGGGCCGCCTCGGCCAGCACCTCCGGGGGAAAGGGGTCGGGCAGCCCATACTTGCCGATGACGATGAGGGTCTGGACCTCGGCATCCTCCACCCGGCCCAGAACCTCCACCACCACTCCCTTGGGGTTCAGGTGCGCGGTGGGGTAATGGGTGACCTGAGCCCGCACCATATCCCCCACCCGGGCCCCGTTGAGCTGCGACTCGGGGATCACCAAGTTGAACAGCAGATGTTCATCTTCCGGCTCCACATAAAACGTGTCCTCCGCTTGGCAGAGCAGGCCCAGGATTTCCTGCTGGCGCCGCGTCAGGATGCGGATCACCTTGCCTTCTCTGCGCTTGCCCCGGCGCCCCTCCAGGCGAACCACCACCCGATCGCCGTGCCAGGCCTGCTGCAGGTCGGCGGCGGTGACGAAAATATCCCGGCCTCCCCCCTCCGGGACGACAAATCCATAGCCGTCGGGGTGCACCGTAAGCTCCCCCACCACCAGATTCATCTGGTCCGTCAGCCCGTAGCGGTTTCCTTTGATAAGCACCACTTCGCCCCGGGCCACCAGCCGGGACAACCCCTCCTCCACCCACCCGGCCTGCTCCGCCGGCAATCCCAGGCACTCCTTGAGTTCGGCCACCTTAAGCGGCTTGCCCGCCTGGCGAAAGGCCTGCAGCAACTTTTTTTCTCCCGGCGGCCGTTTCCGTTTCCTGGGACTCATCTGGGCTCCTGATGGCAGTGGGAAGGGGGTCTCAAGGGCGGACCTCCGGCGCCCCTGTCCCACTCTCTGACGATTCCTTGGTTTTCCCGGGCAAAAAGGCCTCCCCTTACCGCCAAAGCCCGGCCCGGACGGCGGACAAAGAGCCCAAGGCCCCTGTTCCCGCCTTTCTCGCAACGCGATTTTTTGTGCTTTTTGGGAACAATTATATACAATGAGGGCCGAGTAGCAGATTTTTTCGCAGGGGAGACCGAAAAATTGGCACCGGTGGCGCTCAAGGTAGAGCATCTCAGGGAGTTGGCGCCGAATCGCCGGGAGCAGTTGTTGAACCGCTCCAAGACGGACGTGGGCCACGTGCTGGAAGAAGTGCGGGCCATTCTCCATGCCCTTCGCACCCAGGGGGAAGAAGAAACTCTCAGGTGGCACCGGCAGTATAAAGCCGATCTCACCGTGGCCGACCTGGAAGTGACCCCGGCGGAGATCGAGGCGGCGTACGCGAAGGTTGACCCGAGGGTGTTGGCGGCCCTGAAGGTGGCCGCGGCCCACATTGAAAAGTTTCACGCCGCCCAGCGGGAGCGGGAAATGCAGGCCCTGGAGGTGGCCACCGGCATTCTGGCGGGCCGGCTCATCAGGCCCCTGGACCGGGTGGGCTGTTACATCCCCGGCGGCCTGGCCAGCTATCCTTCCAGCGCCCTTATGAACATCATCCCAGCCAAGGTGGCGGGGGTGCGGGAAATTCTCGCCTGCACGCCGCCGGGCCCCGAGATGGCGGTGAATCCCGCCACCATCGCCGCCGCCCATCTGGCCGGGGCCCAACGCCTCTTCAAGATCGGCGGTCCCTGGGCCATCGGCTCCCTGGCCTACGGCACCGCCTTGGTGCCCAAGGTGGACAAGATTGTGGGGCCGGGCAACAAATGGGTCACCGCGGCGAAGCTTTTGGTCTTCGGAGAAGTGAACATCGACTCTCCCGCCGGGCCCAGCGAGGCCCTCATTTTGGCGGACGCCTCGGCGGAGGCGCGCTTTGTGGCGGCGGACTTTCTTTCCCAGGTGGAGCACGACGCCGATGCCGCCGCCGTGCTGGTGAGCACCGATGAGCCCCTGGCCCACCGGGTGGTGGAGATCATCACCCAGGAGCTGCCGGCCCTTCCCCGGCGGGACATCGTGGCCGCGGCCCTGGCCGGGTCCTCGGCTGTGTTGGTGGCCCGGAACCTGAACGAGGCCATCGACTTTGCCAACGCCTACGGGGCCGAGCATTTGCAGATCATGACCGCGGATCCCTTTGCGGTGCTGCCGCAGATCCGGCACGCGGGTTCAATCTTCCTGGGCCCCTATGCCCCGGTGCCGGTGGGGGATTACGCCTCCGGCACCAACCACGTGCTGCCCACCGGAGGGTGCGCCCGCATGTTCTCGGGCCTGTCGGTGGACGATTTCATCAAGAAGCCCACCTTCCAGCACCTCTCCCGGGAGGGCTTGCAAGCGCTCAAAGATACGGTTATTTTACTGGCAGAGGCCGAAGGTCTGCCGCTCCACGCCCGGGCGGTGGCGGAGCGCTTTCGCTATGCCTGAAGACCAACAGGAGGAGCAGGGAACGGTAAGCCTCAGGCCTGCGGGACCTTCCCCCAACCCTATCCATTAGGAGTTTTGCGAAACAGCATCAATGACCGACCGTAGAGAGCCATCAGCCCGGGGTGGGACATGATGCCCCCGAAAAACCCCTCGGCCACCCCTGTGCCGGCCCTGGACATTGCCGACGTCCAGAAGCGCCCCAGTCCGCACACCATTGACATTGACAAGGTGGGGGTGAAGAACATCTCCTACCCCATCGTGGTGCTGGACAAGTTCAACGGCACTCAGCACACCGTGGCCAAGATCAACATGTACGTGAACCTGCCCCACCGCCACAAGGGCACGCACATGAGCCGCTTCATCGAGATCCTCTCCGAGTGCCGCCGGGATATCAGCATCCGGAACATCGAGACCATACTGGAAGAGACGCGCCGACGCCTGAACGCCCACAGCGCCCACATCGAGATGACCTTCCCCTACTTTATTGACAAGCCGGCGCCGGTAACCAAGGCCCGGGGGCTTATGGAGTACATCTGCAGTTTCAAGGGGTCTCTGGACGAACAGGGGAGGATCGACCTCATCGTGGGCATCACCGTACCCATCACCACCTTGTGCCCGTGCTCCAAAGAGATCAGCAAAGCCGGGGCCCACAACCAGCGGGGGGAGGTGCGGGTGCAGGTGCGCTTTAAAAGGTTTTTCTGGATCGAGGACCTCATCCGCCTGGTGGAGGAATCGGCCTCGTGTGAGGTGTATGCCCTGCTCAAGCGCCAGGACGAGAAATACGTCACCGAACGGGCCTATGCCAACCCTATGTTCGTGGAGGATGTGGTGCGGGAGATCGCCCACAAGCTCAGCCAGGATACCAATTTTACCTGGTACGCGGTGGAATCGGAAAACTTCGAGTCCATCCACAACCACTCGGCCTACGCCTACATCGAGTCCCGGGGAACGTGAAGGGCGGGAAAGGAAGCTGGGGGCCGTAAGTCCCTTCTCCCTTTCCCCAATCCCCTTTATGAAAAAAAATGTGGGAGGCGGGCTTTTGGCCCGTCTCCCATGTTTGCGTACGCGGGTGGGGAGGTGAGCCTTTGCAACCTCCGGCCCTCTCCCCAGTTCCCGGCCTACCTCTCGCAGCCGCAGGACGGGGCGGGAGCGCTGCCGCCCTTCTTTTCCTCTTCCTCTTTCATCAGCTCCCGGGCGGTTTCCATAAGGCGCTTCAAGGTGGCGTCCACCCTGGCGTTTACCGTGTCGGGCTCAAAGGTGCCGTCCGGCAGGCGCTTGCCCGCGGGCAGACCGGTGAAGAGCTCCACGGCCTCATCAATGTGGCCCACGGCATAAATGTGGAAGAGGCCTTGTTTCACCGCCTCCACCACCTCCTTCTTGAGCATCAGGTCCTTGACGTTGGCCTTGGGAATGACCACCCCGTGGCTGCCGTCCAGACCCCGGGATTTGCACACCTTGTAGAAGCCTTCGATTTTCCAGTTCACCCCGCCGATGGGCTGGGCCTCCCCCCGCTGGGACACCGAACCGGTGATGGCCAGGTTCTGTTTCAGGGGCACGTCCGCCAGGACGGATAACAGGGTGAGCAGTTCGGCCATGGAGGCGCTGTCGCCCTCCACCAAGCCGTAGCTCTGTTCAAAGGTGAGGCTGGCGGATAAGGTAAGGGGCTTGTTTTGGGCGAAGCGGTTCTTGAGAAACCCCGCCAAAATCAGCACCCCCTTGTTGTGAATATTGCCCGCCATTTGGGCTTCCCGGTCGATGGCCACCACCCCCTCCCTGCCCAGGGAGTAGGTGGCGGTGATGCGGCTGGGGCGGCCGAAGGCATGGTCCCCCAGGGTATAGACGCTCAGGCCGTTGATCTGCCCCACCACGGCGCCCTCGGTCTCGATGAAGAGCATGCCTTCTTCGATGAACTCCTGGAGCTTCTCCTCCGGCAGGTCGCTGCGATATATCTTTTCGTTGATGGCCTTCTCCACGTCGGAGCCGAAAATGACCTGATGGGTGTTGGTCTGGGCCCAGTAGTTGGCCTCCTTCACCACGTCCAGGATTTCCTTGAGTTGCAGGGTGAGCTTTCCCTGGCGGCCGGCAATCTCCTGGGCGTGTTCGATGAGGCGGGCCACGCCGGTTTTGTGCACCGGCATGAGCTTCTCTTCCTTGCAGTAGGAGGCCACCAGCCGGCAGAAGGCCTGCAAATGCTCGGGCGTCTCCTTCATCACCGAATCCAGGTGGGCCTTAATCTTGAAGAGCTTCTGGAAGTCCTCATCGTAGATGTAGAGAAGCTGGTAGATGTAGGGGTCGCCGATGAGGATGACCTTGATCTTCAGGGGGATGGGCTGGGGTTGCAACGTGCGGGCGGCGATGAACCCCAACTGCTCAGCCAGATCCTCGATCTTGATTTCCTGTTCTTTGAGGCAGCGCTTCAAGGCCTCATAGGAGAAGAACCAGCGCAGCAGGTCAATGATGTTGAGGATGAGGTAACCGCCGTTGGCCCGGTGGAGGGCCCCGGCCCGGATGAGGGTGAAGTCGGTGACCAGGGCACCGAACTGGGCCCGGCGCTCCACCCCGCCGAACAGGTTGGAGTAATTGGGGTTGTTTTCCAGAATGACGGGGGCGCCCTTGGTCTGGGAGTTGTCCACAAAGACGTTCACCGCATATTGGGTGAAGCTGGGCTCGGGCACCGGGAAGGGAAAGGGGCCCGGGCTGGGCCGCTTTTTGAAGTCATCCAGGTTTTTCAGGATGTCGGCCTCCACCTCTCGCAGGTATTCAATGACCTGGGGTTGGTGGCGGTATTTGTCCACCAGCTCTTCTATGTAATGACCCACCGCGGCCAGGGCCATGTCCTGGTCCAGTTTTTTTTCCGCTTCCCCGAATTCTTTCTCCATTCGCCGGATTTTGCGGATCGCCTCATTCATTTCCTCGTGCAACGCGGCGGAGCGCTGACGCAGGGCTTCCCGCTCCTCATCCGTCAGGGCCTTGAGCTCCTCTTCAGTCAGGGGTTTGCCGTCCTTGCCCGGGAAAATCATCAGGCCGGTCTGGGAGATATTGAGAATGAAGCCCTCTTCGGTGGCCTTGGCGTCCAGTTCCTGCAGGATGGCATTTCTGGCCTGGGTGAACTGGCGCATGAGGGCTTCCCGCCGGTTGGCGTAGTCCTCGCTTTCGAACACCTCAGGGATGTGCTGCCGCAGGTTGTTGATGAGATCCTCCATGTCCCCTTTCAGCCCTATTCCCAGCCCGGCGGGCAGGGTCATGGCCCGAGGCCGCTCCGGCTGCTTGAAATTGTGGACATAGAGATAGTCGGGGGGTGGGGATTCGGTGGCCGCCAACTCCGAGACGTAGGCTTTGATCATCTCGGTCTTGCGGGACAGCGGCGGGCCGGCCACAAAGATATTGTATTCCGGATCCTTGACCGCCAAGCCGAACTCCAGGGCGTGTCGGGCCCGTTCCTGGGCCACCACCTTGACGCCGTCGGTGGGCAGATCCAAGGTGGTTTCGAACCCCAAGGCGTTGGCGTCGCAATCGGCTCGCAGGGTCTCCGGTTTCAGTTCCCACAGGCTGGCTGGCATGGGGCCTCCTTTAGGGGTAGCGCGGGGATTTTTCCTGCCCGGCCCAGGAAGTCAGGGGGGTCATCACTTGCTGTCGGTTTTCCATTCCGGTGTCACGGTCTCAAAATATCACCTGCCGGGCGCCAAGGCAATGGGAAGTACCTCTTCCTAGCAGCTCCCCGAACCTCAGGGCCGGCCGCTCTTTCCCTCCAAAACACAGATGCGGGGATTGTGGTACCCCGGTCCCTCCACCTGCAACGTGGTATGCTCCAGGCCGAACCGCGTGCGCAGCAGCTCCTCCAGCTCCCAGATGAGGCAGTCCCGGTCCTGGCGGCGAAGCACCACCACGTGCGCGCTCAAGGCATAAAGTCCCGTGGCGATGGTCCAGATGTGCAGATCATGCACCTCCTCCACCCCAGGGTGGGCAGCCAGGGCCGCCTCCACCTCGGCCACATGCAGGTGCCGGGGAGTGGCCTCCATGAGGATGTCGGCGGCCTCAAATACCAGCTGCCAACTTCCCAGAATGATGAGGCCGGCTACGACCGCGGCGGCCAGGGGGTCAACCCAATACCAGCCTTTCAGAAGCATGGCCAAGGCTGCCGCCATGGCCGCCACCGAGCCCAAGGTGTCCGCGGCCAAGTGCAAAAAGGCGGAGCGCAGGTTAAGGCCCTCCCGGCGCGCCGGATAAAGCACCACGGCCCCCAGGACATTCACCCCCAACCCCAGGCTGGCAATGATGAGGAGGGGCAGGCTTTTCACCGACGGGGGGTCATAGAAGCGGGCATAGGCCTCCAAAAGAATGAAGGCGGCCATAAGCCAAAGCGCCAAGCCGTTTACCAGGGCCGCCAGGATTTCCAGACGGTGATAACCGTATGTCTTGCGGGGCGTGGGGGGTTTGCCGGCAAAGTGGAGGGCCAGGAGGCTCAGCCCCAAGGCCGCCACATCACTGAACATGTGCCCGGCGTCGGCCAGCAGGACCAGACTGTTGGTGAGCAGGCCGCCCGCTAATTCAATCACAAAAAAGATCGCCTGGCTGACAAAGGCGAAGGCGAGACGCCGGCGGCTGCTGGTAAAGCGGTGGGAGTGAGGGGAAGGATGGGTGGGTTCCGGCGCGCGGCGCGAGTCCCTCATGCCTCGTCCATTTCAATGGCCAGGATCTGATACCGCCTCAGTCCGCCGGGAGTCGTCAAGGCCACCTGCTCGCCCAGCGCCCGGCCTAAGAGCGCCTTTCCCAAGGGCGATTGGATGGATAGGTGGCCGTGGGCCGGATCGGCCTCCAAGGGGCCCACCAGACGGTAGCGGACCTCCTCCCCGGTGGCCAGATTTCTGAGGCAAACCAAGGCATTGAAGCGTACCCGGTCGGGCGGCAGATTGCTGCCCACCAACACCTCGGCGTTGGCCAGGATCTTCTGCAATTCCTGAATCCGGCCGTCCACCCATTGCCGCCGGGAGAGGGTTCGCTCAAAATCGAAGCCGGGCTCCGAGGCCCAATCCGCGGTTCCCTCCAAAATCTCCCGCACCAGACGCGGGCGCTCCACCCGGCTGAGCAGATCCAGCTCCTTCACCAGCTTTTCGTAGCCGGTCCGGGTCAGGAGGATTTTTTTTTCGGTACCCATAAAAAATACGGTAATCTTCGCCTGAATAGCTTATTTTTTATCGCAAAAGGCGGGTACGGTCAACCGCCGCCGACCGGCCGCTGAACCGCCTGTGGGAGGCTCGCATGTTTCACCGCCTCAATGGTGGGCTCAGCCTGCGCTCCCGCTTTCGGCCCCACCTGCGTCGCCCCGGGGAGCGGGTGGTGGTGCTCCGGACGGCCAGCGTCTTCCCGCCCGGCCACCCCACCACCCGCCTGTGCCTGACGCTGCTGGCCGAGGCCTGCAACGGGTGGACGGCAGCCAGTCTCCTGGATGTGGGCTGTGGCTCCGGGGTGCTGGCCCTGGCTGCGGCCGCCCTGGGGGTGCCCCGAGTGGCGGCGGTGGACCTGGCCTGGAAAGCCGCCCGGCTCACCCTGGAAAACTCCCGGCAGAACGGTCTGGCGTCCGTGGTGAGGGTTATCCAGGGAAGCCCCGCCTGTTTGCGGGGCCCTTTTGCCGTCATCGCCGCCAACCTGCCCTTCCCGGTGCAGCTGGCCGAGGCGGCCTCCCTGATGCGCCTGGCTGCCTCAGATGGCACCCTGATCCTTTCCGGATTTCGGGACGTGCAGGAGGAAGCCCTGCTGCGACTTTATCGGGCCGGTGGCTGGGGTATCCAGGCCCGCCTCACCGCCGATGACTGGCCTCACCTCCTCCCCCCTGAGGGCAGCTTTACGTGGGCGGCCTGGCGCCTGGCGCCGCAGCGGTAAGGGGGCTCCATCGGAGCAGATGGCGGGTCCGAGAGCCCGAGGGGGCGGCAACGCCACTTGTAACTTTTCAGAAAATTAAGGAGATTCGCATGGAGATCTTCCTTGCCGCCCCTGTCCTCACCACGACCTGACCCGTCCCTGGCTCGTCCCCGGTCGGGGGAGATTTCTTCGGCGTCCCCACTTGGGTGGTGCTGGCCGGTCTGGCCCTCTTCATCTATTTTATGTACCAGATGCTGGAATTGTAATGCTGCTCGGCCGCCAGGCCCTTGGCTGGCAGGGGGGTCCGGCGGCTTTTGAAGGCGGGAGCGGAGCCATGGAATACCGGGAAGGGCGCATCGGCCGCATTTTCGTGTTGCGATTGGAGGAAGGGGAGCGGCTTCCCGAGGCCATTGAGGCCTTTGCCCGCGCCCAGCAGGTCCGGGAAGCCATGGCCATCTACGTGGGAGGAGCCCAAGACGGCAGCCGCCTGGTGGTGGGGCCCGACGCCCACCGCCCGGATGCCATCGTGCCCTTGGTGCACGCCCTGGCCGGGATCCAGGAAGTCCTGGGCGTGGGCACCTTGTTTCCCAACGAGGCGGGGGATCCGGTGCTCCATCTCCACGCCGCCGCGGGCCGGGAGGGCGGCGCCACGGTGGGGTGCAGCCGGGCCGGGGTGGAGGTCTGGCTGGTGGGGGAAGTCATTCTCCTGGAGATCATCGGGACGGAGGGCACCCGGCGCCGGGACCCCGCCACCGGCTTTCAGCTCCTGAGGCTGGAAAAGTGAAGGCGAAAAACCTCTCGAAGGAACGGGTTGCCTTGCCCTCCGGCCGGGGAAAGCGCCATCGCCTCGGGTCCAGGGCGTAAGCAACGCCGAAGGGCTTTCTTCTTGGCGCCCAGGGTCCCGGAAGGGCGGGACGCAGTCCACCACCCCCTCAGCCGCGCTCCTCGCGGCAGCGCTTTTTGGCCTCCTTGCCGCACAACTCCCAGATGACGCACCCGGGACGGGTCTTGCAGTAATTGCAGGGGTCGGTGCAGGCCCGGCAGTGATCCAGACATTCCTGGCAATACTCGTATGCCATTTTTTCGCAGCGGTAGGGGGCTTCCCGGTCCGGGTGGAAACGACAGCTCATCTTTCTTCTCGCGTTGCGGTGGGGTATAGTTTGATTAAAAGCCTCAATGAACCGCCAGGGGTTGACCGAAGGGGCGTTCCCGCGGCCGGCCGAGTCCAACCCCAACCCGAAAAGGCTTCAATATGGCTGAAGAGAGCGAAAACCACTTTCTCCAGTCCCGCACCTGGATGGTGGAAAGCCAGATAAAGCGCCGCGGGATTCGCGACCTCCGGGTTTTGCAGGCCATGAGCCGGGTCCCCCGGCATCGCTTCATTCCCCGTCACCTCTGGGACCAGGCGTATCATGACTATCCTTTGCCCATCGGCGAGGATCAGACCATCTCCCAGCCATACATGGTGGCGCTGATGAGCGAGGCCCTGGAGCTCAGGGGGCCGGAGAAGGTGCTGGAAGTGGGCACCGGCAGCGGCTACCAGGCCGCCATCCTGGCGGAGCTGGCCAAGGAAGTATACACCATCGAACGCCTGGCTTCTCTGGCCCACCACGCCGAGCAAATCCTCAAGGCATTAGGTTACCGGAACATTCACGTCCTCATCGGCGACGGCACCCTGGGCTGGCCCCCGGCAGCCCCCTATGATGCCATCATAGTCACCGCCGGGGCTCCCAAAATTCCCCCGGCCCTTTTGGAACAGTTAGGTCTGGGGGGGCGCCTGGTGATTCCCGTGGGGGACCGCTTCACCCAGACCCTGACCCGCATTCGCCGCACTCCCGATGGCGGCCTTAAAACGGAATATCTGGGTGGCTGCCGCTTTGTGAAGCTCATCGGCGCCCAAGGCTGGCAAGAGGGAAGGCCAGAGGAGGAATGAACCCCTCCGGCCAGTCCAAGACCAGGTTATCACCGCCGCGCATTCCTGCCGGTCCGTGCCCTTCCCGGCCCCGAGGTTTCGTGGACAGGCTTGGGGGTCCGGTCTCTTTGGCCCTACCGGGCACTCCCAGCTTTGGCTAGGTTAGGCTCCGGGAAATAGGCGGCCAGGATGCGCCTGGCCAGAGGCGCCGCCACCGCGCCGCCGCCCCCGCCGTGCTCCACGATGACCGCCACGGCCAGCTTGGGATCCGCGGCCGGGGCGGTGGCCACAAACCAGGCGTGGTTCTGATATTTGGCCATGGCCTTGCCGCCCCGCTTCTCCTTTTCCAGGGAGACCACCTGGGAGGTGCCGGTCTTGCCGGCCACCGCCAGATATGGGAGTTTGGCGGCCTTGCCGGTCCCATTGGCCACCACCTCGGCGAGGGCTTTTTGCACCAGCTCCAGATGGTCGGGCTTGGCCTCCAACCGGGACCTCACCACCGGCTGGGTTTGGAACAGGATTTCACCGGCGGGGCTTTCCACCTTCTCCACCAGTTGCGGTTCCAGCACGAGGCCCCCGTTGGCCACCGCCGCCGCCGCCAGGGCCATTTGCAGGGGCGTGGCCAGGTTGTATCCCTGGCCGATGGCCACGCTCACCGTGTCCCCCTCCTGCCAAGGGGCCCCGAACCGGATCTGTTTCCACTGGCTGGAGGCCACCAGCCCGGGCTTCTCCTTGTCCAGCTTGAGGCCGGTGGGAGCCCCCAATCCGAAGCGGCGGCTCCACTTGGCAATGCGGTCAATGCCCAGTTTGCGGCCCACCTGGTAAAAATAGATGTCGCAAGAGTGCACCAGCGCGGAGTGAAGGTTCATACCGCCATGGCCGCCCTTTTTCCAGCAGTGGAAGACATGATTGCCAAACGGCATGGCCCCACTGCAGAAAATGACGCTGGTGGGGGTGATCACCTTTTCCTCCAGGGCGGCGATGGCCATGATGATTTTAAAGGTGGACCCCGGTGGATATTGCCCTTTGATGGCCCGATTTTCCAGCGGGTGGCTTTTGTCCTGGGTGAGGCGCTGCCAGTCGGCGGCGCTTAATCCCCGCTCAAAGGCCGCCTGGGAAAAACCCGGCCGGGACGCCAAGGCCAGGATTTTGCCGGTTCTGGGTTCCAAGGCCACGATGGCCCCCTGCTTGTCCGCCAGGCAGGCCTCGGCCTCCTGCTGCAGCTTTACATCCAAGGTCAGGTGGACGTTGGCCCCGGGCGTGGACACCTGCTGGTCCAATTGACCCAATTCCCGGCCATAGGCATCCACTTCAATCCGCCGGAAGCCCCGCTGGCCCCGGAGGTAGTCCTCCCAGGCGGCCTCAATGCCGCAGCGCCCCATGTAGTCTCCGATTTTGTGCTGCGGAAAGCGGCCGCTTTTGAGCTGCGCCTCGGTGATCTCGCCCAGGTAGCCCAGCACGTGGCAGGCCAGGTCTCCATACCGATATTCCCGTTTGGGCTGGATGAAAATGGAGGCGCCGGGCAGCTCGGCCTTGTAGGTCTCCACCAGCGCCAGCTCCTGCCAGCTCAGGTCTCCCTTGAGGCGCACCATGTGCAGGTTGGCTTGGCGGCCCGCCTCTAATTGCCCCTGAGTCTGAACCGGGTCCAGTTTCAGGAGGCTGCCCAAACGCCGGGCCAGAACCCCCAAGTCCGGAACGTCTTCCAGCACCACCACCAGGTCGAAGCTGGGGCGGTTGGCCACCAGGACTTCCCCGCTCCGGTCCAGGATCATGCCGCGCCAAGGGGGCAGGTCCTGAACCCGGAGACGGTTGCTTTCGGAACGCAGTTTAAGCTGCTCGCCCTGTACCAGTTGCAGGGACCACAGACGAAGAAACAGCACCCCAAACAACAGGAGCACCACCGCCGAAAGCCCGGCCAGGGTCTTGCGGGAGCGCTCCTGCTCCTCGGGGGGCATGGCCCGGGCCAAGGGCGCGTCCAGGAAGGGATCGGTGAATTTTCCCGTGGGATCGGCGTTAAACATGGGGATAGAGAATTCCGCCTCCCTACCGGCCAGATAGACCTGTGGAGGCGGCTTGCCAAGAGGGGCAAGGGAGGAGCGGCCTTTTCCCTCCCCTCCGAACCTCCACCGCGCGCCTCACCTCGCCTCCCGCGCCGGCTGCCAGCCCAAGCGGCGCAAGACCTGTTCGAGCCGCCGCAGCCAGCCAAACATTAACGGTGCCAGCAGGGCGGTGGCCAGGACCTCCAAAACCGCAAGGGCGCCAAGACCTTCAGCGGGAGCAGAGGAGCGTCCCAAAAAGAAGATCATCAGCCGCACGGCCAGCTCTTCCAAGGTCAAGGCCACCGAGGCCGCCAGCACCTGGGGGAGCGCCGTGTTGAGCAAAAATCCGCGGCGGCACAAGCGTCCCGCGGCCACCAGGAGCAAGCCGCCGGCCAGGTGCAGGCCCATGGGGGTGAGGGCATAGGCATCCTGAGTGAGGCCCAGGAGCAGGGCCAGACTGAAGCCCAAAGGCAAAGGGGTGCGCCACCCCACGGCAAACACCAGCAGGCTGAGCAGGCGCACCTGGACGTGGGGGTACAACACCAAGTTCTGGAAGTAAAACAGTCCCAGGCCGGTAAGGAGTAACAGCGTCAGCGGCATCAGCATTGGTTCAGGGGGTCAGGGACAGGCGGGCCGTCTTCACCACCAGCACTTCCTCCAGGGCCGCCAGATCCACCGCCGGCAGCACCTCGATGTCCTGAAAAACCCCCGCCCCCCGTTTGTTGGCCGCCGTCACCTTGCCGAACACCAAGCCCGGCGGATAGATGCCTCCCAAGCCGGAGGAGACCACCAGATCACCCACCTGGACATCGGCGCTTTTGGGGACATATTCCAGCGCGCTGCGGTTGGCGCCCTTCCCCTGCAAGATGCCCCGTACCCGGGTGCGCTGGATCATGGCGTCGGCGCCGCTCAGGCGATCCACGATGAGCATGACCTTCGCGTGGCGGGGATACACTTCTACGATGCGGCCCACGATGCCGGCCGGGGCCACCACTGCCTGACCCACCTCCACGCCGGCCGCCTTGCCTTGGTCAATGATGGCAGCCCGGGACCACAAGGAGGGGTCGTAGGCCACGATGCGGGCGCCGATGACCGGCAGGGCCAGTTGCCGCTTCAGGTCCAGGAGCGCTTCCAGGCGCTGCACCGTCTTGAGGGCTTCCTGGTAGCGGGCTTCCTGCTGTTCGGCCTCCTCCAGTCGCTGCCGCAGGATCTGGTTCTCTTTCTGGAGGCCCACCAAAAAAAAATAGCCGGTCCAAACCCGCTTCAGGCCGGCGCCCACTGAGCGCAGCGCCTGCAGCCCGGGTGCGGTGAGGGAGATGATGAGGCCCTCCAGCTTCTGCACCACCGGGGAGCGCTGCACGCTTAAGGAGAGCAGGGTAAAGACCAGAAGCAGCGTTCCGGCGACGATCAGGGGTTTCTGGAAGCGGGATCGAAAGCGCACCGTCAGCCGCGGTTAATCCAGCATGACTTCTTTCAGGATATTCAGATTATCCAGGGCCTTGCCGGAGCCCAGCACGACGCTCACCAAGGGGTCCTCGGTCATTTTGATGGGGACGCCGGTTTCCAGATGGAGAAGGGTGTCCAGATTTTTCAGCAGCGCCCCGCCGCCGGTGAGGTAGATGCCCCGGTCCACGATATCCGCCGCCAGCTCCGGAGGGGTCTGCTCCAGAGCGGTTTTCACCGTGTCCACGATGGTGTCGATCTGCTCCTGGATGGCCTGGCGGATTTCATCGGAATTCACCGTAATGATCTTGGGGATGCCGCTCACCAGGTCCCGCCCCTTGACGTCCATAGTCTCCTGCTCGCCGGGATAGGCGTTGCCGATGGTGGTCTTGATGATCTCTGCGGTCCGCTCGCCGATGGCCAGGTTGTAAGCCCGCTTGATGTAGTGCAGGATGGCCTCGTCCATCTTGTCGCCGCCCACCCGGACGCTTTTGGAATAGACGATGCCGGCCAGGGAAATCACCGCCACCTCGGTGGTGCCGCCGCCGATGTCCACCACCATGTTGCAGATGGGCTCGGTGATGGGCAGGCCTGCACCGATGGCTGCGGCCATGGGTTCCTCGATGAGATAAACCTCCCGGGCGCCGGCGGATTCGGCGGAGTCCCGGACGGCCCGCTTTTCCACCGGCGTGATGCCGGAGGGCACCGCGATGATAATGCGGGGGCGGATCAAAGAGCGCCGGTTGTGCACCTTGCGGATGAAGTGGCGCAACATGGCCTCGGTGATCTCAAAGTCGGCGATCACCCCGTCTTTCATGGGGCGGATGGCCAGGATGTTGCCCGGGGTGCGACCCAGCATCATCTTGGCTTCCCGGCCCACCGCCAGAACCCGGTTGCGGTCCCGGGCGTTTTTCCTGACCGCCACCACCGAGGGTTCGGAAAGCACAATGCCCTTGCCCTTGACATAGACCAAAGTGTTGGCGGTGCCCAGGTCAATGGCCAAATCATTGGAGAACCATCCCAAGATGGGATCGAGAAACATGGAGCGTCTCCTTATGCCTGGAAGAAACCCACGGGACCGGCGAGGGCGGCACACCGCCCCCCTGGCTTCGAATTCAGGGGAGTGTAGAATAGCGGTCTCGGGCTCATTTTGTCAAGTTTTCCTAAAATTACAAGGGAAAATTGTCCCTCCCCCGGGCCCCCGGCGGAGCGGCCGCCGTGCGACCGCATTATTCCGCCCCCCAACATGCGGTAGCGGCGCCCCAGGAGCAGGGCAGCCTGAAGTGAGGAAAGGGAGAACCGGCGCTTTAAGGCCGATGCTTCCCGCCATCTCTCGGCCGTGTGGTCCGGTTTCCCTGGTTTGCGGTGGTTGTACCCGATTTCCGGGAAATCTCAATGGGGCCCCGGAAAAAGCCGGGGTGCAGGTGGGAAAGCCGGGGCGGCGCCTTGACAAAGGCCGGGCAAAATGATTTATAAACAGTTTGTGAATCAAATCGGCCCCATAAGGATGAACCCCCATGAAACGGACGTATCAACCCAGCAGGCTCAAGCGTTCCCGCACCCACGGGTTTTTGAGCCGCATGAGCACCAAGGGTGGCCGCCAGGTCCTGAAGCGCCGCCGCGCCAAGGGACGGAAGCGCCTCACCGCCTAAGGTTCGTGGGAGCCCCCCTGAGCAGCTTCCCCAGCCCTCCGTGCCAGGCCCCTGAGCAGGATGTGCCGTCGGGGTCCGGGAACGCCCGTTTCCGAAAGGCGGACCGCCTCCGCCGGCGCCGGGAATATCTGGCCGCCCAGGCGCAAGGGAAACGGCTCTACACGCCGCACTTCGGCGTTCTCCTCGCCCCCGGACCCAGTCTGCGGCCCCGTCTGGGGCTGGTGGTGACCAAGCGTTTGGGGAAAGCGGTGCGCCGCAACCGGGTGAAGCGGTTGCTCCGGGAGTTTTTCCGCCGCCATCGGGAAGGGCTCCCCCCCCTGGATATCATCATCATGGCCAAGAAAGGGGCGGCAGACCTCACCTATGAGGAAGTTCAGCAGGAGTTGGCCCGGATTTTGCTTTCCCCTGCTCCGGAAAAGCATGACTAAGCTTGCCCTCGCCCTCATCCGGGCGTATCAGATTTCCGTTTCACCCTGGCTGCCGCCCTGTTGCCGGTTTGTCCCCACCTGTTCCCATTACGCTGCCGAGGCCCTGACGCGACACGGCCTGGGGCGAGGGCTGGTTTTGGCGCTTAAACGGCTGGCCCGCTGCCATCCGTTGGGAGGCGGCGGCTGGGATCCGGTGCCCTGAGGAGTCAACCCATGGAAAATCGGGCCTTAATCGCCCTAGCGCTCAGTTTTGTCATCTTCATGGTTTTTATGTATTTGGGGGAGAAGAGCAAGAAAACGCCCCCCCCGGCCCCGCCCGCTGCCACCGAAGCCAAACCTGCGGTGAGTCCGCCCACCCCTGCCTCCCTGGCCCCGGCCCCCCCCACTGCGCCAATCCCCGGACCGCCTGCCCGGCCGGCCAGAGAGGTGGTGGTGGAAACCCCCCTGTATCGGGCGGTGTTCACCGAGCAGGGCGCTGCTCTCAAAAGCTTCCAGCTGAAAAAATATCGGGAACATCTGCCCTTCACCAAGATCGGCGGGTTCTCCATCGGGCCGGTGGGCTTCGAGCTGCAGCGCTATCAGGACCCTGCCAAAGCCGAGGTGCCCTACAAAGAAATGGTGCTGGTCTCCAAGGAGCAGAATCTGCCCTTGAGCCTCACCCTGGAAGGCAAAGGCCTCACCGTCCCCAGTCAGCTTCGCTATGAGGCCGACCGTCAGCAGGTGAGTCTCAGCGGCGACGACTCCGCCACCCTACGGTTCACCGGCATGACCCCTGAGGGCCTGGTGGTCACCCGCACCTATAAATTCAATGCCAAAAGTTACCTCTTCGACATGGAGGTGATCACCGCCAACCGGAGCGCCCAGACCATGGACGGCACCTTGACGCTCAGCCTGGCCGCGGGTGAGGCCGCCGACCGCAAGGGTCTCCTGGCCGCCTTTGCCTTGGTGAACAACCGTCTGGAGGAAGCCCACCCTGGCCTGAAGGCGCCGGCCATCTTCACCGGCAAGGTGGACTGGGCGGTCATTGACCGGGGATATTTCGTCATGGCCATGGCCGCGGGCACTCAGCCCAAATCCGCGGTGACCGTCACCGAACCCACCGGCACCTTCCTCACCGCCACGCTGCAAGACCCCAAGACCCTGGCGCCGGGCCAAGCCACCCAGGCCGCCTACACCCTGTATTTCGGCCCCAAGGACATCGCCAACCTCAGCACCGCGGGCCTCGGACTGGAGCGCTTGGTGCACTTCGGCTATTTCGACCTCCTGGCCAAGCCCCTTCTGTATCTGCTGAATTTTCTTGACCGGTTCTTCCACAACTACGGTTGGTCACTGGTGGTTTTAACGCTCCTTACCCGCTTGGTCTTCTGGTGGCCCAACCACAAAAGCTTCAAGTCCATGAAGGAGATGCAGCGCCTGCAGCCCCGGGTGGCCCAGATCCGGGAGAAATACAAGGATGACCGGGAGGCCATGAACCGGGAACTCATGGCCCTGTACCGCACCTTCAAAGTGAACCCCCTGGGGGGCTGCCTGCCCATGCTCCTGCAGCTTCCGGTGTTCATCGCCCTGTACAACATCTTAAGTTACGCCATTGAACTCCGGCACGCCCCCTTCATCGCCACGCTGCCCTTTACCGACATCGTCTGGCTGGCGGACCTGTCCGCCAAAGACCCCCTCCTCATCACCCCCATCGTCATGGGGGCTTCCATGGTGATTCAGCAAAAGATGACCCCCTCCACCGGCGACCCCACGCAGGCCAAGATGATGATGTTTTTGCCCATCGTCTTCACCTTTTTGTTCTTAAGCTTTGCCTCCGGGTTGGTCATCTATTGGTTGGTGAACAATGTTTTGGCCATCATTCAGCAGTACTTCACCAACAAGTATCTTACCTAACCCGCTTGGGGAATCTTTATGGAATTTCGTGATTTTGAAGGCAAGACCACCGAGGAGGCCATCCAACACGCGTGTGAACACTTTCAGCAGCCCCCGGAAAATCTGGAAATCGAAATCATTTCCGTCGGCTCCCCCGGGCTGTTCGGCTTGGGGAGCCGCAAGGCCAGGATCAGGGCGGCGGTGCGGGAAGGCGCCGGGCCTGACGTGGCCAACCAAGCCCGGGAGCTGCTGCAGCGCCTCCTGGATCTTATGGGGGAGACGGCGGAAGTCAGCGCCACCCTGGAAGATGACAAGGTAGCCCTCACCATTGACTCCGCCGACGCCGGGCTGCTCATCGGCAAGCAGGGGCAGACCTTGGAAGCCTTGCAATATCTTATGAGCAAGATCCTGGCCAAACAGGCGAAGAAAAAGCTCCGGGTGGTGATTGATATCGAGTCCTACCGGGCCCGGCACCAGCAAGCCTTGACACAGTTGGCCCTAAAGTCGGGCGACAAGGCCAAGCGCACCGGCAAGCCCATCACCCTGACTCCCATGAACCCGCACGACCGCCGCATCATCCACCTGGCCTTGCAGGGGGACAGCGATCTCAAGACCATGAGCCGGGGGGAGGGCCTGTACAAGAAGGTGGTGGTTTACCCGGTGAAAAAGAAGGAGCCCCAGGAGAATTCCAACCCCACCTGAGTTCCCCACCGACACCATCGCCGCCATCTCCACTCCCCTGGGCCAGGGCGGGATCGGGGTGGTGCGCCTCAGCGGTCCGGAAGCCGAGCCCATTGCCCGCCGCCTGTTTCGCCCCCGGCGGCCCCTGACCCACTGGCAGTCGCATCGTCTGTATCTGGGACACGTGGTGGACCTCAAGGGCGGGGTCATTGACGAAGTCCTCCTCACTTTCATGCGGGCTCCCCATTCCTATACCCGGGAGGACGTGGTGGAGATTCACTGCCACTCCGGCCACCAGGTGCTCAAGGAGGTCCTGGCGGCGGTGTTGGAGGCCGGAGCCCGCTTGGCGCAACCGGGGGAATTCACTTTGAGGGCCTTTCTCTCCGGCCGTTTGAGCCTGCCGCAGGCCGAGGCCGTCCTGGAAGTGATCGAGGCCCGCAGTGGAGCGGCTTTGCGGGTGGCCCAGCAGCATCTGGCTGAGGGGCTGGGTCCGCGACTTGGCCGGGCCCGGGAGACCCTGCTGTCGCTTCTGGCCCGGTTGGAGGCGGCCCTTGACTTCCCGGAGGAGGCCGAGGAACTGGAGGCCGGCGAGCTGACCGGACCTTTGGCGGAGGTGGTGAGGGACCTCAAAAACCTGGCGGCCACCTACCGGGAAGGCCGGCTGCTGCGGGAGGGGCTTAAGGTGGTGATCGCCGGGCGCCCCAATGTGGGCAAATCCAGCCTGCTGAATCGCCTTTTGGCGGCGGAACGGGCCATTGTCACGGAAATCCCCGGCACCACCCGGGACTTCATCGAAGAAACCGTGCTCTGGGAAGGGCTGCCGGTGTGCCTCACTGACACCGCCGGATTACGCGCCCATGCCGACCGGGTTGAGGCGGTGGGCATTGCTCGAACTCGGGAGCGGCTGGCGACGGCTGATTTCGTGCTCTACCTGGTGGACGGCAGCGAGCCCCTGGATCCCACGGACCGGGAAATGTTGGCGGAACTGGCCGGACGGCCGGGGCTCACCCTGATCAACAAGGTGGATTTGCCGTTGCGCCTGACCCCGGAGGAGGTGGCGGCCCGCTCGCCTTTCCCGGTCTTGTTCCTCTCCGCCCGCACCGGCCAGGGGGTGGAGGAACTTAAGGCGGCGGTGGTGCAGCAAGTGCTGGCAGGCGCGGCGGGCTTCCAGGGGGAGGTTGTTACCCAGGCCCGCCACCACCAGCACCTGACCGCGGCGCTGCAGGATCTTGAAGCCTGCCTGGTCCGGCTTGGGCCATTTCCGGCCTGGGAGCTGGCGGCCGAGGACTTGCGGGGTGCCCTTCGGGAGCTTGGCCGGCTCACCGGCGAGGAGGCGGAGGAGGATCTCCTGGACCGCATCTTCGCCCAATTCTGCCTCGGCAAGTAACCCATAGGGGGCGGCCGGGTATTCTCCTTCCCCTCCTCCTGCGCCGACCTTTGGCGCTGTGGCCGCCGCTGGCCCTGCCCGGCCGCTGCGGCCGAAGTTCAGGCGCTGAAACCCCCGCGCCTTTCTCCGCTCCCCCGCCCGCCTCTTTGCACGGCTGGCCAAAGTTGGCACCCCGCCGGCATAGTCAAGCGATTACAAATAGTTATCCGTTCTTCCCCCGGCCTTCTGCCACCGCCGCGGGATAAGGGGCATTTGGCCTTGTCCTGGGCATGCAACATTCTCCTGAATTTTGCTCAGAAATTGAAACATGTTCACCTGTCCCTGGGGATCGGGATGACTATAATTATAATATTATTATGTAGTTATACTTTTGGCACAGGAGTTGTATCTTCCCAAGGCAACCTGGTTCAGCCGCTGGTTTCTCGGGACGAGCCCTTGGCGAGATTTTCGGCCGGCACCAGCCGGCGGCAACACGCCGAAAGGGGGCTCGCAATGAACAACATCTTTAGTCGTTTTCATCGGTTTGCCAAGCAGGAAAAAGGGGCAGTGGCAGTCACCACCGCCCTGCTCCTGGTCGTGCTTTTGGGGGGCCTGGGGCTCTCCTTTGACCTGGGCCACTATTACGTGGTCCGCCAGCAACTCAAAAACGCCGCCGACGCCGCGGCCTTGGCCGGGGTGCGGGCCATCTTTCCCTACGACCTGAGCACCGCCACCCTGCCCATCGTCCCCTTGTGCGACTTGGCCCGGAGCAAGGGGCTGGAGACCGCCAACGCCAACCGCACCGACCGCCTGCCGGTGCAGGTGGCCGAGATCCAGACCGGGTATTTTAACTGGAAAACCCGCGAGTTCGTGCCCTCGTGCTCGTCCGACCCCAATATGTTCACCAACGCGGTGCGGGTCACCACCCATCGGGAGAGCGTGCCCCTCTTTTTTATGCAGGTCTTGGGCGCCGTCCCCCGCACCCTGTCCACCACCTCCATTGCCGTCATGGACTGGGTGGGGTCTCTGAAGCCGCACAGCGGCTTGGGACTGGCCTTGGGTGCGGCCTATGCACAGGATGGCTATCTGGAAATCCCGGTCAACGATGACAGCAGCGACAAAGGGGCCTGGTACGCCACGCCCCCCCTCAAGCCCAACGACGGTTTGCTCATGGACTATCTCACCGGCAACGCCCTGATTCCCATGACCACCACCGGCGATTCGGTCTTTTTAAATAATGGCGTGTTCAACAATGTGATCCGCTACCTGGGAGAGAATTGTGTAGGGCACACCTTCCTTGTGCCCATCGTGGACACCATCAAGTTCAACCAGGAACAGACCATAGTGGGGTTCGGCACTTTCACCATCACCGGTATCGGCAAAAAGGGCGGGAAGCATTACATCGCCGGCCGGGCCAACATCTTGCGGGAGGCTCCCCCGGAGTTGGGAGTGCCGGGTGGCTCTAACTTTGGCCTCCTTTCCTCAGCCAAACTGGTGTATTGATCGGCTTTTCGTTGCTTCCGGAACGCCGAACGCTCATGGGGCGCCTGGAGGGCACCTGCAGGGCCGGGGGACCCGCAGCATCCCCCGCCCTGTCCCGCTTCATAGGGAGTAAAGGAGATACGGCTGGCAGCGGAGCCGGAACTCCGCCAGCTCCGGCTGCCAGGCGGCTTCCAGGGCGGCAATCTCCAGACCCGCCTCCAGACCCGCCCGGATGGCGGCATCGCCGGTGAGTAAATCAAAGGGCAGGCGTTCAGTCTCATATTCATAGGGAGGCGGGCGCCAGGCAAAGTGCTCCGGATGCACCTTCAGGACCGCCCGGAGCAGCGCCAGGGTAGTGGCGTAGGGCTTGAATTGCGCCCGGTGGGTGACATGGAGCTGGAAACCCCGACACAGGGCGCCCTGATACTTGTGAAAGGTGGGTTCGAACACCACCTCCCGTAAGATTACCCCGGCGGGGAAAGGGTTAAGCTCCGTCAGCAGGCGGCGGGGATTGAGAAAGGGAGCGCCCCATAATTCAAAGGGGCGGGTGGTGCCCCGGCCTTCGGAAAGATTGGTGCCCTCCAAAAGCACCTGACCAGGATACACCAAGGCTCCTTCCAGGGTGGGCAAATTGGGGGAAGGCATAACCCAGGGGAGGCCGGTGTCCTCAAAATAAAAGGACCGTCGCCAGCCCCGGGCCGGCACCACCTCCAGATCACAACCCCAAGCGTGTTCCCCGTTGTAAAATCGGGCCAACTCGCCCAGGGTCAGGCCGTGCCGCATGGGCAGCGGGAAGGGGCCGACAAAGGAAGCCAAGGCCGGCTTCAGGAGATTTCCTTCCACCTGCAGGCCGCCTAAGGGGTTGGGGCGGTCCAGCACCGCCACTTTGACGCCCACCTTGGCGGCCACCTGCATGACCGCCGCCACGGTGGCCTGGTAGGTATAGACCCGGGTGCCTACATCCTGCAAGTCCACCAGCAGCACGTCCAGATCCCGCAAGGACTCCGCCGGGGGCGCCAGCCGGGGCCCATATAGGCTCACCACCGGCAGGTTCAGGGAAGGCTCCACAAAGTCCGCCGAGGCCACCATGTTGTCCTGTTTTTCCCCGCCCAGTCCATGTTGCGGAGAAAACAGGCGCTTCAGCTGCCCGGGGAAGCGGGCCGCCACCAGTTCCCGGGCCGGGCGGTAGCTGCGGTCCACGCTGGCCGGGTGGCTGAGCAATCCCAGCCTCGCTCCCTTGGCCCATGCCGGCGGCTCAGCCAGGAACACCTCCAACCCGGAACCCACCTGACCCATAGGCTTCCTCGGCAACGGGGCGCGACCCCCACCGCCGGCCCCGACCCCCTCAGGTTACAGAAGAGAGGTCAGAGGGGAACCAGGACCGCCAGGGACTCCCTCCCCCTTTCCCCCTTCTTTTAAAATTCCCCCTCCTCCCGCTTCACCACCGGGCGCAACATGAGGACCACGTCGTGGGTCATGCCGTCTTTCCGGATGAAATAGTCATCCAGAGTGGCGCGAATTTCAAATCCCTTTTCCCGGAAGGCCTTGATAACCTTCTTCTGCTCGGCGATGATCTCGGCCTTCAGCCATTGCAGCCCCTCTTTGAGGGCGAGATTGATGAGTTCCTCCAGCATCAGGGAGCCCAGCCCCAGGTTGCGGAAGGGGCGGGAAACAAAGATGCGGATTTCACCGATGTGCTTGGCCGAGTGTTTGCCCCGGTGCAGGGTGGCATCCGCCACCAGGCGGTTATCTTCCAGGTTCACCGCCACCAGCGGCAGCACCTTACGGTAGTTGATGTGGTCCACCCAATAATTGATAAGCTTTTCATCCTTTACGTCCTGCTTCAGGAAGCGGATGTCCTCTTCCGGTGCCTCTTGAAACAGTTGGATGAGGTGCTGGCGGTCCTGTTCGTTGAGAAAACGGAACATCACCCGCTGGCCGTTTTTCAGGGTGACGAACTTCCGATATGCCACGTAATTGATCATGGCGGGCCTCAAGGGGAGGGTCTTGGTGGCATGATATCCCGTGGCCGGAATTTGTCAAGGCAAGGGGGTCTTCGCCAAGGAGGGGGAAGGCCCTGAGACGGCCGCGGGGGCGCCGAATCCCGGGCTGGGCATTTTTGTATATCTTACTGAAATAATTGCAAAATATCATGCCAAGAAAGTTATCGCTCTCTCTTTAGGCGGTTAAGGAAATTTGCAGGGTCGCGCATCGTCGCCCTATGAAAAAAGCCGGAAATAGGAGCATGGGAGAGTTTTCCTCTTCGGTGGAATCTACTTCCTACAAGGAGCAGGAACGGCCCCGATGGCCATCTTGCAATGTCATGTGGTTGATATCTTTAGATAATTAAATTTTCTCCCAACCTCGCATGCCGCTTGCGTTTCCCCTCCCGCTGCACTTCATCAGGTGCAAGTGGGAGCTAACTGCCATTCCCGGCCAGCTCCATTGACTGAGGTGGGAGGTGAGGTTACCATGTCGCTGCCGTTGGGGGGAAATCATGCAAGATCTTTGGGAAACCGCCAAAAAGCATCTGAGGGAGCGCATTTCTCCTTCGGGGTTTGCCCTGTGGCTGGAACCCCTGCAGGCGGAGCTGGACCAAGCCGGCAACTTGCGACTCCTCTGTCCCAACGCCTTTGCCCAGCGCTGGATAAAAACCCATTACCTGCCCCTGCTTACTTCGGTGCTGACCTCTTTGGGTCTGGACCGCCCCCTTGTGGTGGCGGCTGCCGAGCCCCGCAGCCGCTTGGCGTTGTCAGCCCCGCCGCCGTTATCTCAACCGGCCCTGCCCCATGTGGGGGGCAAGAATGGCCGCCGGCTCAATGCCTCCTTCACCTTCGAACGGTTTGTGGTGGGGTCTTCCAACCGCCTGGCGTTTCAAGCCTCCCAGGCTCTGGCCCGCAATGACACCTTTTTAAACGGCATCCTGTTTCTGGCCTCGGGCCCCGGATTGGGGAAAAGTCATTTGGCCCAGGCCGTGGGCAACTATTTGGTGCAGGCAGCCCCCCAGGCGAAAATTTTATACGCCACCGCCGAGGACTTTGCCAATGACATGGTGCAGGCCCTGAAGTCCGGGCAGATGGGGCGCTTCAAGGACAAGTACCGGCAGCAATGCGACGTTCTGCTCCTGGAAGAGGTGCAGTTTCTCAGCGGCAAAGAAAAGATCCAGACGGAGCTTTGCTATACCCTGGACACCCTCATGCGGCGTCAAAAGCGGCTGGTGTTCACCTCTTGCTACCTGCCCGGCGAGATCGCCAAGCTTTCCCGGGAGTTGAGTTCGCGGCTCACCGGCGGCCTGATCACTCCCATTGACCAGCCGGATTTTCCCACCCGGTTGCAAATCCTGGCCCGAAAGGCCGAAGAGCGGGGGGTAGCGGTGCCTCAGGCAGTCCTGGAGCACTTGGCGGAGCATCTCACCGACGATGTCCGCCGCTTGGAAAGTGCCCTGGACTGCCTGGCGGCCCGGTGCACCCTCCTGAAAGAGCCGGTGAATCTCAGGGTCGCCCAGGAAGTGCTCCATGACCTCAAGGCGGTGGACGCCCGACTGAGCATTCCCCAGATCCAGAAAATTGTGGGGGATTATTTCCAGGTAAGCCTGAAGGATCTCCTGGGACGATCACGGCAGAAAAAACTGGTCCGGGCCCGGCAGGTGGCCCTCTATTTCTCCCAGCTTTACACCGGCAAAACCGTGGCCGAGCTGGGCCGCCTGTTCAACCGCAGCCACTCTTCCGTGGTCCATGCCTTACAGACCTTGGAGCGGGATCGAAAACTGGTGCCGCGGGTGGACGAAGAGGTGAAATTCTTGGAGGAAAAGCTGGCCCAGGCCAAGATCAGGCAGGGGGGGCAAAGAGGGCCCAATCTTCACAGCGATGTTTGATGACCTTGCCCTCCACGATGAACACGATGTCCTCAGCGATGTTGGTGGCCAGGTCGGCGATGCGCTCCAGATTGCGGATAATGATGATAAAATGGTGTAGGCGCACCACCCAGCGGGATTCGGTGATCATGGCATCCAGGATTTTCTGAATATACTCATCATCCAGAATGTCCGCTTCCACATCCCGCTGGCAGACCTGCACGGCCAACCGGGGGTCCTGCTGCACGAAGGCTTCGATGCTGGTGCGCACCATGCTGAGGGCCAGGTCAGCCATGGGACGGATGTCGATGGGGAATTCCAGCGGCTCCCGGCTGTTCAGTTCCAGGGCCCGTTCCGCGATGTTCACCGCCTGGTCGCCGATGCGCTCCAGCTCCGTGGCGATGCGCATGGCGGCCACAATCAACCGCAAATCGGTGGCCAAAGGTTGCCGAAGGGCCAAAAGCCGGAAGGCTTGCTCCTCGATGTCCAGCTCCATGCGATTTAAGGTGATATCCTCGGTGATGACATCCCGGGCGAGATCGGAGTTGCGATCGGCGACGGAAATGACGCTTTTCAACACGGCGTTCTCCGCCAAGGCCGCCATGGTTAAAAGCTTTTGCTTGAGCGTCTCCAGCTCCTGGTCGAATTGCCGGGATACCTTCACCGCCGTAGCCATCTCCCTCCCCCGACTCCTTTCTTAATCATTTTACTATACTACTCGCTCGGATAAAACAAAAATAATCTTGACGGAAAATCGGGAAAAGCGGCAAAAAAAGGAATGGGTTGGGCAAGTCTTCTTGGCCAGGGGGAAATGCTACTGGGCGAAACCCACCCTCCCCCCTTCGTTAAGAGCCTTGGGTTTGTCGGACCCTGGCGGAACCCTGGCCACGGTTAAGAAAGGGCCACCCCCCCCGCCAACCCCGGCCCGGACGCGGAGCCTCCCCCACCCCTTGGCGGCTGCCCGTCGCCAGGACAAGCAGGGACTCCCGCTGGTTTGGAGAAATGCGGATGGTTACCTGTTCGGCGGTGGCACAGACATGCGGATAGCCATCATCGGCCCCGGGGCTTTGGGGTGCCTCCTGGCGGCCCGATTTTCCGAAGCGGGCCAGCACGTCATGCTGGTGGATTACCGCCCTCAGCGGGCAGCCACCCTCGTGCAGCAGGGCCTCACGGTGCACCTGCCGGACGGCACCCTGACGCGGGTCATGGTGCCGGTGGTGCTGCCCCCGCACCTGGCGCCCGTTGACCTCGCGATCCTGGCGGTGAAGGCCTACCGCACCCAGGAGGCGGCCAAGCTGCTGCCGCAGCTGCTGGCGGAAGGCGGCTTGGCCCTCACCCTCCAAAACGGCCTGGGAAACCTGGAGGCCATGGCGGCGGAGGCGGGATGGGAGCGGCTGGTGGCCGGCGTAAGCTTTCTCGGCGCCACCCGGAGCGCCGAGGGCGAAGTGGTTTTTGCCGGGGCCGGGCCCACGTTCATCGGGACCCCCTCCCACTCCACCGTGGCACCGCAGGCGGTGGAGGAGGTGGCCGCGGCCTTCCGGCAGGCGGGGCTGGAATGCCGGGTGCGGGACGACATTGAGGCGATGCTGTGGGAGAAGTTGGTGGTGAATGTGGGCATCAACCCCCTCACGGCGCTGCTGCGGGTGCCCAACGGCGCCCTGCCGAAGGTGGCGGCGGCCTGGGAGGCGGCGGTGGCCGCGGCCCGGGAAGCCTGCCAGGTGGCCAGCGCCAGCGGCATCCGCCTCACCCTGGACCCCGAGGCCAGGCTCCGCCAAGTATGTGAAGCCACCGCCCGAAACCGCTCTTCCATGCTTCAGGACGTCCTGGCTGGCAGGGAAACCGAGATCGGGGCCTTAAACGGCGAGGTGGCCCGGCGGGGACTGGCCCTGGGGGTGCCCACCCCGGTGAACCGCCTCCTCACCCTGCTTCTCCAAGCCCTCACCCAGTCTCACCCCTGGCAGGTGGGTCAGAAATAACGCGGCGAAAGAGCGGCCCCCAAAAACCGCTGCCCGCCAGCGCCCCTAAGGAAGGCGCGTTCAGCGCGGGTGGGGGGCAGTTTGCCGGCGGCCTGTTTTTCCTCCGGGACGACTCCTGCTCTTCATTTGGTTTCGCCGGGCACCAGGGGAACAAAGCGCACCGGGAGCGAGGCCTCTTCCCGCAACCGGCCCTTGACCAGGCGGAATTTCTTGAGGTGCTGCAAGGCCCCGGGGCGCCCCAGGGGAATCACCAACCGGCCGCCTTCCTTTAATTGGGCCACCAGGGCCGCCGGCGGCTCCGGGGCTGCCGCGGTCACCAGAATGGCGTCAAAGGGGGCCTCTTCCGGCCAGCCCCGGTTGCCGTCGCCCACTCTCACCCTGACCTTGCCGTAGCCCAGTTCCGTCAATCGTTTTTGGGCCTCTGCCGCCAGGTTCCCCAAAAGCTCCACGGTAAACACCTTATCGGTGAGTTCGGCCAGAATTGCGGCTTGGTAGCCCGAGCCGGTGCCCACCTCCAGCGCCTTGTCCCCCGGCCGGATTTCCGCCCACTGGCTCATGAGGGCGACGATGTAAGGTTGGGAGATGGTCTGCCCCTCGCCGATGGGCAGGGCTTGGTCGGCATAGGCCAGGGGCCGCAGCCAGTTGGGGACGAAGCAGTGCCGCGGGACGGTTTCCATGGCCGCCAGGACCCGGGGATCGCTGACGTCCCTGGCTTTAAGCTGATCCTGCACCATGCGGGCGCGGGCCTGCTGACTGGAGCCCTCGTCCTTCGCCCACAATCGCCAGACCATGAAGAGCAGAATGCCCGCCGCCGCCCACCAGAAAACCATTTTCCATCTCATGGCAGCACCTCCCGAAAAGCCCTGCAAATCACCGGGCAGGGGCCGGGGGTCGCAAACCCTGCACCACCAGCCGGCGTTCGCCGGAGACGGGCAGTTGATAAAAACGCGGCACTAATTCTTCCAGGCCCAATTTCCGGGCCCAAAGATTGGCTGCCTTAAGTTCCGCATCCGGGAGATTGGGGCCCTTGAGGGCCATGAGGCGGCCGCCCGGGATAAGCAGGGGAGCGGCCACGACCACCAAGTCCCGCAACCGTAAGGCCGCCCGGGACACCACCAAATCGAAGTGAGGACCCATGGCTGCGGCCAGCCGGGGGGTCAGGCGGACCTGTATCACCTCCACCCCGGAGAGATGTAAAAGAGCGGTCAGGTAATCCAAAAAAGCGGCCTTTTTCCCGCGCGATTCCACCAAAGTCAGCCGCAGCTCCGGGCGCACAAGCTTGAGGACCAAGCCCGGAAATCCGGCTCCACTGCCGATGTCCGCCACCGCCTGGGGGGTGTCAAGCAGGGCCAAAAGGGCCAAAGAATCCAGGAAATGCCGCAGTACGATGTCCCAGTCGGTTTTAAGACCGGTAAGATTCACCCGGGCGTTCCAGCGCTTGAGCTCCGAAAGATAAAGGGCGAACTGGTCCAGCACCGCCGGGGCGAGGGTTATACCCAACTCTGACGCCCCCCGGACCAAAAGGGCTGCCGGGTCTTCCGAGGAGCTGGGTGGCATGACCGCCATAATTCCCCTTTCGGCGGAGTGCAACGGGGCAGGATCCAAGGATAAGAGGGATCGGAGGGCGTGCCGCCCGACTCCCCTGTCCTTCAGGGCAACAGAACCCGGATGGCGGCAGCCAGGCTATCCACCCCCAGGAGGGCCAGTCCGGGCACCTCCCCCAGGCGCTGGACCTGGCGGGAGGCCAGCAATGCCCGGCGAAAGCCCAGTTTGGCCCCCTCCTTGAGGCGCACCCCGGGTTGGCTCACCGCCCTGACCTCGCCCGTGAGGCCGATCTCCCCAAACATCAGGGTATCGGGCGGCACCGGCCGGTCCAGAAACGATGAGGCCAAGGCCAGCGCCACCCCCAGATCGGCGGCCGGCTCGCTTAAGCGCACCCCGCCGGCCACATTGACGAAGATGTCCTGACCGCCCAAAGGCAACCCCACCCGTTTTTCCAGCACCGCCACCAAAAGGGAGACCCGGCCGGGGTCCACTCCCATGGCCTGCCGCCGGGGCAAAGCCAATGAGGATGGCGACACCAATGCCTGAATTTCCACCAGGATAGGCCGGGACCCCTCCAGAGAGGGAATCACCGTGGCCCCCGGCGCCTCCAGGGAACGTTCCGCCATGAACAGGGCCGATGGGTTGGCCACCTCGGTCAGGCCCAGTTCCTGCATCTCAAACACTCCCAACTCCTGGGTGGGCCCGAAGCGGTTTTTTACCGTGCGCAGCAGCCGAAAGGCATGGGAACGATCGCCCTCCAGGTAGAGGACGGTGTCCACCAGGTGCTCCAGCACCATAGGCCCGGCCAGGGTGCCCTCCTTCGTGACATGGCCGATGAGGAAGATGGACATGCCGCTGAGCTTGGCCTGCTGGGTGAGGCGAAAGGCGGTTTCCCGTACCTGGGGCAGGGAGCCCGGCGCGGCGGGTAGGGCGGTGGTATAGAGGGTCTGAATGGAGTCCACCGCCACACAGGCGGGCCTGACCTCATCCAGAATGCGCATCAGGTTTTCCAGGCAGGTCTCGGTGGCAATGTAAAGGTGGGGGGAGGTCAATCCCAGCCGCTCGCTCCTGAGCTTGATCTGGGTCTCGGACTCTTCCCCGGAGACATACAACCCCACCGAGCCCGCCGCCGTCAGCCGGTCCATGGCCTGGAGGATCAGGGTGGATTTGCCGATGCCGGGGTCCCCCCCCACCAGCACCACGGACCCACCCACCAAGCTGCCCCCCAGAACCCGGTCAAACTCCGCCAACCCCGTGCTTTGGCGGGTTTCCGGCTGCACGGACAGGCGGCAAAGGGGTTTGGGCTCCGCCCGGCGCGGAGGCAAAGGGACCTCAACGGCCCCGGGGCCGCCGGGGAGCACCTCTTCTGCCAAGGACCCCCAAGCGTTGCATTGAGGGCAGCGGCCCAGCCATTTGCCGCTCTGATGGCCGCACTGCTGGCAGATGAACACGACTTTCCCAGCTCGGCCTGCCATGTTCCTTGTGTCCGGGTGGCCACCCTTCCAGGTGGGCTGCAAAGTTCGTGGGAAACGGATAGCCCAAGAGGCAGGGAACCGCAGCCCAAGCTGCGGCCCGACCCTGAACCTCCGCTTTCGCCTCCCTCAGGCCCTCCGGGATCCCGAAGCGCATCCGCATTTCGAGGCCGGGGCTGAGGGAAGGGCATTGGCAAGCAGGGGGAACGCCATGTTCCCTGACCCGCCCTTAAACCCCAGCGCCGTTTAGAAGGTTGTTGAAAAACCCCTCCCCCACGCTCCTGGTGAGAGAACGTCTCTCTCCTAAGGCAATTGGCGCAGCTAAAACCCTACATGGGGTTGGGGGAAGGGGTCCGGGGGAGGGGGCCATGCTCTCTGGCCTCCTCCTCCGAATCAACTTTTTCAACATCCTGTTAGGTCATTGTAAAAGAAAACCGGTGCATTTGCCAGGCAGGAGGCAATGCCCCAGAACCGCAAACAGGACAGGGGGTGTCCGAAGCCCCGATGACCGCTGGGCGGTGGCAACTGTGTCGGTGGAACCAGGATTCCTGAGCTAACGCGAACCCGGGGGTGCCCCAGCCGCGGGTATCCCAAAGGAGGAAGGGCCGGGGTTGGCCCCAGGACCTCACCCCCTCAAGGTTTGGGGCGGCAGGCTATTCTTTTATCTCAATAAACCGCACCGGCGGGTTGGTGGCTTGATAGCCGGCTTGTAATCGCCGGTGGCCGGCCAGCGCCGCCAGCCGTTCCTTTACCACGGCCTGCCAGGTGGAGCAGAACTCCAGCAATTCCCGCTCCATTTCATAAAGGGCGGCCATCTCCCGGCCCAATTCCTCATTTTCGGGGCCGCCCCATTCAACCCGGAACAACGCCTTCTGCCGCTGGGCCAGCAGCCACTGGGCCCGGGACAGGTCCCCCTGCAGCAAGGCTTCGGCCAAGGCCCTGGTGAGTTCCCGGAGAAGGGCCAGCCGGGAAGGGGTCAGGACTGGACGAGGTTCAGGATCAGGGTGCGCCATTGTTCCACCAGGGGGTGCAGTTCAAATTCCATAAGGTCGGCCAGCATGATGTAATCTTCCTGGACGGCGAGCTCTTCCATGTCCGTGAGAAGCTTTTGCAGGTGGGCGAAAAACCCGGACCTCGCCTGGGGATCGGGAAGGGCTCCGGCGGACTCCCGTAAGAGCGCCTGAACCCCTCCCTCTCCCGTGTGCAGCAGCCATTGCAGGGCCTCCAACACCTGGGCGAAGCAGCGGTTGGCCTCCTCCTCCGGGGCCACCCGGAAAAGGTGCGCGCACTTGGCCACCGCTTGCGCCAAAATGCCCCCCTGACCCACCGCTTCTTTGAGGATGGTCCGGACCATCTCCGCTTCCGGCAGCGTTTTCACTTCCAGGCGCTCGATTTCATGGATCCCAAAATATCGGGCCTCCCCGGGGTAGCGCTCGCTGAAAAACTCGCCATTGAGATGCACCTGATAAAGATGCTGGCCTGCCGGCAGATGTTTGTCGTGAATTTCGGCCAGGAGTTCCTCCAGGTTGGCCAGATGGGAAAAATCTGCCGCCAAAGTTTGGTCGTTCATGGTGATGAGCATCGCTTCACCTCCGTACGAGCGGTATCTGCGCGGATGTTGGTGGTTTTATGCCACCTTGAGGCCTCCCTTCGAGCCGCCTCGGGCCTGTTTCCGTCAATTCCCGCCTGCCGGGCCAGCCACGCGGCGCTCTGGCGGCAGAGCCTCCCCGCCCTGGCCAAGAGCTGGTAGGCACAGCGCAGGTCAGAGGCCAGGGAGAGGAAATCCTGGTCTTCCCTGACTCGTTGATCCAGAAAGAAAAATTCCACCAGCGCCGCAACCTCCGGAAATTCCACACTCCGCCGCCGCAACTCCTGGTCAATGGCATTTATTTCCACCAGGTGTGCGAGGATCAGGCTCCTGGCCCTTGGCGACCGGCCGGCTGCGCACGCGAGGCGGCCAATTTCTTCGGCTTGCCCTGCTCCTTGCAGGGCCAGGCGTTCCACAGCTGCGAGCGCCTCCCAGCTGGCCGCCAACCCCAGGCTGTCGGAGGGCGGCAGATAGTATTCCTGAACCACGTTCGCCAGCCAGGGCTTCAGGGCATCGGTGGGCGCCGGCTCTTCCAAGAGCTCCTCCCAGAGCAGCCGGTGGGTCCAGCGCCACAGGTCTTCCCGGGTGAGGGGACGGCGAACAAGGGGCACCGCCTGTTGCCAGCCCGCCGGGTCAAGCACGCTCAGGTAGGCCTGGGTCCGCTCCCATCCAGGGGACTCCCCCCGGCCGGGCAACTTGCCCCGGGTAAGCATTTCCCGGGCCAAGGCAGCCACCACGGAAGGGGAAAGGTCCTGATGGCAGCGGCGCAGGGTGCAGGGCCGAGGGCAGGGGTGACAGGAGGTCAAGGGCTGCACCATTACATGTCCTGCGCCAGCCGGTCCGGTATCCCAGACCCTGGCGGTGGCCAGGAAGATCCCCAACACCGGCCGGCCCAAGGCCGCCGCCAGATGCATAGGGCCGGTGTCGTTGGTAATCAGCAGGTCCAGTCCAGCCAGCCAACCGGCCAAGTCCTGCGTACCCGTCTCACCAGCGGTGAGGGTGGCGGCGCCGGGTGGCAGCTGCCTTTGGATCGCCTCCCCCAAAGCCCGCTCCCTGGCGCTGCCGAAAATGAGAAAATGACACCTCAGCTCCTGGGCCAAACGTGTAGCCACCTGGGCAAAGTGCAGCGGCGGCCATTGGCGCTCCGGTTGACTGGCCCCCGGCAGGAGGCCGATGAGCAGGGTGTGGGCCGGCAACCCCAGCCTTGCCTGTCGTCGGGCTATGACGTCCTGGGGCTCCGGAGGTAACATTGCCGCCGGCCCCCCGCCCTGTGGCGCCAGACCAGCCACCTTCGCAAAGAGGTCGGTTACGTTAAAGGGATTGGTTTGCCGCACTTTAGAGGCCACCAGGGCATAGCTGGCCCAAGCGGGCCAGGTGACCACCTCCCGCCGGCGGCTCACCGTCAGTCCCCGGATGTGTGGAGCACCGCTCAACCGGGCCAAGAGGCCGGCCAGCAGGGTGGGAGTGAGGTTGATGGCAAGCTGGGGGCGGGGTTTTATTGCCTCCTTAAGCCAGCGGGCCAACAGGCGGCCGGCGGCCGGCCATCCCTGCTGTTCCAGGGCCGTCGTCAGCGGCAAACTGGGAAAGGCCACGATCCGGTCCACTTCCGAGCGAAGCAAGGCGGCCCCTTCCTGAAACACGTCTAAGACCGCCAAGCCGATAGAAGCCTCGGGATACTGCGCCCGCAAACCTCTCAAGACCGGCCGGCTCTGCACCAGGTCTCCCAGGCGCATCAGGTTGATCACCAGGATGTTGGAAGGTGGAGAGTCCACAGGCGTTCCCTTCCGCAGGCGGCGCACTTTTTCCATCGGAGCCTCCTGCCGCCCGGAAATTTCCTCACAGTCTGCCCCGCTGGAGGCCCTGCTGCAATTCATGCACCAGCCACAACAGGGTCTCGCCCTCACTCAGGGGTTCGGTGCCGGCTTGCAACCGCCGGACCAGGTCCGCCAGACTCATGTCCGTTGCCGATTCTTTTTGGGCTTGGACCAGAAGGGGATGGCCGGGCGGCAGAAATTCCCGCCAGGCCTCCCAGGAATCCTGCGGGCGTGCCCGCCGAGGCAGCACCCCGGGATGAAGTTCTTCCATAAGATATAAGGCTTCCAGGAGGCGGTGTTCATAGGTGTGTTCGGCCAAGCACCGCACCCGGGCCCGCCTGGCCATGGCCCGCCGCTTGCCCGGATGGGCTAAAAAATAGGCGATTTGTTCCCGCGCCTCGGAAAGCGAAGAAAACACCGCCACCTCCCGGTGAGGTTCGAAGCATTCCGGCAGTTGCCGCCGCCAATCCACCAATTGAAAGGCGCCAGCCGCCGCCAGATCAAAGACCCGGGGGTTGAGATAGTCCCCCTCGGGATTGACTCCGGGGAAAAACGGCGAGGAGTGCAGATTGAGGTTGATTTTACTGGCCGCAAAGATCCGGGCGGCCTCCTCATCGCTTACCCTGGCTCCCTGATTCTGGATCAGACCGGCCAAGGTTCCGGGATTATCCCAATCGGAGCCCCAAATCTTGAAGTCAAAGTCCATGAGGCCCGGGAAAAATTCCCGCCGGTTGGCGTAGCCGGCCCCTACAAAACTCAAATCCGAACCGTAGTGGCGGGCCTCCCGGGGGGAAAGTTTCAGCGGCCGATACACCTCGGGGTCGGCGGCCAAAGGCAGGCAGGCCGCCTTGGCGCCGACGCGTTTCAACTCCTGACGGAAGGGTTCCTGCTGCAGGATGAAGAAAATATCCACTTCCGGGGCCACTTCCCGCCAATAGGGGAACACCTGGAAGTCTTCCACGAACCAATAGGCCAAAAACACCCCTTCCTGACGCAAGGCCCGCAGAACCTGCGGATCCGCCGGGGCCTGGGCCAAGAAAAATACCAGGTCCGGGCGCTGAGCCCGGACTTTGGCCAGGAGCGCCTCTCCCAACAGCCGCAGGAGTCCGGCCGCCAGCTCCTGGAAAACCCGGGGCTCGTTGCTCAGGGCTTTCAACGCCCGGTAGCCGGGATAAAAATCGGCCAGGTCCCAGAGTTCCGCGGCGTGGCCCAGTTTGCGGAACCCTTTGGCAACGTAGCGGGCCACCGGGTGGGAACCGCCATACAGCGGGCTGACCACCAGGATGCGCAAAAACCCCAGGGGCAACCCTTCCCGCCCCCCCAGTAAGGCGGCCAGCCGCTGAAAGGCGAGGCTGTAGTGCCGCCGGCTGGGACCATACGGCAAAAGTCTGGCCGGCCGGGGCAGGTCCTCATAGTCCCGTCCCACCCGCAGGGCATTTCTCGCCAGCAAAGGGGTCAAGTCCTGATGGCTCAGGGCCAGCCGGGCCACCGTGGCGGAAGGTTCCACCACCCAGACCTCCCGTCCCTGGGCCAGCACGGGCAGGAGATGGTAGCCCAGCCCCAAGCCGAAGATGACCGTAGGCTGCTCCGGCGGCCACTCCTGGCTTTGAGCCCACTGGAGCCCTTCTTGAACCGGGTCATAGGCGGAATGCAGGTGGCGGCCGGCGATCACCAGGGTGGGACTCCCTTGCCGTGAGGGCTCCACCCGATGATCCTCAGCCGGCGATTCGGCCGCCAGTCTGCGGGCCAAGCCGGGATTTACCCGGCGCAGGCAGGCAAGATTTTTTTCCCACAGATTCATGGCATCCCTATGCTCCCCACTGGGCAAGGTGATGAACAAACGCCGCATGTACCTGAGCGAGCCAAAATCGCCAGCGATCCTCCCTGCCCTGCCAGGCCGCCTGGCGCCCTGCTTCGGCATGGAAGGCCGCTAGGGGAGCCAGGGCCTCCACTGCGTTTGGGGCCTCCTCCCATCTCTGACTCTGCACGCTCTCCGCCCAATGGGCCAACATCGCCCTGAGGGTTGGTGGAATATCCGGCCGGGGCAAGGGCGGCAAGGGGAGCGCCAAAAGCGGGGCCGCGGCCCGGCGGTAGGCCTCGCCGATAATGTGGGGCAGGCCCGGAGGCGGGCCCTGCCGGATAACATAGGTATTCCCCAGCCAATCCCGGGCGCTTTCATAAAGGCGGACGCCGCCCGGCCAGGGAGTGACGGTCCGCACCTCCCCCAAAAGCATTCCCTCCACTACCTGGGCCGCCACCTGGGGGGATATCATCCGACTGCATACCGGTTCCTCACAGGAGCTGGATTCCCGGCAGGGATGGCAGGGGGGCTCCGCCTGCAAGACCAAATGTCCCAAACCGTAGGGACCGGTTTCGAAACACTGGGCCGGCCCGAAAAAGAGCGCCAGGGTGGGCACTCCCAGGGCGGCGGCCAGGTGCAGGGTGCCCGTATCGCCGCTCACCAGCAAGGAAGCTTGCTGGAGCTGCTCGGCCAAGTCCGGCAACGTGGTTTTGCCCATGAGGTTGATCACCCGCTCCCGATGGCGGATTGCCAGGGAGTGGCACAGCCATTCTCCCGCCGGGCGTTCCGCTGCTGTTCCCACCAGCAGCAGCCGGGCCCCCAGGTGACCCACCAGCCGCCGGGCCAAGGCCGCAAAGGCCTCCCGGGGCCACGTGCGCCGGGGATGGCGGGTGCCCAGTTGCAAGGCGATGAGGGGTTCGAGCGCCGCCCGGGGACTGGCCCGAGGTGCCTCTTCCGAAGGCGGGGCCGGCACCAAATGGCGAAACACGTCGCTGAGATGCACCCGGTTCAGGGTCCTTGCATGGGCCAGGGCAAAAATATAGGCCAGCCAGGCATTGCGGCCAAATTCTCGCCCGCCTTTCAGCGGCGCATAGCCTTCCACCGTCGTCCCCAGAAAGTTGGCCAGAAGCAGGGAAAAACGGGAAAAGTTGAGGTTGAGCACCATCTCCGCCCCAGCCCCCTTGATGGCTGCCAGCTGGACCCTTAGGGCCCGACCCGCCCGGAGATGGCTTTCTTTGGCCACCATCGCCAGGCCTGCCAAGTCAAGGCCTTGCGGATGAAGGCCGGCAGGCCCCAGAGAGGCCAGAGGGAGCAGGCTCGCATCGCATAACAGGGTCAGGCGGCAGTCCGGCCACAGCCTGCGCAGCCGGGTCAGCAGAGGCCAGGTTTGCACCAGGTCCCCCATGCGGGCCAGTTGGATCACCAAAAGACGCCGGGGATTCATAGGGTGCTCCGCAAGATGCCCAGCATGGTCTTGAGTCGCTGCACATAGGTATGCTCCCTGAGCACCCGCGCCCGGGCGGCCTCCACCAGGCGCCGGCGCCGGCGCGGCTGGGCCAGGTAGAAGCGCACCAGGTCGGGAATCTCGGCCGGCTCCCGGTAGCAAATCACCTCCCGCCCCACCTCCAGCACTTCCGCCAGTTGCTCCCGGAAGTCCGTGAGCAGGAAGCCGCCAGCCGCCGGCACGTCGAAAACCCGCTGGTTCACCGCGGCCTTCATCTGCAGGCTGGTGGCATTAAAATTGACAGCGCTCGCCTGATATACGAGGGGCAGTTCGTCGTAATACCGCACTTCAGGGTGCATTCGAAACTCCTGACCCAAAATTTCCCGCCAACCCGCATCACCATAAATCACGGGCTGGAAAAACCTGAGTCCTCGAACGCACTCCAGGCGGTATTCCCGGGTGGCGGCCCAGATCATCGCCGCCTCCAGATCCACAAGCTGCGTCGGCGAAAGGCCGGCAAGGCAGGGATCATCCCCCAGGTGTGCCGAGTCCAGGACCTCCTTGAGGGAGCGGTGGGGGCGCTGCCGATAGGCCGCCGCCAGTCGGCTAAAGAGTTGGTGGAACTCCGGATGCTGCGGGAGCCGGGCCAGTTTTTCCCGGAGGGCCCAGGTTAAAGAATTTCCCACAAAGGAAACCTGGGAGCGCCAAGCCCTAAGCTCCCGGGCAGGCCGGGGAGCGAAGATGTCCGGGTCGGTGGCCAGCGGCAGGGGATAGACGTGCTGAAAGCCCAATGCCTTGATCCGGGGAATATACGTGGGATCCCAGGAAAAAATATAAGCAAATTCGCTTTTGCGGCCTTCATACAGGTTCAGGATCAAGGCCGGGCTGTCCACATACCAAGAGACCAAGGGCAGTCGCAGACGATGAAGGCTTTCCAACAACACCCCTTCCCGATCCAGCCCCAGGTGGTTGACGGTGAACACCAGATCCGGAGGGTCCGTCGCCAGGCGGAGCAGGAGCCGACGCACCACCTCCTCCCCGGGCTCCCGGCGCTTGTCGAAAGAAAAGAGCTCAGCTTCATGCCCCAGCCGGGCCAAGGCCCGAAGCACTTCGGGAATCAGAAAATAATCGGGGTTGACCACCAGGACCCGGAGCCGCTCACGGTGGAGGGACGGCTGTCTCGCCAGGGGGCGGGCCGGAGAAGAAAAGGCCTGGATCACCTGCTCATAATAGTCGGGCCTGACCCTGACGGAAGCGGGATGGCCCCAAAACCGGGGCGGCCGCCCCCGCCCCTTCCCCAGCCGCCGGCGCAGCTCCCGGCTGGCCCGGCGAGGATCCGGCTCCACGATCAGAAGGGTGGCCCGACGGCCCAAGAGGGGCTTAAGATCCATGGAAGCCATGGCAGCATAAAACACCTCCGGCTCCGGCTCCACCACCAGCAGCGGCTGCTCCGGTGGCAACCGGGGCAAAAGGGCCAGGAGATGATAGCCCAGTCCCAACCCCAATACGATGAGGGGTTCTTCCTTGGCAGCCTTAACCCCCTGGACCAGCTGCTCCCCCTCCTCCCAAGGATGCCGCCGGCTGTGCAGGGTGATGGGCCGACCGTGAGGCCCCGGCACCGCCAGGGACGGGGGCGGGCCGGCAAGCAGCTTGGCCCGCCGCAATGCGGGAGACGTCCAGGGGATGGGGGGCAACTGGTCCCCCGCCTCCTCCCGACCCATGAGGAGCTCCCGGTTGCGCTTCCAGAAATCCATGACGTCCCCTGCCAAAGCAAAACAAATGCCAGCCCGGCACCAAAATAAGATGCGGTGATTACTGGCTTTTTTTCCGGAAGCAAAAAGACCCGGCAAAATCTGCCGGCAGGAAGGTGAGGCAAAAACCCGGCGGGGGAGCGGGCTGGCCGCGTCCGGCCCGTTGGCTCCCCCTCCTTACCGGACCAGCTTCTCCACCCGCACCCCCAGGAGGCGGATAGCCTTGTGCCGGGGATTTTCCCGGCGGTCCAGGAAGGGCATGAAAAGCTTCATGGCTTCAAAGCGCAGCACCCGGCCGGAGGCAGTGGGCCGCGGCAGGGTATGGGAGCGGCTGATGGTCTGGAAATCCTGGAAACGCACGGTGAGCACCACGGTGCGGAAACCGCGGAAGCCCTCCTCCTTTAGGCGCTGCCACACCCTGCCGCACAGATGCCAGAGGCGCTGAAAAAGAAAATCCAGGTCCCGGGTGTCCTGGGCAAAGGTTTCCTGCTCGCCCACGGATTTGGGCTCCCAGGTGAGGGTGAGCCGTTCGCTTCCCTTCCCCCGCACCTTGTCATACATATCCAGGCCCCATTTGCCGAACCAGGCCTTGAGCTCCTCCCGCGAGAAGCCTCTGAGCTGCCCCACCCGGTGAATGCCCCGGGCCGCCAGGAATTTTTCGGTCTTGGGGCCGATCCCCGGAATGGTGCGGACCGGCAGCGGCGCCAAAAAGGCCTCCACCTCTTCGGGCATAAGCACCGTCAGGCCGTCGGGTTTTTGGAAGTCCGAAGCGATCTTGGCCACCAGCTTATTGGGCCCCACCCCCAGGGAGGCGGTAAGTTTTTCCCGGCTTTTGATGGCCTCTTTGATGGAAAGACAAAGTCGGCGGGCCGCCTCATAGGAGCCGGTAAACGTCAGATCAAGATAGGCTTCGTCAATGCTGGCCTCCTCCACCACCGGCACATACTCTTTGATGAGGGCCATGATGCGGCGGGAGACTTCCTCGTAGCGGGGGAAGTTGGGGGTGAGGAAGACCACCGGCGGCTCCCCCCGGCGCCGGGCCGCTTCCGAGAGCTTCCAGGCCCGGGCGACGGGCATGGCGGAGTGCAGGCCATAACGCCGAGCCAGGTAATTGGCGGTGGTGAGCACGCCCCGGCCCTTGCCTTCCTGCGGATCGGCACCCACCGCCAGGGGCCGGCCGGCCAGCTCCGGATGATCCCGGGTTTCCACTGCGGCAAAAAAGGCGTCCATATCCAGGTGTCCGATGATGGCCAAGCCGCCGTCCTTTCCGACCCCACGGGTTTTCTTGCCATTGTATCGAAGGTGGGGGGCAATCCCAAGGGGACCGCCGCTCTCCGGCTTGACAAGCTTTGCCGGTGCGATATAAAGGTGCAAGCGGGGGAACCGTGAAGACCAAATTCATTTTCATCACCGGCGGGGTGTTGTCCTCTCTGGGCAAAGGGGTGGCCGCGGCCGCCATCGGGGCGCTCCTGGAGGCCCGGGGCCTGAGAGTCACCTTCCAGAAGCTGGACCCGTACATCAACGTGGATCCCGGCACCATGAACCCCTTCCAGCACGGCGAGGTCTTCGTCACCGAGGACGGCGCCGAAACCGACCTGGACCTGG
>FWPV01001292.1_pt1 | contig 70835 bp, 66 predicted proteins | sample 2228371 | NCBI WGS metagenome assembly FWPV01 (sample SAMEA103939776, study PRJEB20133) | metagenome
ACAATTCTGATTTGATAATAAATATTTCAAAGACCAGCCCAGATAATAGCTACCTGAATGTTAAAGAATCTATAAGCATATATATTATAATCAAAATCAGACAATCGTCAAGGGGGAAAGAAACAAAGAGAGCAATGAAAGGCAATTGGGGGTAATCAAAGGCAATTCAAGGCGATAGAGAGCAAAGAAAGGCAATTCAAGGCAATACAGGGCGATAAAGGGTAAATGAGAGTGAAAAAGCAGGGAATGACAAAAAGGATGTCATTCACGCGAAAGCGGGAATCCAATTCCAGACTATTCTCAAAATTTGTGATTTCGGATTTCGGCCTGAACCTTGTCCTGATGTATATCAGGATTGATTCAGGGTCGAAATTAGGATTCAATATGTAATTGTAGGGACGGCCCTTGTGGCTGACCGTTGTTGCAGTTTGCTCTATCACATGAAAAGTTACATTCCGACATTCTGGTAATTCTCGGAATGACAGAATAAGTAAGAGTGACTACTTAATCTTGAAATTCTATTATTGCCTGTTGACAAACAAATATTGTGAGTATAATTGGTATGATTGGAGACCAAGATGACGGCGATGGCGGAGCAGATGCTAAATGATCACATTCTTATAGACATCTCACCAAAATGAAAAAAGATAATGAAAAGTTATATATCAATGCATTAATGCAAAGGGCTACCATCTATTCGTTTATCGGTGAAAATGAAAAGGCAATTGAAGATGTGAATAAAGCTTTAACTTTCTCTATAAAGAACAATATTAAGTATTCAGAATATGAATGTAAATTGTTATTGGGAACAATCTATAATAATATCTGTAAATATGAAAAAGCCATTGAAGTTGTAAAAGGTGCGCTTGCTTTTTTTATGGATGTAAAAGATTATCAAAAAGTTTCAAACATTATGAATACTATCGGGTATTCATATCAATATCTTGGGAATATCAATAAAGCATTTGAGTATTATGAAAAAGCACTTAAGATTAATGAAGAAATAAAAGATTTTTTCACTCAATGCACATTACTTAATAATATTGCAAACCTCCTCGCAATAAAGGGAGAACATAAGAAGGCACTTGAATACCACAAAAAGTCATTATCACTCAGGGAAGAAATTGGGGATTTGAATGGAATTGCATTTAGCCTTCACAATATTGGTTCTATGTATTATCTGACCGGTGAGAATATGAAAGCAATTGAATATTTCCAAAAATCTTTGAAAATAAGAGATAGAATAGGTTTTAAGCAAGGCAAAGGATACACAATTAGTAACATAGGCGCACTAAATATAATTATGGGGAATCTTGAAGATGCCATAAACTATCTTTCACAGGCTCTGGAAATACAGAAAGAGGTTAATGATCTATCAAGTGCGGCAACAACCTTAAACAATTTAGGGACTGCACATCAATATTTAGGGAATATGGATATTGCAAAGAATTATCTTGAAGAAGCATTAACAATTGTAGAAAAGATAAAGGACCTAAATATGAAGGGATATCTTCTTTCAAATATGGGAAAACTTTGTATAGAAAAAGGAGAATATTCAAACGCAGAGAAATATCTGGATGAAGCACTTGCAATTGCAGAAAAAATAGGGAATGATGATCTGAAAATAAAAGTCCACTTAGCACTTTTTTCTTCAAAATTAACACAGCTTGAAATACAAAATGAGGCAAGCGAAGAAAAGATAGCTAATTTGAAAAAGAACATTCAGTTTTTAAATAAACTTGCCGGGGAAAAAATGTTAGTAATAGCAACCCCGGAAATCCTGTTTTTTGAGGCGAGACTAAATATCATTGAAGGGAAAGCAGATGAAGCAAAAAGGAAATTTGAAGAATGCATAAAAATTTATGAGAAATATGGTAAGAATTTGGAAATAGCAAGAGCAGTCAAGATTTATGAAAGAAGTCTCAGTCTCAGAGATACCAAAAAAATTGACCGATAAAATACCTTTTATTAAATAGCCGAGATTGCTTCGTCCCTCGGTAAACTCGGGACTCGCAATGACGGCGGTGTGAACGAGATTGCGTCCCTGCTTTCGCAGGGACCACTTTCAATGCCTCGCAATGACAAAAAAATCTGAATTTACTTCAGCATCTCAACAAAATTTTTTGGATTTATGATTTGGAATTTGCCCGCCATACAGTGTGGCAGATTGGTGGGTCAGGATAAACCTGCAATATTGCCCTTATCATCAATATCAATCTTTGTCGCATTGGGCGTTTTTGCAAGGCCAGGCATCAGCATAATCTCTCCAGCAAGCGGAATAATGAATCCTGCACCTGCAGCAACTTTTATCTCAGTTATTGTTATCTTAATTTTTTCTGGTCTGCCAAATAATTTGGGATCATCTGAAAGTGAGCGGTTGGTCTTGGCAATGCACACGGGCAGTTTGTCAAAGCCCAATTTTTCCAATCGGCTCATATCTTTTTCTGCTTTTGGCGTAAAAACCACGCGTTCTGCACCATAAATTTTATGTGCAATTTTATTTATTTTCTCTTCAATTGATTCATCAAGTTCATAAATTGGGTTTGACCCGGACCGACTATTTTCTGCACATTTCAAAACTTCCTGAGCAAGTTCAATTGTACCTTCACTGCCTTTTTCAAAAGCCCGTACCTCAGCACATGCGACATTCTTCTCTTTACAGAATGATTTGACCAGGTCAATTTCCTGTTCGGTATCATCAGAGAAGAGATTTAGACCAACAACGACTGGCACATTAAATAACCTGATATTTTCAATATGCTTTTCAAGATTGGGCAGACCTTTTTTGAGATGCTCAATTGTGCCCGATTTTAAATCTTTTTCTGGTGCACCACCATGCAGTTTCAGTGCCCGAATTGTTGCTACAACAACAGCAGCATCTACCTTAAATCCACTTATCCGACACACAATATCAAAAAATTTTTCAGCACCGAGATCAGTGCCAAAACCTGCTTCAATCACAACATAATCGCAAAGTTTAAGAGCCATTCTTGTGGCAACAATACTATTGGTGCCATGGGCAATATTTGCAAATGGTCCGGTGTGGATAAATGCTGGAGTATGTTCAATGGTTTGAACAAGATTTGGTTTTATTGCATCTTTTAATAGTGCCGTCATTGCTCCGCATACTCCGAGTTTCTCTGCACAAACAGGATTGCTGTTCATGTCCAGGGCAACCAGAATCTGACATAATCTTTTTCTCAATTCATTTAGGGAATTGGATAGACCAAGTATTGCCATTACTTCACTCGCAGCAGTTATAATAAAATTATCCTCCCTTGCTGGTCCATTTGGTTTACCACCCAGCCCCACAACAATATGTCTCAATGAACGGTCATTCATGTCCATTGTCCTGGGAAAAAGGATTTCTCTTTCATCAATCTGTAAATGATTTCCAAAATGAATGTGGTTATCAAGGGCAGCAGATAATAGATTGTGCGCAGCACTTACTGCATGGATATCACCAGTGAAATGAAGGTTAATATCCTCCATGGGTAAAACCTGTGAATAACCACCGCCTGCAGCACCACCTTTTATGCCAAAGACCGGACCCAAAGATGGCTCGCGCAAGGTAACAATTGATTTTTTTCCGAGACGATTTATTGCCATGCTTAATCCAATCGCCACTGTGGTTTTACCCTCACCATAGGCAGTGGGTGTGATGGCACTTATAAGAATCAATTTTCCTGAAGGGTTATTTTTTTTCTCTTCAAAAAACCTTAAAGAGATTTTTGCCTTATAATGACCATAAGGTAAGACAAAATCAGAAGGAATATTTAATTTCTCTGCAAGTGCGGAAATATGGATTAGATTTGTTTCGCGTGCTATTTCAAGATCTGTTTTCATAGAATTTTAGTACGCAGGGAAAAAACAAGGAAGTTAATCCTCTTTTGGAGCATAATGTGAAAACTGCATCGTGTAGATACCATGACCCTGGGTGACTGATCTTAAATCAGTTGCATATCCGAATGATTTTGCAAGGGCAAGAGTCGCAGTAACAATTTTCTCTTTCTTGTTTGTTTCTATATTAAGAATCTGCGATCTTCGAGCATTCAAATCATTCAGCACTTCACCAAGATACTGTTCGGGCACAACAATTTCTAACGACATTATTGGTTCTAATAGAATGGGTTTGCCATTCATAAATGCTTCGCGCATAGCCATCTGCGCGGCAATTTGAAAGGCAAGTTCTGATGAATCAACAGGATGGTATGCACCATCAAGGATTGTAACCATGATGTTAACAATGGGATACCCCATGAATATCCCGGTTTCGCACTGGTCACGGATTCCTTTTTCTATTGCCGGGATAAACTGCTTTGGAATTGCACCTTCCTTTATCTTGTTCTTTATGACAAGGCTTTCATTCTCAAGGGGGCTCAGTTGTAGTTTCACCACGCCATACTGTCCTTTGCCACCTGTCTGTTTGATAAACCTACCTTCAGCTGTGGCGGTTTCAGTGATTGTCTCCCGATATGATACCTGGGGTTTGCTAACATAACATTCAACGCCATATTCCCTTTTTAGTCGGTCAGTAATAATATCAAGATGCAGTTCACCCATACCCGAGATTATGCGCTGTCCGGTCTCTTCATCGGTTTTTACCTTAAATGTTGGATCTTCTACCTGGAGATAGCGCAGGGCATTATCAAGTTTTTGATCATCCATTTTTGTTTTGGGCTCAAGCGAGACAAATATTACCGGTTCAGGAAATTTCATAGGTTCAAAGGTTATTGGATATTTTGGTGCACAAAGTGTGTAGCCGGTCTTTGATTCACGGATACCACCCACTACACCAATTTCACCGGTTCCCAATTTTGATACCTCTTCCCTTTTGTTGGCATGCATAAGATAAAGTCTGCCAACACGGTCAATACGGTCAGGAGGAAAAATTCTTACTTTGTCTCCAACATTAATAATTCCTGAATATACACGAATATAGTATAATAAACCGAGATGCTGATCAGTCTGTGTTTTGAATAATAAAGCAGAAAATGGTTCATTGTCCTGTGGTATGCGTTTTTCTTCTTTGCCTGTCTCTGGATTAGTTCCCTTTGCCGGCGGCAGATCAGCAGGCGAAGGCAGATATTCCAAAACTGCATCAATTAGTGGTTGAATACCTCGGTTGCGGAGTGCACTACCGCAAAATACCGGAAAAAAATGTAAATTCAGGGTTCCCTTGCGAACAACTTCTTTTATCCTTTCATTAGTTATTGGTATGTTGCCAAAATAACTCTCAAAAATATCTTCATCATATTCAGCAATTGTTTCCAGAAGTTCTGTATGTAATTTCTTCACTTCATCCTGTTTGTCCCCGGGCACTGGCTCCTGATGGTAATTCATTCCTTCTTCGTCGTCCCAGTAGATTGCCTTTTGTTCAATGATATCAATAACACCCTCAAATTTGTCTTCGGCACCGATGGGAATCTGCAAAATTAAGGGACGAACAGAAAGCTTGTCTTTCATCTGTTTGAGCACACGGTAAAAGTCAGCACCCAGTCGGTCCATCTTGTTGATAAATGCAATTCTTGGTACCCGGTATCTGTCAGCTTGATGCCAGACTGTTTCGGTCTGAGGTTGAACACCACCTACTGCGCAAAACACAACAATCAATCCATCAAGTACCTTCATTGACCTTTCAACTTCCATTGTAAAATCTACATGTCCAGGCGTATCAATGATATTGATACGGTGGTCTTTCCAGTAGACTGTTGTTGCAGCTGCGGTGATAGTAATGCCTCTTTCTCTTTCCTGTGGCATCCAATCCATTGTTGCTGAGCCTTCATCAACTTCACCAATTTTGTGGATCTTTCCGGTATAGAAAAGTATTCTTTCAGTGGTTGTTGTCTTTCCTGCATCAATATGAGCGGCAAGACCAATATTTCTAATCATTTTAAGTTCTGGCATAGATGAATTATACTCAGAATGTTTCTTGATTTCAAGGGATGGAATTATGCGGGGTATTCTGATTGTTTTAACTATTGACAAAACCTTTTATTTAATTAAACTTAAGTATGCGGGATAATCATCATCATAATAATAACAGGGTCTACTCAAAGATAAACCTTGATGAAATTATTCGGACTTTAAGTATTGTTGCCCTGACCCTGAGAGAAAATCCAAAGAAGGCACTAAAGGATTTAAGGGATATTGGAAAACAAATCGATGCCCAGATTCCTTATCGGGATGGACATATTCTTCGGGTTACCGAATATTCCCTGGCTGTTGCTGATGAGATCGGTTTTACTGAAGAAGAAAAAGTTGTGCTTGAGGTCGCTGCATTGCTGCATGATTTTGGTAAAATCGGTATTGATGAAAGTATATTGTTGCAACCGCGCAGACTGACAAAAGAAGAAAAAGATGAAGTTGACCTGCATGTAATGCGCGGTTATTACATGCTTGCAGGATTCAATGAACTTATTGAAGCCTTGAGTGGTGTAAAGAGTCATCACGAACATTTTAATGGTTCTGGCTATCCCGAAGGTTTGAAAAAAGGTGAGATTCCAATTATTGCCCGTATTATTGCTGTTGCTGATGCCTATGATGCAATGACTTCAGCGAGACCATATCGTAAGGCGCTATCAAAAAAGGACGCTATAAGAGAGTTAAAAGCAAATGCTGGCACCCAGTTTGATCCCGCAATTGTCAGAATATTCATAAAATGCATTACTTCAAAGAAACAGAAAAGTAAAAAAAAATAATACTGTTTAGTCCTGTAAATAGAAATTCAATTAGATAAACTGCCATATTACAAAGATATTGTGCCTTTTGTGTTCACTACCCTTACGGAATTATAATTGCTATGGTGTGAGGATATATCCGGTGAAGGTTAAAACTGCATTTCCTCCGACTTTTACGCGGAAAATTTGATCACGACTGCATTCTACATGAACATAAACCTTCCCCTGCCGGTTTTGCAAATATCCCTGTTCAATGATTATTCGGGAAAAATTACTCGGTTCAATTAACTTTTTCCTGATAAGATAACAACCAAGACTTCCAGCAGCAGCGCCAGAAATAGGATCTTCATTAATTCCAACCACTGGTGCAAAGTGTCTCATAAATGCTGTATCACCGGTTTCAAAGGTTTCCTGGCTGAAGGCAATGATACCGTGGAGACCAAGTCTGATACAGAAATTATTCATAAATGTAAAATCAGGTTTGAGGTTTCTCATTATTTCAATTGATTTTATTGGTACAATGAGGTCGTAGAAACCTGTTGAGATAATGTCAAAAGGCAAATTTGCTGCCATGAGGTCATGCTGGCTTATACCCAGGATTCTTGAAAGTTGGACAGGATTGATTTCTATATCAAGATAATTTGGTTTTGCAAGCGTCATGGTCGCCCGCGTTATTTTATTTTCCTTAACCCGCAGTTCAACAATCTGTATGCCAGATTTTGTTCTCTGTCTGATTGTAGTTTCAGGTTCCTGGAGGTTCAGGATATTTTCGCCACTGAGGGCAAAATAGGTTGCAATTGAGGCATGCCCGGAGAAATTTATCTCACCCGCACCAGTAAAAAACCTGAGGTTGATATCTGCCTCACTTGTTGTTTCAGGTAGAACAAATACAGTATCTGATACCGGGTTCAAATCATTGGCAAGATTCCTGAGGTCATCATCCTTGACACCATCAGCACCCATTACAACCCATGCCGGGTTTCCACCGTAAGGGATTGAGGTGAAGACACTCAATCTTTTTGCTTTAACCCACTTTGCCATATTAAAATGATACATATATTTTGCATAATGTCAAGATTGAAGTGTGATTCGTTCACCGCTGGTAGAGTCTGAATTATTTTGTTCAAACACCCGAAAGTCAGTTGCTGATCCTGGTTGACAAGGTTATGTTAAAGAGTATTATCTATCATGCACAAGAAGTACGACCGAATAGCCTATCTTTTTTTACTGCCTTCTTTGATTGTTATTGTAATCTTTAGATTATATCCGATTATTCAGGCAATTTCCATGAGTCTTTATAACTGGTCAATTGCTGGACCATTGAAATTTATCTGGTTTAAAAACTATTATCGGCTTCTTATTGACCCGAAGTTTTATCAATCATTGATAAATACATTATGGTATGTGGTTGGTGTTGTGCCGTCAACAATTGTAATTTCAATCATTGTGGCGTATCTTCTAAACCAGAAAATCGCAGGAAGGGGAATATACCGAACCATTTATTATCTTCCTGTGGTTACATCAATTGTTGCGGTCAGCGTTGTATGGCGCTGGATATTTAATCCTGACCGCGGAATATTTAGTGCATTTGTGGGTCTTTTCGGGATAAGTGGCATTAAGTGGCTCAATGATCCGAGAGGTATCTTTGAATTGTTCTTTAACACAAAATTACCAGGATTGATAGCAGGTCCATCAGTTGCCCTTTGTTGTTTGATGGTCATGGCTATATGGCATGGACTTGGTTATTGTATTATTATCTGCCTTGCGGGACTCCAGAATATTCCGTCTCAATACTATGAAGCAGCAAGGATTGATGGAGCCAGGGGCTGGCGTTTATTCTGGAGTATCACAATTCCAATTCTTTCACCAACAATTTTCTATCTACTGATAACGCAGTCAATCATTGCTTTTAATACATTTACTCCCGTCTATGTCATGACACAACCGCCAGGAGGCCCTCTGGGAACAACGAGTTTATTAGTATATTACCTCTATGAACAATCATTTCGTTTGTGGAATCTTGGATATGCCAATGCTATTGCTTTTGTTGTATTTGTGATTATTTTCAGCCTTACCAAAATCCAGCAGAGGTTTCTTGAACAGAGGGTTTACTATGAATAAAATGTTCAGGAATAAGAAATTCTGTGTTCACATAATACTTATTCTTGGTGCCTTCTGGATGGTTCTACCTTTTTTCTGGATGGTGGCTACTTCACTCAAAACCCAGGATGAGGCATTAAGATTTCCACCAACAATTATGCCAAAGCACCTTGAATTCAACAATTTTTTTGACGCATTCAAACAGGTCAATTTTACAGGATATTTCATTAATACGATCATTATGACAACAGGGGCGGTTCTGCTGGTGTATTTTACCACAGTTCTCTCTGCTTATGCCTTTGCCCGTCTTGAATTTCCCGGCAGGAATGCGCTCTTTATGCTTTTTCTGGCAATGATGATGATCCCAATGCCTGTGTATCTTGCACCATCTTATGTAATCCTGAGCAAGTTCAAATTTATTGATACCTTTTTTGCTTTGATTATTCCCTGGGGTGTTAATATCTTCGCCATTTTCTTGCTGAGACAACATTTCAGGACCCTTCCTCAGGAACTCTTTGACGCTGCAAAGATTGATGGTTTGAATCACTGGCAGATAATCAGATACATTGTGCTTCCTCTTTCAAAACCGATTCTTGTCACAATTGGTATTTTTGAGATCATCACAAACTGGAATTCATTCCTGTGGCCGCTGATTGTGACCCATTCTGATTCCATGCGCACAATTCAGACCGGGCTTGCTTACTTTGCACAGGCAGAATCAACAAACTATCCTTTACTCTGCGCTGCTTCAACATTTACGACAATGCCACTGATAATCCTTTACTTCTTTGTCCAGCGACAGATTATGGAATCCTATGCAAGAAGCGGATTAAAAGAATAGCCAGGAACAAGGGCAAAATGAAAATTCTGGAAGCAGAAGATGTGAGATGGTATGCAGGAAGGAGTAACAAAACCAGTCCCAGAGAGATAAAAGTTAATGGTGTCTGGCGAAAAGTTTTTGCTTTTGAGAAACAAGTTTTTGAAGATTTTGTAAGTCGAAAAAGAAGGATAATATTTTTATGTCACATGGGTGATAATGAATTTGTGAATATTGAAATACCTGGTTATTGACATTTTACTCAATTTTGATAGAATAGGATATGCAAAAATTTGGGCGGTTAGCTCAGTCCTGGTTAGAGCGTCTGCTTGACATGCAGGAGGCCACCCGTTCAAGTCGGGTACCGCCCATTCTCTGTTTAACTCCCAGAACCTGCTGCACCAGAAAATCTCTTGCTTTTGATTCAATAGCCAGGACCTGGTGTTTGAACCGGACGAAAGCGAGGCTGGACTAATGGAAGAGGTCCTGGAGAGGTTGATTCGTATCAGGGACCTTGACGAGGACATAAAAAAGAATGAAAGTCTTTTGAAAAACATTCCTGTAGAAATCAGTAATTTGAACAAAGCCATAGAGAAATCAATGAATCAGTTGAACCAGACAAAAGACCGTATTGCTGAGATCAAGAAACAATATAAAATAAAAGAAGGAGATATTGCAGAAATTGAATCCAAAATCCAGAAATTGAATCAACAGATTCATTCTGTAAAGACAAATGAAGAATATCGTGCGATTTTGAACGAGATTGAATACTTAAAAAATTCACGGCTCGCCACTGAGGAAGAAATGATACTTCTACTTGAAGAAGAAGAAAAACTTAAAAACACAATTGGCGGACTGGAAAAAACCACCAGAGAATTTGTGGAGAAGAAACGGCATGAAATTGGTGAACTGGAACAACAAAAAACAAAAATTGTTGATGATCAGGAAATAAAGAAAGCAATGTTTCAGGATGAAATCAAGAAATTACCCGATGATATCAGAAGAATTTATGAGAGAATAAAAAAGGCGAGGGAACGAGCCATCTGTATTGTTTCAGACCAGGGGGTCTGTACCGGTTGCTACTCAAATGTTACACCCCAGATATTGAATGAATTAAAATTGAAGAACAAAGTTTTGTTGTGTGATTCATGTGGTAGAATCATTATTTATGGAAAATGAAGAGATTATTGTTTATGTTGATGGTTCTTCCCGCGGCAATCCTGGACCGGCAGGAATAGGGGTTGTTGTGTTCAACAAAAACAATCTTCAAAAGCCGATCGCAGAGATGTCACAGTATATAGGTATTACAACAAATAATGTTGCTGAATATCAAGCCTTGATTCATGCTCTAAAATGGTTGTGTAACACTCATTACTGCTGTGCCCAATTGTATCTTGATTCTGAACTTATTTATAAACAGGTCAGGGGAGACTACAAAATCAAAAGTTCGCACTTGCAGGAACTGTTAAAGCAGGCAAGAAACCTGTTGAATCAATGTAAAAATCTTGACCTTTTGTTAGTTCCAAGGCAGAAAAATCGGTGGGCAAACAAACTTGCCCAGAAGAGTTCTACCTGGGGTTTGAAAAAAAATAACAAATAGAACAGTGAATCAAAAAAGAGAAATTAACCCTGGACGGTTATTGATTTCCGGCTATCTCACCATTATTGCCCTTGGCACGGTATTATTACTATTGCCTTTTTCTACAACTCATGGCATATCGGTTATTGATTCATTATTCACTGCTACATCTTCTCTGTGCGTTACAGGATTGATTGTGAAAGATACTGCTGTTGATTTTACGATCTGGGGCAAACTTATTATTCTGTTGTTGATTCAGGTTGGTGGTCTGGGTTATATGACACTGTCCACATCATTTTTCTTCTTTCTTGGTAAAAGGGTTGGTTTGCGCGACCGCCTGCTTTTTAAAGAATCATTGAATCTATTTACTTATGACAATTTAATGCGTTTTGCCTGGCGGATTCTCAGAATAACCCTGGTTGTTGAATTGGCTGGAGCGGTTTTATTATATTTCAGTTTTGCAAAAAAATTCACCACATTTGAGGCGATTGGTCATGCAGTGTTCCATTCGGTTTCGGCTTTTTGCAATGCGGGGTTCTCAACTTTTTCGGAAAACCTCTCATATTTTAGTGATTCATGGTCTGTTCCCTTGATTGTGTCAATTCTGTTATTAACTGGAGGTCTGGGGTTTATTGTGATTTCTGATATTTTCTATGTTTTCATCAAAAAAGCGAAAAAGAACATTTCACTGCATTCAAAAATTGTCTTAAGAACTACGGCAATTCTTATTGTTACGGGAACCATCTTTATTCTTTTCTATGAAGGGACAAAATCACTTCAGAACTATTCCTGGGCACAAAAGATTATTCACTCCTTTTTTCACGCAATCACACCGAGGACGGCCGGGTTCAACACCGTCAATATTTCTTTATTCTCACCACTCACAATCGTTATTATCATACTGTTTATGTTTATTGGGGCTTCACCCGGCGGAACTGGAGGTGGTATTAAGACTGCTACTTTTGCAACTTTACTAATCTGGATAAAGGAGTTATTACTGGGACGATACGGAAACGATATTACGGTTATGAAAAGAAGAATTCCCGTTGAGCAGGCAATGAGGGCATTTTTGTTGATGTTTATTTCGGTCTTCGCGATTTTCGTTGCATTTTTTCTTATAATGCTTATTGATAAACCACCTGCTTTCAGACTGATATTTGAACTCTTCTCGGCGTTTGGTACGGTGGGGTTGTCTCTTGGTTCTGCAACAAATTCTAATTGCAGTTTTGTCCATGACCTTTCATTTTTTGGAAAGTTTATGGTGATATTAATGATGTTGATTGGAAGGGTTGGTGTGCTCACAATCAGCAGTGCCTTAATCAGACCCCGCTCCCTGGACTATTCCTACAGTGAAGAGTCAATACTTATTGGTTAGCCTTTCCAAGATTATATTGACTTTTTGGAGGATTTGATTATAATTATATAGATTATGAATGCAACAATATTTTGTCCTGGATTATGTAAAAAGCAACCTCTGTTGATTGATAAAAACAGCAGTGGTTCATACTGTGGGCATTTTCTCTCTAAATAGAGACTACCATGAAGCAATTTGTTGTCATTGGTTTGGGAAGATTTGGCACAAGTATTGCCCGCGCACTTATTGATAAGAATTTTGAAGTTCTCGCAATAGACCGCAGCGAAGAAAGGGTTAAAGAAATTGAAGGGTTTGTTTCCCAGGCAGTTGTTGTTGATGCAACGGATGAGAAGGCACTAAAAGAACTTGGTATAAAAGAATTTGATACTGCAATTGTGAGTATTGGCGAAAATATTGAAGATAGCATCATGGTGACTTTGCTTTTAAAGGAATTTGGTGTAAAACAGGTAATAGTAAAGGCAAATAGTGAACTTCATGCCAAAATTCTTCAGAAAGTGGGCGCTGACCGAATTGTTTTTCCGGAAAAAGAAATGGGCGAAAGGCTTGCAGAAAGCCTTGCCAGTTCAAAGATTTTTGATTATATTGAACTTTCCACTGAATACGGAATTCTTGAACTTGTATCTCCGAAGAAATTCTGTGATAGGACACTGGCAGAATTGAAGTTAAGAGAAAAGTATGGCATAAGCGTTATTGCGGTGCGAAGAAAAGTCCCGTTTACTAACCCGGATGGTTCACCTGATTTCAAGGAAGAAATCATCATTGGTCCGGGTGGGGCAGATGAAATTCTGCCTGGAGATATACTCGTTCTTTTGGGCAAATATAAGGATTTGAATCGTATTGAAAAAATATGAATGATGACTACAAAGACCTATTAGAATTGGCTGAATTCTATATTATCAGCCAGAAGTATGAAGAGGCAATAAAAGTTCTTAAAAGAGCCAAGAAAATCAATGACCGTGATCCAAGGCTGTATTACAATTTCGGAATAACTTATGAGGCATTAAATGAAAGAGAAAATGCGATAAACTCTTTTAGACAGGCACTATCCCTTGATTCATCTTTTAAAATGGCTCAGGAACACCTTGATAGGTTAATTAAAGGATGAATGGCCATAAGGGTTCTACAAAATCTCAAATTAGTTGATGCAAAAAAGAATATAATACACAGTTGTAATCTTCTGATAAGCGATAATAAGATACTGAAAGTCATACCTGAAAAATCATTTACGGCGAGGACAAAAAAATATTTTCAGCACAATTTTCCTGACTTTCAGGTGCTTGACCTCAAGGGCGGTTATGTAATTCCCGGTTTTACTGATGCCCATACCCATTTTCTTGCCTATGGTATAGGAAAACAGCGCATCGACCTCAGTGACTGTCAGTCACTGGATGAGTGTCTGCAAAAGTTGAATGCAAACAAGACCGGAGATATTATCTTTGGTGTTGATTGGGATGAGTCAATCTGGAAGAATGGAGATAAACAGCAACTTGACAAGCAAAGTCTTGATAGAATTTCAAAAACCAAACCAGTAATTATGCGGCGGATCTGTGGACATTTCGCAGTGTGCAATACGAAGGCACTTGAGTATATCAAAAAGAACTGGAGAATAGTTGACAGGAAAAAAGGTCTGCTGTATGAAGATGCAGCACTTTATTTGAATCGGATTTTCAAACCAGACATGAAGACATACGAAGCCGGCTTTGAACGAGCAATGTCAGAGGCATTATCACTGGGAATCACATCCATTCATGAGATTACTGATCTGAATGGTTTTGAGGTTTATCAATTGTTGCGAAAGAAATTGAAATTGCGTATTGCGCTATATTTGCAGACCTCAATTGATAATGTGGTTAATGCTGGTTTACATTCTAATCTCGGCGACGATTTCTTGAAATTTGCCGGTGTGAAGATATTTATGGATGGAGCAGTAGGTGCCTTGACTGCGGCATTGAAAAAACCATATCTGAATAGTATAAATTATGGGAAACTTTTACTTTCCTGCAATGAACTGGGCAGGATTATAAAAAAAGCCGAAAGTCATTCTGTTCAGCTAATGATTCATTCAATTGGTGACCGCGCAACAGAAACAGTCCTCAGGGCTTTTCATGTTTCAGGCATAAGGAAAAATACCCTCAGGCATCGCATTGAGCATCTTGAGATTTTGAATGATGAACAGATTAGAAAAATCGCAAAACTGGGTATTATTGCCTCAATGCAGCCCAATTTTTTGCGCTGGCAGGTGCCTGGTAATATGTATGAAAGAAATCTCGGCACACGCTACAGGGAGATGAATTGTTTCAATAAATTGAAAAAAGCAGGGATAAGATTGATATTTGGCTCTGATTGTATGCCGCCAGGACCGCTATATGGTATTACCCTTGCCATAAAGAGTCCTTTTTTTTCAACACTATTAACCCCGGCTGAGGCACTTCGTTTTTATACAGAAACTGCTGGTTATGTATCATTTGATGAGGACAAAAAAGGTAGTATTGAAGCAGGAAGATTTGCTGACTTTGTCATTCTTACTAATAATCCTTTGAATCAGAAAAACTATGATAATTTACATATATCTGCCGTGTTTGTGAATGGTGAAGTTGTATACAGGGCAGATAAAAATAAGAGTGATTCATAAATTTTGTTTGTAACAGCAATTTGAGTAATTTGCTTATTGCGTGTATTTTGCAAAATGAAAAATTTCTTCTGGCTATTGGGCAAGGCATACAGTAAGTTTAATGCCGACCGCTGCCCGCTACTCGCTTCGGCACTTGTAAATGCTGCGATTTTCAGCCTGTTTCCTTTGATATTAGGCATACTTTCCTTTTCTCTTTATGTTCTCGGCTCTTCACAGAGTTTGATTGAAAAGATTATGCCCATATTTAAGCAGATTGTTCCCATCGGAATTGAGGAAATTATTAGAAATATACGGGCGATAAAACAAACTTCAATCATTGTTGCGATTATTGGTATGATTGGATTTTTGTGGGGTTCATCAAGTATATTCAATGCTATTGAGTCAAGTTTAAATCTAATCTGGAAGGCTAAGAAAGATCGTCCTTTTTTGAAAAAGAGTTTAATAACAATTGCCTGGGCTTTCCTGGTATGGATTGTTCTTATTGGTTCATTTGGCATCACACTCTGGGCGAGTGCAATTGGATTAAAGGGGATTGTAAGACTACTACCGCTTGTTAATGTTGTAATAAGTATTGTTGTCTTCGGGTCTATTTACTGGTTTTTTCCAAACCGCAAGGTGAAATTGAAAGAAGCATATTTTGGTGCATTTTTCACTGGAATATTGTGGGAACTGGCAAAAATTCTTTTCTCACTTTATGTGACCCGAGTTGTTGATTATTCAAAAATCTTTGGTTCTTTATCAGCAATAATTCTATTATTATTATGGTTTTATTACTCAGCATACATTTTTCTGTTTGGTGCAGAACTTAGTTATGTTTATGCCCGACAGAAATTTTTGAGGAAGCGAGTTACGGAATAAAATCGGGTAATAATACCCCCTTGATTTTTGTTTTATTGTAAATAGAATTTATCCATGATTACAGGTGTGATTGGACTAATCTTATGCGCAGTGAACATAAGCAGTGAAAATGGTGCATATGTCGCTGATGTGAACTATGCTGGAGGTATTGAGCTGGTTACTACCTCATTCAAACTCTATGATCAGAAAGGAAATATGCTCTATCATGTTATCAACCCCGAAGCGATTACTTTTTTTGTAAGTAATTCCGGAGAGGTATTTGCTACAAACGAGCACAAATTGTTTTTGTATAATAAGAATGGAGAAGTTTCTTTTATAAAGAGATTGAACTACCCAAATGGGTTTGGATTTACGCCTGATAATACTTTATTCTTTGCTTCGGATCAGGATGGAATATACGCATACTCAATGTCTGGTGCCTTGATTTTTCAATTTAATCCCGGACGTCTGTTTGCAAGCACTGCTCAGGCAAGAAAATTTGCGGTTGTATCCAGTGATACCCTTTTCTATTATGAAAAAGGTAGATTGAATTTTCAATCCTTACTTGCCTCTCCATTTGTGCGAAAAATTGAATTTTCTGAAAACGAAAAGGCGATAATTCTACAATTTCCCGATACTACAACATCCATAAAAATTCCCTGCCATGCTGTGGAGGAACAATGATTTTGATTTTTTTGATTGGTGTGGGTTGGCCCCTATCGCCACAGAATCAAACCCATCCCCTAGGAAATAACTGGGGTGAATTTCAAGATTATGGAGGTAGTCCATATATGCATCCCGGTATTGATGTAATGGGGATTACTGTGGGACGTCCGGTCTATGCAGTTCAGCGCGGTATTGTTAAGGCATGGTTGACAACCCAGGCACAGTATCACTGGCGCCTGGCAATTGCAGACACCAACATTTCAACTGATTCAGTTGAAGCCTGGCTCTATGCCCATATTGATCCCAATCAATATCATAAGAATGTTGGTGATATTGTTAATGCCGGAGACCTTATTGGCTATTTGGTGCAATGGCCGGTCACGGGATTTGATCACTGCCATTTTGCGCGAATAAAAGATATCGGCGCAGTCTGGAACACAGCTGACTGGGCTTTTGTGCAGAATCCACTGGTATTGATAACTCCATACAATGATACAGTGAAGCCAGTATTTGAGAATGCCTACGGAAGCTACAAATTTGCCATCTGTCAGAATAATACCAGTACCTATTTGAATCCACCAACGACCATTACAGGAAATGTAGATATCATTGCCAAAATCTATGATAAGACTGGTTATCCTATTTCAACAAATCCTGTCTGGGAGAAGATGATACCTCTGCGCATTGGCTACGAAATTCATGGTCCCCAAAATGTTCCATACAGGTTATCGTTTGTATTTAAGGGCTATCTTGATTATACGCATAATCTCAATGTTGTATACAAAGATGATGCGACATGCAATTCGCGCGGCGATTATGATTATCGTGACTTTTGTTTTATTGTCACCAATACTGATGGTGATAGTATCATTGAATCCTCTGATGCAAACTATTCCTGGAACACAAATGGTTTTCCACCAGGTAATTACTGGATAGTTGTAACAGCATCTGACGCTGCTGGTAATACTACAAAAGACAGCATGATGGTTACTATTCCGGGGCAGGTTGTTGTAGAGACCAATACCTACATTATTTCTTTACAGAATATTTCAAGTCTATTCAAAGAATTTGACAGATTGTTTATAGACAATGAAGCAAGGTTATATGACATTAACGGCAGAATGATTGATAGGACATCGGGTGTTTCTTCAGGCATTTATTTTCTTGTTTACAAAAATGGGGAGAAATACAACAGCAAGAAAATTGTTGTAATAAAATAGTATTCTGACTATTGACGATTGTCTGATATTGAATAGAATAGTCTGTCAGACCATAATCAAATTTCGTAAATCTTTATGAAGTTATGAATGGGGGATCGTCTAATGGTAGGACGATTGGCTCTGGACCAATTGATCGGGGTTCGAATCCCTGTCCCCCAGTTTTTTTCTTTTGCTTACACTATATAGTATATAGAATATATACTATAGTATTGTAAATTTGAATTCTGGAGGATTTTTTAAAGTTGCAAGAACAGAGCAGTATTTGTCGCGGGATAATTCAAAAGCCCGATAAAGGTCTTCTCTTTTATAATCGCCTTTACATTCTATTTCATATTCAATACGGATATACCGCTTAGGGTGGTCTTGATTCCTTTCGCCTTTCAAGACCATCTGAAAATCGTCAATCTTACCACCTTTTTTCTGCACAATCGCCACAATATCCATGCCCATGCAACCTGCAAGTGCCACAAGTAAAAGATCCATAGGTGAAAACCCCTGGTCAAAGCCACCGGTTTCTAATATTGTATCTATGATGATACTATGATTTCTTTCATCATGGGCTGTGAACTGCAGCCCTTTTTTATTCCATTTGATTGTTATCATGGTATGGTTTCTACTCATTTATTAGTGTGTCTATCAGGGCTTCAAATACCGGCAGGAGTTCATCAGCATAACCTACCTGAGTCTTTCTGATTTTGCCTTTTCTATCAATGAAAAGTGTATGCGGGATGGATTGAACACCAAATCTTTGAAAAACTTCATTGTTGCCCAAAAGTATTGGATAATTGACATTATTTTCTTTCTTAAAAATCTCCAGTGTTGATTTCTCCTCAGCACTTATGCCAATTACAATCAAGTTCTTGTCTTTATATTTGTTATAAATCGCAACAAGATGCGGGATTTCCCTTCTGCATGGCGGACACCATGTTGCCCAGAAATCCAGAATTACTACATTACCTTTTAGTTTTGATAATGTATATTCTTGTCCTTCAAGAGAAGTCAGGGTAAAATCCTTATCTTTGTCATGCCCGCTGACTGTTTTTCCACCGCAAACCACGCAAAATAACAAAACAAATGCTGAAATTGCTGTTTTTATGTTCATATTGCCCCCTTTTTTCTTTTCTTAGCCTTTACTTCAAGGTATTTGTCCAGTTTCTTGAGCAAGGCATCCTTAGAAATGCTTCCAACAATCCTTTCTTTGATTTCACCTGCTTTGTAAATAAGGATTGTTGGAATGTTTTGAATATCAAGGTCATTTGCTGTCTTTATTTCATTATCAACATTGACTTTTCCGATTTTAATCTTGTTTGCCATGATCTTATCTATTTCTTCAATATGTTTGGTTACAGAAATGCATGCAGGTGACCATATTGCCCAGAAACATACCAGGTAGAGCTGGTCAGATTTTTCTACCTCCTCAAAATAATCCTGGTCTGTTAAATCCTTTATCATACCAGACACCTCCTTATGTTTGTTCTTTTATTGAATTGAAATACAAGCAGGCACAATGTTTCACGTGAAACATTAAAATCTGTCCCGGTAACCAATCTTAATCATCCTGTTAAGCTGCATATTTTGTTCAGGGCTATTATCAAGTAAATCCCTGAGTGCAAATTCAAAAAACATCTGTTCAAAGAATACAAATCTAATGCCCATATTAAGATACCCTTTGTTTTGATCATCAGGGCCATTGAAGTTTGGGGTATAATCCATCAAAAAGTGAGTATCGCCAACAGAGAAAACAACACTGCCAAACATATCAAATCGTCCATTCTGTTCAAATGAATAATTAAAACCAATGCTTGGTTTGACACCAAGGCCGGGATATTCAAAATTTTCTCCAATAAGAAGATAAATTCCCTTAGACATTATGTCGTAGCCGAGAGAATCATAAACTCCATAGCCCTGATTATCAAAACCAAGTATTACCTGTGGCACCATGTAATTCTGTTCAAACACGAGCACCCTTGCCTGAATACCAGGTTTTTTGTAAAAACCTGGATTTCCAGCACCAATGAGGTTAGAAGCTCCATAACTTAGACCCAGGGCAGTTCTATCAAAGAATCCAACCTGTGCAAATCCTATTATTTCACCAGATGGACCAAATCTAATCTGGAGCGCATATTCACCGTGTTTATTAAACCAGATATCAGGTTGGTCAATTACATAGATACACCAGATAAACATGATTACTGTCATATCTCCTCCTTAGATTATTAGCCAGTTTTTGCCACAGATTTCTTTAAAATAGCGAAAACAATGGCTATTATTTCTATCATAATGTTCCTCGAATTCTTAGTGCATCATTACCAAAGATTTCACGAATCTTGGACAGTACCTCTGGAATTGGATTGATTTTCATTGATTTTGAGCGGATATTTCTGAATCCATTTGAATCAGGAACCATAAACCAGACTTCACATTCACCACGATAGTTATTTATCAATGAATGGAATTCCTTTAGTTTATCCTGCAATAGATTATCCTCTTTACATTCTATTATTATTCTTTGGTAGTGGTTGTATATTTCCTCTAAGGGAAATACCTGCTCTGCTTTTAGTTTCTTCTTATCCTCTTCGCCAAAAACCGCACCTTTTATGACAAGCAGACGATCCAGTTTGAGGAGTTGAACATACCTTTCGTACTGGTCTGCAAACACAAATACATCAACAGCACCATCAAGGTCCTCAAGGGTGATTATTGCATATTCTCTGCCTTTTTTATCTTTCTTAATTCTTTTTGTTGTTAGAATTCCACCTACATTTACAACTGCTCCGTTTGTCTGATTATTCACATATGAACAGGGCATTAATCCCATTGTTTTGAACTCTTCTCTGTATTTTTCTAATGGATGTTCATTAAAATAGAAGCCAAAAGCCTCTTTTTCAATCATAAATTGATCAAACTTCTGTTTTTTCAATGGTTTTTCACAAACTTCACGGCTTTTTTGTTCGCCGAACAATGATTCCTGAAGGTTTTGTGTATCAGTTTCTGAAATCTTGCTCAGAAGTTTTACAATATCACTCTCCATTGAAGCAAATGCACCGGCTTTGATCAATGATTCAAGTGTCTTTTTATTCAGTCCTTTGTTTCTCATCTGAAAATCAAGGAACGAGCGGAAGAGTCCACGAGTTCTTTCTTTTATAATTGCCTCGACAACAGGTTTTCCAAGGTTCTTTATTGCACCGAGCCCATACCTTATTGATTTCCCTTCAATTGTGAACAGAAAAAAACTTTTGTTAATATCTGGTGGAAGTATCTGTATATCAAGACTGCGCGCTTCTTTTATCAACACATTCAGGCGGTCCGTGTCATTCATTTCACTATTTAGCGAAGAAAGTATGAACTCCAATTTATAGTGGCATTTCAAAAATGCTGTCTGGTAGGCAATAACAGCATAGGCTGTTGCGTGGGACTTATTGAACCCATAACCAGCAAAAGGGGCAATATGATCAAAGATTTTTTCAGCAATGCCTGCTTCTATGTTATTTTTCTTGGCACCATTAATAAATCGCTCTCTAATATCCTGCATTAATTCAAGATTCTTCTTAGCCATAGCCCTGCGAAGATTGTCGGCTTCTGCAAGGGAAAATCCGGCAATTTCTGAAGCAATCTGCATAACCTGCTCCTGGTACAGAATTGTACCATAAGTTTCTTTGAGAATATTTTCAAGTTTTGGATGCAGATAGGTAATCTTTGCAGGATTACTCTTATTCTCAATCAGTTTCTGAATATTGATATTTCCCATAGGTCCAGGTCTATACAAGGCAATGATTGCAATAATATCCTCAAATCTTTCTGGCTCCATACTTCTGAGTAATTCCTGCATACCCTGACTTTCCAATTGGAAGATTCCTATTGTTCTGCCCTGTTTTAGTAATTCAAAAGTAGCACTGTCATCAAAAGGGATTTCTTCTTTTTTCAGATTTACTGCATGAAGACATTCATCAATAACTGTCAGGGTCTTTAGACCCAGAATATCCATTTTCAACAGTCCAATGGCTTCAAGGGCGTTTTTTTCATACTGTGTTGAAACATCGCCTCTTTCAGGATTTCTATATAACGGCACATACTCAGTCAATTCCTTAGGCGTGATAACAACCCCTGCTGCGTGAATTGATGGATGTCTGGCAAGTCCTTCTAATTTTCTTGCGATTTGAATAAGTTCACCATATTCTTTTCTGGATTCTATGAGCTTTTGGAATTCTTTATTTTCATCAATGACCTGTTCTATTTTTTTGTTTTGTGGAATCATTTTGGCAATCTGGTCTGCTTCATTGTATGGTATGCCAAGAACCCGTGCCACATCCCTTACGACTGCTCTTGCCTGCATTGTACCAAATGTAATGACCTGGGTCACATTTTTGTCGCCGTACCTGTTTTTGATGTAATTAATGACTTCTTCCCTTCTTGTATCACTGAAATCAATATCAACATCAGGCAAACTTATGCGCTCCGGATTCAGAAATCTTTCAAATAGCAGGTTAAATCTCAGTGGATTGACATCAGTTATTCCCAGTGCATATAGAACAAGACTGCCAACTGCAGAACCTCTGCCAGGTCCAACTGGTATGCCTTTTTCTTTTGCATAATGAATTATGTCGCGAACAATCAAAAAATAGCCCGCGAGCCCCATTTTTTTGATCACCTTTAATTCATAGTCAAGCCTATTCTTGATTTCTTCAGTGGTATTTGGAAATTTTTGTTCAATATTCTGATATACCAGGTACCTTAGGTAGTCAAAATCTGTTTCATAACCTTCTGGTCTTGGAAAGTTAGGTAACTTAACATCTTTCCCTGAAGTGTCAATGAGCAAATTACAACGTTCACTGATCAGTCGGGTATTTGAGATTGCCTCAGGTAGATCATCAAATAACTCTGCCATTTCTTGCGGAGAGCGAAAATAGGCATACCGGGTTTCAAATTTCAGTCTTTCTTTATCGTTCAAAGTCTTTTTCGTACCAATGCAGAGCAAAACATCATGCGCAAAATAATCTTCAGGTGAAAAATAGTGGCAATCATTAGTTGCAACAATAGGTGCATCAAATTTCTTGCTCAATTCCAACAGTATTTCATTTACTTTTTTCTCACTTTTTAGACCAAGGCGCATAATTTCAATATAAAAATTATCTTTACCAAAAATATCTTGATATTCCTGCAATGCAGTTTCTGCACCCTTTATATCACCGGTATTGATACGATAAGGGATTTCGCCCTTGAAACAGCCAGAAAGCCCGATAAGCCCTTCATGGTATTTTTTTAACAGGCCCTTATCAATACGGGGTTTGTAATAGAATCCGTCAAGAAAGGCGATGGAAGACAGTTTTATTAAGTTCCTATAGCCGGTCTCATTTTCGCACAATAGCGTTAAATGGAATGAAGATTCAGGTATCTTGGTGCTTCTTGATTGGTCCTTATGTGACCCAGGAGCGACATATGTCTCAATGCCGATTATTGGCTTTATGCCCTTTTCTTTTGCGGTCTTATAGAACTCAATGACTCCAAAGAGATTGCCATGGTCAGTGATTGCCAGGGCATTCATTTCGTAACTGCGTGCAAGTCTGACAAGGTCTTCAATGCCCATTGCACCATCAAGCAATGAGTACTCGGTGTGATTATGTAAATGAATAAATGATTTCACATTCCAATATATATTACATATATCTATATACTATGCGTATCAAGTGGTAGATAAAGAGGATTTGCGCAGTAGATTTCCTTGCATCTCGGGCAGAGAATAAAAGTAAACTCTTTAAATACCTCTTCTTCAAGTAAATCCTCTGGTATTGACCTTATTTTTTCAAATTCTTTTTGCACATCGTAATTATCTTCCTTGATATTTATAATACCATCAAAATCCGCAAAGACTTTTATCATTAATCGGTAAAAGATGTCCCCAGGATTAATAATTCTTTGGCAACGACTGCATTGTTGTGACGACATATTATGCCAGTGTTAACAGTACTCTTTTACAGACCTCTTTCAGTGTTTCGAAAACTCCTATACCCTGAACAGCAACAGCTTCAAAATATGGGTACTTATTTTGTGGATTAAGTACTTTTTGAAGTTCCTCCACAGATGTAATATTAGGAAGATCCCGCTTATTGTATTGGATAATCAATGGTATCTTCTCTATTGCTATGTTATAGGTTTTCAGATTGTCTTCCATATTCTGGAATGATTCAATATTTTCATCAAATCTTTCAATCTGGGAATCCGCTACAAAAATGATTCCGTCTACTCCTTTAAGAATCAGTTTTCTTGAGGCATTGTAAAAAACCTGTCCTGGAACAGTATATAAATGAAATCTTGTCTTAAATCCTTTTATTGTTCCAAGGTCCACTGGTAAAAAGTCAAAGAAAAGAGTTCTATCAAGTTCGGTTGCCAGGCTAATCAATTTGCCTTTTATGTCAGGATTGAGTTTTGTATAGATATACTTAATGTTTGTGGTTTTGCCGCCCAGTCCAGGACCATAATAAACGATCTTACAATTAATTTCCCGTGATGCGTAATTTATTAATGCCATTTATCTATATCAAAATCCAAATAACTTATCAAGTTCATCTTCTGCAGCCTTTGTAAAATCAAGATCAAAAGGCTTTTGCGAAATCTGATCTTTTCCGAGTTTCTTGAAAATATCTTCAAAGATTTTTTCCAATTCCTGTGCAGTATTCTTTGCCTTCACACGCACCAGACCCAGGGTTGTTCTCTGATCAAATATTACCGCCAGGATAACCCGATTGGCTACGAGGCAGACATACAGATTTTCCTTTTCGCCCTGATGAAAGAGAGTAGAAAATTCCTTTTCCCCAATTAATGTGGCAAGCTGGCTTGTCGCAGCAAAGTCAGCAGCTGACAGTGTGGCAAAAGATGATATATCCATTCTTGAAGTATCTCCTGCAGATGTAATCAACTGCCCGGCTTTGTCAATGAGCAGAATTGTTCGGGCATTTGTCCCCTGGAGCAAACGGTTAAGGGATTCAGTTATCGCCCAAAAATCTTCTTCAAATATATTAATTCCTTCCTGCATCATAACATTATAAATATTATTTAGCAAAAGTCAAGCATTGATTTATTTACTTTCTTCAAAACGAAGCGAAACATTTATACATTAAAATTTTTACTTTCCGTAACATCCTGCTGTTTAATTCTGACTTGACTTGCACAGATTTTAGAATAAAATTAAACAGGAGGATACATGAGATATTTCTACGGCATTATAATTCTGGGAATATTTGCCGGTTGTGCCCAGAACGCTACAGTTGAAGTCGGAATGAATGATGGAGCGATTCTTGCCGGTACTTATGGTGATATGGTCATTAGAGTTACCAAAATAGAAGCATTCCACAATGGTCAGTATTTAACACTATGGGAGAGCAGTAATATTGTTTCTGTTCCATTGAATAGTGGTGATTTTCAAAGCATTACTGGCAGTTCAGTATCAATTGATCCGGGTTCTTACAAATACTTCAGGATAACCATTGACTCACTGAATTATAAACTTGATAATACCACAGGCGTTATGTTACTTGATTCGGCATATGAATTTACAGCAACTGCTTTCACGAATCTTGTTATTGAAGAGAATGATGATTACAGAATCGTCATTGGAATAAATACCAATGGCTGGTTTGACAGCGAATCGCTAAGAATCAAACAAGGAAACCAACCTTTTGAAGGAGCAACGCTAAGGATTCATTATTGATGGCACGAGAATTACTTAAATTCAAAAAGGTTGCTTCAACCCAGGATATTCTAAAGAAAATGGTTGATAATGGCAGGGAGATCGCAGTATCTGCCCTCAGTCAAACACAGGGCAGAGGTAGACAGAAAAGGCACTGGTTTTCTCCACCAGGCGGTCTGTATCTTTCTATCATGATTTTTCCGGAAAAACATATTAATACAATTCCATTGATTACCGCATTTGCAGTAATTGAAACTTTGAAGACGCTGGGGTTTGATAATCTTGCGATTCACTGGCCCAATGATGTTCTTCTTAATAACAGGAAAGTTTGTGGTATTCTGTGTGAGACACATAAAAATGCAGTTATTTGCGGTATCGGCTTGAATGTTAATATCAAAAAAATGCCCGCAAAGTTGCCAAACGCCACCTCACTATTTCTTGAAACAGACAAATATTATGACCTTGAGGAATTGCTACAGATTGTTCTCGACAAATTCTGGAAACTATATGATAGACTCCAGAAGAATGAGTTCAGACAATTAGAAGTCAGCCAGTATCTGTGTGGTATAGGAGAACCGGTTGAGGTAAGATTATCTTCAAAGGAAACTCTCAAAGGAATTATTCACAATATTGATGAAGACTGGGCTCTACTCCTGAGAACTGAAGAGGGATTTATCAGAAAAATATTCTATGGCGATGTAACAAGGCTTATATGATACTGAGTCTGGATATAGGAAATACCAATATTCACGCTGGGTTCTATCAAAATGAAAATCTTGTTAGAATCATTACCCTGCCCGTAAAGATTTTCATCAGGACTCAATATCTGAAACAACTACTTAAAAGAAACAACATTGAAGGAATAGGCATTGCATCAGTAGTTCCAGAAGCAGGTCAAAAGATTGCTGATTACATAAACGAGTATCATGGTATCAAAATGATTTTGATAAATCCATCATTGAAACTGCCCGTAAGGATTGCCTATAATAAAAATCTTGGTGCCGACCGAATTGCCAGCATTGCTGGAGGATTTGTTCGCTACAGGCAAAGTTTGATTATTCTTTCCTTTGGCACCGCCATTACCTTTGATGTGGTATCACGCACCGGTATTCATTATGGTGGGGTAATAATGCCTGGTGTTGAAACTCAATTGTGGAGCATTAACCAGAAGACTGCCCAGATAAAAACTTCTATTATGAAACCCGGCAACAGGTTGCTGGGTAGAAGTACAAATGAATGTATACAATCTGGAATTTTCAATGGCATAAAATTAAGCATTCAGGGATTCATAAAAGAGACAATGAAACAGCGAAAACAGAAATATAAAGTTATTGCGACTGGTGGCTGGGGTAAAACAATGATGGAACTTATTCCAGAGATTAACAGATATGACCATGACCTAACTCTTTACGGTATTATGAAACTTTTTCACCTCAATGCTCAGTAAATATCTGACAACCTCAAGAACCGAAACAATTGCTCTGGGTAAACAATACGCCAGGAAACTCAGACCAGGCGATATCATTTATCTTGCTGGTGAACTTGGTAGTGGTAAGACAACTTTCACAAAAGGTCTTTGTATTGGGTTGGGCGTGAAGGAGGCAGTGACGAGTCCGAGCTTTGTTATTGTTACCGAGTACCGAGGCAGAATGCCGGTCTGTCATATTGACCTTTATCGCCTGAATGAGCGTGATATAAATGATTTTCCTGTTGAAGAATACTACATTTCTGATGGTATTACCATAATTGAATGGGCTGATCGCTTAAATGAATTTGCTCAGCATAATCGTTCTGGCGTTTATGTTTTGTTTTCAGTAAAGGGGAGAAACAAAAGGGAGATTTCTATTGAAGATTTTAGGTGTTGATACTTCAACAATTCTTTTTTCAATCTGTCTTTGCGAGGATGATAATGTCCTGTATGAAATTAGAAAGCATCGTCTATTACTTTCAGAAAATCGGGATGGCGGGATTTTCAAACTGGTTGATAATCTGATAAATTCACAGAAACATTCTATCGATGCCATTGCTCTGACAATTGGTCCAGGATTATATACATCTCTGCGGGTTGGTCTTGCACTTGCAAAAGGTCTTTACCTGAGCAGAAATATCCCTGTTTTCGGCATCAATACCTTTGATGTAATCGCCAAATCTATTCCACTATTTGATTGTCTGCCTGCAGACAATAATGACATTGTTATTGCTGCAGTCATAGATGCATTTCAGAAGGAAGTATTTGTCGCCTTTTATAGCAATCAAGAAAAAATTTCGCGCGACTTTATTTTTACGCCTTCTGATTTTGTTGATTACATAGAGCAGAATTTCAAAGATAAAAAAATCATTATGGTGGTTGGTCCCGGCTCTGCGATACTCAAAGAGAATGAGAAAACAAAGATATATATTCGCAACCATAATAAGATTATTTTCCTTAATTCTGATAGTTACTATCCTTCAGCAGCAAAGGTGGTAAAAATTGCCCTGCCCCGTATAAAAAATGGTAAATCTGATGATCCTGAATTGCTTGAGCCATACTACATAAGAAAGAGTGATGCTGAGATAAAAATTTTGAAATGATGAATTACTGTATTAGACCTATGAAATTTTCAGATATTGACCAGGTGTATCAAATTGAATGTGAGGTCTTTCCCAATCCCTGGCCTAAATCATTCTTTGAGCATGATCTGCAAAATCCCAGTATCATTGCACTGGTTGCTGAAAAGAATAATCAGGTCATTGGTTATGCTATTGCAAACTGCGCTTCAGTTGAATTACATATTACAAATATTGCTGTTGACCGTATGAATCAACACCAGGGCATTGGTAAGAGATTACTTTCAGACATTGAAAAAATTGGTATTGAGCGTGATTGTTTGTATGCTTACCTTGAGGTAAGGGTAACAAACAGTAATGCGATAGAATTTTATAGAAAATTCAATTACCGAATCATGCAGGTTAGAAAAGGTTATTATCTTGATGGCACTGATGCATTTGTAATGGAAAAAGAATTAAAGGAGGTAGAATGAATTCAATTATTTTTATTATCGTGTTTGCAAACCTGAATCTTTATTTTTTGAAAGATTCGCCCAATTTCCTGGTAAGGGTTACTCCACCGGCAACCGCAAATCGTGTTGTTATACATTACAGTTTTTCCGGTGAAAAATGGGATTCTGTTGAGGCGAAATCCTATACCACGCATTTTGATGCGGTTATTGTTCCGCCAGAAACCATTTCTGTCTTTGGCTGTTATTACAGTTATGATGCTCAAACTGATGATAATAATGGTGCACTTTTTCTTTATGAAGTAAAACAATCACCGCGTATGTTGTTACCACTGTCACTGGATTATCTTGCGACGATTCTCAATCAGGTGCGAAAGAAAATAATAAACCAAACGCATGTTGATGAAGCAATAACATTGATTGATTATGTTGAAAAAGTGCTTGTTAAAATACCATACAAAAAGGGTTCTGAACAGGAAGTAAAGATTAATGTAATGTTGAGCGAGGTTAATGAACTGAAGGCACTGATCATAAAATGAAATGCCCGAGATGCGGATTTGTTAATCAGGAAACTGCTAATTTTTGCAGTCGCTGCGGACTTCAGCTCATTCGAACAACAGGACAGCGTCGGCCTGTTGCTGTTGTCTTTGCTGATATTTCGGGATTCACTGCTCTCTCTGAGAAACTTGATCCTGAAGAGGTGAAGGATTTGATTGATGATTGTCTGCAGCGTCTTGCCCGGGTCGTTCAAAACTATGAGGGTTATGTTGATAAATTTATTGGTGATTGTATTATGGCATTGTTTGGTGCACCAGTGGCACATGAAGATGATCCATTGAGAGCGGTGCTTGCAGGTCTGGATTTACTTGAGGAAATAAGACAATTTAACCGTGAAAAACGCCAGCATTTGTCCCTTTCAATCGGTATCAATTACGGATTGGTTGCAACCGGCGACCTCGGTAGACCTGGCGGCTATACGGTTATGGGTGATGCGGTGAATCTTGCTCAGCGCCTGCAGCGTGCAGCACCGCGCGGTAAGATTTATGTTAGTGAGGATGTTTATAAAAATACATATCGGGAAATAAGTTACAAAAAATTAAGAAGAATTGCTGTAAAAGGTAAGACGGAAAAAGTCCTTGTATATATTCCTGTTGCAGCGAAGGCAAAATATAGCCAGCGGAAAATTCCAGAAATGCCCATGATCGGCAGAACTGCTGAATTGAATCACCTGAACAAGATTTTTCAGGATGTTGTTGCTGGTAAGGGACGCGTGGTTGCTATTGTGGGTGAGGCTGGAATTGGCAAGACAAAACTGGTGTATGAATTCAAGAAAAATCTTAAGGATAAGGTTCTTGTTGTTGAAAGCAAAGGCATAGAATATCACCGGAATTCAGCATATTTTGTGTTAAGGGAAATATTGAAGGGTGTTTACGGGATTAACGAGACTGATACACAACAGGAAGTATCAGAAAAAATCCTTAAGTATCTGGAAGAATTAAATGATCCGCTCATAAAAATCAAAATACCGTATTACAAATACTTTCTTTCTGCCAATCTTACGAAATCCGAGCGTAGTCATTTTGATTCCATGCAGGTGGAAGACCGTCACAGATTATTAATGGACGCAATACATTCGCTGTTTACAAAATTAGCGCGCACAAAACCGCTGGTAATGGTCTTTGACGATTGCCACTGGATAGATAAAGAGACCATAGATTTTGTCCTCAGTTTTTCGACGACGATCGGTTATAAGCCAATTCTGATTATTACTCTGTTCCGGCCTGATTTTGATATCGGGTCTATCAAAAGGTACCCTTATTTCAGTATGATTGAACTCAAACCCCTGGCAGTTAATGAAACCACAACTTTATTGAAAACTGTTCTCCATTGCGATGAAATCGCCGGGGACCTGTTAAAATTGCTTCTTGAAAAATCAGGGTCAATTCCCTTTTATGTCAGTGAACTCGCCGCAAATCTTGCCGCCAGCAATTTTATTTCAATAAAAGAAGGGGTTGCCCAGATAAAAGACCCATCATCTTTTACTATTCCCCGCAGTCTTGATGAACTGGTGATGACAAAAGTGGATAAATTGTCGCCAGAACTACGTTATATTGTTAACATTGCGGCAGTGATTGGTGAGCAGTTTTCAATGAAACTCTTGAATGCCTTAATTCCAGGTAAAGAGCGATTGCGAAAAAATCTTTATTATGTTGTTCAACATAATATTATCAAAATGATTGAGGATAGAAATGCCCAGGAAGAAAGATTTACATTTGCCCACAGCATTATTAGAGATGCGGTATACAATTCATTGCTGAAAAAAGAACAGCGTGAATACCATCAGAAGATTGGTTATGTTATAGAAAAAATTTTCAGTCTGACAATTGAAGAATATTTTGATGCCCTGGCACATCACTTCTATCTCGGCGGTGAAACAGTCAAGGCAATAGAATATATGGAAAAGGCAGCAGATCAGAAAAAAGATTTATATCTGAATGATGCCGCAATCACAATGTATAAAAGATGTCTTGAAATGCTTCCCCCATCAATGATTCAAACATCAGCACGCATATATGAGAAGCTGGGGAATATATATGAACTCATTGGCGATTACACTAATGCACTCAGTTCTTACCTTGACATTGAAAAATATGCTGGTGGTGATACGATTATGATTGCAAAGAGTCTGAGACAGCAGGCAAATGTCATAAAGAATCAGGGTAATTATGACCGCGCCCTTGAATTGCTATCGCAGGCAAGAAAGCGCTTGGCTGTGACGGCAAAAAATCAGGAACGGCAAGTACTTATGGAGCTATCAAATATTACAAGTCTGGAGTGCTGGATATACCGCATAAAAGGTAAGATGGATGTTGCTGAGAAGAAAGGATTGGAAGCGATTAATATTGTTAAAGGAATCAAGGATTGGCAGGTAGATAATGATTTGAGACTGACTTTAGCCAGGGCTTGCAATAATCTTTCTGTGGTGTATTGTGTTAAGGGTGATTTTGATCAGGCACTTGATTTGTCTGACGAAGCCCTGACAATTGCTGAAGAAGTTGGTCATTTAAGAAGTAAAGTTGATGCCTACAATGTTATGGGAACAGTCTTTAAGGCAAAGGGTGATTATGAGCGCGCAATTGATTCTTTTACCATGAATCTGAAAATTACTGAGGAACTTGGAGACAAAAAGGGGATGGGTGTTGCTTATTGTAATCTCGGGAATGTTTATCAACACAAAGGCGAACATGAAACGGCTCTTGACCTCTACAAGAAGTTTCTTGAAATCTCTCAGGAATTGAATGACAAATCAAGCATTGGTATGGCTTCAAATAATATGGGGATCATATATTTCAATATTGGAGAATATGAAAAAGCACTAACTTCCTTCAGCAATTACCTTAAAATAAGCAGGGAATTGGGTGATAAAAGAGGGGAAGCAATTGCCTGTGGAAATATGGGTGAAGTATTAATGAATCAATTTGAATATCAAAAAGCAAAAAGGCTATTCAGCAGATATCTGGGAATCAGTAAAAAGCTCGGTGACCGAAGGGGAATTGGTTCGGCATCTTACAATCTTGGGCAGGTATACATAGAAATAAATCAATTGGCTCAGGCAAAAAAATTCCTGCGTCAGGCACAAGAAATTTTTGAAAATATGGGCAACAAAAATGGTATCGGTTTTGTTTTATGCAGTCTTGCTTATCTGGATGTATTGCAGAAGAAAACAGAATCCGCCATTAATTTGTTAAAGACCGCCCTTGAGTTATCAGAGGTTACTCATTCTGATGAACTGAAAGTGCAATGCCTTCTTAACTCTGGCAGGGTATACAGTCAGGTTGATATGAATATGGCACACAAAAATTTCCATGAAGCAATCAAACTCTGTCAGAAAAATAATTACCAAAAAATCCTGGCGGATGTATGCTACGAATATGGAAGATTTCTAAAAAAACACCGCCATAAAAAGGATGCAGAAAAATATATTAAGCAAGCCCAGACCATTTACCGCAGCCTGAAGGTTAAGAGACGAAGTTTGTAAAAATCGGAGAAATGAATGATTGTTAATTTAAATGAAATTTTGCCGCTGGCAAAGCAGAAGCATTATGCAGTTGGACACTTTAATACTTCCAATCTTGAAATCACCCAGGCAATTATTCGCACGGCAGAGGAATTAAAATCACCGGTAATTGTTGGTATCAGTGAAAAGGCAATTAGATATGCGGGTCTGAAAACAATTAGCGATATTGTTATTGATCTCGGCAAACAGGCACATATCCCGGTTGTTCTCCATCTTGACCATGGTTCATCATTTGAAATCGTGAAGGAGTGCATAAGAGCAGGTTTTTCTTCAGTAATGATAGATGGTTCGCATTTGCCCTATGAAGAGAATTTGAATCTTACAAAACAGGTTGTTCGCCATGCACATAAATACAACATTTCCGTTGAGGCAGAAATTGGAAAGCTTGCAGGAGTTGAAGATGATTTAGTTCAAAAGCAAACAATCTACACAGATCCCCGGGAGGCAAGAAGATTTGCTGAAGAATCAGGCTGTGATGCTCTGGCAGTTGCGATTGGAACATCACATGGCGCATATAAATTCAAAGGCAAACCACACTTACGCATTGATATCTTAAAAGCGATTGCCTCAATGGTGAAAATTCCTCTGGTTTTGCACGGTGCCTCAGGCGTGAAGAGAAAATGGGTGAATCATGCGAACAGATTTGGAGCAGGAATTGAGAATGCCCGTGGAGTTCCAGATAGACTTATTATAATGGCGATCAAAAATGGCATATCAAAAATCAATGTTGATACTGATTTAAGAATTGCATTCACTGCAGGTATAAGGGAGTATCTGTGCAAGAATCCTGCAGATTTTGACCCCAGGAAGATTATTGGCTATGCGTGTAAAATGATAAGCGAAGTAGTAAAAGAACGGATTTTGCTATTCGGCTCAGCCATTTAGTCACTTTTACCTACAGTTATTGACACATTTATCTTCCTCCATATAATAGTGCCCATGGAATCTATAAAGGAACTCTACCGCATTGGTAATGGTCCTTCAAGCAGCCATACTATGGGACCAACCATTGCTGCTGGTATTTTCCTACAACAGAACCCTAATGCTTCTACCTATCGGGTGACACTTTATGGCAGCCTGGCTGCGACGGGTAAGGGGCATCTTACTGAAGAGTCCTTGAAAAAAATATTACCTGCGCACAGGACAGAAATTGTATACAAAAAGAATCAATTTTTGGCACAACATCCGAATGGCATGCTATTTGAAGCCAGAATGCCAGACGGCAAGAAAACCAGCTGGCTGGTTTTCTCTGTTGGCGGTGGTGTAATCCGTGATGCCAGCGGTTTTTTTGATATCAAGAGAATATATCCACAGACTACTTTTCAGGAGATAAATCTCTTTTGTTGTGAAAAGGGCATTACCTTGTATGATTATGTCTATTATTATGAAGGTAAAGACATAAAGAAATACTTAAGTGAAATCTGGAAAGTCATGCAGCATGCAATAAAAAAAGGATTAAAGACCGAGGGCATTCTGCCTGGCCCATTAAAACTTGAAAGAAAAGCGGCTTCCTTTTTCATTAAATCGCGCAATAGCCGTGGTCTGTTGCAGAAGATCAGTCGTAATTTTGCATATGCGCTTGCTGTTTCTGAAGAAAATGCTGCAGGTGGTACGATTGTTACTGCACCCACCTGTGGTTCCAGTGGAGTGCTGCCCGCAGTCATAAAACATCTTGCGGAGAACTATCATTTTTCTGAGGAAAAGATTATCAATGCTCTGGCAATAGCAGGTCTATTTGGCAATCTTATAAAATACAATGCCTCTATTTCTGGTGCCGAGGTTGGTTGTCAGGGAGAAATTGGTGCAGCCTGTTCCATGGCAGCAGCGGCGGCTGCTTATTTACTCGGTGGTAGCCACCGACAGATGGAATATGCTGCGGAAATGGGCTTGGAGCATCATCTGGGGCTTACCTGTGACCCTGTTGCGGGTATGGTGCAGGTGCCGTGCATTGAGAGAAACGCCATGGCTGCAGAACGATCCCTGGACTGTGCTGTTTATGCCCTGCAAACTGATGGTACTCATAAAGTATCATTTGACCAGGTGGTTAAGATTATGAAGCAAACCGGTTTAGATTTACAAAATAAATACCGGGAAACCTCAGATGCAGGTCTGGCTACTATTTTTGAAGATAGAAAAAATAATAAAATATAGTTAATCAAAGATTTTTCAGTGAGCAGTTTTGAAAATCTATAATTTTTCTAATTTTCCGTTTTTGATGTGAAATATTTCGGTGGTATTTTTCTTCAGAAAATCACAATCCTGTGATGTAATGATATAACTTAGATTTTCTTGCAAAAGAAGCTCTTCAATAAACTTAGTTCCTTCTTTGTCTAAACCATTTGTTGGTTCATCCAGGAGCAAGATTTTTGGTTTTAGAGCAAGTATCGTGGCAAGTGCCAGTTTCTTTTTTTCTCCTTCAGATAAACTATATGGCGAGCGCTCCTCAAGTTTAGCGAGTCCAACAAATTGTAGTGATTCTTTTATCCTCTGTTCTATTTCATTCCTTGGCAGTCTGTAGTTGAGGGGTCCGAATGCAACCTCTTCTCTGACACTCGGGCAGAAGAGCTGGTCATCAGAGTTTTGGAATAGGAATCCTATATTTTGACGGGCTTTCTGAAATTCTTTCTCGGTCTTTATTTCCTGACCCTCGATTTCAATTATTCCAGTTAATGGCTTGACAAATCCCATGATAATATTAAAGAGCGTGGTCTTACCACAACCATTCGGGCCAGTAATACCGATGCTACCTCCCTCAGGTAAACAGAATTCAAGTTCATTAAAGAGTCGGGTATTGCCGTTATAACCAAAAGTAATATTTTTTAATCTAATCAAGCAGGGTGTATCCATTTGAATATTATAAGTCCAATTCCCGCAATGGTCAATAGAATAATTGCACCAATATCAAACCTTGAAATTTTGAAATGGTCAAGAATCCAGAATTTTCCTGTAAATCCCCTGCAGAGCATTGCCTTGTAAATGCTTTCTGCGCGATTATAACTCTTTACAAGGAGGCAGCCAAAAAGATAAGCAATGGCGCGGTAGGTTTGTATGGATGTTGTGAATCTAAACCCCCTTGCCTTCATTGCTCTGACCATTCTTTCATATTCGTCAAAAAGGATATGGGAATAACGATAGATAAGAAAGAATAGAAAAACCAGTTTTTCCGGCACTCGCAGATGCACAAGCCCGTGAACAATTGAAAAAATACTTGATGTTGCAAGGAGGCTGATAAGTATTAACAAAATGGCATTTGCTTTTATTGTGAGAAGTGTTGTGAACTGAATGCCTTGATAACTTATACCAATACCAAAGACCTCAAAGATTTTTGTTCCAGGATATGTGGCAGGAAGGATCAGCCACAACAAGAGAATGAACTCATTTACTACGATTATTCGCTTGATAATCGTAGCTAACTTGATCCTGCTTAAAAGGATTAGAACAATGCCGATTGATAAACCGATAAGTGCTGGTATCAGTTCATTCTGGAGGGCAATGATGACCGAGAATAGAAAGGCATACACTATCTTCACCCTTGGGTCAAGTTGATGGATTAAGGAATTACCTTTTATATATTCTTCAAACATTCTTTTTTCTACCAAGAAAGAAGAATGCTAAACCTGTAATTCCAATAATATAACCAATCCCTCCAATGACCTCAGTAAGTGAGATTTTTTTCTCTCGCTGTTCTGCAAGCATTTTGATAATGGGATGGAGTCTGGCATCCAGGGCTTCTTCAATTGTCTTTTTCAAAAAGAGTGTATCAAGTTGAACAGGTTCGGTTTTAGTGATTTCTGATTTTTCTTTTGGTTGAACTTTTTCAGCAATTACAATTTCTGTTTCAGACAGGTCATTCCTGTCCATTATCGTCTCAGCACGGTGTCCCATACTGCCTGTGACCACTATTTTTAGGTCGTCCTTTTTTGGAATTACAAAAGAAAATTCACCCAGTGAATCAGTCTTGCCTGAGACCAGTTTATTGCCTTGAGAATCATAGACTTCTATAACTCCCCCTTTTATCTTGCTACCATCACTCGCATAGGAACGGGTATAGATTCTATTGCCCTCAACTGTAGCAAAGATATTGATCTTATGTCCATTAAGGATTAGTGGAAACCAGGACAAAATGAAAAGAACTAAAATTTTTTTGTTCATTATTTGCTCCTGATTTTTATTAATTCGGGTTTTACCCTTTTCAAAAAGGTCAAAACAAATCCGGTTACAATCCCCTCAATAATCATTATCGGTATGTGAACAATGACAACCATTTTTGCCACTGGTATGAAGACCTCACCACTCAGAGATAATGCTAATGCCACAAATATTCCTGCAAGGAATACACTCAAAAATCCTGCCAGAAAGCCGGTGATAAAAAGAAACACCATTTTATTACTCTGTATGAAAGTTGTTAGAATTAACGAGCATAATACCGCTGATAATGCCATACTTGTCGTATTCACACCGAGGGTTGTCAAACCACCAAACTGGAATAGAATTGCCTGGAGAAAGAGCCCGAGGAGTATTGCAGGAAATGCAGACCAGCCAAGGATTATTCCTGCAAGCCCATTTAAAATCAAATGGGCACTCGTCGGTCCTACAGGAATATGAATCAGGGATGCAACAAAGAATGCCGAGGATAGCACTGCTACCCTCGGCATATCCTGGTAATCAATCTTATTCAGACCTACCGCTGTTCCTGCTACCGCCATACCTGCACCACCAACTAAAACAGGTGCGCTCAGGACACCTTCTGCAATATGCATATTTGCCTCTTTATTATTTCATTTCATCTACATAAACCCAAATAACCGCACCAATCTCTACTGGATACTCTTTTTTGTCTGATTTGTTAACGAGTTTGGTTTCCCTTTCACTCAATGCTGCAAATCCCCACCATCCAGGTCTGGGCATAGTATAATAGAAGACACCGCTGGCATCGGTCTTAACGACCTGTGTTATATATGCTTCAGCAGGTGCCTTATATTCATTATCAATGTTGTAGTATTCAACTTCAACATCAGTAAATGGTGCAGGTTTGCCATTGACCTTTACCAGACCATAAAAGGTATTTCCTGCATAAAGTCCATAAGGTCTAACCAGTGGAATTATCTCAGCCTCAAGTCCAATTTCTGTATCCCAGGCTATCTGCAAACCAAAGGCATTGACCACGGTCTTGGTATAGTGGATAATAAATTTCTCTTCAGCTGGTTCAAAATAGGGGGCAGGTTCTACAAAGAATACATAATCACCAGGCTGTTTAAATTTGTAATTCAGGCTCCAGAAAGTGAGGTTATTGTTTTTCTTCTCAGTAAGGGTTCCTAACAGGTTTTCCTTTTTTTCACCATTTATTACTACACCAAGCTGCACGGGTTTAACCATGTTTAACAATTGCTGTTCAAATGGATGGCAGAACAAAAGCTCAATTTCTATGTTTACTGATTTCTGGTCTTCAACAATATTTGTTCCGGGCAGGATAACCTGAAAATGTCCGTAGAGACTGGTTATGGATATGAATAATATGCTGATTAAGAATTTTTTCATTTTTCCCACCTTCCTGCTGGTTTTCTAAAATTCATAGTGAATGCCGGCTGTCAAAAATTTTTCCTCAAACTCAAAATTACTGCTGAATCCTGCATCAATAGCCAGCCCTTCAATAAGTGTGCAACTGAACCCGGCAAGCCAGGTCTGCGTTTCTTTGTTGCCGATAATCTCAATGCCAGGTGCGAACCTTCCTGATAGAAATTTTAGACAGCCCGCATAGATTATACTGGAATTACCTGTTGAATAACCAAAATTGAAGTTAAACTCAATGGGCTCAAAGGTGCGTGTAGCAATTCCGGTTATTGTATAAGATAATTCTTTTAATTCAGTAGCAAATGATACTGCAATCAGATCAGTAATGATTCCATATTTCAGGCATACTCCAGCAGGCAGAAAAGTATTTTTTGGCTCAGTCACAATATTATATCCGAATCCAATTGCCAGGTCCATTTTGCCGGTGAGCCCGTGTTTAAAACATGGAACTATTGTTCCCGCCTGTTTCCAGAAGTCATAGCCGATTTCCAGTTCATAATTACCACCAGGCACAATGCCTGCGTCATCAGTTCCAAAAGGTCTTGCCCCAAAGGCAAGAACACCAATGAATATGAGAAAGAAAGTATTTCTTAATGGCATAATATTACCCCCTTTCTTGGTGCTACTAATTTAGAAAAAGTAACACCAAAGAAAAATAAACACAGAATCCTTTTCAGCAAGACCAATATATTAGCCAGAAGGTTAATTCGCATCGTTCTCTGCTGTTTGCTTATGGAGATACTGAATACAGCAGAAGAAGACATTTCTGGTGTTACTTTTTTGAAAATCATAGCACATTATATTTAAATAATGAAATTTGTCAAGGGGTTAACTGCCACTGCCTGAATTTATAAAGTAAAACAAATCAAATTCCCCTCGCCCCAGTAGGGACAGGGCTTGTCCCTGTCCGAAACAACTATCTGTTCTGCGGACAACCATAAAGGTTGTCCCTACAATAATAAAACAAGTGAGCGTGGTGGGTTTGTGGGTGCGCGGGCTGGAATTAGATTCCTGCTTTCGCAGGAATGACAGGAAGGAAGGCAGGAACGACAGGAATAAAGGTAGGAATGACACAAGCAGCGAAGCAAATGTAGGGACAGGGTTTTTCCCTGTCATCAGAGACCAGAGGAACCAGATAGAAGGGCTGCGAAAACGAATAACGATAAACGATTTCTGATAAATCTTTTCTCAGGAGTAGGGAATTTATTCCCGTGAAGAATGCAATTCTGATATCCTGGTACCCTGATTTCCTGATATCCGTGCTATCTCCTGATAAATTACCCTGAATTGCCTTTTCTCTGGTAAAATTTCAATACTCAATCAAATATAATGCAATAACAAGAGATTGTTAGAAAGCACTTGAAATCAAGGCGAAAATTTCTATAATTTTATATGCCCGTGGTTGTGGGTTCAAATGATTCAAGAATTCCAGCAGGTGCTGAGTTGCTCAAGATTGATAACCAACACATATTGGACATTTTTGATTATCAATTCTTCAATGATTCTTCAAAACCTCGTAAATTTGTATTATCAGTCAGAAAAAAAAGAAAGACTATTTTTCTGAATGCAGGCGATGATATTCAGCTAACACTTGAAGAGCCTGAGTACAAAGTTTGTGAAAACAATTGCGATTACTGCTTTATCAAAGGTTTGCCCAAAGGATTGAGGAAAGAATTGTATTTTCGTGATGATGATTATCGTCTTTCGTTCATGTTTGGTAATTTCTTAAGCCTCACAAACATTACTGATAGAGATATTGAACGTATTAGAAAACTCAGGCTGTCACCATTGTATGTTTCTGTTCATACAACTGACCCTGAACTGCGTGTCAGATTATTCAAGCACCAGAATGCCCGTCATATTATGGATCAGTTGAGCAATTTGGTAAACAACAATATTCAAATTCACTGCCAGGTCATTATTATTCCGGGACTTACTGATGGCGATAGTTTTGTCAAAACTATCAGAGACCTGTCAGGTTTGTATCCAGGCATAAGTTCAATCGGTGTCGTGCCTGTGGGTAGAACAAAATATCAATCACGCATACCAGCAGTCAACAAAAAACTTACTCTGGAGATTGTAAAACAGGCAATGATGATGCATCGGGATTTCAAAAAGAGAACAGGAAAAGGATTTGTTTATCTTGCTGATGAGTTTTTCATCAAGTCAGGTTTAGCCATTCCTGAAAGAGACTATTATGACGATTTCTATCAATATGAGAATGGTATTGGTATGGTCAGACAACTGCTTGATGAGATTGGTTCACTGAAAAACAATTCCCGGATTTCTGGAAGGATTCTTTTTGTTACAGGTAAAATTGCCTTTCCCTATATCAATTACTTAAGAGAAAAACTATCGGGCAAAAGAGCAAAGATAAGCGTTCTTTCAGTAACAAATAAATTTCTTGGCAGTTCAATCACAGTTTCGGGATTGCTCACAGGCAGGGATATCAGCGCTGCGATCAGGGGATTAAACAAAAACTATGACCGGATAATTTTGCCACCCAATTGTGTCAATGACAATGGTAGATTTCTTGATGATTACCGACTTGAAACAGAGAAATATATGATTGCGCCATACTCAGTGAGAGAATTGATACTATGGCTACAGTAGCAATCGTTGGCAGAAAGAATGTGGGTAAGTCTTCTATTTTCAATAGACTCGTGGGAAAGAGATTGAGTATCGTTCACAAGACACCCGGTGTGACCAGAGACAGAGTCTATGGCGAGGTAAACTGGCGGGCAATGACATTCAATCTGGTTGATACTGGCGGTTTCTTTCCTGAAGAGGATAATATCCTTGCCGGAAAAATTATGTATCAGATTGAGTGTGCATTACAGCAGGCAGACCTGATATATTTTGTTGTTGATGCACGCTCAGGGCTAATGGCATCAGACCAGGATATTGCAGATATTCTCCGGCGTCTGAACAAGCCAGTTTTTCTGCTTGTGAACAAAGTTGATAACCGCTCAATGGCATCAGCAGTAAATGAGTTTTTCAAACTGGGTTTTGATAACATCTTTGCGGTTTCTGCTGAAGCCGGCATTGGTTTTGGAGACCTGCTTGACAAGACAATCAAGAACCTACCTAAAGCAAAGCATATCGCACATAAAAAAATAATAAGAACCGCAATTTTGGGCAGGCCAAATGCTGGTAAGTCAACGCTGTTGAATACTATAATAAATGAAGAGCGGGCAGTTGTTGATGAAAAACCTGGAACAACAAGAGATATTGTTAATGCGAGGTTTCAGTATAAAGACAAGACCATAGAGATTGTTGATACCTATGGTTTGAAAAAACGCTCGCGTATAAAAGAACCCATTGAATTTTATTCAATGATGCGCGTGATGCACATTATTGATGAGATTGATATTGGAATAGTCCTTTTTGATGCAAGTCAGGGTGTGGTACATGAAGATTGTCACATAGCGTCTCTTTTATTATCAAAGGCAAAGGGCATCGTCATTGCGCCCAATAAGATTGACCTGGTGAGAAAGAGTGATTATCATCGCGTTGTGCAAGCCACAAGCCAGTCATTTCGATTTGCGGATTTTGCGCCGATTGTTCCGATTTCAGCAAAATACAATAACGGAGTGCAGAATTTAATACAGTCTGTGCTCAATGTCTATGATGAAATGAACAAGAAAGCAGATTCGGAAACATTGAAAAATATTGTGAAAATGCTCCGGCAACCTCCAGATGGAGAACTACTAAAGATAACACAACTGAGAACAAAACCACCATTGTTTCAGGTAGTTACTACGGTAAATCTCAAGGAAAATTACATAAAATACCTGCGTAATTCACTCAGGAATTATTTTGGTTTTTCAGGTGCGCCGATTTTGATCAAAACCAAAAAGATTAAATAGATGGATATTAAAACTATGATATTCTCATTTCTGCTTGGTTTTATGTTTGGTGTAATACCGTTCTCCTATCTATTAGGCATTTTAAAAGGCGTGGACCTGAAAAAGACCGGAAGCAGTAATATTGGCGCCACAAACCTCGGACGTTCTTTGGGTTTGCAATTTTTTATTCTTGGTTTTTTGCTTGATGGTTTAAAAGGATTTATGCCTGTATTGATTGCAAGACATTATTCTCTGATTCCAATCTTTGCTGGTGCAGGTGCGATACTCGGGCATATTTTCAATCCATTTTTCAAATTCAAGGGGGGCAAAGGTGTTTCCACGACGATTGGTGCACTGCTGGGAATTGTTCCGCGGCAATTTTTGGTTTCAATTCTTATCTGGATTGCTGTCTATCTGAGTACCTTTGTTGTTTCTGTTGCCTCACTAAGTGTTGCAATAACCCTGCCCGTAACCGTATTTCTTATGCCTGCAGGTTCAGGTGAAAGAATTTTTGTTATAGTCGTGAGCCTGTTGATTATTCTTGCACATCGTTCAAATATCAAGAGGATAATCAACAGGACTGAACCAAAGACAATTTTCTGGAGGAAAAAATGAATATTGCAATACTGGGTTGCGGTAACTGGGGTTCAGTCTTCGGCATAATTCAGGCGAAGAATGGACACAGGATCAGAATCTGGGAATTTGACAGAGAGCGGGCAATCCGGGTCAAGAGAACCAGGGATAATCATCCGTTCCTTGTTGGATACAAAATTCCTGAGTCAATCCATATTGACTGGCGTATAGAAAATGTTCTGGCAGGCAGTGACCTTATAGTATTTGCCATACCCTGCCAGACACTCACTTCAGTTTTGAAAGAGATTGAGAAATGTGATATAAAGCACAGGATAATATTGAGTTTGATAAAAGGTATTGAAATAAGAACTTTGCAGTTGCCTTCAGTAATTATTAGCAGCAAACTAAAAACCGATAACTGTTTTGTCCTTTCAGGACCATCAATTGCCAATGAGATAATCAGAGGTGAACCAACAGCAGTTGTTATTGCCGGAGAAAAAATAGAACAGGCAAAAAGACTTCAGAAACAACTTGCCACAGAAAATTTGAGAATTTATTTATCCTGTGACCGCATCGGTGTTGAACTTGGTGGTGCTGTAAAAAATGTACTGGCGCTTGCCTGCGGTATGAGTGATGGTTTGGGCTTTGGTTCCAATGCCAAGGGTGCTTTAATCTGCCGCGGGATTGTTGAAATACAAAGGCTGGGAATAAAAATGGGTGCGGATCCCAGGACATTCTATGGACTGTCAGGTCTTGGTGATTTGATTACCACATCATTCAGTGAAGAGTCCAGAAATCACAGGTTTGGAAAATTGATTGGTAAAGGAGGGAGTTTTGAACAAATTAAGAAAAAATTTGTCATGGTTGCTGAGGGTGTATCAACAGTAAGGGCGGTAATCAGACTCGCCCGAAAATACAATGTTGATATGCCCATATCAAAGGTTGTTTATGAAGTGTTATACAAGAAAAAATCTGTGGCACAGGGGTTAATGGATTTAATGATGAGACCCTTGAAAAATGAATGACAAAATATAGGAGGAATGATGGATGATAAGGATTTTTATTCCATAAAAGAGGTTGCAGAGATGCTCAGTGTTCCCGCCTATGTATTACGCTACTGGGAAAAGGAATTTCCCATGCTAAGACCACATAGAAATAGATTGGGCAGGCGGTTTTATTCAAAGAAGGATATTGATATTGCACGAATGATAAAAGTTATTCTCTATGAGCAGGGTTATACCATTGCCGGGGCAAAGAAAAAACTTGCCACGATTACAGCAGGACCCGAACAACTTTCTTTGCCGTTGAAAGATGCAATGAAAATTATCAGGGAGTTAAAGGAGGAATTGAAAGAAATTCGTTCCAAACTAAAATAGAGGAAATCGTAATAACACAGGTTTTTATTTTTGCGATGGTATTCTCTGTTTTTGTTCCCAGTCATTAAGAATAACCGACATTTTCGAAACGAACAGATCAATTGCTTTGTTTACCTCCGGAGAGATGTTTCCGCCAAAATCTAAGGATTTGGGTTCAATGCCAATAACAATCACTTTTGTTGGAATTGTTTCGCTTAGAAATTTCACAAGCATTGATAAAGGCATATTGTGTGTGGATATATCATTCTCCTGTATTTTCTCAGTATCAATAATGGATACTGTTCCCGGCTTTTTACCACTGATACAGCTATCAACAATTAGAGTAAGGGTTGGGCAGAAATTTCTGATCGCTCCGGTAAAATTCTCAGGTGTTTCACCGCCATTAACAAAAATAAGATTCTTAAATTTTTGACTCCTCATCCTGCTCATAATCATAATTGTGGCTAAAGGTCCTGTTGCATCATCTGCCCTCTGGGTATTGCCAATGCCCAGGACACATATTCTTCTGGCTTTATTAATTTCATTTCTTAATACACTCAACCAATTTTTTGACATAGTTAATTGTAAATCAAAATATTTTCAAGTCAAGCAAGAAATCTTACTTCACTTTTGTGTTGACAATCAATGATTTGTGGTTATAATATTATGATATGAATGCCGGCTATACGATAATTCTTATTGGCAGAAACAATTTTTTCAGAAGCATTTCCCTTTCCAGACGAAGCCTCTTAATAATTCTGGCATGTTTTATTGTTATTGCTATCAGTGCCTTTGGTTTATTTGTCCATAATACCAGAGTTTCAATCATCGAAATCAAACAGAACATAGCAGAAGAGCAATACAGAGATAACCTGCATAAAATAGAGCAGTTAAGAAAACTTGTGAATGATATTAAAACTAAATTACATTATCAGATTTTTGTTGATAATAAACAGCGTAATTTCCTTCAGGTTGCTTCTATCCATCCTGATATCTGGTCAATGGGTATTGGTGGCAGCAGTGCAAAGAGAATAACAAATCTGTCTCTTTATAATTCAAACATTCTTGAGGAACTTTGCGAATCCATTGATATTTTGAAGGGGCAAACAAAGTTGAGAGAAATGAGTATCAGAGAGCTGCAAACACGGATGTTACAGAAATTTGAACTATGGAAACATATTCCTTCAACACATCCTGTGCCCGGCGCTGAACTCTGTTCTGGTTTTGGTTATCGTATTGATCCAATTGACAAAACAGTTCGGATGCACGAAGGCATTGATTTGAGCGCTTCCCGTGGTACCCCTGTCTATGCTACTGCAGATGGAGTTGTTGTTTATGCAGATTGGAATATGGGATATGGTTATACAATAGACATTGATCATGGCTATGGTTTTTTAACCCGCTATGCCCATTTATCAAAGATTCAGGTACGGGAAGGCGAAATGGTAAAGCGCGGTCAGATCATTGGTCGTGTTGGAGCAACGGGCAGGGCAGTTGCCCCTCATCTTCATTACGAGGTCCATGTTGCGGGCATCAAGGTGAATCCCGTTGAATACATTGATTTCAGGAATGTTGTAATTGACTGAATTTTTCAAGTATTTTTGACTATTTTCCACACAAGAAAAATTATGAATGAACTTGTAGGTATGATTCTGGCGGGTGGCCGCGTGGATGAACTCCTGACACTTACTGAAAGAAGGCCAAAAGCTGCTGTGCCAATATTTGGAATATATCGTTTTATTGATTTTGTACTCAGCAATATGATGCGTTCGCGGATTGATAATGTTGGTGTTTTATCTCAATTCAGACCATACAGCTTGATGCGCCATCTGGGTAATGGTGAACACTGGGATTTCATTGGCAGAAAGCGCGGGCTCAGAATATTGCCACCATACAAGGGTTTGAAAGAATATGATTGGTATCGTGGAACTGCTGATGCCGTTTATCAGAATATCGCCTATATTGAAGAATTCAAACCCCGGTATGTTATTGTTGCAGCAGCCGACCATATCTATCAACTTGATTACCGGGATGTTCTTGATTTTCATAAAGAAAGAAATGCGGAAGTAACTGTTTGTTTCACCAAATCAAAAATAAAAAAGCCGTGGTTCGGGTATGGAGTTATTGAAAATAATGGTAGACTTGCAGAATATCAGGAAAAGCCAGAAAAGCCAATATCTGATTGGATTTCAATGACTGTATATGTTTTTCAAACTGAAGTTCTATTTGAATTGCTGAAAGAAAATGCTCAAACTGATTCTCATGAATTCGGCAGGGATATTATTTCTCGATTACCGGGAAAGTCTAATATTTATGGTTATAAATTTGATGGCTACTGGGCGTATGCAAGAACCGTCAATATGTATTACCAGACCAATATGGAATTACTCAGGAGCAAAATCAATCTGAGAAAATGGCAGATTTGCACAAATTTGATAGAAGGATGTACACTTAGAGACCGCCTTCCTGCAAGAATTACGGGAAAGGTTTCTAATTCTTATATCAGCCATGGTTGTGTAATACAGGGAACCGTGATAAATTCTATCCTCTCTCCAGATGTTGTTGTTGAAAAAGGGGCAGAAGTGATTGATTCTGTTGTTTTTCATGGTACCAAAATCAAAAGAAATGCCCGCTTGAAAAAGGTGATCTGCGACAAACAATGTGAAATTGGTGCAAATGCTGAGGTTGGTACTTTTGGAGAAGAAATTTTCTCAACGGAATTTGAAAATCTTCTCAACACAGGTATAACACTCATTGGTAAAGAGACAAAAATTGCGTCAGGAGTGAAGATTGGTGCCAATACTGTGATTTATGCGGGAAAATCAGTTATTGAAAAAGAAATTAAACCGGGGAGCACGATAAGGTGAAAAAAAATTTAATTGCCCTGCTCCTTGCTGGTGGTGTTGGTTCTCGTTTGAGCATCCTGGCAAGGTTACGCGCAAAACCAGCAATACCTTTTGGCGGAATCTACAGGATTATTGATTTTACAGTGAGTAATATTGCCAATTCAGGTATTGATGTCGCTGGTGTGCTCACGCAATATAAGCCCCTTTCCTTAATGGAGCACCTTGATAATGGTAGACCATGGGATTTGTTTGGCAAGACCAGGCTTGTGGAGATACTGCCACCAAAGACTGGTGAGGACATTTCTGATTGGTACAAAGGTACCTCAGATGCAGTATACCAGAATATCGGTTTTATTGAGGATTTTGCTCCTGAATTGGTTTTGATTGTATCCGGTGATCATATCTACTTTATGGACTACAATCAATTAAGACAATATCATGAAGAAAAAGGTGCGGATGTTACAATCGGGTTAATAAGAGTTCCCCTTTCCCAGGCACATCATTTTGGCATTGCCTGCACCGATAATAATGGCAGGATTATTGATTGGATGGAAAAGCCGAAAAAACCGAAATCAAATCTTGCGTCAATGGGTATATATATTTTCAATGCCCGGATACTCAAGACTGCACTGAAGGAATCAGCAGAAAAAGGGGGTGTTGATTTTGCCCGTGACATTATTCCCCTTTTACTCCGGAAACGAAACAAAATTTTCGGCTACGAATTCAAGGGTTACTGGCGTGATGTTGGCACGATTGATTCCTACTGGAATTGTAATATGGATTTATTGAGACCTGATTCGGGTCTGGACATTGAAACCTGGAATGTTCGAACCAATCTTTTTGTTCGTGGCGAGGTTGGCGTGAAACCATCTGGCTATATCTCCAAAAGTGGAAATGTGGTAAATGCACTTGTGTCTTACGGTTGTATTGTTGAAGGCAATGTGGAAAATTCAATACTCTCACCAGGGGTGATTGTTGAAAAAGGCGCACAGGTAATTGATTCAATTATTTTTCATAATACAATCATCAAGAAAAAAAGTATCATAAGAAAAGCCATAATTGATAAAAATGTGAAGATTGGTTTGAATGTGAAGATTGGTTTTGGTGCTTCAAAGCCGAACAAAACGCTGGGGATGAACCTGGCAACTGGTATTACGGTGATTGGCAAGAATGCAGTCATACCTGATAATATGGTCATTGGTAAGAATTGTATTATCCCCTCGGGATTTAATTTGTTTCGGCTTGAGTCAAAAAGGATTGTTTCGGGTGCAACACTCGGGTCAGATAGCTGATACTACCTGAAATAACTGCCCGCATTTATATCAATTGTACAGCCAGTAGCATGATCCATTAGACCGCTGGCAAGAAAGAGTACTGCAGGTGCAACATCTTCGGGTTTAGTTAATTGATTCAGTGCGAGCTTGTCAATCAGTTCTTTTGTACCGAATCTTTTTATGTAGTCATCAATCATTCTTGTTTTCACAAAACCCGGGGCAACAACAAAACATTTGATATTGTTTTTACCATATTCTTTTGCAATGGTGCGGCTCAGTGTAACCATACCACCTTTTGCTGCACCATAAGCCCAGTGGTCTTTATCCTCACCACGAAATGCTGCGCGTGAGGCAATATTTATGATTCTGCCACCGCCACATTTTAGAAAATATCTTACTGCTTCACGACATAAAACTGCAGTAGCAGTTAGATTGATGTCCATGCTTCGCTTCCAGTCCCTGAGCCAGGATATAAGGTCTTTCTCTATTGGCGACGCCTCATAAATTCCGGCATTATTAATAACCGTATGAACCCTGCCATGAATTTTCAGAATATTTTTGAAAAGCTTTGCACCTGCAGAGGCTGATGAGAGGTCGGCTGAGAATATTTGTGAATTGTTTCCGGCAATCCTTGCAAGACTTAATGCTTTCTTTCTATTTCGGTGATAATGAATTGCGATTGTTGCACCATATTCAGCGAGGCTTTTTACAATTGCTTCGCCAATACCACCGGTTGCACCGGTCACCAGTATAACATTATTTCTGAGGTCAATCTTCATTTGACAATAATATAGCTAAAAACAATCGCAAATCAAGATTTCTCTGACTGGAACTTGACATTGATAATACTTTTGGTATTATTTGGAGTACCTTATATAAAGGAGTTGTTATGAAAAACCCGAGGCTGTTAATGTTGTTTGTATTAACCGTTGCTGTATGCACAAAGAGCGTATTGACTGCCGGATACTATCGCCTGCTGGAAAAAGAGAGGAAACTATACATTGTATTGAGAAGTATTGACTCGGTTGCTGCAACAAAATATCTAAATCTACCGTCACCAACCGAAAGAAAGTATTTCTATGATCAATACTGGCAGGGAAACGAACATGAAAAGGAAGTATTTGAGGAACGTGCTGCCTATGCCTTAAAGGAGTTTGGCAGATACGCACCGCTGACTGATGAACGAATACCCGTCTATGTAAAATATGGTAAACCGAATAGACGGTATGCGATAGCACCTGAAAGAAAGGTTGGAATCATCAGCAGGGAATATGTTAGGCCTGCAGAAATCTGGACATATAATGATAAAGGGATTGAATTTGATTTTGTCAGATTGACCCGGGCATACCACATTATTAACACAAGCTATTTTGGTGACAGTGTTTTTATGCCGTACTTAAGAGAGGATACATCAAGCGTGCAAGATGAGACACTGGGAAAAACTGAAGGACTTAAATTCGATATATCTTTTGGCAGGTTCAGGCAGAAGAAGAATCTCGTTAGGCTTGAAATATATTCAGGTGTCTTTATTGATGATACTTTTAACTGCAGAATTTTACGTTCTATCCAGATACGCGACAAAGCTGATAGTCTTGTAATGGAAAAGAAAAATATACTTATTCCGGTGAATGGTGATAAGGGTATTTTCTATGATGAAATAAATGTCTGGCAACCACCACAGAAATTTTTTGTCACTCTGGAATATCATAATCTAAAGAATGGAAAATCAGGAACAAAAAAATTCTCTGTTGACCTGCTTGATTACAAGGATGATGCGAAGAAAATCAGCGACCTCCTGTTTGCAAAATTGATTGATGATGCTGAGGTTGATGAGAAATTTTCAAAGCCGACGGGCAGAATTATTCCTCTTGTTAATCCATCACTTCCTGTTTCTGTTCCCTTCTATATTTATCACGAGGTGTACAATCTGACCACAAAAGAAGGTCAACATCTGCTGAAGATAGATTACGAAGTGTATAATAAAGAAAAAATGCGTAAAGAGGTTGTTGATATTATGACCCAGACTGAGAGCAGTGATGGTGATGTCGCCTATATTGCTGCAAAATATCATCCAATGGATTTACCAGCAGGTACATATATAATTGTCGTGCGTGATACTGACCTCTTGAGCGGTGAGCAATTCACAGCGGTTGGTGAGTTCATTCTGGAAAAAGCAAAGTAAACAGGGACGAAAAAGCAATAACTCTTCCTCTTTCCTTTATCTCCTCCCTTCAAGGGAGGGGAATGGTTATTAATGTTTTTGGGAAAAACTAAACCATTACAGAAAAAGAGATAGACCAGTGGTTGGCGACTATTTTTTACTGCGAAATCTGTGAATGGCAAAGCCAACAAAAAATACGACAATTTCAAATACTGTGATCCAGACCCGTGAAAGAAAACTAATCGCAATTGCCAGGGGTGAGGGAAGAAAAGAAGAAAGCAAAAGCGACATCATACCCTCTCTTACGCCCAAACCTCCAGGCGCAAAAATGACAATAAAACCGCTCATCCAGGAAATTGTGTAAGCAGCACTTATATGAAAAATTTTTGAGAGAGATACTGGATAGATGGCATTTATCAGGAAATAAAAACCAATTATCTGGGCGATCCACAGTCCAAAAAAGTAAACAGAAATCTGTAGAATCTGACAATAGGATATATTCAAATTGATTTCTGGCTTTCTTATTATCTTTAATCCTGTATTTATAAGTGTGTTAAGTATTGGTGGATACAGGATAACAACAAAAAAGATGAGTATTGGTATCATGAAAACAAAATTGACTTTCTCTCTGAGCCCGCCAGCATAAATCGACAGTACGCAGATAAGAATGCCAACAAGAAATGTCAGGCCGGTTTCAATTATGACACTTATTCCAATTGTTTCGGCTTTCAACTCTTCAGTTCTGCCAAGGTGCATTCTGCCGAGCGCAAACCATATTCCGCCTGGTATATATTTTGCAGTCTGCGATGCAGACATAACCCAGAAAGCATTTTTGAAATCAATCAACCCGCCAATTTTGATAATTATTGTGCGCCAGGCTTCAACGAAAACAATGTAATTGATTAAAAGAAAGATAAAAGAGACAAAAAGGTGAATCAAACTAAAATGGATATTTTCAAAAGGGATACTACTCCAGTTCTTAATCAGACTTGATAGCAGGAAATAGAAGATTATGATGACAATGGCAAATGTGATTAATCTGCGTATGAATATCACTGTGCAATTATATGTATCAATTTTTCAAAGTCAATCCCTGGCAATATTGACTTTGTTCCCAATCTATTTATAATAAAGAAATGTCAAACCCAATTATTGAAATCTGGCATGAATTACAACATCTTGTATCAACAGAAGAACTTACCTTCTTAAGAAAATGCTTTCGCGCCTACTCATCAAAGGCGCACCTTTTCAATGTCAGCAATGACCTTGCGTTATTTGAGAGGATTACACCTCCGCCACAAAAAGTTCTGGATTTTGGCTGTGGCATAGGGCTTCAATCGTATTTGCTTGCGAAGCAAGGTTATGAAGTTTATGGTCTGGAGACAGTAGAGGACAAGTCGCTGGACGGCTTTCTCAAAGGTAAGGCAGACGAACATAAGCGAACGCGTGATGCAAGTATGAAAAAGGTATGGAAGTTAATTCAACAGAAAGTGAAAGTAAGGTTTCAGTTCTATGATGGCGTGCATATACCTTTTGTAGATGGATATTTTGATGTTGTCTTTACCTATGCGGTTCTGGAACACATACCACCGGTTGAACTGGACAATATTATCAGAGAAATAAAAAGGGTTTTGAAAAGCAATGGTATCTTCTACATTTTTCAATTGCCGCAGCGAACATCCTATACTGAATTTGTGGCAAGAAAACTGGGAATGGAATCGCATGAATATCTCTGGGATTACAAGACAATGAAGAAGTTACTAAATCAATCGGGATTTGAAATTACTTATTTTGAGAAGGTTGATATGCTGTTCAATCACCCGTATAAAATTGTGAATCCACTATTTCCGGTCTTGAGACCATTGAACAAATTCTTGGTCCATACCCCGCTTTCGAGATTTGCCCATCATCTGACAATCATATCAAGAAAAATTTAGGGCACCACAACTATCTTTTGTGTAACCACACTCTCTTCGACGTCAAATCGGCAAAAATATACACCAGGACAAACTGTCTTTCCTGAGTTATCCCTGAGGTCCCACACAAATTCATTGTCAGATTGAGTTGTATTGCTGAAGGTTCTTATTGTTCTACCTGCTTCATCATAGATCTGTGCGTTCCACCTCTTAATGTTCAAAACATCTAATTGGGGAGAAAGGTACTTGATTCTGACTGGTGCACCTATGTGGCAGGGATTAGGGTGAACTGATAATGCAATGATCTCAGGTAAGATCACGCGCACTGTATCATATCCCAAAAATGGTGTGCCATCATGAAGCAATCCTGTTACCAGGAATTCCACTGCTGGGCCAGGTTCTACTCCTACAAGATCCTGCACATTGAATTTGGCAATGAGCAAATTAGGTGTAATGATACCAGAAACTGCTGGTGCTCCTTCACAGCGCACAGTTGATATGTCTATATCAGACGGTTTATATCCTGATGGAAGAGTGATGAAGACAGTGAACTTACCATGACTCTTAAGGTTTATTACTTCTGGTTTTATCTGGATTGATGCCTGAACGTTTGTGGGTGATTTCCATATTGCATAGACATGCTCTGTGCAGGGAGATGAAGAATATTCACAATAAAGAGTGCACGCTCTCGGAAGATGCAATGTCCCCCAGATTGCGGGTGATGAAGGTTGTTGGTAGTTCCAGCCATCCCAGCAAAGCACAGAATATTCATCAAGTTGATTTACATAATCATCAAACTTGTAAATAACCTTGAATGTGAACTTACCGGGCGTGGTCAATCCAGCAAAACTATCGCTATAGACTGCATTTAGATTTTGCAACTGAGTAAGCACATAATTGCGTGATTGATCAATCGTGGTCATTCCGTCGTTCCAGGTAACAATCAAGGCGGTTTCACCAAGATATGTTGTTGAGCCATCGCTGTTTTTTGACCACAGTTTGTAATGATTGATGCCTCTTGAATCGTTTATATTCACATATCTTTCAAGAATTGCGTGCTGCGATACCCATCTGGTAACTATGTTATTGCCTTCCCAGTATGAATTCATTGTGTCGTAGAATTTGTTCATATAATAGAAAACCTCACCAATCAATTTTGGCTCACCTGTATCAAGAATTATCATGTTATCATTCATAACAACCTGCTGCAAGGCAAAAACGCTCATTGCAGTTCTTGTGGTTTGCCAGGCAACAAAATGACAGTGCGGGCCATAAACATAAGGTATATTGTGCTCTCCTTCCACACCTATTACATAATCAATGCCTTCATCTATACCATCCCCATCCACATCAGCGTGACTCGTTGTCCAGACACCTCCTGATGTGAGGTTCATTGCTATCATTATAAATATGGTAATTCTTAACTTGAACATATAAACCTCCAGCTATCTAAGAAATTATAACACTTTTTGCTCAAATGTCAAGGGGCGATTTAAGTCAAAAATAATCTTACCGAAAGGTGATTGTTTAATCAAAATTGGCATTTAATAATCTTTTTAAAAAATGGTGTCCAATGAATTGGGCAACTACAATTGTTTAGCTCTTCGTTTATGGTTTAACGTTTATGGGTTTCGCAGCCCGTGTGGTCTTTTGTAAAGAATAAATTCGAAATCCGAAGCACGAAATCCGAAACAAATTCAAAATACGAAATACAAACCAGAGAAACTAAAGAAACAAGATAGACGGGCTGCGAAAACGAATAACGAAAAACGAATTACACAAAACAATACAAAATGTAAGGCAAATAGTTCGGTAGCGTCCGGCTTTAGCCGGACGAAATAATTATTGCTGGGCTAATGAGGCTGTGTCGTAACCCTTGTAGCAGTCGCATTTACCTGCCCGCCGCTTTGTTTGGCGGGTGCGACAAAGAGCTAAAAAATCGTAACTCAAGGCTTTCTTCAAGAACCAATGGTTCTTTCAGAACATGTTAGCCTTGAGTGGTCAACCCTAAAGGGTTGAGTTACATTAAAGATGAATCAAACCGCTACAATTTTATGAAATGTCGAATTATGACACAATTCCTAAAGTCTTGTCCTGCAGTCTATTTTAATCCGGGTAAGATTTTATTTTGATGAAAGACGGGGGTAAGTTATCTGATGGCGTTCATTGACACGATGGTTATTATCATTATAATTGTTCAACAGCTATGAAGAAAAAAGTTGACAATTCTTTTCGCATATTTCTTTTGATTTATGTCATACTTTCAATTCTGTTATTTGACCCCAAATTATTCACGGGCGGTGATAATGCAGTTTATGTTATTCTTGGTGAGTCAATTGCTGCGGGCAAGGGCTACAAAAATATCTATCAGCCTGATGAACCTCCACACACACAATATCCACCTGGATTTCCATTCCTGCTCTCTTTCGGTATTTTGATCTTTGGTAGTAATATTATTCTACTGAAATTTTTGATATTTCTGACCGGTATTGCCGGTCTGTTTTTTATGTATTACATTGTCAGTGAAGTGTTTAAAGAGAACACGAAATTAGTTATGTTGTTCTTTGTTTCCATTCCCATATTTATCATTTACAATCACTGGATTCTGTCAGAAATTCCTTTTTTGTGTTTTTCGCTTGGTGCAATATATTTTGCCCGAAAGAGCGAAGTGCGTAATAATCTGGTCTATTTTCTTGTGGCAACTGTTTTTAGTGTTGGCTCCTTTTTTATCAGAACCGCAGGAATTTCTCTGGTTATCGCATTTGCTGTGTATCTTATCATAAAAAAGAGATATCTGTATCTGTTGCTTTTTTGTGCCATTTTTCTTGCCTTGTTTATCCCCTGGGAAGTCAGGAACGCCCGTATTCCTGATAATACCGGTTATCTCGCACAGTTGCTTGCAAAGAATCCTTATCAAATGGAAGCAGGCAATATCGGCTTAACTGACCTGATTCGTAGATTATGGGATAACTTTGTTTTGTATACATTCAAGATTCTTCCCCAGACTGTTCTACCATTACTGAAATCAGAATTTCTCCAGGTAATAGCCGGAGCAATACTTGCAATACTCTGCATTATTGGCTTTATCAGAAGGTTCATTAATATTTCATTGATTGAACTGTATTTTATTTTTGCAATGGGAGTGCTTCTGATCTGGCCTGTGGTCTGGTCTTCGGACCGATTTCTTTTACCAGTTATTCCCCTGATGATTATCTACATATTTGTGGCATTGTTCTGGTTACAGGAAAGAATCAAGGCAAGAACACTGGTGCTGATTTTTACTGTATTAGTGGCATTGCTGAATGTTTTTGAAATAATTCCCCGGGCACGAGTTTCAATAACGAATAATTTTGCCTATCTTAAAAACAACCGGTATGTAGGTTATCCAGTTGACTGGCGTCACTATTTTGAGACGATTGAGTGGATTAATAGAAATGTTCCCGGGGATATGGTTATTATGGCACGCAAACCAGAATTTGTTTATTTGCTCTCCAGACATAAATCCTTTTGTTATCCATTCACGACTGACTATAAAAAAGTGGCAGAGACAATTAGAAATGCCGATTACATAATTCTTGATGGTTTTCAGTGGACTGGCACAACCTATCGCTATCTTTTGCCAGTAATCAGACAGTCACCAGAAAACTATGACATTGTATACAAAACCAGACCTCCTGAATTCTTTTTGCTCAGGGTGACAAATAAGACAGATAACTGATAGAATAAATTACAACGCGATGCCGAATTCTGAACTATTGAAAAATAAATCAATTATCATTGACTTTGAAATCTATCTCCATATAATTTGAATAGCAATCATGAAGATTGGTATTATTGGTCTGCCCAATGTGGGGAAGTCAAGTTTGTTCAATCTCCTGACGAATGCGAATGCCCAAGTTGCAAAGTTTCCGTTTACTACGATTGAAAGGAATGTTGGTGTTGTAATTATCCCTGATAAAAGGTTGGACCAACTTGTGGAAATCATAAAATCACCAAAGAAAACCTATGCCCATATTGATTTTGTTGATATTGCAGGATTGATAAAGGGTGCCTCAAAGGGTGAAGGTCTGGGCAACAAGTTCTTATCCCATATCAGGGATGTGGACCTGGTTCTCCATATCTTGCGATGTTTTCCAGAGCCAGATATCCCTCATACTGATACAGAGATTAATCCTCAAAATGACTATGATATTGTGCGCAGTGAACTTTTTCTTGCTGACCTGGAGATTGTTGAAAGAAGGCTTGATAAGATAAAAAAGAAATTTGAGGCAAAAGAGGAATTTGAAATATTAACGAAAATAAAAGACTCATTGAGCAGGGGAGAAATTCCCGCAGAAACCCTTCCTGACCTTCCTTTACTATCTATTATCCCTGAGATAATCGTCCTGAATTTTGATGAGGATGGCGTATTCCAGACTGATTTCTTGGGATTCAGGCTCTCAGTGAAACTGGAACAGGATATTGCAGAATTCACTGAAGAGGAAAAGATTGAAATGAGAAAAGAGGCAAATCTTGAACCCGAAGGGATTGCAGGGTTATTAAAACACTGTCTTGAAAAACTATCAATGATTTCATTTTTTACGATTAAGGGTGAAGAGGCGCGCGCCTGGTTGATACGGTCAGGCACCAGGGTTATTGATGCCGCAGGAAAAATACATACAGATTTAAAGGAAGGCTTTATCAAGGCTGAGATATTGAGATACGAGGATTTGATCAAATGCGGTGGTTTTGCTACGGCACACGAGAAAGGATTAACCAAAATAGAGGGTAAGGAATATATTGTTCAGGATGGAGATATTATTCTGATAAAGTTCAGGTCTTGACAGATAATGATATAAGGTTATAATTGTTTACTTTTGCAGGCAGATTGATTAGAAGAAAAAGGGGGTTGTTATGGCGCTATGGGCATTGGTAGTATTTATCCTGGGTGTGCTGGCATTGTTATTCAATATTTTTGGTGTTTTTAACTGGTTCACGCCATTCTGGGCAATCATTCTAATGGCGATTGCTTTTGCAATGCTCACGCGTATCGCCCAGAAAGAAAAAGAAGCAGAAAAAGAGAAACTTGTTGAAAAGATTCAGGAACTTGAGGCGCAATTGAGCAAGTATGAGAAGAAGGAAGAAAAAGGAAGTTAATTATCGCAAAAGGACTATAGAATTATCAAGACTCAATATTACTTCAGGTTATATCTACAGCCTGCTTCCATTTAATAAATAATAGCACCAGATATGTTTGAATTTCACATTTCCCGTCAGTGCCGTGAAAGATATGATTTTGACCTTAATCTCTTCCAGTTGAATGGCAATGTTATTCTCACAGAATTTAGCAAAGTAAAAGAATTTGCAAGGAAACTTAATCAACAGAGAAAGATTCCCATCAAACCTTCAGAACTGAATGCCATGGGTTTGATTGATGAAATTCTGCATTTTGTGATACAAAAATATCAAAACGAGAAGAATCCACGGGCTTTTCAAAAGGCACTCAGGGAATTGAACAAAATTATCGGTAAGAGGCAGATTATTGAAACAATGGAGAGATTTGTCCAAGTTTTTCCTTCGTTAAGTGTGTATACCGGCAAAGAATCTGTTAGTGAATATCTTCAGGGTAAAACATCGGGAATAAGAAATGATATTATCACAATCCAGGAAATGTTGCTTTTGTATCTTGCCAATGAAAACCCTGCATTTTCAGAATTTCAGGAATTGTTTGATGATACGATTTTAAGAAAGAAAAGTGCTTATATTGAGTTTTTCAATGGGATTGAAGAATTTTTTAATAAACAACCGGGTTATGGACCATACAACCAGCCACTGATTGAACTTTTGCGCGCACCGAGCAAGGCATCACCCCGTTCACTTGCAGGCCAGTTATTATACATAAAAGAGCACTGGGGGATGATTCTTTCTGCAGAGATGATGGATAAATTGACAATGCGCATTCTTCTTTCACTTGACTTTCTTAAAGAAGAAAGCAAACAAAGACCTGGTGGACCAGGTCCGGCACAAATTATTGATTTTACTGCTAAATCAGAGATTGTGCAGGACCTGCGTGCAGATGAAGCGAGATTCAGTCCTGATACAGACTGGATGCCTGGTGTTGTAATGATTGCCAAACATATTTATGTCTGGTTGTATCAATTGAGCATTAAATATAACAGGAAGATTTCAAAACTTGATGAAATTCCTGATGAGGAATTGCAGTTACTCTTTAACTGGGGTTTTAATGCACTCTGGTTGATTGGTGTGTGGGAACGCAGTCGTGCATCGGCAAAAATCAAACAATTGTGTGGCAATCCTGAGGCAATTGCGTCAGCCTATTCAGTTTATGACTATGTGATTGCTCAAGACCTTGGTGGTGAGGAGGCTTTCAACAATTTGAAATATCGTGCGTCAAAATACAACATAAGAATAGCCGTTGATATGGTGCCAAATCATACTGCCATAGACTCAAAATGGATAATTGAACATCCTGACTGGTTTATTCAAACTGACAAGCCGCCATTTTACAGTTACCGATTCAATGGTCCAGATCTCTCTTCTGATCCGAGGGTTGAGATTTACATAGAAGATGGCTATTATAACCGGACCGATGCAGGTGTAGTATTCAAACTGGTTGAGAAAAATACCGGTAGAACAAGATATATCTATCATGGCAATGACGGCACAGGCACACCCTGGAATGATACTGCCCAGCTTAATTTTCTGTTGCCTGAAGTCCGTGAGGCAGTGATAAGGAAAATCATTGATATTTCGCACAAATCACCCATTATCCGCCTTGATGCAGCAATGACACTCACAAAAAGGCATTATCACAGGTTATGGTTTCCCGAGCCAGGTAAGGGTGGTGATATTCCTTCGCGCACTGAGTACAGTATGACTCATTCTCAATTCAATAAACTTTTTCCCAGGGAATTCTGGCGTGAGGTTGTTGACCGTATTGCTGTAGAATCACCTGATACACTGTTGCTTGCTGAGGCATTCTGGTTAATGGAGGGATATTTTGTCCGTAATCTTGGAATGCATCGTGTTTATAATAGTGCGTTTATGAATATGCTGAAAATGGAACAGAACAAAGAATACCATCAGGTATTGAAAAATATGCTGGACTACAACCCCGAGATTTTGCGCCGATATGTAAATTTTATGAGTAACCCTGATGAACTGACCGCAGTCCAGCAGTTCGGTAAAGATGATAAATATTTTGGCGTTTGCATAATGATGGTGACAATGCCCGGGTTATGCATGTTTGCACACGGGCAGATTGAAGGTTTTCAGGAAAAATATGGAATGGAATACAGGCGGGCATACTGGAATGAAGTCCCTGATGAATATTTTATGAAAAGGCATGAAAGGGAGATCTTTCCGTTGTTGAAAAAACGCGCCATGTTCAGTGGTGTTGAGAATTTTGTGCTTTATGATTTTTGTGATGAGTATGAGAGAATAAATGACAATGTCTTTGTCTATTCAAATGGTAGTGGCAATGAGCGGATACTTGTTGTTTTCAATAACCGCTATCAGGAGGCACGGGGCTGGATAAGAAAATCAGCACGGTATCGCCATGCCCTTGAACCAGCGCAGGGATTGCAACTGCAATGCCAGAATGGTATATATTATTCCTGCAAAGACCTTAAGAATAATCTCTGCTATTTAATAGACCCGGTGAAAATCTGCAATAATGGCTGGTATGTGAAACTTGGGGCGTATAAATACCATGTCTTTGCTGATTTTAGAGAAATCAAAGATAATCAGTCACAGGATTACAAGAAGTTGTATGAGTTTCTTGAAAATCAGGGTTTTGTTGATATGAACAAAGTACTTGTTGGAATGCAGATTTATGAATCCTTAAAGGCAATTAGAGATTTTTCTGAAATTACTGCTTTGTATAATGACAATGTTGTGTTGAATCAGTTATTTGAAAGGATTATCAATCATACTGAAGAGTTCAAGTCCTTGCTCATTTATTCCAATCTGATTGATGTTGTTCAAAAAGGGAATGAATTGTTGATGCAATCCAGAATTGCCGAATTTTTCAAGCAACCAGCAGTGAAAGAATTTATGATGGTAAACACTTATGAAAATATTGAGTGGTTCAACAAAGAAAGATTTGAATTAATGCTTGCCTGGTGCTTTTTATATATGTTCATTGAAAATATGAAAATAGCAGGAAAACCCGCATTGAAAAATCTTCGCGGGCATCTGGCAAAGATCGAAGAATTGTTAACACATGGCAGGAATTCAGGTTATCAATTCCAGAAATTGCTCAATATGAAATAAAAACTAATCCTGTGCCCAGAGGTTTGATCGCGCAGAGAAGCCGGATGAATCCGACCGCTATAGAAACCACAATGTTTCTATGTGATTTATAAGACAAGGCACTTCAGGGCATTGAAGGCAATAAAGGGCACAGATAAAGGCAATGAAGGGGATAAAGGCAAATCAGGCAATTGAGTAATTGTAGCGGTGCGATTCATCGCACGAAAAGCCCTCGTAGGTCAAGGCTTTCTTCAAGAACCGATGGTTCTTTCAGAACAGGTCAGCCTTGCGATTGAACTTTTAATATCCCCTCTCTCCTCGGTGGAGAGGGTACGGGTGAGGGAATACATTCCTGCTCCAAAAAGAACTATAAGCACCGTGAGACTGCAAGATCCGCAGAAACGGTCATGCAGCTATTGCATTCTTACTTTCTATACAGGATATATCGCTATATGCTAATCAACCAGAATTATTTTCCTGGTAACACTAATATCACCAGCCTGAAGTTGTATGAAATATATGCCCGGACTAACCAGATTGCCATTTTTATTTCGGCAGTTCCAGGTTAGTGTTTGCATCCTGCCAGTAGATTTTCCAGCGAATAGTTCTTTTACCAAACCACCGTAGATATTGTACACCTTTATTGTAGTATTCTTTTCTTCTGCCGGTGCAATAAAGTTAAGCTTGATATTACTGATAGGTGCTGGATTAGAACATGATATGTTGAACGCCATTTCCTGTTTTCCCATTATCTGTTTTGCTTCCTCGCGTACCATTACTTCAACTCCGAAATAGCCAGTTAACACTACAGCGTAGGGTTGTGGTCTGGTTGCCACATTTGCTGCCATTACTCTTAATCGCCAGGTGCCGGTTTTGGGATTGTGAATGCGAAAACACTCATAGGGATTTAAGCTGTCGTAGCGCGCAGAAGGGTTTCTTACTGATTGGCCATTTGAGTAGATGTTTCCCTTAAAAGAATCACCAACCGGTGATATGATTCTGACATGCAGATCATTTATCAAGGCGCGCGTTGCACCTGCTGCCGCTGCAGTATCGGTCCAGGCAACAACAGCGCGTAATGGCACAGTTGAGTCATAGACCGGAAAGACATATTCCTGAAACTGTCCTGTTGCCAGACCCGATGTATCATCATAAAGAAGCAATTGACGTTTTTCTGGTGTGGGTTGGGCAAAATAGAGGACTGAATCAACATCAATTCTGCCCCAGCCAATATATTCGCTAGGCACCACATAAGTTCCGACATTGGGATCTGTTGAAACTAATGCCATTGCCTTGAGCAGGGCAGCACTTACATATCCCATACTGTCTGATGGATTTTTGATACCGCTTGGATACCAGCCTTTTCTTAAATATTCTCTTATCAAACCTATGCAGGCATTGCAGGAAGGAGCAGACATAGAAGTTCCGGACATTGAAACATAGGAATTCGTAGTATTTCTCTGTGCTGAATAGATAGCATTCCCTGGTGTTGCACAATCCGGTTTGATACGTCCATCAGGTGCAGGTCCACGGCTTGAAAAAGACGCCAAGGTTGTGGCACTTGTACCATTGCCCAGTGCTGCAACTGCAATAATAGATTTGGAATTTCCTGGTTCGGTTATGCGATACTGGCTTGACTGACCTTGATTGCCGCATGATTTTATCAGAACAACATCTTTATTCTGCCAGCAGAAGAGATCAGTTTCCATACTCTTTGCTGAATACTGCCCCATTGTGCCTGTCCACCAGGAGTTTGAAATGGTGTGTGTTCGCAACTGGGGATTTCGCAGAGTATTGGTTAAAACATCAAAAATCGTAACGAAATTGTATGAAGATGAAGGTATTGGGCACAAATGTGAAATCCTTGCTGATTTTGAGTGCCCATCCCTTGGATCAGTGCCACCCATTGCTGAGTCATTACCGGCAATGGTTCCACCAACGTGCGTGCCGTGCCCATCAGGATCACCAACCCCGCTGGCAGGAGGATATTTTTTGAAGACAACAACCTTGCGATGATTGAGAAATTCGCCCGTATCAGTAATTGCAATAGTCGGGTCGCGAAATGCATAATGATTAACATCAAGTCCGGTATCAGTATATCCGAGGATTTCATCCGTACCGAAGATATTCTTACGCCATATTGAGCGGGTTGTATCATTGGGTGGCAAGCCTTTTTGATTGACCCATTGTGCCTGGTCATTTTCGGGTTCTGAAGCAAACCATTCTTCAATCCAGTATACTGAAGGCAAACTGGCAACGGCTATCAACTTGCTACGCAAACAACTCACCCAGAAAAATTTAATGGATTCTGTATCAGAGTAGCTCAACACTTTAATTCCCAGTTTTTCTAATTCTTTTCGGGCAGAAATCAGATCTTCAGTATAGAAAAGATAGATCAGAAATTTTCCATAACTACTGCCATTGAGCAGGTCCTGGTACAACTTGAAAGCGGGTTGATAGATTCCAATCCAGCGGACAAACGGTAGTCTTTCAATGTTATTCTTTACTGTTTCATTCATTTTTGCCACAAAGCAATAGCGAGAGTGGCAGCCCAGTAAAGTCGCACCTGCATTTATCATTTGAGTCTGCATTATTCGATACACCGGACCGCGCAACTGGATAAGATAATAGCCTGTGCCATCTCCGGGGTATTGTTCAATATATAGATTTGCAGGAAGTTCTGGAAATTCTTCAAGAGGGTCAAACCGATAATCCGTTATTCCTACAACATTACCATCACCTGCTGGTTCAGGAGCATAGTATCCGCGAATGCCGGGTGTAAGCGGATTACTGATTGTCCATCCAGCAGTAGCAATATAGGCTGACAATAAAAGATATTTCATAATACCTCCTATGTTGCCAGAATTCTATCCAGACAAGACTAAGAACACCTGGATTTTCACCATAAGTTTAAACATTTAACTAAAAATGTCAAGCGGCTAACGGGGGTCAAATCAAAAGATTATAACAAACAATCTGCAAAATGGACTTGACTATCAATGAAACATAATTATACTTCGTGCGAAAGGAGGCACAATGAAAAAAGGAGCGATTGCTCTATTAGCACTCATTGCAGTTCTGGGTGCTTATGACCTTACAGACCGGATTGGTATGGGTCTGGGTTTCACACCTGATACTTATCTTGAGTCATCAACCGGCACATTTGCACTGCCGGTTATTGATCTTGCAGTTACCAGAATTGGTATGAATCCAAAACTTGTTCTTGAACCGATTTTTCAGTTTACGCTGAGAAATGCCAATGACAATACAAGTATGAATTTTGCCCTTTCAGCACTGGGCAATTTTCTTTTTAAAGGACACCAGAAGACAAATCTCTATGCCAAGGCAGGTATAGGTTTTATGCTTTATGCACCTGGTGGTAATGCGGATACAGAATTTGGATTTAACCTGCCATTTGGTTTCGGGCTTGAGCATTTTGTCAGTGAGCATTTTTCTCTGAATCTTGCTGCGCTGAGTGGTTTTACTTTTATTTCAAATCCACCGGTTGCGGGTGATTCATACATGGAAGTAAAACTCGGTAATGCCAAACCATTTGCCTTCTATCTGGTCTGGTATTATTGATAAAATTCAGGGTATCAGGGTATCAGTTCCATATACCTTGCCACCTGATATCCTGATACCCCGATATTCTGATGACCTGCTAACCTCATCCAATGCCCTATAAGTATTTTGACCACACTGCTGATCTGGGTATAGAAATTGAAGCAAAATCTTTGCAAGAACTTTTTATCACGACGGCAAAAGCAATTTTTGAAACACAAATCAGTGGCAGGATATTACAAAAACACTATTTGAGCTTTGAAATCTCTGCCAGTTCTCTTGAAGAATTGTTGATTGAATGGTGTAGAGAATTACTATATAATTTCTCAGTGAATGGATTTATTCCAGGAAAGTATGATATTTCAATAAAAAAAGATTTGAGTTTGGTTGCCCGTCTTAAAGGGGATAAGTTTGATAAAAGAAAGCACAGGATAAAATTAGAAGTAAAGAATGCTACATACCACAATCTCAGCGTAAGAAAGATAAACAATAAATACTATGCTACAATTATCTTTGATGTGTAGCGAATTTCACCAGTCCCTTATTTAATTTTTACGATATCAATTATAGATGCTGTTCTCGCTCCTTCAATGTTAATGAAATAAACACCAGCAGGAACTATTTTATCTGATTTATCAGTTCCATCCCATACAGCTTTTTTCGTATGTGGTGAGTGGTATTCCACAGGCAGCAGGTTTTTTACCAACCTGCCTGAAGCATCATAGATCTTTAGAAAAGATGCGGATTCGGGATTTCGGGTTACGAGTTTAATGGTAGTAACATTCTGGAACGGATTGGGATATGCTGAAAATGTCTTTTCTCTGGTACTATGTATCAGATTATCTTCAATGCCTATTGGATAACCGAAATTCGCAAAATAGATTGCATAAGGTGGATTATTGCCCTGTGTCCAGATAACATAAGCGCCGCAGGCGCTGGGAAAACGAACTGGTTCATTGATTGAGAACAGATTTCTTATAGAACCCCTGCCATACCATCCTGTCATACAATAATACAGATGGTAATAGATATCCTTATATCCCAGCGAATCTTCTTCCCAGAAAAGATAACTCCAGATTGTGCCCACAGTTGAAACAACAGGATACCTTGATAGACCTGAAGTAGGATAACCACCGCCAGGAGTTCCTCCATAAAAGGTTGCCTCAAGGTTGCCTGATGAACTATCTTCCCAGCAGGCGGATAAGGTATCATTACCATGGCTGTAGTCAAGGGAAGTATTACGCAAGGGTCTGAAATGGTCATAGAGCAAATTTATTCCCGACCAATTCCCTGCTTCGTTGTGCCGACAGCAAATGCGAAATGGTGTATAAGAACTTGAATCAACTGATGACCACAATACATAAATTCTCTTATTGGGGTTGAAAATGCTGATACTCGGGCTTGTGTTATCTTCAAGTGCGCTACCATAATTTGATAATCTCATTGTGTCACCCAAAGAACCATTTGAGTATTTGCGATAATAGATATGCCTTCTTCCACCAACATCTTCAAGCCACACAATATGGGCGCAAAGGGCAGAATCAACAACCACATCAGGCATTGTTGCAAGTCTATTTGCGAGATTGACTTTAATTGGCGCCAATGTATCACTCAGACAATCATAGTAGATATCAATAGTTCCGGCACTTGTATCAGGAAATTCCCAGACAATATGTCTGTATCCATTTCTGTCTAAGTCAATTGCCGGGTGTCTGCCTTGCGAGATAAATACTGGATTCTGCCAGTGATATCCTTCGTCTGTTGTGTAGATGTAAAAGACGCTATCAGATGAATAATACACAACACAGATAGTATCATTCATTTTGGTGAGATTTTTGACCGCTATTTTATGGCTATTGTTGTAACCAGTAGCGTCAAATGAGTTTGTGCCTGAAACTAAAGTCGTGTAGTGCTGGGCAAAGCAGAACGTGAATGCGAGACATAAAATCACCAATGACTTTTTCATAACCACCTCCTGAATATAATAATTATAGCAGAAGAGATTTTTTTGTCAATACTTGTGTTTCTTGTTTAACGTTTAATTAATAACTTGTAACGATACGGTCTGCGAAAACGAACAACGATAAACGAATTCCAATAAATAATACCAAATGTAGGGCAAACCTTCAGGCTTGCTGAAACAAATTCAGATTTTTTCTCTCCGTCATTGCGAGGCGAAGCCGAAGCAATCTCATCTGTTCAGAAAAACAATGGGATTGCCACACCTCCTGTGAAATACAATAAACTATTCTTTATTTCACAAGGGGCTCGCAATGACATTGAATATGGTCAAAAAATCAGATTGTGCGGGCGGTGAAATCAAGTAATCATAAACGGTTCCCGACAGCGGGAAATGAATGTCATTCATATCTAAGTGCCTCAAGCGGATTTAATGAGGCCGCTTTGCGTGCTGGATATATGCCAAAGAAAATACCGACTGCAGAGGAAAATCCAAAGCCCAGAATGATCATCCATGGTGAGATTGCTGCCTTTAGTGGCGATACCACTGAAATCAGCATGGCGATTAAAATACCGAGGACAATTCCTACAATTCCTCCAATAAAAGCCAGAACAACTGACTCAGTGATAAATTGCAGTAAGATGTCTTGATTTGAAGCTCCCACTGCCTTACGGATGCCAATTTCTCTTGTTCTTTCTGAAACTGAAACAAGCATAATGTTCATTATGCCGACCCCCCCAACAATTAAAGAAATTGCCCCAATAGCAACAATAGCAATAAATCCAACCTTGGTAATATTTTTATACATGTCATACAACATATTTTGTGTCGCCAATCCAAAATTATTTGGTTCGTCAGCTCTCAATCCCCTTCTTCGGCGCATAATTTCTTCCACATCATCCACTGTTTTATCTAACATGCCTGCCTTCGGTTGTATGCTGATGGTGTAAGTAAAAAAAGCACGTTCAAGTAGTGAGGTTTGTCCTCGGCGTGGGAAAATTTTTTCATAAAAGGTGTAAGGCACAACAATAATATTATCCTGGTCCTGTCCCATGAAAATTCCCTGCTTTTTTAGTACACCCACTACTTTCACACGGCGATGCTCAATTTTAAATTCTCTCCCGATCCCACTCTCTTCGCCAAAGAAGGCATTTTTGATAGAGCTCCCAATTACACACACGGCACGGCGCCGGTTAATATCTTCATCACTTAATGCGCGGCCAATCTCAACTATGTGATTTTCAGTAAGAAAATATTCGGGAGTGCTACCAATGGCTATCGTCTGTCTGATTTCCTTGTCACGATAATTAGTCTTATTGATTTGTTTTTTTATCGATGGAATAACCATTTCCACTGAAGGTAGCTTTGATATAGCAACAGCATCGTCTATAGTCAAATCAGGAATCTTGGCGATTTCCTCAATATTGAGATTACCAACCATCGTGAGCGGGGATTTTGTTAAAGATATAAAATCAGAACCCAACGAGCGAATCTGACCCAGAACTGCTTGATTAAACCCTTCAATTAATGAAAGAATTGAAATTACGGTTGTTACACCAATGATAATACCGAGCGTTGTCAAGAAAGAGCGCAATTTATGAGATTTAAAAGTCTGAAACGTAAGTAGAATATTTTCAGCCATTAAGTCGATTCTAAAAAACATTTTTGTTCATGCTATCGTAAAAATCTTTCTGTAGGAATCACTCTCAATATTACTAACGACATAGATACAAAGAAAGCTGATATCAGCATGCTTGCTACAGAAAAATGTCTTATGAATCCAGCAAGCGGAATAATTTTCGAAATTTGCGGCAAGAAAAAAATAAATAAAAAGATACCCAATGTCAGTGAAATGTTTATTACTCGGATATCCTCAAAATAGAGTTGAACAACACTGATTAATCCTAAAATTGATAGGCCCAATAAGGGAGACAACAAAATCAGATTCAAGTAGAATGTAAATTGCTTACTCTGCATAATTTCAGAAGAAATAAGTGGCAATATTACAAATGCAAATGAAATGCCAATAAGGTAGAAAAAGTATATCATCATCCAGATTGACACTATTTTACAAAACCAGATTTTGATTGGGTCATACCCAAGCGCTAATAAAACCTCAAGATTTTTATTCATCTTCTCCCCGTAAAACTGCACTGCAGTCAATTGTAGTCCTAATAGAACTATGAGCATCGCGGGAATTATTTTATGGAGGCCTAAGGCAACAGAACTAATATTACTATGGATTGAAAACACAGGGAAGATTGATGTTGGCACAAGAAACAAAACCAAACCGATATTAAGAAAAACAACCAGAGGATTCTTTAAATAAAAGTGATGTATTTCTTTTTTAATTAAGAGCTTCATCAAGAAATTTGCTTTTTACCGAAAAATAGAAATCTTCAAGGGAAGTTCCATGGAACACATCGCTCTTCCAGTTTCCGGCAAACTTTCCATTAATTATTTTTCCAAATGAATCGCACAAAGATTCTATTTCTGCCAGATTATGTGTCGTTAAGAATATTATTTTTCTTTTTTTTATTTCTAAAATCATATTTTTTATTTCCCGACGCGCCTCGATTTCAATTCCTTCGAATGGTTCATCAAGGAATAAAACTTCCGGGTCTCCAATCAGAGATTTGACTATACATAATTTTCTTTTCATACCTTTTGAAAATTTTGCAATCCTTTCTTTTCTCCTTGCTGCAAGCGAGATTTTTTCCAATAACTCCGCAATTTTTTCTTCTTTTTTCTTTACACCATAAATATCGGCATAAAATCTTAAATATTCCTCAGGAGTATAGTTCTCAAAGGGAGTTTCATTTTCGAGCACAAATCCTAAACTACTATTCAACACAATAGAGCCGTCATCTCTTTGTATTCTTATCTCTCCTGATGTAGGCTTGATAATTCTTAAACAGAGCCGGACTGTTGTTGTTTTGCCACTTCCATTTGGTCCAATATAAGCGAAAAGCCCATCTACAACTTGAAAAGAGATATTTTTAAGGACAAGGCGGTTATCAAACCTTTTGACAAGATTGCTGATAATAATCTTAGCCATGGGCTTTCGAAAAATCAAAGACATCACGGATTTTCTGATTTCTTCCCCAAAGACAATCTGATTTGTTGAATTGAAGCCATCCACGCAGAATGCATCCTCTGCAAAAGTTGATGAAATGACAATCTCCACATATCTCTTCGCGCGGTGAAATGACTTTCGCAATCTGCTGACGAAGCAATTTATTATTATGGATAGTCAAATTAGAAAAATCTTCGGGGAATAATGGACAGGGCCTTGAACGAGCTGCAGAATCAAAAGTTAAAGTGCGAGAACCTGCCCCACAATTATTTGCATTTCGGTCCGGAAAATCACTTTCTATGATACCTACAAAATTAGGCAGTTCACTTGCTAATGTCTTTAAAGTTTCTCCTAATAACGAAAGTGATTCGGGTGATATTGGCGGTAGAAAGCACGCCCTTCCTAACGGCATATATAGTGTAACTCCAAACATTTTTGCTCCTATAGATTTTACGAAATAAGCAATTTCCTTGATTTCACTAACGCTTTCATCATCAACGATAACCATCGCGATCCTAAATGTGATATGGTATTTAATAAGACGCATAATGTTCTTAAAAACTTTATTCCAAATATCTGCGCCTGTAATTTTATAATATCTCTCTGGTTTTATAGAAGGGACTGAAATCTGCAATGTGAATTTCTTCCCAAAACTTTCAGCGAGCTCCAAAATACTCTCATCCAATAATAAACCATTGGTAAGCAATGCAATATGCGTAAAGGTCTTGCCGGTAAATTCTAAAATACTATATATCTGTGGATGCAAGAGAGGCTCCCCACCAGATAATTCAATGACTCTTATTCCCTGTTGAAATAAATCGGAAAAGAATTCAATAGGATTAGTCAGATACCCGAGTTTGTTGCTATCTGCATCATTATAACAATAATTGCATTTCAAATTGCAGGCATTCGTAAGCTCAACAGTGCAATGAACTGGTTGGAATATTTCACTCTCACCAACAAGTGAGATTTTTTTCGGAACTGGAACTGAAGTAATTTGAAGAATATTCATATCAACTAAAGTGTATACAAAATCTCCTATTTTATCAATATCATCTAAAGTCAATTTTTTTCCTTCTGTCCGCAACAGTTTCAATATATCAGCAAGTGTGGCCTCGCCATTGCAATACTTGATGATTTCTAAAGCATCATTGTTTAATCTATATGTTAAATGAGTTGTTGTATAGAGCGTCCCTCCGTGTGGATTTCGCCATATCCAAATTCCATCTTGAGGAACAAGATATCCTTCTTTATTCATTATATACCTCTCAGGCATTGAGGGAGAGAGCGATAAAAAATGAATATCGCGCTCTCCCATTTCATTTTCACTACGGTATCGCTATCAAATGTACCTGATTCACGACTACGGTATAGACAGTTATTTGGGGCCCAGGACACGAGGGTGAACAACCCCAACATAATACACATACGGCACAAATTTCTGGTGCAAGTATAATCCCTGGATTCATCTGTTTCCCCATGTTAAAACATCAAATTCCTATTAGCTTGGGCAAATAAGGTTCTCAAGCTAATGCGGAATTATGTACCACATTGCTTCAACAGCAACAGTAGCTATGGCTGCAACCAATGTTGGACCACAAACGCCGCAAATTCCGCATCCTCCACATACCCCACAATCTACTCCTGTCGTCAGGATTACCGGGTTCATAATACCCCCTTTCATTCCGCATATAGCGGAATTGGTTGAGGGAGAATATTTCTCCCAATTCTATAAAGTCTTTTGAAAAAATAAGACTTTCAGGTCTATTTAGTCTTT
>FWPV01001257.1_pt1 | contig 70754 bp, 66 predicted proteins | sample 2228371 | NCBI WGS metagenome assembly FWPV01 (sample SAMEA103939776, study PRJEB20133) | metagenome
AAACAGACCTCCCGCGGAAAAAGTCTGATTTTGGGCGAAAGGGAAACAATTGGATTGAACCATTGAAAGAGTGGATTTTATCCGCTCACCACGCCGAAAAATTGGCTTCGTCAAACGATTTTGATGAAATCAAATCGTTTGCGGAAAAAATTGGAACGAACCGCCGCCTGCTAGATAGAATTGTGATTTTTGATTTTGTCTGCCCCTTTGATTTAATCCCAAAGTATAAAGGAATTTGCGAGCGAAGCCCCGCCGCAGGCGGGGAGAGCGAGCAAACAAACTGCCCGCAAAATCCGTCAAGTTTCGTATGGTCGGGCTGCCCGGACTTGAACCGGGGCTACACGCACCCGAAGCGTGCGTACTACCACTATACTACAGCCCGAATCATTTTCTAACACAAAGCAAAGTGTCTTTATCGCAATCTTTTAAAATTTCTAAAAGATCTCTTTTTTTAAAGGCAATACAGCCATCAGTTTTCCGATAATCCCTACGTGCAAGATGAACAAAAATTGCACTACCCTTGCCAACTCTTACGGGTTTGTCATTGTAACCCAACACAATTAAAATATCATAAATATTGTCCTTGCGCCAGAGTTTTTCGAATCTAAAATCAGAAGGAATTTTTATTTGCCGATTATAATTTTTGCTGTTTACATCAATACACCAAGCATCATTTCTATTGATTTCTTCAATCAATAATTTTGTTTGAGGTTTTTTAACTCTATCCCTTCTAAAAAGAACCTTCTTTATCTCAAAACAGCCAAGCGGAGTTTTCCCGTCTCCTTCAATTTTATTTTCCGCAACTCCGTTTTTCCCAATTACACAGCGATATTTTTTGTTCCCGAATGCCGCCTTGCCAGAAGCATAGATTTCCAAAAACTTTTTCATTTTATCCAGTATTTTTCGCGGATTTTTAAATCTTCTTCTTCTTTCTTCTCTTCGATTTTTTCCTTAGCCATTTCCCGTAACTTTTCCAGGTTTTCTTTATCTAATTCTTTTACTCGTTTTTCCAGTATTTTTTTATCATTTCTCTTGGGTTCTTCGATAATTTCTGCTAAAAGCACATCTAAAATTGCACCAATTTTGGGCCCGGGCGTGATTTTTAACAACCTCATAATGTCATTGCCGTTAATTTTGAGCATCTTTACCGAAATCGGATCCCGGGAAACCTTTTCTATCATATATTCAATTGTACGTAAACGATAAGGTCTTTCTTTGGGTCTGCCCATGCCCAGTCTATCGGCAATACGCAGATTAATCAAATCGGGAATGTTTTCTTTGCCGACTCTCGCTATCAACCTGCGGGCGCCTGCTTCAGTTAACCTTTCCGGGTCAGACACAAACATATGGTTTCTAACCAATAAAACCACTTTATCAATAAATTTATTGGGAAATTTTAATCGTTGCAAAATTCTGGCAGTAAATTTTGCGCCAACATAATCGTGGTTGTAAAATGTTGCATCCGGCCCTTCTCCGGATTTTGTTTCTGGTTTTCCGATGTCGTGAAAAAGGGCAGCGAATCTAACCTCGGTATTAAAGTTTTTTTCTGCGGCCACTTTTAAGGAACGCAGAGAGTGTTCGTAAATATCGTAAATGTGATGTTTGTTTTGACTTACGCCAACCCCTTTTTCAAGTTCCGGCAAAATATATTTAAGTAAACCGGTTTTTTGCAATAAATCAATACCTTCGGCTGCTTTTGGGGATTCCATAATTTTCAATAACTCATCCCTGATTCTTTCTTTAGAAATCGCCTGAATCCAACCTGCGTTTTTTTGAATTGCTTTAAAAGTTTTTGCTTCAATTACAAAATCCAGAGTGCAAGCAAAACGCACGGCACGCAAAATTCTTAAGGCATCCTCGCCAAATCTTTGTTCGGGTTTACCGACAGTACGGATAATTTTGTCTTTTAAGTCATCTTGACCGCCAAACGGGTCGATTAAAAATAAATCTTTATCAATTTTGAATTTTAAATTTTCATCTTGATTTTTGATTTTTGATTTTTGATTTTTTAACGCCATGGCGTTCACTGTAAAATCTCGACGCGACAAATCTTCTTCAATGTTTTTCGCATATTTAACTTTATCCGGATGACGTTTATCCGGATATTTTCCGTCTTTTCTGTAAGTGGTGATTTCAATTTCTTTTAAAGTTTCATCTTTAGCATTGGTTAAAACCGTAACTGTGCCAAATTTATTTTCATAAAAACTTTTCGGAAAAATTTTTTTAATTTCTTCTGGTTTAGCATTTGTGGTAATGTCCCAATCCTTTGGCTTTACATTTCTTAAAAGATCACGAACGCAGCCGCCAACAATATATGCCTGATAGCCGGCTTTTTCCAGTCTTTCTACAATTAAATTTACTTCTTTAGGAATTGTCATCTTATTTTTAAGATATCCCAAATCTTGCCTTTTGGCAATTTTTAAGGTAAAATTTAAAAAACATTCGCCCTCGTGGTATAACGGATAACACGACGCGCTTCGGACGCGTAGTTCCGGGTTCGAATCCTGGCGAGGGCAAAAATTCTAAAAAATTATTTTGCGCGTGTAGCTCAATTAGGCAGAGCAGCTCCCTCTTAAGGAGACGGTTAGGGGTTCGATTCCCTTCACGCGCATTCTGTTGACAGAAGATTTTTTAAAAAATATATTTTTTATATTGCCCCCATAGCTTAGTGGTAAAGCAGCTGCCTTTTAAGCAGTTGATCTAGGTTCGATTCCTAGTGGGGGCACAATAAACCCCGTTAAATAAACCCCGTTAGTCGATAGGCTAAGCGGGGCTTGGTTTAAACACTAAAAATTTGAGATTAAAAAACCGCAGATAAATAATAGGCTCCGAGACCAAATAAAACAATCGCCTCAACCAAACTCAACCAAATCATGCTTTTTCCTGAGGCGATTTTAATATTCATGGTTGTCACTGCAATCAAAAAGACAATAATCTCATCCAACATGTAAAAGAAAATATAAATGGCAATGTAAAAAAGATGGGCCAAAACAGAAATCTTTGATTTAGCAAGAATCCCGGCAAACAAGACCGGAATCACCGCCGAACAGGGGAATTCAACAACCGTGATTATTATCGCAAAAACAAAAATACTGATAATTATTCCCCAAATTCCGCCCATTTCCTCAAGCGTATTGCGAATTTTTTGAGAAAATTTATTAATAATCTTATTACTTTGACCGCTATCGCAGGTCGGGCCGTATTTTTTAAATTTTAAAAATTGACGGAAAAAATAAACGCCGCCCATCAGTCCCAAAACACCAACAAAAACATTCATTATATTTAAAACCGGGCCCAAAAAATAGAAAAGCTTATACCAGAGAACTAGCAACAACCCATAAACAACGGCGGTGGTTAAAATATAGGTTCCGCCAAAAAGCAAAATCTTTGTTCTGGAACGCAAAACCAAAACCAGGCCCAAAATTAAAACTAAGGCACCCAAAGAACAAACGTTGAAACCATCAAAAAAGCCGAGTATAAATGACTGACCCAATAAAGAATAATTTCCCAAATCAATCTCGCCGACAATCGGAAGATTAACCGTATTTTTTCCTTTTGGGGTCGGTACCTCAAGATTCTGCAACTGTCTTTGAATTGAATCTTCAATTTGTTTTCCTGTTCTTTCGGGGGTATCAAAGCCTAAAAAGAAATCTTCTCCAACAAAAGTTAGCGGCACAAGTCCGACATACCTTTCTGCCTCATGCTTTGTCAATAAATCAATCATTAATTTTCTGTGTTCGGTATCGCTGGAAAGATAACGGTTTATCTTAATCTGAGGATATTTTTCTTGCATTAAATCTAAAAAACCCTGCTCTGCCTTGCAGTGTGGACAAGTTCCGGAATAAAAGAAATCAATCTCGAGCTTGCTTCCGCTTTGAGCAAAAACGGGGAGAAAAATAAAAAGCCCCCAAAGCAATAAAAAAATAAACAAAAATCTTCTAATCATTAAGAGAATTATAGAGCTTATTTTAATTTTTGACAATAATATTTGCCACAAAAATTAATTTATATTATAATCCTATTGATATGTTAAAGAAAACAAAAAAGAAAAAAATAATTGATGAATATAAGGTGCACGAAACCGACACCGGTTCGGCGGATGTTCAAGTTGCAATCTTAACCGAGCAAATTAAAAAATTAACCGAACATTTAAAAAAACATCCCAAAGACAATCATTCCCGCAGAGGATTAATGGGCATGGTCTCAAAAAGAAAAAAACTTTTGGAATGGCTGGAAAGGAATGATGAAAAAAGATATAAAAAAATAATTAAAGCTTTGGATTTAAAAAAATAAATGTCGATTATAAAACACAAAGACCAACGAGTGGGTGTTTTGATTGATGTTCAAAACATGTATCACTCGGCAAAAAACCTCTATCATGCCCGCGTGAATTTCGCGGAGATTTTGAAAACTGCAGTTGCTGGCAGAAAATTGATCAGAGCAATCGGCTATGTGGTAACCACAGAAAGCGGCGAAGAAAAGGCGTTCCTAGAAGCGCTGACCAAAGTTGGCATTGAGGTAAAAAGTAAGGAATTACAAATTTTCCCCGGCGGAATGAAAAAAGCGGATTGGGATGTAGGAATGGCAGTAGATGCGATTGAATTAAGCAAAAAGGTTGATAGCATTATTCTGGTAACCGGCGATGGCGACTTCACTCCTCTGGTAGAACACTTAAAAGCACAAGGCCAAATGGTAGAAATCATTGCTTTCGGAAAAAGTGCATCTAGTAGATTGCAAGAAGCAGCTGATGATTTTACGGATTTATGCAAAAACCCAGCCAAATATTTAATCAGAACCAAATATCTAATTAGGGTACCTAAAAAATAAATTTAATTAAAGACAGATAAGCGCTGATGGGACTCGTTTTCCGAGATACGCAGATTTGTGTAAATTATTAATTCGCATAAATCCGTGTATCCCGATGAGTAAAATCCGCGCGAAACTGTCTTAAACAATTTTATGGAAAAAAGAATATTTAAAACGGAGATAGAAGGCAAAGAACTCTCCGTTGAATTAGGAAGGCTGGCCCAACAAACTAATGGGTCAGCTCTTGTAACTTATGGCCAAACCAGTGTTCTGGCAACCGCGGTTCTTGGCGCAAAACCGAGCGAAAAAAACTATTTTCCTCTTACGGTTGATTACGAAGAAAAATTTTATGCTGCCGGAAAAATTAAAGGCAGTCGCTTTATTAAACGTGAAGGTAAGCCCTCGGACGAAGCAATTCTTACCGGAAGACTGGTAGACAGAGCAATTAGGCCTTTGTTTGACCAACGGATAAGATACGACCTTCAGGTGGTTCTTACTGTTCTTTCTTTTGATGGTGAAAATGACCCGGGACTACCCGCATTAATCGGTGCGTCTGTTGCGTTAGGTGTTTCCGATATCCCATTTAATGGTCCGGTTGCGGGCATTTCGGTCGGTCAAGATGAGGCAAAAAAATGGATTATTACTTCCACGCTTAGCGCCAAAGCAAAAACAGGGTCGGAAATCTTTATTGCCGGAATTGAAAGAAACGAAGAAATTCTCATTAATATGCTTGAGGGGCAGGCGCCGCAAATGCCTGAAGCGCAAATGATTGAAGGCATCGACCTGGGAAGAAAATATATTAAAGACCTAATTAAATTCCAAAGACAAATTATCGAAGAATGTGGCTTGCCCAAAAAAGAAATCCTTATTACCCAAATCGACGACGAGCTTAAAAAATTGATTGATGGAGTTATTAAAGACAAACTGGAAACAGCGATATACCACAAAGAGAAACAAACCAGGATGATGCAGCTTAGAGAAATCAACGAAAAAATTGAAAAATTGGTCAAAGAAAAATACCCTGACAATTTTCAAGGCAAACTTGATTTAGCAATCACTTATGTGGACGAAAAAATTGATGAAATAACCCATAAAAATATTTTGGAAAACAATCGCAGACCAGACGGAAGAAAACTAGACGAAATAAGAAAACTAAATATGGGGGTGGGTATTTTCCTCCGCCTGCACGGTTCAGCAATTTTCCAAAGAGGAGACACGCAAGTTTTTTCTGTAGTTACCCTTGGCTCGCCCGGTTCAGAACAGGTTTTTGACCAAATGGAAATTGAAGGGAAAAAAAGATTTATGCACGACTATAATTTCCCACCGTTTTCAGTAGGTGAAATTGGTAGAGTAGGAATGCCGGGAAGAAGAGATATCGGCCACGGAGCATTGGCAGAAAAAGCATTGGTGCCGGTTATTCCGCCAAAAGAAGAATTTCCCTATACAATTAGGGTGGTTTCCGAAGTTTTGTCTTCTAACGGCTCATCTTCTATGGCTTCGGTTTGTGGCTCAACGCTAGCGCTTATGGATGCGGGGGTGCCAATCAAAGAAAGAGTTGCGGGAATAGCCATCGGCTTGATGACTGATCAACAAAATCCCAAACACTATAAAATTTTAACCGATATTCAAGGACCAGAAGATCACTACGGAGACATGGATTTTAAAATTGCGGGAACAAAAAACGGAATAACGGCAATTCAAATGGATGTAAAAATCGACGGCATCGGAATGGAAGTGTTAAAAAACTCCTTAGAGCAGGCAAAAAAGGCCCGCCTGGAAATTCTTGCAGCAATGGAAAAAATTATAAAAGAGCCTCGGCCCGAGCTTTCGCCTTTTGCTCCAAGGGTTTATGTCTTAAAAGTCAATCCTGCAAAAATTGGAATGATTATCGGAACGGGCGGAAAAACAATTAATGAACTCACCGAAGAAACTGGAGCAACAATTGATATTGAAGAAGACGGCACGATTTTTGTGACTTGCGAAGACGCAGAAATGGCTAAAAAGGCAATCGGTAAAATAAAAACACTAACCCGGGAACCTAAGGTTGGAGAAATTTATGAAGGAAAAGTAGTAAAAATCACTGACTTTGGGGCCTTTGTAGAGCTTTATCCCAAACAAGATGGCCTAATTCATATTTCTGAATTAGGGAAAAAGATAAAAAGAGTAGAAGATGTTTTAAAAGAAGGACAAATAATCAGCGTTAAAATAAAAAACATTGACAACAACGGAAAGATTAGTCTGGTAATGGCAAAAAAGAAGTTATAAAATTAAAATATGGGAATTTTTGGCATCGGAAAAAAACCAAAGCCCCAACAAAAAGACATAAAAGAATTGCCGCAAATAAAAAAAGAGGATGCTCAAGCTATTAACGCTATCCCGGATTTTGAAATTCGCACAATGAAAGATGATTTGGCCGGATTTGGGGTAAGAAAAGGCGATAAAAGCATAATCTTCCGTTTGGGGTCAACAGAAGAAAAACCGAAACCAATTGGCACGGTGCCGCCGCCACCAAAACCCCAACTGCAAACAACGAGTCGCGAAGAAATAACCGAAACGAAAACAGAAATTCCAGAAAAACAAGAAGGCGGAATGATTGTACCGGAAAATTTGCCCGTTTTCCAAGCCCAAAGAAAAAAGATAGAATTGCCGAGCACCGAGGAATTAATCCGCAAACCAGAAGAATCGCCGCTCGCACCTCTTCCGCCAAAAAAAGAAATAATTTTCCAGGAAGAAGTTGAAGAAAAGAAAACCGAAGAAAAAAAAGAAATTGAAAAAAAAGTCTCCCCGATAATTGAAACGGTACCGAAACTTCCCAAAATGGATAAGGTAAAGATTCCCGAACCGATTTATGCTCCAGAAAAAGAAGGGATAAGAAAAATTTTAAGAGTCATTACCGTAGGAATAATTGTTTTTGCCCTGATCGGAGGAGGGGCTTTTCTGTTTTTTAAAAGCAAAAGCACCCCAACTACGGTACAGCCGACCCAACCACAAAAACTGGAACCGAAACTATCTGCGGATTTTTTCAATATTGACGAAAAAAGAATTCTTGCTTTATCCCCGCAAAAAAATGTTTTTCAGCTTTTGCGTGAAGAGGCCCAAAAAGAACAACCCCTGAACTCTTTTAAGAGGCTGGGTATCTTAAAAAATGAAACTGAATTCATCTCTTTGGCAGAATTATTCCAACAATTGGAAGTCCCTCTTTATCCTTATGTTTTTTCGGAAATGGAAGACGAATTCAATCTTTTAATCTTTAACCAACAAACCGGAAAAAGACTTGGTCTGGTTATAAAAGTAAAAAATGCTGAAAATCTCAGCAATCAAATGAAAAATTGGGAACCGAATATGCTTAATGATTTAAAAAATTTTTACCCATCAGATCTACCCGGCCAGCAGGCAAGCAGAGATTTTCTTGACGATAACTACCAAAATGTTTTTATTCGCTACAAAAATCTCCCTTATTCAACCCTTACCATAAACTATGCGATTTTAAACAATCTTCTGATTATTGGAACAAGTAAAGAATTAATGTATACTGCAATTGATAGGATTTTAAGGAAATAAAAATGTTAATAACCTGTTAAAAACTCTATTTTGGAAAAGATTTTTATTTTTTAGTCAAGATAAATTGAAGCCAATTTGGCTTAAAATCACAATTTTTTTCTGTTTAATCCCTTGACGAACCGTTTAAAAAGTTTTCCACAATAATAAAAATCTATGAAAAGAGTACTTTCTGCAGCAATTAATGGCCTGGAGGCTGAGTTAATAGAAGTGGAGGCGGATTTAACATCCGGACTCCGCTTTTTTGCAATAGTTGGCCTTCCCGATAAATCAGTTGAAGAGTCTAAAGAAAGAATTACTGCAGCAATTAAAAATAGCGGATTACAACCACCGCAAAAGCATAATAAAAGAGTGGTGATTAACCTTGCTCCTGCTGATTTACGCAAAGAAGGTTCTGGTTATGACCTACCGATTGCCCTAAGCTTCCTTCTATCGTCCCAACAGATTAATTTTGAAACCGAAAACAAAATTTTTGTTGGCGAATTGGCTCTAGATGGAAGTATCAGAAGAGTAAACGGAGTTTTACCAATCTGTTTAATGGCTAAAGAAATGGGAATAGAAAATGTTTTTATTCCTAAAGACAATGGTAATGAAGCAAGATTGGTTAAAGATTTAAAAATTTTTCCAATTAACTCCCTTGCAGAATTGATTGGGTTCTTGGAAAAAAGAATTGAAATCGAACCTTTAACCTTCTTGGATGTAGAAAAAGAATTAGAAGAATTTAATGAATATCCGATTGATATGGCTTATATCAAGGGCCAACAAAACGCCAAAAGAGCATTAGAGATCGCTGCCAGTGGCGCGCATAATGTTTTAATGGTCGGTCCGCCGGGATCGGGAAAAACCCTACTTGCTAAAGCAATTCCCTCAATTTTACCCAAGATGACCTGGGAAGAAATTTTAGAAGTTACCAAAATCTATAGCGTGTCGGGAAAGCTCTCGCAAAAAAGACCGGTAATTTTACATAGGCCGTTCAGAAGCCCCCACCATAGCGCATCAGAAGCAAGTTTAATCGGAGGCGGAAGCCTTGCCCGTCCCGGAGAAATTACCCTTGCTCATCGCGGAGTGCTTTTCATTGATGAATTTCCGGAAATTCATCGCGATGTTTTGGAAAGTTTAAGGCAACCAATAGAAGATGGAATGGTTTCTATTTCTCGAGCAAAAGCCGTCTATACTTTCCCCGCAAGATTTATCTTGGTTGCCGCAATGAATCCCTGTCCCTGCGGATATTATAATGATCCAGAAAAAGAATGTACCTGCACCCAAAACCAAATTAACAAATATCAACGCAAAATCTCAGGCCCAATTATGGACAGAATTGACCTTTATGTTGAGGTGCCTCATGTTAAATATGAAAAATTAACTGATGAAAAAATTGATGGTTCGAGCCAAGAAATCAGAAAGAGGGTAGAAAAAGCAAGAAAAATTCAAACAGAAAGGTTTAAAAATGAAAAAATTTTTACCAATTCAGAAATGACTATTCCCTTAATTAAAAAATATTGCCAAACCGATGAAGAGGGAAATAAATTGTTAAAAAACGCGGTAGATAATCTTCATCTTTCGGCAAGGGGCTATCACCGCATTTTAAAACTTGCCAGAACCATTGCTGATCTTGAGGAATCTTCCTCTATTCGCGTCCAACACATCGCAGAAGCACTCCAATACCGCCCAAAATTAGAGGGTTAAAAACCTTCGATAATAAAAATAAAACTGTTTTTAGCAGTTTTATTTTTATTTTTAATCTTAAATTTTTTAATCTAAATTTTAGTAAATATAACCAACTATTCTCCAGTCGTCCTTGCGCAGGGTTCTGATATTTAATATCCCTCTACCTAAATGCATTTCAGAAACCGTGATATAGTCTCCATCAACGCTTTCTACATAGGCAACGTGACCATAATAAGAGTTTTCTCTGGTTTGCACAATTGCTCCCGCGCGCGGCTCTTTGCCGGTAGCGAACCCGTATTGCTGCGCTTTATAAATCCAAGTTTTTGCGTCTCCGCCCCAAGGTACATAGCGCCTCTGGGCAACATACCAAGTACATTGACCCCAGGGGAATTTGTGACTTTCATTAGCATATGGTCTGGGAAAATTATTGTAAGTAGAGGTGGCATAAGTGCGAGGAGTATAAAAAGTCGTCTTTTGCCCATCGGGAATAATTATTTGTTGACCCACCGCTAACTTTCCGTCTGCGGGCAAGCCGTTAAAACTTACTGTTTTTTCTAAATCTCCTTTATAGTTTTGAACAATTTTTTCTAGGGTCTCGCCCTTCTTTACTGTGTGAAGCACGCCGGAAACCGGAAGAATCACCAATTTCTGCCCCGGTTTAATATAATCCCAAACGCTAAGATTATTTGTCCACAATATGGTAGAGGTAGAAACACCAAACCTCTGAGCTATTTCCGAAACCACATCGCCCGGTTGAACCTCGTAAGTAATAACATCATTTCTTTTTTCGCCCAAAAACGAAATCAGCGAGGGAGAATTTATCGCTAATAAAGAGCCGTCTTTTAAAGAAATTTGCGCACCGTTATTAATGGCTCCATCAACATATGTTTCTTCAATAATTCTTTCTTCGGGATTCAAATACGGGGCAGCGTAAACAAAAGAGGCACTACGCACTACTTCTGGTTCTTCTTCTATGGAAATATTTTCCGAACCGCCGACAATAACTGAATTTAAAAACAGGGCACCCAAAATAATAAAAATCACTGCTCCTGCCTCTAAAGAGGATTTTTTAAGCAGTAATTGAAAAAATTTTTTGATATTTTCTCCTCTGGGCAAATTGCTCAGGGGAGTTGTTTTCATCCTAAAAATAAGCGGTTTACAGCAATAAAAATCTTAAAACCTTTACAGTTTTGGTGATTTTAAGTTTAGCAAAGCTTTATTTGTTTGTCAATATTCTTATACCCAATGAAAAATGATAAAATAAAGCCATGGAAAAAATTCTTAAAGATTTGAATCCCCGTCAAAAGGAGGCAGTAACCACCGTTGATGGCCCGATCCTTATTTTGGCCGGGCCAGGAAGCGGCAAAACCAGGGTTTTGGTCCACCGCCTGGCATACTTAATTGCCAACAACATTTCTGCACAAAAAATTCTTGCCGTAACCTTCACCAATAAAGCAGCAGAAGAAATGAAGGAAAGAATAATTAAACTTCTCAACAAAAAATTAGGAACACCGACAATCGGAACATTCCACTCGATATGCGCAAGAATTTTAAGACAAGAAATTAATAAATTGGGATTTAAAAAAAATTTTACCATCTATGATGAAGACGACCAGCTTAATCTCATTAAAAAAATAATGGAAAAACTGGAAATAAATAAAGACCAATTTCCGGCCAAAAAAGTAACAACCATTATCTCAAAACTTAAAAGCGAATACATTGAGGCAAAAGAATACGCAGAACGCGCTCAAGAATTTTTTGAAAAAACCATCGGCAAAATCTATCTTGAATACCAAAGCGAGCTAAAAAAGTTAAATGCTTTAGATTTTGACGATTTAATTTTGTTTACGATTCAATTATTTGAAAAATTTCCGGATGTGCTTAAAAAATACCAAGAAAAATTCCAGTATGTTCTCGTTGACGAATACCAGGACACTGATCCCATTCAGTACCGACTAATCAAAATATTAGCCAGCAAACATAAAAATATCTGCGTGGTCGGCGATGATGCTCAATCAATCTATTCTTTCCGAAATGCCGATTTTAGAAATATTTTAAATTTTGAAAAGGACTATCCCGAAGCGAAAATCATTACCCTGGATCAAAATTATCGTTCAACCCAAAACATTCTAGATGCGGCGTCTTATCTTATTTCCAAAAATAAATACCAAAAACCAAAAAAACTATGGACCGAAAATCCAACAGGCCCCCCAATTACCGTTGTTTCTGCATGGGATGAAGATTGTGAAGCTGAATTCATTGTTAAAAAAATCAAACAAATGAAAAACCAGGGTTTTAACTGGAACGACTTTACTGTCTTTTATCGCGTAAATGCCCAATCAAGGGCAATTGAAGAGGCCTTTATTCGCAACCACATTCCTTATAAGCTAATCGGAGCAACCAAGTTTTACCAAAGAAAAGAGATTAAAGATTTAATCGGTTATCTAAAATTTATTTTCAGCGGCGATTTAATTAGCCTGGAAAGAATTATTAATACTCCGTCAAGGGGTATAGGAGAAAAAACCCTAGAAAAAATCAGAAATTTTGGATTGCAGAAAGTTGCGGAAGAAAATCGGGAGGTAAAAAACTTTTATAAAACGATTAAAGAATTAAGACAAAAATCAAAAGAACTTCCGTTGTCCCGATTTTTAAAATTGGTAATTAAAACAATTAATTATCGTGATTATCTTAAGAAAATTTACGGGGAAAATATTTTAACAAATGACATTCCCGAAGACGAAACAAGGTGGGAAAACGTTGAAGAATTGGTTAATGTTTGTTCTGATTACGACGCCAAAACTCCACCCTTCGGACTTAACGAATTTTTGGAAAAAAGCGCACTTTTTTCTGAGACAGATGAAGTGAACGAAAAAAAAGAGGTGGTGCACTTAATGACCCTGCATACCGCAAAGGGCTTAGAATTTTCCGTGGTTTTTATCTGCGGATGCGAAGAAGGGATTTTACCTCATAGCCGTAGCCTGATTAATCCGCTGGACATTGAAGAAGAACGTCGTCTTTTTTACGTAGGCATCACGCGCAGCAAAACCCATCTTTTTTGTATTTTTGCCCAAAGAAGAACAAGTTGGGGGCAAAAAGAAGCAAATCCGCCTTCAAGATTTTTAAACGAAGTCCCAAAACACCTCATCAAGTTTGAAGAAATTTATAAAAAAGAGAACTAATTGATTTCTAAATCAAGGCTAATTATGCTTAAAAACCTCATTGCCAAATACGGCATTAAGCCATCAAAGAAACTGGGGCAAAACTTCCTAATCAACAAATCGATTTTAGAAAAAATTATCTCCGCAGCCGCACCAACTAATCATGATGTAATTCTCGAAATCGGTCCGGGTTTCGGCGTTCTAACCGTTGAACTGGCGAAGAGGGCGAAAAAAGTTGTTGCCGTAGAAAAAGACAAAACACTATGCAGGGCATTAAAAGATATTTTGAGATTAAAAAAAATTAATAATGTTGAAATAATAAACGGCGATATTCTAAAAATTTTCAATGAATTTTCAATGTCCAATTATAAGATAGTTGCCAATTTACCTTACTATATAACATCGCCGGTAATTAGAAAATTTTTAGAAACCGAGAATCGCCCCGAGCTAATGGTATTGATGGTCCAAAAGGAGGTAGCACAAAGAATTTGCTCAAAAAATAAAATGTCCCTTTTGGCTGTCGCTGTCCAGTTTTACGCCCAACCAGAAATAGTTGCGTTTGTTCCAAAAAATAGATTTTACCCGCAACCAAAAGTTGATTCTGCGATTATTAAAATTATTCCTAAAAAAAATTTACCAGAAATTAATACCGCTAAGTTTTTCGCACTGGTCAAAGTAGGGTTTTCGGCAAAAAGAAAGTTTCTGATTAATAATCTAAAAAAATTTTTAAAAGTTCAGGGTTCGGAAATCGAAGAAATGTTCAACAAAATAAAAATTAACCCCAAGTCGCGAGCCGAAGAGCTAAAAATCGACGACTGGATAAAGGTTTATGAAAATATTGAAAAAGATATTTAATCAAAATAATTCTTGGATTTTGCTTGCGACATTAAGCGGGTTATTGCTTTTTCTTGCCTATCCTCCGCAAAACTTATGGTTTTTGGTCTTCTTTGCTTTAGTTCCCTTGTTTTGGTCTTTGTTTTCGGAAAAAATAAATTCTAAAAAAGCGTTTTGGGCAGGAACAATTGCTGGATTTATTTTTATGGCCGGCCTTTTTGTTTGGCTGTTTCAAACCGCTCCTTTTGAATGGCTGGGCGTAGAGTCAAAACAAGATTTTCTCCTTATTCTTTTGTTAATGATTTTTCTTTGGCTGTTTCAGGTTTTTCTGTTGGGAATCATTTTTGGGATGTGGGCTTGGCTGATAAAAAAAACAGCAAAAATCAATTCCGTTATTTCTTTAATTTTTATCTTGCCCTGCTCTTGGATAATTTTTGAATATTTACGCTCCTGGTGGTTCGGATTCATTTGGCTGGGCAAAGAAACATTTTTTGGCCCTCACTGGACATTCGGAAATCTTGCCTATGCCCTTCACAAGGTTCCGACTTTAATTCAAAGCGCAGACGTTTGGGGAATTTACGGAATAAGTTTTATTGCGGTACTAATTAATGTTTTCTTTTTTCTGATTTTAAAATTTAAAAGGTTGAAATTATCAAAAACACAAATCCTGTTATTGTTTCTTGGGGTTATAATTATTTTTACTGCTTTGATTGTTTACGGAAATTTCAAAATAAGAACGGAGTTCAACGGCGAAAAACGAGAATTGGCTTTAATGCAAACCAATTTTTCTTCAGATGCCAGTTTTAATACTTATCAACGTAAAGAAATTTGTAAAAAAATTGTTGAATTATTTCAGGAGGCACAAAAAACGGAGAAAAACCCCGATTTCATTATAGCGCCGGAAGGACTAGGGATTGTTTCTTGCTTTAACGGCAATCCCCAAATCGCCCAATCGCAATTAACGGAATTCTGGAAACCGGAACAAATTTATTTAGAAAGCAGAAAAATTATTGATGAAAAAGGAAAGGTCAAATCAAGACTTTTCTACTATGATTTAGAAAAAAACGAACCTTTGGCTTATTACGAAAAAAGGCTTTTGGTGCCTAATGGCGACTTTCTTCCTTACCTTACCAAGTTCTTAATAAATCTCTATTCTTTTAAGTCCGAATTTAAAGAAAGATTATATCAAAAAGGAGAAATTAATATCCCGGCAAAAACTCCGAAAGGAATCATTGGCGGAACAATCTGTTCAAGTGTTCTTTCTCCGGAAATTAATAAAAAAATGACCCAGGCTGATGCAGAGTTTTTGGTGATTGTTTCCAGCGATGCTCCGTTTCACGGTTCAAAATTCCTTTTGACACAGAACCTGGCAATGTCTCAATTTAGGGCAGTTGAAAATCGCAGATATTTCGCTCAAGCAACAAATATGGGCTATTCTTTTCTTATCAACCCTAAGGGAGAGGTGGTTTTAAAATCAAAAAATCTTGGAAACGAAATTCTTTTTGCCGACATCGGACTTTTCAATGACCGTTCTTTTTACGTTCGCTTCGGCGACTGGTTTGTGCTAATCGCTTTTCTCATGTTATTGCTTTATTTAATTTATCCACAGGCCTTGACATTTTTCTTTAAAAATAAAAAGTAGTATAATTATTTTAGATAACGAAAACAAATGAAAACAAGATTCAAAAAACCGATTTCTTTGGCTGGAATAATTACGGCCAGCGTTTTGGCTGTATTGTTGATTCTTTTTATCGGCGCCTACTCCAAAAGAGGGGCGTTTAGTCTTAATTTTTTTGAAGGCAAGGAGGCGGTAATTGAATCTCAAAACAAAGATTCTGACAATGACGGGTTAAGGGACTGGGAAGAAAATCTCATTAAAACCGATCCGCTTAATCCCGATACTGATGGCGACGGTTTTCTTGACGGCGAAGAAATGGATTCCGGACACAATCCCTTGGTTAAGGCGCCCGGAGATGAACAAATATTTTATCCTCTTCCGCTTGGCGAGAAATACAATATCACCAACAAGATATTTACCGACGAAAATCTGGATACTTTGTTTGCTTCCTATTTTAGTCAAAAAAAAGAATACCTTGATAACCACCCACAAATCAATTCCCAGGAAGCATTTTCCGCGCAGATTAAACAATCAACCATCAATGAAATGTGGAAAAGAGCAATCGGAGAAATGTACTCAATTTTAACCGAACAAGTCCAAGCCGAAATACAAAAAATACCGAGCGCTTTTGACATTAGCGTCAACGAAAACCAGCTTAAAATTTCTCAAGACAACTCAAAAGAAGCAATTCAAAAATATATTGATGAAGTAACAAATATTTTGTATGCCAATAATTTCTTTCTTAAAGAAGAAGCTTTTAGCGTCTTGAAAAAGGCGCTTGAAGATGACGATTTTAACCAAATCGATTCTTTAATCCAACAAAATGACGCAAGAATTGAACAAGCAAAAAATATTACCGTTCCTTCTTCGTGGAAAGATATTCATAAAAAGGGAATGGAATTAACAATTTTAATCAGAAATATTTACTTTTCTTTTCGCGATATTCTCAATGACCCGTTAAAGGCATATCTTGCTTCTGAAAAACTGGAAAAGGTCCCCTCTGCCTGGAACACTTTAATGAGCCAAGCGCTTGAGTTGGCAAAAAGTCAGAATGTAAACATTGTTTTACAAAAATGAAAAAACTGCTTGAAAAAATAATTGCCGGACTATTAATTTTAAGCTTGTTTTCAAGCCTTGGTTTTAATATTCTTATCTTTCGCCCCAAAACCGCAAAAGCATTAGATGCCGGTGCTGGATGGATACAAAACATCAAAGATTATGTTTTAGATGCGGTAAGTTGGGTCATCTCTAACATGTTGCTTAAAAGATTAGAACAAAATATTCAAGACTGGGGCATGGGCAGAAAAAGCAAAATCCAACTTCCTTTCGGTATTGAAGATTTTAAAGATTATTTTGACGAATTTTTACAAATTGCTTCGGCAAAGTTTCTTGACAAATTTAAAAACACCGCTCTTTGTACTGGCATCAATATCCAACTGGGCCAGGCTCCTAATATTAATCTAAGAACTTTGCGTACCAATCTGCGTACCACTGCTCCGGGAAGATTTTCCGGAGTATTCACCAGATATTATTATGATGAACCAACCTATGAAAGGCAGGCGATGTGCACTCTTGATACTGTAGTTGGTAATATTGAGTCATTTATTAGAAGACCGCGGATTACGATTTTTGGCTGGGATGCCTGGAAAGCATTAACCAGCAAAAACAACAATGTTTTCGGTGCGTTCTACTCAGCTCTAGACTTAAAGACCCAAATCGCTGTAAGAGAAATTATGAATGCCCAAAACAAAGCAATGGTAAGCGGCGGTTACAGAGATCAAACCACTACCGCAGCAAATAGCAAAGATAAATGCACTCAAGATTGTCTATACTTTATAAACTTACCCGCTTGCGACAAAGGATTAATACCATACATACCCTGCAAAGACAATTCTCCGTGCAGTATTGGCGATGTTTGTTTTAATGGCCAATGCGTAACGCAAGATTGTGCTGTTGATGCCCAGGCTTGTGTTAATAATTGTCAAAGAGTTCCCTTTGTCCCTCTTGCACAAGCTGTGAGCAATCTTGGAAGTCACATTCACCAAGCAGTAAATAATAGTTTATCCGCAGACATGCAAAAACTTCTTGCCACTGATGAAATTACAGAACTGATAGGTATATTTTTTAGTGCGCTTTTGAATAAAGCAATGCACGGTTTGGGTTTAGCGTTTCGTTCTTTTACAGCGACAAAAACCCAACAGCAAAGGGCCCAGATTAAAGAGAGGTTTTCTTATCAAAAACAGTTCTTAAAAACAACCAAGCCAGAAGAAAAAAAAGATGTCCGCACTTCGGTTTACTCCACAATGGAACAAGCGATTAGACAGTTTACTCGCTCAATTATTAACTGCGATTCTGATTCAATGATGACGAAAGAAGACTTTGCAAAAAATGTTGCCGATATTTTGGAATCCCATTTAGAGGCCCTTTATGTGGGAATTCAAGGCGTAAATCTTCAACCTGATTCAGTAATACTGGATCCGCCATACGCGCCCTATTCTGTTTACGGCTACAGTTGGGGCGAAGTTTTCCCCTCCAAGGTCCCGGAAAAATGCCGCAACATCCTCAATCAAATTTATATGCCTACAAATAGCACCTGCTCAAGCATTATTAGCGGCCTTGAGCCCAATTATAATCTTAAAAAAACAACAACCGCCAAACCTCAATGTAGCGACGGGATAGACAACGATAGAGACGGCTTAATTGATTATCCCGAAGACCAGGGCTGTTATTCGGCTCTGGACAATTCCGAAATTGACAGTGGGGGTGGCGGTGGCGGAGAAGGTGGCGAGAAAGAAACTAGGGTAGTACCAATGTTGGCTTTGGTTCCGGGAATCGGAGAAGTTCCTTGCATTCCCTGCATCTACGACCACGATGCTTTAAATTGCCCGGTTGGTCCAACTCCGCCGCAAAAATATCCAACCTCACTTCTCGGCACCCCAAATCCGATTTGGACTAACGCTATTCTTCAACAAAAACTTGAATTCTATCAAAATTGCGCCAACCAGTACGTAAGTGCGCTAAATCGTTGCGACGAATGCTTAAAAGCATATGATGAAACTTGCGACAAATTAACCACCGAACAAGAAAAAACAAATTGTATTTTAAGAAGCTGCAATAATTATGAGGATATTGCCGAATACGTTATTGATCCGCCAACAGACCCTTTGGACTTCTATAATAAATGTCTTATCGAAGAACAGAAAGAGGCTTGCTTTACCTGTCTGAAAGAATACTATATTCCTGCGACCTACTGTGAACAAATTAGAGATTATACTGCGCGCCTAATAACTAAATATCCGGCAGTAGTGATTAATAAATATAAAAAAGATGAAGGTGAATTTAGAGGATTGTTTGACCAATCAATTGCCGCTAAGGGCGGGCTGTGTGATGACAATGACCACAAAGAAAAGATTAGCTTAGCGCTAATTTGTAGGGCAATACCGGATTTTGCATATAACGGTGAAAAAGTATGCCAAACACGATGCAATAAAGCAGGAATGACCGATCAACAACTTAGAGATGTTACTGATTTTAGACCCGATGAAACAGATTGCGGAGGGATTAAATTAGACGTTGGAGGACAAGAGCCCTTTAATACAATTGATGAAGGGATACTTGATGCCCGAGGCAAATGCTGCGCTGATTTCTGGCAAAAAGATAGAAAAAACTATACCATCTGCGTTGGTGCTGGTCCAACCACCGAAACAACGCCGCCCATAACGCCAACCTTGTCCCTAACTCTCTCTGCAAATCCAGTTTCCGGGATTGCGCCGTTAATCGGAGTAGATTTAACAGTAAAAATTTCAGGAACCACTACTTCAGACACATTTACCTATTACCTTGACTGCGAAAACGATGGAGTGTTTGAAAAAATGGAAACCACCACTTCAACCACGCTTACAGCTACCGATCTTTGTAACTACACTGAAAATAACAAAACATATACGGCAAGAGCGGTGGTTACAACCACGCTCGGTGTTTCGGCCGAAGCACTAACAAGTATCCAAACCACCAATTGTGAAATTTCGGCAACTATTAACCCTGCAAACGGTATTGTGCCCGTTAATGTCTCACTTACCGGAAAAATTAATAATGAGACCGGGCCATTTACTTTCCAATTTTATTGTAATGTTCCTGATGGGGGTGGGCCAGTAAGCAGTTGGAGTGGGGCAACAACTGAATACAGTTCTGATTCTAACACCTATACTTTAAATAACGCCTGCTACTTCACTTCTGCCGGACAAAAAAATGTTGGCGTAGTAATTAAAACCAGCTCATCATCTTCATCTTGTTATCAAAAACTTTCCCTTTTTGAGCCGCCGGCGATTTCCTGTATTTTGGATGTTTTGATACCAATCGTTAACCCCTTTTCTTCTGTACAAATTTCTGTTGAGGCAACTCCTAACACCGCATATTTAGATTTCATTCATAATGCCGTAGGCACGAGCTTTAGTGTCGACTGCGCAAATAACGGAGTCTTTGACTTCTCACAAATCAATAATCAGGGACTCGCGCTGCAGAATTCCACTTGCTCCTATCCCATTCCCGGCGTCTATACCATTACGGCCAAGGTAGGTAATATTAATCCCGCAAATGGCTATTCTGCATTTAATACCTGCCAGGGCATTGTTCAGGTATCGTCTAGTAGTCCTGGCACAGGACCGGAAGTTCCTCAATAATCTTAAACAGAAAAGAATCCATTCTTTATTCTTGTCTTTAAAATTAAAAATGAAAAAATTGAAAACAAACAAAAAAATTATATTTATATTCATTAGAATTATTTTTCTTTTAGTAATTCTTGTATTTCCGCCGATTCTAATAGTTTCTGCACAATCGGTAGAACTTCCACCCCCTCAATACGATCCAAACGCAAATACATATACCTTCTCAGCGGCGCCAACCCAACAATCAACAGTGGTAAGTGACGGATCGAATTCTTGGCTCAGTAACGCAATTACCGGCGTAGGCGCTTTTCTCTTTCGTCTGGTAGGCACTATTTTATCCGGCATAGGAAGATTTGTTTTAAATCAGGCTGTAAATATTTTTGAGGCGGTTTTAAAATCAGGATTTAGCGGCAGACCGGATTTTGTTGATGATGGCTGGAAACTAGTCAGAGATATTGCCAACATGTTTTTCATTTTAATCATGGTGGCAATTGCCTTTGCCACAATTTTAAGAATTGAACGCTACGGAATCAAAGAGTTGCTACCAAAATTAATTATTGTTGCTCTTTTAATTAATTTCAGTATGGTACTTTGCCTTGTTCTGGTTGATTTTACCAATCTTATTGCACAATATTTTATAAATAGCGCCCAAACCACTGCCACCGGATACAAGGTTAATCTTTCTGCCGTGTTTATCGACGGACTGGAAATAAGCAGAACCATGACTGCTCATTTTTGTGAAACATATTTAATGAATAAAGAAGATTGCGAAACAAAATATTCTGCCGGCTCTCAAGAATTACAAAATTGTCAAAAGATTGCCCAAGAAAATTATGATAAATGCAAAGAAGACATGGAAAAAATAACAAAAGCAGAAACAGAAAACGAATCCTTGCTTTCAATAATTATCGCAGAAATCGGCACTGCTTTAATTCTTTTTATTGCCGCCTTTATCTTGCTTGCCGGTGCAGTATTACTAATTATCCGCTCGATTGCAGTATGGTTTTTTGTAATTCTTTCTCCGCTTGCTCTTATTTGTCTTATTCTGCCTGCCCTAAGAACCCATTGGGAACGGTGGATGCATCAATTTACCCGTTGGTGTATTTTTGCCCCGGTTTATACTTTCTTTATCTGGTTGGCAGCAAGAATGTGCAGTAAGGGAAGCTTGGACAGAATTAGCGGACAAATCCCAACCACCCTTACGGACAATGTTTCTTCAATCACTCAATTTTTTGCTGACGTAAGATATCTTTATAACTTTATATTTGTGGCTGGATTCTTAATTGGCGGATTAATTGCTGCTAATTCTTTGGGGGTTTACGGTGCTAACGCCGCAATGTCGTTAGGAAAAAGATGGAGCAACACCGCAACCGGCTGGGTAAAACAAAGAACAGTTGGAAGGGCTGCTGAAAAAGCTAAACGAACCGCCGCAGAGACCGGACAGATGTACGGAGGGGCTGCAGAAAGAATTGGCGGAAAAGTCTTGCAAAAAATCCCCGGATTTAAAGCCATTGGTGCTAGAATGGAAAAAAGAGGAGAGATGCGATGGGAAAAAGTAGCAGAGTCTGAAAAAATGAAAAGAAGAGAAGCAGAATATGAACGAATGAGCACAGAACAAAGAAAGATGATTATGGATTCTAAAACGACCCCCAGTGCTGATAAGTTGGTTCTAGCAGAAATAATGGCAAAAAAAGATCTCCATAAAATAGATACAGGGACTGCGACACGCATAAAGGATTCTTTTCTTGCTTACGGAAGAAAAGAAGATGCTGAGGAGATAAAGAAAAAGAGACCCGACACCATTATTAAGAGAAGAGGCATTAAAGAAGGGTTTAAAATTGATGAAGCCGCCACAAGGCAGGCGCAAATTAATGCTGTTAAAGAGCTAAAAGACAAAGACAAAATCAATGAATTACTTCCGATTGCGGTCAGGCAAAGCGAATGGATCCAAGAAGGAATTACCCAAAGCTTTACGCAAAGAGAGGCTGAAAGATATGCTGCCATAGACAAACTGCACCATGATGCAATCAGCGAAGCTTATAGCAAGGCCATAGACAAAACTCTCCCCACAGATCCGAATCGCGAAAAATTCGAAAATATTTTCTCATCAATTAATGTCGGAAACGTAGAAGAAATAGCAGACGCAGAAAAACAAAAAATGATTGCAGGATATGCTGCAAAATACAACAGATTACAAAGCCTTCCCGATAAAGCTATTGAAAATCCAAATATTGCCGAGGGGGCGATTAAAAATGCTCCCACAATCGAAGCAATAAAAGAACTTGTCAAGGCCGGAAAAACAACCGCTGGAGCATTAAAGACGGTGGTAGTTAAACTAAGCACAACAAGTGCAGATTCTTTTGTCCAACAAAGAGCTCAACGTGTCTTAACTGCACTTGATGGATCATTAAAACGCCTAACCAAAAACAACTTTGCTCAATTTGCTCAAGAGTCTTTACCACAAGACTGGGAAGAAATAAAAATTCCCGATTTTGATCCAGCTGAGTTTACGGGCGGTATAAAAGAGTTTGTTAATACGCTAATAGACAACATAGAGCACAAAAACCTTGTTCCTACGCTTAAAAAAACGGGAACCGACTTTGCGCGGCCAATTATTAAGGTAATAACAGACAGTGCAAAGAATAAAGAGACCACACCAACAAAAGGAATTTCGTACCAAGATATTCTGGAGTTAATAAACTCCGATCCGACTACTAAGGCGATGGCGATATAATTCGCATTTCAATTTCGATTCTTATGCAATTTCAAATTCCACAATTTACGGAAATTGAAGATAAGATTATCGGACCGCTAACGTTAAAACAGTTTCTTTATCTTTTGGGCGGCGCAATTATTATTTATATTCTTTTTAAGCTTTTCAATTTTATTGTTTTCCTCTTGTTGGCAATTCCGATAGCTGCTATTTCGCTGGCTCTGGCATTTGTAAGGATAAACCAGCAGCCGTTAAGTTTTTCCCTTAAACACTTTTTTCGCTTTATGAAAAAACCAGATTTCTATGTTTGGAAAAGGCCGGAGCCGCAAAAAACCAAAGAAAAACTTCCCGAAATTATCAAGAAAGAGCCCGTTCAAAGCAAAAGAAGGGTTATTCCTCGCGAAAAACTGCAAGAAATTAATTGGAAAATTGAAATAGAAAAAATATGGCCATAAACGTTCCAAAAAATGCCCCAAGCGCTCAATCCTTTGTAAAGGTTAAAGAAATAAAGGATGATGTGGTAATTCTTCAAGACAACTCAATGAAATCCGTCTGCGCTTGCTCTAGTATTAATTTTGACCTTTTGAGCGGAGTAGAACAGGAGGCAATTATTAATAGGTTTCAAGAATTTCTTAATTCTCTGGACTTTACAATTCAAATTATCGTTGCCTCTCGACATTTCGAAGTTGATTCCTATTTAAACCAAATCAGAGAGATGGAAAAGAAACAAACCAATGAATTATTAAGAGTACAAACAAGCGAATATATAAATTTCGTAGAAAGCTTTGTGGAATTCGCAAATATTATGACTAAATCTTTTTACGTGATAACAACTTTTAGGATTGCGGAAAGCAAGGAAGAAGAATTAAACCTCTTGGGCAAATTAAAAAATCTTATCGCAAGCAAAAAACAAACCGAAGTATTTAAAGAAGAAAATTTTGCCCAGTACAAAAACCAATTAGACCAAAGGACAAATTTAATCATCCAGGGCCTTCAGGGTTTGGGCATAAAAGCAGTTCCTTTAAACAACGAACAACTAACAGAGCTTTTCTACGAGTTCTATAATATCGGAAAGTAATTTATGGGCTTATTCAAGAAAAAACAAAAAAAACCGGTTGAAGAAATCGGCATCCCCGAGACCGAAGAAATGGTTTCGGCAGAAATGTCGCTTGTGGATGCAATTGCGCCTTCGGCTTTACAGATTACCTCCAATTACATTCAAATTGGAGACAAATTTGCCAAAACCTTCTTTGTCATTACCTACCCTCGTTTTCTTACGGTAAACTGGCTTTCTCCAATAATTAATCTTGACCGCGTGTTTAATATTTCAATGTTTATTCATCCAATGGACACGGGCGTGATTTTAAAAAAACTCAAAAGAAAGATTACCCAGATAGAAGCACAAATCTCTACAGAAATGGAAAAGGGCAAAATTCGCGATCCAATACTAGAAACTGCCCGCGCCGACATTGAAAACTTGAGAGATAGATTGATCCAGGGTACTGAAAAATTTTTTAAATATGCACTTTATATTACTATTTTTGAAGATTCTGTTGAGGACCTGCGTGAAGCGGAAGAGGAAATTCTTTCTTTAATGGAGGCAAAACTTATTTACCTGAGACCGGCCTTGTTTCAACAGGATATGGGCCTAAATTCAACGCTTCCCCTCGGCACTGATGAACTTTTTATTACCAACCCCCTAAACACCGGCCCGTTATCAACGGTCTTTCCATTTGTCTCGGCAAATCTTTCCTCAAATAAAGGTATTCTTTACGGAATTAACCGCCACAACAACAGCTTAATCATCTTCGACCGCTTCTCTATGGAAAACGGCAATATGGTAATTTTTGGAAAATCTGGCGGAGGGAAATCTTATGCTGTTAAAGTTGAAATTTTACGCTCATTAATGACCGGCACCGACATAATTGTCATTGATCCGGAAAATGAATATCAGTATCTGGCAGAAACAACCGATGGCGCGTTCTTCAAAATATCCTTAAATTCAAGGCACCATATTAATCCTTTTGACATCTCTCCGCCCGGACCAGATGAAACCACCGAAGAAGTTTTGCGCTCAAAGATTATGGACTTGGTTGGTTTGTTAAAAGTTGCCTTAGGCGAATTGACCCCAGAAGAAAATTCGATTCTTGACCAGGCGCTTAATGAAGTTTACGCCTCAAAAGACATAACGCCACAATCAGATTTAAAGAATATCACCCCTCCGCTCCTTGAAGATTTACAGGTTATTTTGGAAAACATGGCTGGCGGAGAAAGAATCGCTAAAAGATTAGAACGATACACAAAAGGAACTTTTGCCGGATTCTTGAATCAGCCAACAAATATCGATATCAACCGCAATCTTATTGTTTTTAGCGTCAGAGACATGGAAGATGAACTAAAGCCGGTAGCGATGTACTTAATCTTACAATTTATCTGGAATCTGATTCGCTCTGAACTTAAAAAACGAATTATGATTGTAGACGAAGCCTGGTGGATGATGAAATATGAGGCAGGAGCATCTTTCCTTCACGGAATTGCAAAAAGGTGCAGAAAGTACTGGCTCGGACTAACCACGATTACCCAAGACGTGAATGACTTTATGGGCTCGCCTTACGGAAAACCGATTATTAGCAATTCCTCAATTCAAATTCTCTTTAAACAATCTCCCGCAACTATTGATATTGTCCAAAAAACATTTAATCTTACCGATGAGGAAAAATATTTGCTTTTACAAGCAGATGTAGGTGAGGGAATTTTCTTTGCCGGATTAAAAAGGGCGGCAATCAAAGTAGTGGCCTCTTACACCGAAGACCAAATCGTTACCTCTTCGCCGGAACAAATTTTACAAATTCAAAAAGCAAAACAAGAATTGTCTTCAGAGGAAGACAACCGCTAATATTATAAATTATGGACGAAAGAGAAAATCTATCTCAACTAAATCAACAGAGAGCAAAAAATGAACAGCAATCGCCAGAAAAAAAGGGGAAACCAGAAGGAAAATCTGGCTCTTCGGCAAATTTAGGCGAAACATTAGTAATGCTTATACCGGCAATTATTGCCGATGCACTGGATGCTCTTGACCTTACCGGCCTTGGAGTAATTATTGCTAGATTTATTGATATCCCGGTTTTGGGTATTTTATGGCTTTGGCGACTTATGAAAAGAGCATCTGGCCATCAAAAAAATCCCGTTTACCAAATTTTTCTTTCTTATATTGTTGAACTCTCACCTTTCGGAATAATTCCTACCTGGAGCTGCTTGGTACTTTATTTTTACATCCAAGACACCAAAATAGGAAAAAAGGTTCTTAGCAAGCTTCCAAAAACAAAAACCCCAATAAAAACCTACTAAAATGAAAAAAATAATTTTAATAATTATTTTTATCTTCTTGCCAATAACCGTTTCGGCACAATTTGATTATCTTGACGAAATGATTAATGAAGATAGAAGCATTTATGACCTTACGCATCCGGAAACAGTTACGCCCGGACAGACTCAAGTGTATACAATGCAAAGCATTGATATAAGCTGGTCCGCAGATACTTATGTTCCGTATGACTACCCGGGACGGGCACTGCCAAGCATAGACTCTTTTATAGAAATAAACCTAACCCTAAACCTTTCTAGGGGAAATCCGGCAAACCTACAATACAGCTGGTTTGTGGACGGGAACTTTGAGGAATCCCAGTCTGGTTATGGCCGGATGAATTTTAAATTCGGAATAAGAAGGGATGCCGGTGAATACCACTCTGTTCTGGTTAAAATTTTTGATGATACTGGAATGTTTTACCTAGAGAAAAGTTTAATTATTCCGATTGTAGCTCCGGAAATAATTGTTTATCCCTCGATTAAAAATCCGGATTTCTCAGAGTTGGCGCTTAAAAAAATAGTTCCCGTAAAAAGTAACAAAAAAGCCTATTTCACTGCCAAGCCATTTTTCTTTAGCGTCCAAAAACCAACTGACCTAAATTACTACTGGTCATTTTCTGACCAAGAAGCAATTAACGCTTCGGGTTTAAATGCAAATGTTTTAACGCTAATCGCGCCGGAAAATAAAAATGAAAAAGCGATCAAAACTTTAAACTTAAGCGTAAGCAATAATCAGCTTTATCCCAAACAAACAACATCAAGAACCTTTATTATTAATCAGCGATAAAATATGAAAAACAGGTTTTTAATTTTATTTGGCCTAGCGGCACTGATAATTTTTCTCTTGCCAATAAACATAACGGCGGTAGAAACCCTTATAAGATACCCGGAAATTGGCGGTGAAAAAATCTATTGGGGGATGACCTTGCCTCAAATCATCCGCTATCTTTACCTCTTTGCAATGGGAATTTGCGGGGCAGTAGCCTTAACAGCAATTCTTTTGGGAGCAATCAAATACATAAGCGCTGCGGGCAATGCTTCAAAAATGTCTGATGCCAAAGACCAAATTTTTTCTGCAATCCTTGGGGTGGTTATTCTTTTGAGTAGTTATTTGATTTTAAATACAATCAATCCAGACCTTGTAACGCTTAAAGAGCCTGCGGAAATTGGCCAAGTAAGCGGCTCGGGCCGCTGTTGCTATTGTATATTTGAAGGATGGGAAAACGAACCGGTCCTTGATGAATGTTTTCCCTCTAACAATGCTTGTAGCCAGAACTGTTGGGCAGCGTGTAGCTATTGGGAGGCTATAAATAGTAAATGCATGGATTAAATTCTTAATAAAATTAAATAAGGTAATAACATCAAATGAATACCAAAGCTAAAAAAATTCTCGTTATTATAATTATTGTTCTAGCTTTAATTCTTGCCGGATTGTTGATTTATTATTATCTTTCGAAAAAAGCACCGGGCAGAATCATTTTCCCCGGAGGCAAGCTCCCCCCAACAGAAGAGGGCGCTGAAAAAGAGAAAGAAAAAGAGAAGGAAATTCCCCGACCAGCCTTAAAAATCAAAGCAATTAGCAATGAACCGGTTATTTCGCCAACAATTACCGCGGACAAAAACCAAGTGATTTATTACACCAGAGCAAATGGCCATATCTGGCAATCCGACTTTGACGGCACCAACCTTAGTCGGGTTTCTGATGCTAATTTAGATAATTTAATAAAGGTTTTATGGTCGCCGAATAAAGATTCGGCAATTACAATCTTTGAAGATCCCTTTGGGGCGGTTAGTAAGTTTTTGTATAATCTTACCGACAAAAAAACATCGGCACTTAATAAATACATAAACTATATTACCTGGTCTCCGGACGGTAAAAAAATTGCCTACCAATACCAAAACGACTTTACTGGAGACAACACTATTAGTGTTGCCAATCCCGACGGCTCAAATTACGAAATTTATTTAAAAACCAGAATGAAAAATTTAAAATTAGATTGGCCGAAGGGCGATGAATTGTTTATGCAGGAAAAACCTTCCGGAATTGTAACTTCGGCAATTTATTCTCTAAATTTAAAAACTAAAAAATTTAATAAAACTTCGGCAGATACTTACGGCTTAAGCGTAAAGTGGTCACCAGACGGCAGTAAAATGCTTTATTCCAAAACCTCGGCAGAAGGGAGGTCTCTTGGTTTATATGCAGTGAATCGAAACATGTCTAACCCTAAAGCCGTAGGAATAATAACCCTGGTAGAAAAATGCGCCTGGTCTCAAGACATAAGAACTATCTACTGCGCAGTTCCGAAAAATATTAACGAAGCAAAAATTTTGCCAGATGACTTCTATAAAGGAACTTTCGTGTCTGATGATGAGTTTTTCAAAATCAACACAGAAACGGGAGAAAAAACCAAACTATTAGATGCTAGGGAAATGCCGGAAAATTATGATGCCAATGATGTCTTTTTATCGCCAAATGAAAACTATTTCTTCTTTGTGAATAAAATAAACGGCCTGCTTTATTCAATTAAACTCATAGATTAAACGGCTTTATTGGGGTTTTAAAAACGCGTCATTTTGATGGCGCGTTTTAATTTACCCTTTAATTGATTATTTGCTTTTGTTGATAATTTTTCTCTTTTAACAAATACATTGTACCGATCAATGCCCAAAACATTATTGAAAGATCATTTTTCCAATAAGTTGCATCCACCAGGCCGTGAACGAGGATAGAAAACATTGTCAAAGCAATAATCATTTTTTCATTGGCTTCAAATAATTTAAGACCCCTAAAGAACCATATTAAAAGCAAAGCAAAACCAACAAATCCAATTATTCCTGTTTGCAGCAAAAAGGCCAAATACAAACTGTGCGGCTGAGGAACGCCCCATAAAGGAAAGGGAGGGAAAAAATCTCTAAAAGTTCCCGGGCCAATCCCTATAATTGGGTAAAGCAAAACCGCATCTACTGCCCTTTGCCAAATTTCTAAACGAGAAGCAATAGAAAGACGCCCTTCTTGAGAGTTGGTTTTTAAAAAATAAGCACCAATTAAAAAACCTATTAAGCAAACAATAAAAAGTAAGGCTAGTTTTAATTTTTTATTTTTAAATAAAGATAAAATCAAACCGCCGCTCAAGGCGCTAACCAGGCCCAACCAAGCACCAAAGGATCCGGTAAATAAAATAGTAAGAAAAACCACCAAAACGAATGATGCATAAAAAGATAATTCAGTTTTTTTAAAAAATCTTCTATTGCGGAGTCCAAAAAAAATCCAAAACAACCCCAAAACCAAAACCGGAACCAAATACATCGCCAAATAATTTGGGGAGTTATAAAAAGCCTGTAAACGCCGATCTTGATTAAGCTTGTTTAAAATTATATAAACCAAGGCGATAACCGAAACCCCAAAACCCGAAAACAAAAAACTTAAAACCACCTTTTTAAAATCCCGACACGATAAAACAGTAATAAAAATTACAAAATACAAAACCGGAATTAAAAACCAGGATTTTAAAATTCCTGCGCTTGTTCTAATGTCCCATGAATAATAAGTTGCTAAGCTAACGCCGAAAAGAATTAAAAAAATCGCCCAAAATAAAAGACGATTTTCTTTTATGAAATTAATCAATCTTTTCCAGTGGTTATCCCTTAGCCAAAAAATAAAAACAACAACAATTATCAATTCCAACACATTGGTAGGAATGGCAAAAATTTTAAACCTTATTAAATATAAAGGCAGAAAAAAGATGGTTAGGCATATGCCCAGCTTTAAAAGTTTTTCCCTCATTCTTCAATTAACAATTTTAAGTCTTGTTTTTTAATGCCTCCAATTAGATAAAGAGCCGCAAAATAAACAATCGCTCCCAAGCCCATCAATAAAAATAAGTTCTGCACAGGAAAGATTTTTAAAAAGATAAACAAAAACACTCCGGCTAAAATTGACTTAATGGCAACGCTTAAACGAGGAAGGTAATTTACCTCTCTAAAAACCAAAGCCGCCAAGAATATAGTCACCAAAATTTCTGTCAAAACCGTGGTCCAAGAAGCGCCGAAATAAGAATATTTGGGGATGAAAATTAAATTTGCAAAAACGTTAAACAACATGCTGCCAAGATAAATATATGCTCCGGTTTTTTGTTTTTTTAAAGCAATAACGCTCGAACCAAATAAGTTGCCTAAAAATATCAAAGCAATGGCGATGCTTAAAATTTTTAAAACAGGACCAGAGGCAAGAAACTCCTTTCCCCCAATAAGTAAAACGATAGGAGACGCTAAAACTACCAAACCAATGGCAGTTGGTACCATAAAAATTATTAAAAAGTCCAAAGCTTTTTGTAAAATTATTTTAAATTTTACCCTGTCGCTAACCGCAAAACGAGAAAGCAGGGGCATAATTAAGCCTACGAACATTGCCGGAAAAAAAATTAAACCCTCAAGAACCTTGTAAGCAACATTATAAATGCCAACATCAGAAATTGGACTTAAAGAAGAACGGTTTATAATTTTTAAAGACAGAAAAATGGTATCAAATTTAAAATATATTAAAGTCAAAACAATAGAAGCGGCAATGGGAATTGCTTCTTTAATAATTTTTTTCCAATAAGAAAAATCAAAAGCAAAACCAAAAGATAAATATTTTCTGGCAAAAAACCAGTTAAGAATAAAATTTAAGAAACAGCCCAGGTTAAGAGCGACCAAGAACCAAAATAAATGGAATCTTAACCTAACAAAAAGAATAATTAATAATAACTGTATTGCTCTTCCTAAAATGTCGGCGATGCCTGCTTTGTCAATTCTTAAATTTTTTTGAAATATCCCCATTAAAACCTGAGCCGCAGACAAAAACAAATAACTTAAAGAGGCGATTGCGGTGCCAATTTTAACCTTTTCTGAATAAGGAAAAAGCCAGACCAAAACTACCGCTATTCCCAAAAAAAACAAAAGAGCAACAATTCTTAAAGTAAATATGTTGCTCGCAATCTTCTTTTCGTCCACTTGGGGATGAGAAATTTCTCGCGTCATTAATGAATAAAGACCAAAATCAGCGAGAATGTTGAAAATGTATAAAAAGGACAAAATTAAACTATAATCGCCAAATCCATCCTTTCCTAAATATCTCGCCAAAAAAGCCAAACTAACAACAGAAATACCTACGGCAATTATTCTAGCCACTGCCGAAAAAATAGTATTATAGGCAATTTTGCCAAATAAACCCATGCGTTTTAAATTATTAGGGATAAGGCCTTACCACCACCTTTCTATCGGGTTCCTCTCCCATGCTTTCCGTTACAATGTCAGGATATTCCGCTAGTTTAATATGAATAACCCTTCTGTCAGAAGCGGGCATTGCCGTTAAAACAACGGCTTTTTTTGTTCTTCTTACCTTTTGGGCAACTTTTGTTGCCAACTCAATCAATTTTCTTTCACGCCCCCTTTTATAGTTGTTAATATCCACTACCAGAAAAGGCTTTGTTGGGTCCTTTTTTGTAATCATTTGCCTTAAAAGATGTTGTAATGCACTTAATCCTTCGGCTTCCTCACATAAAAACCTGCCTGCTTCTTTAGGCTCCATGGTCACATCAACCACCCAAAACTCTTTTTGTTTAAATGAGTTGTCTTTTTTAATTTCTATCTCCGCTTCTTCAATTCCCATTTTTTTAAAAAAATCTTTAATTTTGTCTTTTATCTGTTCCATAAAATATTATGTCTTTATTTTTTAATACTAAATTTTTTATATAAATAATAATCCTGAATCATCCCCAATATTGTATTAATTAACCAATAAAAAACGAGTCCGGCAGGAAGATTTATAGCAATAAAAACAGTAAAAACGGGCAAAAGATAAACCATCTGTTGATTCAGGTTTTTCTGTAGGCCGTCAGCCTTTTCTGAAATGCCCGTCTGCGGGATTGCTGCTGTTCGCTTCATAGTTAGAAAAGAGGCGCCCATTTGAGCAATGCCGGTTAAAACAGCCAAAAAAACATTTTTCTTTAATAAATTTAAAAAACCTAAAAAAATATAATTTATCGAAGCATCTTGAAGGTTTAAAATATCAATAAAAACTCGGTACAAAGCAATTAAAATAATTAATTGAACAATTAATGGTAAACAACCAGAAAGAGGATTAATTTTGTTTTCTTTGTAAAATTTCATCAACTCCCTGCTTTGTTCCTGTTTGTCCTTAAATTTATTCTGTATGTCTTTAATCTGGTCTTTATAGCCAGCTAAACGCGATTGAGACCTAATAGCCTGATACGATACGGGGAATAAAACAATGCGAGTAATTAGGGTTAATAAAATAATCGCAATTCCTAAATCGTAATTAGGAACATTGTGCGATAAAAAAAACAAAAAATCGGAAAGCGGCTTGGTTAAAAAATTTAACATGGATCAATGCCCCCTTTGTGAAAGGGATTACATTTTATAATTCTTTTAAGTGTAAGTATTAGGCCCTTACATAGGCCGTATTTTTGAATTGCCTGATACCCGTAGCTAGAGCAGGAAGGGAAAAAGCGGCATCCGTAGCCGGGATTTAATAAAGACAAAACGGGAGAAACGGTTTTTTGGTAAATGATAATTGATTTTAAAACAACCCTTTTCATTAAAGGTATTTTAATTAATTTTATTACTTAAAAGCCTATATATTTCTTCTTTGATTTCTGAAAAATTTTTTTCTAATATTTTAGGCCGAGTAATGACAATTATATCATAACCATTCCTTATTATAGGAGATAAACCGCGCAAGGCTTCTCTAATTCTTCTTTTAATTTTGTTTCTTTTAGTTGCTAGTTTTGAGACGCCCAAACTAACAACGCAAGCAGGGCGGGAATAATTTTTTTTGTTTTTTAAAATTTTTAAAACAATAAAATCACCCTTAACGGTTTTACCTTCTCGAAAAACTTCCCTAAATTCTGGTTTTTTAATTTTTCGGCAACCAATAAACACATTAAACCGTTAGTCTTTTACGGTTTTTATTTCGACGACGTTTTAAAACCCTTCTTCCACCCTTTTTGCGCATCCTGGCCCTAAATCCGTGTACTTTTTTTCTCTTTCTTTTTTTAGGTTTGTAGGTTAGTCCTTGAATCATTTAAAATTTATATTATATTTATTAATTATATTTATTAAGGTTAACAATAAATAAATCTTTGGTCAATTACGGTTTTTACTTTTCCACAAAAGATTCACAAATTATTAACAAAATCGACTTATTGACTCTATTTTGGGAGGCTTTAAATTGTGTTAAAATATTAAAGCGTATGACAAACCAAGAAATTTGGCAAATTGCATTGGCAGAAATTGAGCTTTTAATCTCGAGGGCGAATTTTATCACCTGGTTTAAAAATACTAAAATTTTGTCTATAAAAGACGGAAAAATTACTATTGGTGTACCAAATGGTTTTACTAAAGAATGGTTAGAAAACAAATATAATAAAATTATTTTTACCGCCCTAAGAAACACAATTAATAATGTTAAAGAAATTGAATATATTATCGGTTCCCCTAATCAAGAAAATATTCCCATTAAAACTAAAGAAAAAGGAAAAAGCGACAAGAAAAAAGAAAAAATCTTTAACATTCCTGAAGAAGGTTTAAATTTCCAAGAAGTAAAAAACGACGAAAAAACAAACCTTAACCCCAAATATACTTTTGATTCTTTTATCGTTGCCTCTTTTAATGAATTAGCTTATGCGGCAAGCCAATCTGTTATTAAAGACGTGGGCAAAACATATAACCCATTCTTCGTTTACGGCGGCGTAGGAATTGGAAAAACCCACCTTATTCAGGCAATAGGAAACGAGATTATTAAAATACAAAAAGATAAGAATGTTGTTTATTTGTCATCGGAAAAATTTAGCGCCGACCTCATCTCCTCTATTTCTGCTGGCACTGTAGAGTCTTTTAAACAAGAATATAGAAAGTTCGACGTTTTAATTATTGATGATATTCAATTCTTAGCCGGTAAAGAAAAAACTCAAGAAATATTCTTTCATATTTTTAATTCTTTATATGAAAAAAATAGACAAATTATTTTAACTAGCGATAGGGCGCCAAAAGCGATTCCCACGCTTGAGGAAAGATTGCGTTCACGTTTTGAAGGAGGAATGATTGCCGACATTGGAAGGCCTGATTTTGAAACCCGCCTAGCTATTTTACGAAAAAAGGCCCAATTATTAAATATTCAATTAAATGATGATGTTTTTACTTATATTGCTTCAAATATTCAAAAAAATATCCGTGAATTAGAAGGAGCCTTAAATAGGGTTGTTGCTTATATAAAACTAAACAACGAAATACCAAATCAAGGTCAATTGGTTAAAATTTTAAAAACAATTATTTCTAACCCACAAAAAAGAACAAATTATAAAAAAATCGCTCAAGTTGTTGCTGATTTTTATGATGTAAACGTTAATGATTTAATTAATAGAAGTAGAAAAAAAGAAATCGTAAAACCAAGACAAATTGCAATGTATTTAATGAGAGAAGAATTAAAAAGCTCTTATCCTATGATTGGTAGTAAATTAGGAGGAAGAGACCACACAACCGCTATTTATGCTTGTGAAAAAATAGAAAAAGAAATTCAAAATAACGAAGAATTAGAACAAGAATTAAATTTAATAAAAGAAAGATTATATAATGAATTAATATAATAATAATTTAATAATTTTTTAATATGGTGTTAATAAATTATTAATAAAATTAAATAAAATTATAAAAATTTATAAAAAATAAAAATTTATCAACTAATTAATATAATATTTTAAATAATTTATACACAAAAAATTAATAACTTATTTATTATAAAGGTATAGTTTATTTAAAATAATAATAAATAATAAAATTTAATTTATTTTAAAATTAAAAATATTATGAAAATTATTTGTCTTCAAGAAAATTTAAAAAAAGAATTAAATATTGTCCAAAATATTATTGGGAAAAATTTAACATTACCAATTTTAAATAATATTTTAATTAATACAGAGAAAAAACAATTAAAATTATCAACAACAGATTTAGAAATAGCAATTATAAATTATATGCCTTGTAAAATTGAAAAAGAAGGCAGTATAACAATCCCCGGTAAGGTTTTTGTTAATTTAATTAATAATCTACCTAATAAAAAATTAGAGATAAGTGCTAAAAATAATATTATCACTATTAAGTGTGAAAATTATAAATCAATTATTAAAGGTTTAAATGTTAATGATTTTCCAATAATTCCAAAAATAAAAAAAGAACCAATTATTGAAATTGATTCAATAATTTTTAAAAATAGTTTAGAGCAAATAATTAACTTCGCTTCATTATCAGATATTCGGCCAGAAATTACTGGGGTTTTATTAGATTATTCTTCAGATAAAGAAATTAAATTAACAGCAACAGATAGTTTTAGATTGGGGGAGAAAAAAATTAACCTTAACGAAGGTAAGGTAAAAAAACAAGAAAAAGAAAAAGGGAGTGTGATTATACCTTATAAAACAACCCAAGAATTAATTAGAATTATTTCTAATCTAGATCAAGAAGAGGTTATTAAAATCAGCATTGAAAATAATCAAATTTTATTTAATTTTTCAAAAATCCAAATAATTTCTAAATTAATTGATGGTAATTACCCCAATTACCAATCATTAATATCTCAACAATTTAACACTAAAGTAATTATAAACCATGAAGAGTTTTTAAAGGCAATAAAATTAAGTAGTTTTTTTAGTAGTAAAATTAATGATGTTAGATTAAAAATTAATAATACCAAATCAGCGGTGGGTATTTTTTCACAAGATATTGAAATTGGGGAAAATCATTCTGAAATAACAGCAGAAATAAAAGGCAATGCAATAGAAATAATTTTTAATTATAAATACTTATTAGGTGGATTAAATAGTATTAAGGCCAAAAAAGTAATTTTAGGATTAAATAACGAGACTAGTCCAGGAATTTTAAAGCCCGAAGGAGATGAAAGTTTTAATTATATTATTATGCCGATAAAATTATAAAAATATAAAATGATTCATATTAAATCTTTAATTTTTCAAAAAAGCCAAAAGCTTAATCTTAGTCAAAATATTAACAAAAACACCATCTGTCAGATTGCTAATACGATTATTCAAAAAAACACCCCTAATGTAGAGGTGTTTTTTTACCAAAAAAATTCTTTATACCTGCGTTGTTCTAATCAAATTATTGCCAACGAGATATATTTAAACCAGGAAAAAATAAAAAACAAAATCAATAAAATACTTAAAAAAGATATAGTTAAAAAACTAATTATTAAAATAATTTAAAATTACGGTTATTTTTTGAAAGTTGTAATTACCAATAACATCAAAAGCTCTTACTTCTATCTCGTGCTCCCCCTCATCGGTTTCGTTTGGCAATTCAAAAAATAAAGAATAAGGCGGGGAGTTTTTTGTTCCAATAAAATTACTATCAAAGAAAAACTCAACCCTTTCAATTGGATAGCGACCATAGGCAGTTGTGTTTATTTTAATAAAATTATTATAAATATTTTGATTATTGTATGGATAATCAATGTTTATAAAGGGTTGGTTTTCTTTTGTGTGGACATCATCATATTCGGTGGGCGGATTTTGATTATAAATGCCTAATAGGTTTAATGATTTCAACCATTCAATCACGGGCGGTTCCCAATTATCAAACTGTGGATCGTTTTGGCCATTTTCTTGAGTTAGTGGATTGTCTTTATTTACAAAATATAAAAGCGAATGTACTTGAGGATATGTCCTTTCCTCGATTTGGTTTGGGGGAGTTAATTCGGTGGCTAGTTTACCTGAAGTTTTATCAATTTTAACCTTAATTTCTGTAATAAATTTTCCGTTTAATATATCTTTTTCGGTAGTAACCGGTTCTGGCGGGATAAAATCTTCTGGTGTCTGTGGTAAATCAAAATAATTTTGTAATTCCTGTTTTTTACTTCTTGTTTCCTGTTTTTTATTATAGGCCTGTTTAATAAATTCATTCCAGATTGGGGCAGCAACGTAAACCCCATCTGAGCCATATTTCATTGGTGTGTTATCGTTGTTTCCTGCCCATACGCCAACCGTTAAGGATGGGGTGTAGCCCATCGTCCAGCCGTCACGATATTCTTGGGTTGTTCCGGTTTTCGCCGCCACGGGAATACCCTCAATATAAAGCTTTGATTTAGAACCGAAAATTGGCGCCCGACTTTCTTCATCTGATAAGACGCTGGTAATCATTCTTGCAATTTGTGAATCTAAAATTTTAATTTCATTCTTTTTATATTCTTCTAAAACGTTTCCTTTTGAGTCTTCAATTTTTAAAATTATAGTTAATGGATTTTTAAAGCCGTCATTGGCAAAAACAGAAAAAGCAGCAGTGTGTTCTAATAGCTTTACATCGCCCCCTCCTAAAACCAAAGAAAGACCATAGCGGGAGCGGTCTTTTAATGTTTTAATGCCCATATCCTGGGCGGTGTTAATTGTTTCATTTACGCCCGCTAAATATAAAACCTTTACCGATGGTAGGTTTAAAGATTGAGCAATTGCTTGGCGCATTGTTACTGGTCCTCTAAATTTTCCGTCATAGTTTTTAGGATGATAACATAAAGGATTTTTATTAGAATAATCAATGTTTAAAAGCGGACAATTTTCATTTTCCGAAAACTCGGTTGGTAAATCAAACAATACGGTTTCTGTTGTAAACCCCCTTTTAAAAGCCGTAGCATAAGCATAAGGTTTAAAGGAGGAACCGGGCTGTCTTGGTCTGATTGCCACATTTACATTTGGCTCAAATAAGCAATTTTTACCCGGTGTGCATCCTTTTGGACTAGGGTTATCCCAATAATTTTTTGAACCAACCATGGCTAGCAATTGGCCGGTTTTTGGGTTGATTGCAACCAAAGCAGCATTATTGGCATTATGGTTTTTAATGTTTTTATTTACGCCGTCCTCAATAATTTTTTCCGCAATTTGTTGTAAGTCCCAATCAAGGGTGGTGTAAACCTTTAAACCGGCTCTTTCCACGTATTCTTTTCCATATTTTTCTTCAAGATATTCTTTAACATAAATAACAAAATGTGGCGCAGGAAACCTTTCCTTTAACTGAGCAAAATTCAAATCTTCGTTTTTCGCTGTTTCGTATTCTTGTTGATTAATGTATCCAAATTTTAACATTCTTTCTAAAATATACTCTTGTCTTGCTTTTAATTCGCTAAAATGGGAGCCGTAAGGGAAGTAATAACTGGGCGATTTAGGCAACGCTGCCAATAGAGCGCTCTCGGCAAGACTCAGTTCTTTTGCGTGTTTATTAAAAAAAGTTTGGCTAGCCGCTTCAATTCCATAAGCATTTGAACCATACGGAATTTGATTTAAGTAAAGGTTAAGAATTTCGTCTTTGCTATATTTGATTTCGGTTTCAATAGAAAGAATTGCCTCTTTAATTTTTCGAGAATAAGTTTTTTCCGGTGTAAGGATGGTGCTTTTTACAAGTTGTTGGGTAATTGTTGATCCCCCTTGGGTGATTTTTTTACCTCTAAGATTTGCTAAAAATGCCCTAATAATTCCACGAATATCAATGCCGATATGGTGATAGAAATTATCATCTTCGATGACGATAGTTGCATCTTTTACGTATCGGGGGATCTCTTCAAACGAAATCACCGTTCTTTTTTCTTCACCATGAATATCGTAAAGCAAAATCGTTCCGGTCCGATCATAAATTTTTGTTGACTCAATAATTTTTCTTTTATTTAAGGCCTCGGCAGAGGGAAGATCTTTAGCATAATAAATAAATAAACCCATCAATCCCAAAACCAACAAAACCAAAACAGCGAATAAAAAAACCAAAAACCTTTTAATGGTTTTATTTTTTTTGCGAAGCCAATAAATCTTGAGTTTGGTCCAAGGATTTATTGTTTTTCCTTTATGATAAGAGGTGATTTTAGGCATCGATATTTAATTTATTTTAATCATAAAATAATAATTTCTTTCTCTCAAGCCCAAAACCAAAACCCCCTTAAAGGGGGGCTGGTTTTTTAAAATCTTATTCTTCTTCGCTTTCCTCTTCCCAGTCTGTGTCTTCTTCTAGCTCTTCGGACTCTTCTGTTTCTTCTGGCTCCTCTTCAAATTCTCCACCTTTTTCTGTCTCCTCTTCTTCAAGACCTTCAAGCTCTTCGTCCTCCATTAAAAGCGGAGCGAAAACATCGTCCTTGATTTGCATAGCCATAAAAGTTTAATTTTAATAATTAAAGCGATAATTGATTTAAATTCGACCATTATTAGCCCGTAAGCCCTATTATATATTTAATAAATCATCTGTCAACCCCATCAAGATCAATGCTGTGGGCGCAACAAATTGCAAGAGCCAAAGCATCAGCTGCATCGTCTGGTGCAGGAATTTCTTCTAGCTTTAAAATGTTTTTTACCATTTTTTGGACCTGTGTCTTTTCTGCTCTTCCGTAACAGGCAACTGCCTGCTTTACTTGAAGGGGTGTAAATTCCTTAATTTCTAGTTTTTTTTGATTTGCGGCCAACAAAATAACTCCCCTTGCCTCACTTACTTTAATTGCTGTTTTTAAATTTTTAAAAAAGAAGATGTTTTCTACTGTCACAATGTCTGGTTTATATTTATTAAGGATTATATTGAGCTGGTCATATAAAACATTTAGTCTTTTTGCCGCAGAAAAAGAGGATGGAGTTCGAATGCAGCCATAGTCAACAAGAGAAGGGTTTTGGCCCTTTTGTTTTTTAATAATCCCAAAGCCGATTTTTGCTGTTCCCGGATCAATCCCTATAATAATCATAATATTTTTAAGTAAATGTTTTGGGGTTTATATTTGAGAATATTTCTTTCACATCATCATATTCGTCTAGTGTTTCGAGGAGTTCTTTAATTTTTTGTTTTGTTTGCGGGTCCTTAATTTCAATTTCGTTTTTAGGTACCCATTCTAGACCCGACTCTTCTATTTCTATTTTCAGGTTTTTAATTTTTTCTTTTAATTCTTCTAATTTTTCCGGTTTTGTATAGACCTCAATTGCGTTTTCTCTTTGTCTTATATCTTCTATGTCTAAATCAATTAATTTTAGCTCTATGCCCTCCTTTTCTTTTGGATCCATTTTTTCTTGGTCAATAAAGATGACGCCCATTTGTTTAAAGTTCCATTTTACGCTGCCGCTTTCTGCAAGCCTCGCTCCGTATTGACTAAGAATATGGCGAATCTCGGCAAGGGTGCGATTCTTATTGTCGGTGATCGTCTCGATGATTAATTGGCTTCCCTCTGGGCCGTAAGCTTCATATAACCCTTCTTCAAGAGTTGTTGATTCTTTGTTCTCTCCCGTTCCTTTTTTAATTGCCCTAATAATATTCTCGTTGGGCATATTAACCGTTCTTGCTTTTTCAATAATTAGTCTTAAGGGGGGGTTAGCATCCGGGTCCCCTCCTTTTCTTGCTACAATTTCAATAAGCTTGGCCATTTTGGAAAAAATTTGGCCCTTCCGTTTGTCCATTGCCTCTTTACGGGTTTTGATATTTGCCCACTTTGAATGTCCTGACATGTTCGTTTTTTTAATGTTAATAAAGATTATGACAGAAAAATATTTTTTAGACAACAATTTAACTTGCTCTTTTTTTACGTTTAATTACTGCCGTTAATAAAATACCGATAATTAATCCCGAAAGAACAATAAGCAGCAAGGTATAAATTAAATTATTTGAACCCTCAATAGACATTGTTTTTTCCGCGTTCGCCAACTGTTTTTCGGCCCTTCCTTTGTTCTCGTTATCGGCATCATTATCAGAGCTATTAATTATTTCATACCCCGTTTCAATTTTTTGTTGAGGCGAATAATAGACAACTGCTTGGTTTTGTGATGGATTTTTGGTAATTTCGGTATTTGTTTTTTCTTGGTAAATCGTTTTTTTATCCTCTTTTTCTTTACTAATTACAAAATTAATCATTCCCGGAGTGGGGGGGCTCCAGATAAATCCTTCATTGGTTTTTGCCGAAGATTTGCCTTCTGGCGGTTTTTCGTATTTGATTTCTTGAAAAACAATTCCTTCTGGCATAATAAGACGCACTGAATCTTTGTCATTATTAAGCGAAACTCCGGTAATTTGATGCGAAAAGACAGTATAGCTTTTAGGAGCAAGAATGGTGTTTTGGGGAAATACAAAGGGCTTGCTTCCATCTTCTTCATCATCGATTTGCCAGCCGGAAATATCAGTAATTCCGTCAGAATCATTATAAATTTCAATCCATTCCTCTGCGTCTTTTCCAATTGGATTAGGCAAGAATTCATTAATAGATATTTTTATTGATTGTATTTTTACAGTAACGGTATCGGTTGAATAAGCCTTTCCATCGTAAACCATCAAAGCAACAAGATAAGTACCGGGATAAAGATATTGGTATTCAAAGGAGGGTTTTTCTATAAGCTTTCCATCGCCCATATTCCATTCGTAATGGAGTTCGTCGTTATCGGGATCAATTGATTTTGTTCCGCCGAATTTTATTTTTTGTCCCACAAAAGCTATTATGTCGTCTCCTGCGTCGGCAACCGGAGGATTATTAACAAACTGGTTTTTTACTTCGTTTTTTTCGTTCTGGTCTGAGGCTTGTTGGGGAGCAGAGGTAATTGTTGGTACTGATTCCATCCAATCATCCGGCGAATTATTGTCTTGTCCGTCAATTTTTAACTTTATTGATTTCCCCGCCTGAACGTCTGGTATAAAGCTTCCGGCCGGCCAAATTCCTGCACTGTTAGCTGCGCTTTCCCAGGTTTTTCCGGCTGCGCCGTATTCTAAATAATCAACAATTAAATCTTTTGCCGTGCTTGTTGTGGGGTGACTTCTAAACAGCGCCACCCAACCCGAACTGTCTCCCATATTTGCATCAAAGCCGTTGGTTCCGGTATATAAATCACTTTTTGTATCGGTTCCTTCAGCGCGCCAATGAATCACCACAAAAGATTTCGGTTCTAATAAAAAGGACGGAAAAATGTAATAATCTCCAGAAACAGCATTTAACTCATAGTTAGTTAGATCTATGCTTGAATCCCCGTTATTATAGAGAATTATGTATTCTTTGCCGGTATCAACCCCTTCAGCGTCATAAAGGACTTCATTAATGACCACATTTGCTAAACTAATTTTTGGGATAAAAAATAAAACAACCAGAAAAGTTGTTTTAATAAGACTTTTTACAAACATAGACTTATAAAGAACCCTCCTTGTTCTTTTATTAATTATTAATTAAAAAATTAATTAAAAATAAATAAAAGGCAAAGGAATTAAAACTTAAATCAATTTTTCTTGTTCTTCTTCCGGCATCTTCAAACCGAGATGTCGATAAGCAACCGGTGCAACAATTCTTCCTTGAGGGGTTCTTGCCAAGAAACCAATCTGCATTAGATAGGGCTCATAAATTTCGCAAATCGTATCCTTATCTTCAAGCGTAGCCGCTGCCAGGGTTTCAATTCCAACCGGTCCTCCATTGAATTTTTCGATAATCGTTGATAAAATCAGCCTATCTACTGGCTCCAGGCCCATTTCGTCAATTTCTAACATTGCCAGGGCTTCTTCGGCAATTTTTTTAGTTATTTTTCCACTGCCGTGCACCTGAGCAAAGTCTCTTACTCTTTTTAGTAAGCGATTAGCTACCCTCGGAGTTTTTCTAGAGCGCTTGGCAATTTCAACTATCCCAGCATCTTCGGTTTCAATGTTTAAAATTTTACTCGAGCGTCTTAAAATATTTTCAACATCTTCTTCTTTATAAAAATCAAGATGATAAGTTGCCCCAAAACGATTCCTTAGTGGCGAAGAAAGAAGGCTAATTCTGGTAGTGGCGGCGATCAAGGTAAATTTCGGCAGTTCTAATTGAATGCTTCTTGCCGATGGGCCCTTGCCGATGATAATATCTAGCTGATATTCTTCCATGGCAGGATAAAGGTATTCTTCTATTAATTTATTTAAGCGGTGGGCTTCATCTATAAAAAGAACATCTCCTGCTTGAAGATTGGTAAGAATCGAGGCAAGGTCTCCTATTTTTTCAATCGCAGGACCGGAAGTGATTTTAATATTTGTGTTTAATTCTTTGGCAATGATATGTGCAAGAGTTGTTTTTCCTAAACCCGAACCGCCATACAAGAGAATGTGTTCAATTGCTTCGCCTCGTTTTTTTGCCGCCTCAATTAAAATACGCAGATTTTTTTTAATCTGTTCTTGCCCAAAGTATTCATCAAAACTTAACGGTCTTAAGGTCTTATCCAGGGCATTATCTTCTTTTTGGGGTCGAGGGTCTGTATACATAGATTAGAATTGTAATATATTTTGTTGAAAAATAAAAGACTCTAGCTGGCAACCGCTTAATCTCTTGACATAATTCTCCTATTTTGTTATAATGGAGACGGAACAAAAATGGGAGGGAAATATCCTATTTTTGTTTGTCTTTAAAATCATTCCTCTTTAATAACCTGTAGGCAATAAGGGTAACCAATTGTTATTTAAATACCCTTTGGATTATTTCTTAGTTTCGGATGATTTGGCCCCCTCCTTGTTGAGGCCTTTGCTGAATCATTCCTCGGAAATTTTCCGCACTTTTGGTTCCTAAGCCAAAGTTTTTGCCTACAGGTTATTAGAGAGGAATTTTATTTTATCCTAAAACCCTTTCTATTTCGTCTAGGGTGGTAATTTTTTGAAGTACTTTTAACAATCCATCTTGTTTCATGGTCACCATTCCGGCCCTAATTGCTGCTTCTTTAACCTCAATAAAAGACGGCGTTTTAAGAATTACTTTTTCCATTTGGTCGTCAATGGGAAAAAGTTCAAAAACACCAACTCTTCCTTTATAGCCGGTAAAATTACAATACGGACATCCTTTTTGGGAAGCGTATTTAATGGTAATTTTTTCAAGGACTGGTTTTTTAACGCGATTTGGTAAGTTGGTTAGTTCTTTTTTTATTTTTATTAAAGTTTCTTGATCTACTTCTTTTTCTAGGGAACATTTTGGACAAACGCGCCTTACTAGTCTTTGGGCAATAACTAAATTAAGCGCTGGCGGAATAAGGCTGGGATTGATTTTCATATCAATAAGGCGAGGAATTGCTCCGGCTGCATCATTGGTATGCAGGGTGGAAAAAACTAAATGGCCGGTTAAGGCAGCATTGATTGTAATTTCTGCAGTTTCGTTATCGCGTATTTCTCCAACCATAATAATATCCGGATCCTGTCTAACAATTGAGCGAAGGCCATTGGCAAAAGTATACGCTCCTCCGGCTTCGTCAACCTGCGTTTGTTCTACTCCTTCAAGATGATATTCAATCGGGTCTTCAAGGGTGATTATTTTAATTTCGGGATTATTTACTTTTTTTAAAAAGGCATAAAGAAGAGTTGTTTTTCCCGACCCCGTTGGGCCGCAAGTAATAATCATTCCGTTTGGCTTTTTTAACTCTTTTTCTATTGTTTCGAAATCATATTCTTGGATTCCTAAATCCTCGAGCTTCATGCCGATTGTTTTGGGGTTTAAGATTCTTAAAACAACATTTTCTCCGTGTTCTGCAGGAATGGTAGAAACCCTAATTTCAATAGCAGCGCTTTCGGCCTGAAAAGTAAATCTTCCGTCTTGAGGAACGTTGCGAACATTAATTTTCAATCCGGAAATAACCTTAATTCTAGAAAGAAGAAAGCCAAAGGAATATAGAGGAATGTTTCCGGCGTCTTGTAGCATGCCGTCGATTCTAAATCTTAACCTGGCAAAATCTTTAGAGATCACTTCAAGATGGATGTCTGAGGCTTCTAGTTTTAAGCCCGCAGCAATAATTGTGTTTGAAAGTTCGGTTGCCGATATTTGCGGGTTCTGAAGCCTTTCCTCTAAATCTTTGATGGTGGATATTTCTTTTTGGATTTGTTTTAATTTTTCGGGATCAATTTCTGCTTTTTGGGTGATTACCTTTTTGATTTTTATGAGGTCGTACTTTTGTAAAGCGCGTTCAAGGTTTGTTTTTGAAGTTATGACCACCCTAACCGAATAACCCGATTCTTCAAGGCGCTGGATAAAGTTTTTAGTGGTGCTTATCTCCGGATTTACCGCTACAACTACAAGTTCTTTTTGTCTATTTTGAGTAACCGCTGCTTGGGCCCTTATTGCTTCTTCTTTATTGGCAAGGGCTAAAGCATATTCATCAATAGGAGCGGTCCTTAAATCTATATAAGAAAAACCTAGTTTAGCGGCTAGGTTTTTAGCTTTTTCTTCTTCGGCTTCGCGGCGAAGTTGTTGAATTTTGATTTCTGTTTTTTCTTTTTGTTCTTTATTTTTTTTCAGCATGCTTAAATCGTATCGTAAAACCCAGTTTTTTGCAAGTGGTTACTTTTTTTGTGATTTTAAAACTGATAAAATTATATTTGTGGAGAAGTTTATTACCAAAAACGAAAAAGAAACAATAAAATTAGCCAAGGTTTTTGCCAGAGAAATTTTAAAATTTCTTCCTGAAAGTAAATTCGGAATCGTGGTTGGGTTCCAGGGAAATTTAGGGGCAGGAAAGACCACTTTTATAAAGGGATTGGTAAGGGGGTTGGGGATAAAAAAACGATTAACCAGCCCGACTTTTATTTTAATGAAGCAATATAACACAAGAAAAGGAATTAGCGTTTATCATTTTGATTGTTATCGTTTGAGCGACCCTAAAGATATATTGGAATTGGGATTTTTAGAAACTGTCAAAAAACCACGAACCCTTATTTTGATTGAATGGGCGGAAAAAATCCGCAAAATTCTGCCAAGGAATAAAATATGGATAAGTTTTAAGATACTTGGGAAGAATGTTCGCTTAATAACTTTTTTGCAAAAATAATATAAAAAATGAAAAGATTAATCCTAATCGACGCCAATGCCTTAATTCATCGCAGTTTTCACGCTCTCCCCCCCCTAACCACCAGAAGGGGAGAATTGATAAATGCTGTTTATGGTTTTGCCTCAATTCTTTTAAAGGCAATTAATGAATTAAAGCCAAATTATATTGCTGCGACATTTGACTTGGCAGCGCCTACCTTTAGACACATTGAATATGTAGAATACAAGGCTACCAGGCCAAAGGCGCCCGATGAACTGTATAAGCAAATTCCTAGGACAAAAGAGGTTTTGCAAGTCCTAAATATTTCCATTTTAGAAAAAGAAGGGTTTGAGGCAGACGATATTATTGGTACGCTGGCAAAAAAATTTGCAAAAAACGATATTGAAATCTTAATCCTTACCGGAGACCTTGATACTCTTCAACTTGTAAATGACAGAATTAAGATTTATGCCCCCAAAAAAGGTTTAACCGATACGGCTATTTACGGAGAAAAAGAAATAGAAAAAAGATACGGTCTTAAACCCAGCCAAATGATTGACTATAAGGCTTTGCGCGGCGACCCTTCTGATAATATTCCGGGCGTAAAGGGAATTGGAGAGAAGGGGGCTTGTAATCTACTTAAAGAATTCGGCACAATAGAAAACCTTTACAATAAAATTGATAAATTGGCAGGGAAACAGATTATTAAAAACCCTGTTTTAAGTAAAGGAGTCATAGAGAAACTTAAAAAAAATAAAGAAATGGCATTTTTTAGCAAAAAACTTGCAGCTATTCGTATTGATGTTCCGTTAAAGATTACTTTAGAAGATTTAGACTGGCAAAAAGGATACGATATTAATAAGGCCAAAGCCTTGTTTAATGAATTAAATTTCCAAACTCTAATTAAGAGACTTCCGGGCTATGTCCCCGAACAAGAAAATCAGCCCGAGCAGAAAAATTTATTTTAAAATCAATATGCCTGAACTACCTGAAGTTGAAACAATTAAACAAGAATTAGAAGAAACGGTTGTGGACAAAAAGATAGTCGAGACGATTGTTAATAATCCGAAAGTAATTCGCGAGCCGCAAAAAGAAAAGTTTGTTGCAGAAATCAAAAATACAACCATAAAAGGAGTTATTCGAAAGGGAAAACTTTTAATTTTTGAGCTATCTTCAGGGAAGTTTATGACCGTGCATTTAAAGATGACGGGTCAATTAATTTATCCCGGAGACGGAAAAAACAGCAGGGTAAGTTTTAGGTTCTCCGATGGAACGTTGCTAGACTTTAATGACAGTCGTTTGTTTGGAGAGATTAGAATTGTTGAAAATTGGCGCGACTTAAGCTTTATTAAAGAGCTTGGGCCCGAACCGTTTGAATTAAGTCTGCAACAATGGCGCGAACTACTTAAAGACAAAAAAACCAAGATTAAAATTTTGTTAATGGACCAAAAAACAATTTCTGGAATCGGTAATCTTTATGCCAATGAAATATTGTTTCGCGCAAAAATTGATCCGCGCAGACCAGCAAAGTCCCTTTCCTCAAAAGAGATGGAGGATTTATTTAATGAGACAAAAAAAACTTTATCCGCAGCTGTTAAATATGGCGGCTCTTCGGTTGATCAATACGTTCAACTTTCTGGAAAGCCGGGAAATTATGTCAAATATCATCAAGTTTATAACCGAGAAAACCAGTCGTGTTATAGATGCAAAGGAAGAATAAAAAGAATAAGTTTGGGGGGGAGAGGTACCTATTTTTGTCCGAATTGTCAAAAATAAAATGAACTCAAAATTAAAAATAAAATTAATTTTTATTGCCGTCTTGATATCCATTATTGCCCTTGCGGGTTTTTGGTTTTTTAAGTTTGGAGAAAAAAAAATTGAAATTAGTAATCCCAATCAAAACAAGGAAACTCAGGAAGATAAGAATAAAGAAAAGAATTTAAGCTCATTAGCCGGTCTTGAATGTAATAACTATAATCAGAGACCAATAGCAGTAATGCTTGCCGAAGATCCTGTTACTCGTCCTTTATCAGGTATTTCTGATGCAGATCTAGTGATTGAGATGCCAGTAATTACTGGAAGCATTACTAGGATGATGGCGGTTTTTCAATGTAAAATTCCCGAAGAAATAGGCTCAATTAGAAGCGCAAGACACGATTTTATTCCTTTAGCCTTAGGACTAGATGCGATTTACGTTCATTGGGGCGGTTCTCATTTTGCTCTCGACAAGTTAAATCAGGGAATTATTGATAACCTCGATGCCTTAAAAGATTCTTATAGTGTTTTTTTCCGAAAGCCCGACATAGTAGCACCTCACAATGGTTTTAGCTCTGCCTCAAGAATTATTAATGGTGCAAAAAAGATGAAATATCGATTAGAGGATAGTTTTAGCGGCTACTTGCACCTAGAGAATCCCCAGCCAAAAACCACTCAAAGCGGAAGACTTGTTATCGGCTACGGCGGGCCTTATCGCGTTTATTATGATTACGATCCCCAAGCAAATATTTATAGGCGGTGGCGAGCCGACCAAAGAGAAATAGATAAAAATAACGGTAATCAGGTAGAGGCAAGTGCAGTTGTGGTGATGCGCGCCGAGTCGAGAATGATCGAACCCCCAAACTATAACGAAGTAGATATTGGGGGTCAAGGCGAGGCATCAATTTACCAAAACGGAGAAGAAATTAAGGGGTTTTGGAGAAAAGATGAAGCGAATCCCGGTTCTAAATTATTTTTCTTAGATCAAAACGGCACAGAAATAAAATTTACTCCCGGGAAGATCTGGATAGAGGTTGTTGAGCCTTTTCAAGAAGTAAGGTGGTCTTTATTCTGATTTTAATTTTAAACACACCAAAAACAATATGATCATTTTTCTTTGCGGCCAGGATACATATCGATCTCGACAAGAGATTAAAAAAATTATTGATAAACACAATCAAGGTGCGGCAGATTGGGTTAATTTTTTCCGTTTAGATGTCAAAGAAAATGGAGACGATTTAGTTGAAGAATTTCGCCATGCGGTCCAGACGGTTTCTATGTTTGATTCTAAAAAATTAGTATTTATTGAAAATATTTTTTTTCTTAGCGATGAATCCCAGAGAAAAATTTTAGAGATTTTAAAATTACAAAAAATAGAAAACAACAAGGATTTGCTTGTAGTTTTTTGGTCGGAAGAATGCGAGGAAAAGAGCGACTTATTTAAATTTTTGAAAAAATCATCAAACTTTATCAAATTCGATCCCTTAAAGGGATCGGCATTAAGAAACTGGATTAAAGAATATGTTTCTTTAAAACGAGGCTCAATAGAGAGCCGGGCAATAGACAGATTGATTGAAGGTGTTGGCAACGATTTATGGCGACTTTCCAATGAAATCGACAAGTTGATAACCTATCAAAAAAATATCGATATTAAAGCAATTGAACAATTAATTAAACCGGAAATTGACTTAAATATTTTTAAAATAATAGATGCGCTCGGTTTTAAAAATAAAAAATTAGCCATAAGGCTTATTTCTGATTATTTTGAGAAAGGTGAAGACGAGATGCGTTTGTTGGGCATGTTTATTTATCAGTTTAGAAACTTGATTAAGGTTAAGGCAGATCCCGCGAAAAAACACAATCTTCATCCCTTTGTTTTAAATAAAACCAAAGAAGAGGCAAAAAATTTTTCGTTCACCGATTTAAAAAAAATCTATTATCGGTTATTGACAATAGATTTTCAAATTAAAGTCGGCAAAGGAGATGTATTAAACGCATTAAATCTTTTTATCGCCACTCTTTAGTTTACTGATCGGCTTATTGGGAATTCTCTGCTGTGCCTTGTTTGTTTAATAATTTTATTAATCTTGATTTTTCCCTGCTGGCAGTATTTTTTTTAATTAAACCAGTTTTCCGTGCCTTATCAATTGCTTTATATACTAACGGTAGAAGCTTTAGGGCTTCTTCTTTTTTATTGGCAGAAACTAGTTTTTTAAACTCTTTTACTTTTTGTTTTAAAACATTAATTCGGCGAAGGTTTTGGTCTCTTCGCTTTTTATTTTGTCTTAGTGCTTTTTTTGCAGATTTGGTGATTGGCATATTATTCATAAATGGTAGCAGGAATTATTAATTTTGGCAAGGTTTTAGAGTTTAAATTTTTAAAATTGGCGGCAATTTTTAAATCGAGGCCTCCAACGCCGGTCCTGATTAGTTTTTTTAAATAAGCACCACATTTAAGTCTTTTACCGATATCGTTGGCCAGGGAGCGAATATATGTTCCCTTACCGCATTTTACTTCAATTTTTAGATATGGCCACTCATATCTTAAAATATTGATTTCGTATATTTTCACTTTTCTAGCTTTTATTTGGAATTTTTTTTCTTGGCGCGCCAATTTGTATGCAGGCATTCCCTTAATTTTTATTGCTGAATAAATTGGGGGAGTCTGTTTTATTTCTCCAATAAATGAGTTTATAGTTTTTTGAATTTTGTTTTTACTAATTTTATTTTTCGGTCTTTGTTTTTTAATTTTTCCCGTTGGGTCATAGGTGTCTGAGGTTTCTCCTAGCTTTAAAACCCCAATATAGGTTTTTTCCATTTCCATAAATTTTGACTGTAGCTTAGTCGCTTTTCCCATTAAAATAATCAAGATACCCTCGGCAAAAGGGTCAAGCGTTCCTGCGTGACCTACTTTTTTTATTTCTGTGATATTTCTTACTTGGTTAACAACATCATGGGAAGTTATTCCCGCGGGCTTATAAATGACTAAAATTCCATCCATAATTCGTTTGCTTTTTACTCTTCCAAGAGTTATTATGAAAGGTGGGACAAAAAACAAAAATCAGATTTTTATGATTGGTCTTATTGAGGGAAAACTTGAAATTAGTAACGATTCTTACGCAATAATTAATGTCAACGGTGTTGGCTACAAAGTTTATATTTCTGCAAACACATTTAAAAAACTACCAAAAATCGGAGAAAAAGTAAAACTTTTAACTCATCTGCACGTAAGAGAGGATGTTTTTGATTTATATGGTTTTCTTGATAAAGAGGAACTGGATTTTTTTGAACTATTGATTTCTATTTCGGGAATTGGACCGAAGGGCGCAAATAATATTTTGAAAGTTGCTTCAGTGGAAAATCTTAAAAAAGCAATTACAAATAAAGAAATCAGTATTTTAACCAAAGTTTCGGGTATTGGGAAAAAGACAGCAGAAAAAATAATTCTAGAATTAAAGGATAAAATTAGCGGAGAAATTTTAGGAGAAAAATCAAAAGCAGACGGAGAAACAATCGATGCTTTATTGGAGCTGGGTTATAAACTATCCGAAGCCAGGGAGGCGGTAAAAAATCTCCCTCCACACCTTAAGGATGTGAGCGAAAAAGTGAAGGAAGCGCTTAAAATGTTGGGTAAAAAATAATGGAAAGATCTTTTTTACAATCCGAAAAGTGGATGCTGTTTCAGAAATCTTTAAATCGTCAAGTATTTGAAGTGGGAAAGGTTTTTGTGATTTTGCACGAATTGCCACTTGGAAGAAATTATCTTTATTGTCCGCATCCGTATCTTTCAGAAATTGAAAAAAGTCTTGGTTTTAAAAATTTTCTAAATGAGGTAAGTGAAATCGCTGAAAAAACAAAGGCGATTTTCTTTAAAATTGAGCCCTTTGATAGATTTGATTTTGGAAAAGGTTTATTAGAAAAGTTTAATTTTATTAAATCAGATAATATTCAGCCCAAGAAGACCTGGGTTTTAGACATTATTAAATCCGAAGAAGAATTATTGAAACAGATGCATTATAAGACCCGTTACAATATTCAACTTGCTCAGCGGAAAGGTATAAAAACCCGAATTTCAAAAAATAAATTGCAGCATTTTGAAGACTTCTGGAAACTAATACAACAGACAACGAAAAGAGATGGATTTCGTGCGCACTCCAAAGAACATTATAAAAAATTATTAGAGATCCCGGAAATAGAATTGTTTGTTGCTGAATTTAACGGAAAAATTATTGTTGCCAACCTTGTGGTTTTTTATGAGAAAACCGCAATTTATCTGCACGGAGCATCAGATTATCAGCAGAGAAATTTAATGGCCGCTCCACTGCTTCAATGGGAACAAATCAAAGAGGCAAAGCGGCGCGGATGCGAGAAATACGATTTTTGGGGAATTGACGAAAAAAAATGGCCGGGCGTAACGCGTTTTAAAAAAAGCTTTAACGGTGAAGAAATTGTTTATCTTGGTGCTTATGATTTAATATTTCGGCCAGTCTGGTATAAAATTTATAAAATTGCAAAAAGATTAATATGAAGAAATTTATCCCGAATTTTATTTTCGCGATTTATCACTACCTGCTTGCTTTAGTTGGTGCGATAATTTACGGTTTTCCCTCAAAAAAAATAATTGTGGTCGGAGTAACGGGTACAAACGGAAAATCTACGGTTGTGCATTTAATTGCGGAAATTTTAGAGAAATCCGGAGCAAAAGCCGCATCTTTGTCGTCCATTAGGTTTAAAATTGGCGATAAAGAAGAAAAAAATATGCTGAAAATGACAATGCCCGGCAGGTTTAAGTTGCAGAAATTCTTAAGCCAGGCAGTAAAATCTGGGTGCAAATATGCGATTATTGAAGTGACTTCCGAGGGAATTAAGCAATTCCGCCATAAATTCATTGATTTTAACGGAGCAATATTCACCAACCTGACCAAAGAACACATTGAAGCGCATAAAGGGTTTGAAAATTACCGCAAAGCCAAAGGAAAACTGTTTTATGCTTTAGAGAAAAGCTCCAAAAAAGACAAATTCGCAATTTTAAATGCCGATGATGTCAGTTCTGCTTATTTTGAGAAGTTTTTCAGCGGAAAAAAATATTTTTACGGCATTAAAAATTCTATAGCGGAAATCACGCCGCAAAAAATCGGGTTGAAGCTGGATAATTTACTGGGAGAATTCAACATTTATAATGCCTTAGCAGCATATTGCGCGGGGATAGCTTTGGGGGTTGATAAGAATAAGATTTTGGAAATTTTAAAACAGGCAAAAGGTATTCCCGGCCGTTTAGAATTGGTAATTAAGGAGCCGTTTAAAGTTTATGTTGATTATGCGCACACACCCGACGGCCTGGAAAAAGTTTATCAGACGCTTGGCAAGAATTTAGTTTGTGTTTTGGGTTCGACCGGAGGAGGCAGGGACAAATGGAAAAGGCCAGAAATGGGGAAAATCGCAGCTAATTATTGCAAAGAAATAATTTTAACCAATGAAGACCCGTATGATGAAGACCCTGGCCAGATTCTTTCGGATATAGAATCTGGAATTATCAATTATCAATTTTCCGTTTTCAAAACACTAGATAGACGCGAGGCGATTTATGAAGCGCTGTCCCTAGCCAAAGAAAATGATATAGTTATTATTACCGGCAAAGGTTGCGAGCCGTGGATGTGTGTAGAAGCGGGGAAGAAAATACCGTGGGACGACCGTGAGGTTGTTCGTGAGCAATTTTATAAATTAAAGAATCAAGGTTAAAATGCAAAATCGCAATCCAAAATTCAGGACTCTTGAACATCCTGCCGACGTTATGGTTCAAGCTTTTGGAAAGACAAGGGAAGAACTTTTTATCAATGCGATGATGGGGATGAACAAGATATTAAAGTCAAAAGTCAAAAGTAAAAAGTCAAAAGTTACGAGAAAGATTATTGTGAATTCGTATGATTTAGATGCTTTATTGGTAGATTTTTTGAGCGAGGTTTTATATCTATCGCAGGTGAATAGAGAGATTTATACCGATGTTAAATTTGAAAAATTCAGCGATAAAGAATTGACGGGAAAGTTAATTGGTAGAAAAGTAGACAGATTTGGCGAAGACATTAAAGCAGTAACTTATCATGGATTAAAAATTGAACAAGATAACGGTTTGTACCAAGCATCTATTTTATTTGATATTTAAATAATAAATCATAAATCAAAAATCAGAATGCAAAAAGAGGATTTTAAAAAAATAAATGATTATCTTTGGGAGTACTCAAAAACCGGGAAAATGCAGGCGCCGGCAAGAATCTATATTTCAGAAGAAATGTTGGATGAGGTTTTTAAGGATAAATCGGTTGAGCAGTTAATAAATACTGCTTATTTGCCGGGAATTATTAATTATTCTGTAGCAATGCCCGACATTCATGAAGGTTACGGATTCCCCATCGGTGGTGTGGCAGCAATAGACAAAGAAACGGGCGTAATTTCTCCAGGCGGGGTGGGTTATGACATAAATTGCGGAATGAAATTGTTAAAATCTGAATTAAGCGAAGAAGATATTAAACCATATTTAGATAAATTAGCCACAGAAATTCAAAAAGAGGTGCCTTCTGGTTTGGGCAGGGGTAGACAAATTAAATTAAGTATTGATAATTTGGATAAAATTTTAAAAGGAGGTGCGAAAAAATTAGTTGAACAAGGATACGGAGAAGAAGACGATATAAAAAATTGCGAATCAAATGGTTTTATTGAGCAGGCCGATCCGTCTGTTGTTTCCGAACGCGCAAAAAATCGCGGTAGAGACCAGGTTGGTACTCTGGGTTCCGGCAATCATTTTTTAGAAATTCAGAAGGTTGAGCAAATTTTTGACGAAGAAACAGCCCAAAAGTTTGGTTTATTTAAAAATCAAGTTACGGTAATGATTCATACTGGATCGCGTGGCCTTGGTCATCAAATTGCTACTGATTATATTCAGATAATGATGCGAACAATGTTCAAATATAATATTTCTTTACCGGACAGAGAATTAGCCTGCGCACCATTTAAATCATCGGAAGGTCAAAGATATTTTATGGCGATGTCTGCTGGGGCTAATTTTGCTTGGGCAAATCGGCAAATGATCACCTATTTTGTACGTAAGGTTTGGAATGATGTTTTTGGCAAGACCTCTCCGCTAAAATCCTTATACGATGTTGCTCATAATATTGCTAAAATCGAAAAACACAAAATAAATAATGAGGAAAAAGAATTAATTGTGCACAGAAAGGGAGCAACGCGCGCCTTTCCTAATCAGCCGGTTTTAATACCCGGTTCAATGGGAACAGCGTCTTATGTTTTGGTTGGCACAGAAACAGGAAAAGATTCCTGGTACTCAACCTGTCACGGCGCTGGCAGAATAATGTCGCGCCATGCTGCAACCAAGGCTTTGTCCGGACAAGAAATTATTAACCATTTAAAAGCCAAAGGGATTTTGGTTAAATGTTATAGTATGCGCGGAATTGCCGAAGAGGCACCCCAGGCTTATAAAAACATTGATAAAGTAGTTGAGGTTGTGCATCGTGCAGGTTTGTCCAAAAAGGTGGCGCGTCTTATTCCGTTAGCGGTAATTAAAGGGGAATAGTTTTATTTTATTTTTATTAGACTTAAAATATATTTATGGTAGTAAAAAGAGAAAAAAATTATAGCGCCTCAATTCCCGAGTGGGTTGATAAAATTATTGCCCAGGGCATAAATAGCGGCGCCTCGGATATTCATTTCGATCCATTAAAGGATAAAGTTTTAGTAAGATTTAGAATTAACGGCATTTTGCAAACCGTAGAAACTGTAGCTGGCTCGTTTAAAGAAACAATTATTGGTTGTCTTAAGGCAATGGCCCAAATTGATGTATTGGAAAAGAGAAAGCCGCAAGACGGACATATTTTATTTCAAATAGAACCCGCTGTTGAACCAGTAGATTTAAGACTCTCTATTTTTCCTTCTGTTTTAGGGGAGTCAGCGGTAGTTCGTATTTTAAATCGTAAGGAGTTTCTTTTTGAAAACTTAGAGAAACTTGGGATAGACAAAGATACTTCCTTAAAGATTTGGGAGATTATCTCTCGACCGTCGGGAATGGTTTTGGTTACCGGACCAGGAGGGAACGGTAAAACCTCTACGCTTTATACGATTTAAATCTTTTAAAATCTACAAAGGAAGAGAAAAACATTATCACCCTTGAAGACCCGGTAGAATTGTTTTTATCGGGCGTACGTCAATCTCAGATTCGTCCGGAAATAGGTTATAACTTTGCCGATGGATTGCGTTCAATTTTGCGTCAGGATCCGGATATAGTAATGGTTGGAGAAATACGGGATGACGAGACAGCGGAAATTGCCGTACGCGCTGCGCTTATGGGTTCATTGTTTTTTTCTACGATGCATACCATTAATTCCGTGGGAGCGATTGTTGGGTTTTTAGAATTAGGGTTATCCCGTTCCTTAATTGCCTCTTCGTTACTTGCGGTAATCGCCCAGAGATTAATTCGGACCATTTGTCTTTACCGTAAAGAAGAAGCGGTTCCTGAAGAAGCGGTTATTAAAGCCAGCGGAATAAATATTTCAGACGGCCTTAAATTTTTTAGAGGGAGGGGATGCAATCAGTGTAAAGAAACGGGATATCTGGGAAGAACGGCAATTTTTGAAGTAATGTTTATTGATAAAGTAATTCAAGAGATGATTATTTCCGGGGCGCACTTTACAGAGATTGAGTCTCGGGCAAGAAAAAACGGATTGAAGACATTGAGAGAAGTTGCAATCCAGAAGGCAGCCGAGGGGGTTACTACTCTTGAAGAAGCAATTCGCGTTACGCCGTTATAAAGCCAAAGATTAAAAAGAGACCCGCGATTTTCATCGGGGTCTTTTTGATTTCGGAAAGGAAAATTCAAGTTGTTGACTGGAAGGGGAATTTGGTTTTAATTCTTGAAGTACCCAGTCTTTTCTTAAAAAATCTGAAGGAACCGATTCTTGGCAGAGCTTTTCGTAGTCGCATAAAGAGCAAAAACTACTAGGTCTTTTAGAAAAATATTTCCTTTTTATATCTTCGGGATTAAACCAGCGAAACGGAAAATCTTTCCAGCTCGTGCGCCAAGGTTCTAAGATATTTTGGACATAAACAAAGGCCTCATCCAGCCAATATCCCAACTGAAGATAATCTTTTTCGTTTCTTATCGGTACAAGAAAGTGTTCTCCGGAAAAGGGATGAACAACGCGCATTTTTTGAGGATTTTTTCCAGTTTCTTTTAGTAGGGCAAGATTGTAAATGGTAAACTGGATATCGCGGGTTAATTCAGGAATAGAAGGTTTTTTGTATCCGGTTTTGTAATCCCAGATTTCGTATTCTCCATTTTCAAGCGGTTGAATTCTGTCTATTTTTCCTACAATAGCGTGCCCCTTGAATCGAATCCGAAAAGGTTTTTCTACTATCGGCATTGGTTTTTTACCGCTTCTATAGGGAATATTTTCAAACCAGAAGATTTTTAAAATATTTGTTCCAATAGCAAGATACTTTCTGATGTCTTCGGGATCATTTGTTCGGATACGATTTTTATATTTGATTTTTACTGTATGGATTAGCCAGTAGTACCTGAATGCACCGATAAATTTTTCCAATGACTTATAGCCATGTTTTAAGCTGAAGAATTGTTCAAACATATAATGGATGGCCGAACCAAAAAGTTTTTGTACGCTATGATCAACCCCTTCCTGCATTTTAAGGATGTACTCGAATTCAAAATATTTGGGGCATTTTTGTAGCGCCTCTAATTTTGTGGCGCTCCATTTTTTCCAAGGAACTGGGTTTTTGTTCATTTTTACCTCCTTTTGATTTTGTTTTAATTTATCACCATTTGGCTAAAATGTCAAAAAATTGTATGATTAAAACGAATGAGAAATGTTTTATTATTACGCATTGAAACCAAAGTAAGTTTAGCCATAATCGGCATTGTGGTAGCAATTTTTTTATTTACCATCTTTAAAAGTTTAGATAATTTTAATAAATTTATCGAACAGATCAACCAATATGAAGAAATACGCATGCAAAAGAACCCATAAAGGAAAAACCGCTTATAGAACGCCGAGCAGATTTATTTATAAGCAATATTTAAGAAAAAGTAAAAGACCCCTCAAAAATTTATGAGGGGCTTTATGAGGGGCCATTTTTAGCATAGGGCAGGGGAAGTAAAATCGCTTCAGCCTGTTGGCAGTACTTTATCATTGCCTTTCTTTTTGCTGCAGCAATTGCTTTTCTTTGATCATTTGAGCTGGTTTCTACGTCCACACGAATATCTCCTCTTCTAGGAATGTAAAACAAAACCGTGAATCGATACCTCGCCACTTTTCCCGTAAAAAGATCAAGTTGTTTCAAGTTTTCCTCCTCTCAAATTTTTATTCTATTAATTGACCATTAATGTTAAAAATCTCTCTGGTATTTTTGTCTCTGATTCTGCAATTTTCTTTTTCAATTTTATCCTTATCAAGCCCGTATTTTTTACAGTTGTTTAATACTTCTTCGATTGCCTCGGACGGATTATTTGCTTTTATGTCGAAAATAAGCCGGGGCAAATCAGCGTTTTTAATTGCAATAAAGAGATCGTAAAGATTTGATTTTTCTGCTGACTCACTTAATCCTAGTCTTCTTTCTCTTTTTTCTTTTCTATCTTCCATTGCTTTTTCATAGTCATATACCATATAATAAATTATAACTAAAAACGGCTTAAAAATCAAGATATGGGAAAGATTCAAAAATTAAAAGAGCAAAAAAAATTAGAAAAAATTATTGCCGAAATAGAAAGAAAGAAAAGGAAGAAAAAGCTTATACTTATCGCGGTAATAATTTTATTGTTGGTTATTTTTATTGTGGCCGGCATTTTTTACTTCAAGAGAACTAACCGGGGAAAAGATATTTTTTTAGTCACCATTGAAACTGAAAGGGGGAACATTGACCTGGAATTAAACAAAAAAGTAGCGCCGAAAACAGTGGAAAATTTTGTGAAACTGGCTCAAGAAGGATTTTACGACGGGACCAAATTTCACCGCGTAGTAGAAAATTTTGTTGTTCAGGGCGGGGATCCATTAAGCAAAGACAATGATCCGAACAATGATGGAACGGGTGGGCCTGGATATACTTTTGAAGACGAGATAAATCCCCGTTCAATAGGGGTTTCCGAAGAAAGAATTAAGGAACTTGAGGATGCTGGTTATGTATATAATTACGCCCTTAAATCTTTGCCGAATAAGGTTGGGGCAATTGCCATGGCTAATTCCGGACCAAACACTAACGGAAGTCAATTTTTTATTATTACCACTCAGGACCAACCCCACTTAAACGGTCTTCATACGGTTTTTGGATACGTGATTAAAGGCATGGATGTGGTGCGTGAAATTAAGCAAGGTGATATAATAAAAAGGGTAATAATTATTAATTAGCGGTAGTTGATACCGTTTCTAAAAAATATGTTAGACTTTTTTCAAATCAAACAACATCGTATAGTTTTTTCAATTTTGGCAATATTAGTCGGAATTGTTTTAATTATTTATGTTATTTTTGGGATAGTAACCCTATCCAAAGGCGGACCAGAAAGAAGAGCTGACGGTATATATAGAACGATTAGCTTTTCTGGAGAAGGCAAGGTTTATACCAAGCCGGACATTGCTTTGGTGACTCTTTCCGTGGTTACAGAAAGCAAAACCGTTGCTGATGTTCAGAAAAAAAATACAGAAAAAATGAATAAAGTGATCGCTTTTTTAAAAAGTTTCGGTATTGAAGAAAGGGATATTAAGACCACAAACTATAACCTCTATCCTCGCTATAACTATGAATATACTAGAATTCCACAAATTATTGGGTATGAAATTACCCAAAGCCTGGAAGTAAAAGTTAGAGACCTGGATAGGGTTGGAGAAATTCTCGAAGGTAGCGTTAATGCCGGCGTTAATCAAATTTCCTCTTTATATTTCAAAGTAGATAAAGATGAGGCATTTAAATTAGAGGCAAAAGCACTGGCAATTAAAGACGCTAAAGAAAAAGCCGAAGAAACCGCCAAGCAATTAGGTGTAAGATTGGGAAAATTGGTTGGTTATAGCGAAAACAGCAATTATTATCCGCCGTACCCCGTCTATTATAGAGAGGGGGCTGGTGGAGGAGGCCAAAGCGCAGCACCGGAAATCCAAACTGGCGAAAATGAGATTTTGGTAAATGTGACACTTACTTATGAAATTGATTAATGGTTTTTAAATTGCCCAAAAATACGGATAAATTTATTTGGACGAATCATTCCATTAGAAAGATGCTGCAGTACAACTTGTCCGAAACGCGCATCAAGCGGGTAATTAATAACCCCCAACGTAAGGAGCTGGGAATTGCGCCAAAAACAATAGCCGTGATGCAACCCAATAATTCCAAGCACAATTATGAAATTTGGGCAATGTACCAGATAGTTCAAAAGTCAAAATTCAGAAATCAAAATTCAAAAATTTCTGACACGGGGAAAAGGTTTAAAATCATTACAGCGTGGAAGTATCCGGGCAAAAGCCCAATTCGCGGACCAATACCAATACCGTTAGAGATTTTAGAAGAATTAGGAGAAATAATTAAGGAGAAATAAAAATATGTTTGAGAAAATCCAAAAAGTCATTCTGAATAAAAAGTTTTTAATGATTCTATTGTCTTTTTTAGCAATTGCGGGTTGTTTTTTTGCGGTTTATTTTGGAATAAGAATGCGCAAAGCAGAAAAAATGACCTCAGTCAACTGCGTAAAAAGCCTTGAAAGAGTTAATGCTTATGGCACGCTTCTGGATAAATCCTACAAATTGGTAAGACAGAAAAGGGGGTTAGAAGTTCTTGAAGAAGATATCCGTGCCCTTAATAACGGCACTCTGTTGGCAGCTTGGCAAAGCGTTGTTTGGGGCGGGAATAAACATGAAGACTTGAATGATTATTTTGACACCATTCTTGATTCAATAATATTTTTCTCAAAATAGGAAATAAAATGAAAAAGGAAATTAGGCTTTCACCATCAACTTTAAATTTATTTCTTGAATGCCCAAGGTGTTTTTGGTTACACATTAACGAAAACATTCATCGGCCAAGAGGGGCATTTTCTTCTTTACCCAGCGGAATGGATTTATTAATAAAGGATTATTTTGACAATTATCGCACTCAAGAAAAATTACCACCAGAACTTGAGGGTAAAATTGAGGGGAGGCTTCTTAACGACAGTAATCTTCTAAATAAATGGCGTAATTGGCGCACTGGTCTAGAGTATAGGGACGAAGATTTAAACGCGGTTCTTTTTGGTGCGCTTGATGACTGCTTGGAAAGGAACGGTCAGCTTTTTCCCCTAGATTACAAAACGCGCGGTTTTGCGCCAAAAGAAGGAGATTCAGAGAAATATTATGGAAATCAATTGGATTGTTATGCCCTACTCTTGAAAGAAAACAATTATCCGGTGGGTGATTACGGTTATTTGATTTATTATTATCCCGAAAAAGTAGAAGAAAGCGGAAGAGTAACCTTTAGGGTTGAGCCGATAAAATTAAAAATAGACCCCGAAAGGGCTCAAAAAACCTTAAAGGAAGCAATTAAACTCTTAAACGGCCCCATTCCATCTCGTCATTCTGAATGCGAATACTGTATCTGGGGAAGGAACAACGGGGATTAATCATTTTTTTTAGAAATTAAAAACAGAGCCATTGGCTCTGTTTTTAATTTATGATAATTAATTCTAATTAACTGCGTATAGATTTAACCATATAAGTCCCCTGGAGCCTGTAACCTAGTTTTCGATAGTATTCACGCACACCAACGCCGGCAATAACAGCAATTTTCTGGAATGGCGTTTCAGTTTTGACGATTTTTTCCGCCTCGTCCATTAATTGTTTTCCGAGTCCGGTATGTTGAATGACTTTTGATTTTTGACTTTTGATTTTTGACTTTAAAGCCGCAACGCGGCCGTACGTGTGCAGTTCGCGAATCAGTGCGGAGCTTTTTAACTCCGGCAATGTCCAGGAGTTTGTAATCCTTAATTTCAAAAAAGCCAGAATTTTGTCATTTTTTATATCCTCAAAAGATAAAAATATCTCTTTTCCTCCTGAAGCTTCGTAGTTCCTTCTTATTAATTTTACATTTTGGTTTTTGGCCTTTATATTTCTTATCTCTCTGCACCTAATGCATTTGCACTTTTTGTCCTGTTTTTTCATTTCTTGTGCCACAACTTCGCGCAAGTTAGAAATTTTATTTCCTGCAATAATGCTTTGTGAGGGAATGTCACGAACCAATCTCACAATGCGTACGTAGGGAGGGATTTTTTCTTTGATTTTTACTAACAAATTTATGAGTTCTTTTTGCGAAAACGGTTTATAATTTCCTTCTTTCCAAATTTTGTATAATGGCGAAGTTTTTAGAACAACGCAGGGATAAATTTTTAATTGGTCGGGTTGAAAATCTGGATTAGAAAATAGTTCCGCGAACATTTTTTCGTCTTTTTTAGGGCTTGAACCAGGCAAATTTGGCATCATGTGGTAAGTAATTTTAAAGCCAGCGTTTTTGAGTAGCCTGGTTGCCTGAATTATTTCTTTTAATCCGTGTCCGCGGTGGTTTTTTTTCAGCACATCCTCAAAAATGCTCTGTACCCCTAATTCCACGCGCGTACATCCGAGTTTACGTAAATTCTTTATCTCTTGCGAAGAAATAAAATCTGGCCTCGTTTCTAGAGTTATTCCGATAATTCTGTTTTTAGCATTTTCGTTGCGTTTCTGAGCGTTTTTCAAAGATTTTGAGACAATACCATTACAAGCATCAAAACAGCGCTTAATAAACCAATTTTGATAAATTTTAGGGTATACTGACCACGTCCCTCCTAAAACAATAAGCTCTATTTTATCAGTGGGGTGTCCCGTCATTTTTAAAGATCTTAGGCGGGTTATTGTCTGCTTGTAGGGGTCAAATTTATTTAAGACCGCACGCATACAGGCTGGTTCATTTGCCAAATAGCTTTTTGGCATTTCTTTTTCTTTTGGACAATATAAGCATTTACCGGGACAGGAATACGGCTTGGTGATTGCGGTAATTACCGCAACTCCCGAGAGGGTTCTTATTTTTCTGGTTTTGAGAATTTGCTCAAAATGAAGCGAGTTTTTAACCTTGTTGTTCTTTAAAAGATTATGATATGCTTGAAGTAGGCTTATATTTGTAGGGATTGTTTTTTTAAATTTATAAGCAGCCTGGCGCTTAATGGCGTCAAGTTTTTGCTCATTAAGATTTTTCTGTTTGAGGGCACTTAAAATAATTTCTTCTTCTAATTTCATGGATTTACAAAAAGCATATAAAATATTAACTGAAAATAAAAGAACTTACAATGAAATAGCCGAAAAGTTCGAGCAAACCAGAAGAAGGTATAGTCCCGAACTTGAAGAATTAAAGGGTTATATCAAAGAAGGAGAGAAGGTTTTAGATTTGGGCTGTGGCAGCGGTAGACTTTATGAGGTTTTTAAAAACAAGAATATTGATTATCTTGGCCTTGATTTTTCGGAAAAATTAATAGAAATAGCAAGAAAAAAATACGGAAACTTTTTCGTTTTAGGAGAGATTTTAGATTTGCCGTTTTTTGATGAAAGTTTTGACTCGGTTTGGGCGATTTCTTCGCTTCATCATATCCCCTCTAAAGAACTTAGAAAAAAAGCGGTTAATCAGATTTGGAGAGTATTAAGGAAGGGGGGGAGGATTATTGTAACCTGTTGGAAGATAGGATCTATTTTTAAAAAAGATGTTTATATTCCCTTTGACGGCAAAAAGAGATATTATCACGCTTTCTCTAAAAGAGAGTTAAAAAGGCTCTTCAAAGAAGCGGGATTTTCGGTAGAGAAATTAACATTTTTAAAAAGAGGGAACAAGAAAACTAACATATTAATTATTGCTAAAAAAATATGAAATTACATTTTTATGGCGGTGCCGGAGAAGTAACTGGCGTAAAATATCTTTTGGAAACGAAAAACGGAAAGCAGAAAGATATAAAAATTTTAGTAGATTGCGGCATTTTACAGGGAGGGCCAAAAGAACTTGAAGAAAATTTAAAGAATTTTTCCTTTAATCCTTCTGAGATTAATTTTTTGCTCATTACTCACGCTCATATTGATCACGTTGGATTGGTTCCGAAATTGTATCGGGATGGATTTAGGGGCAAAATTTTCGCTACAGCACCAACCAAAGATTTGATGGAACTTGTGTTATATGACAGTCAGCAGATTTGGGAAAGGGAAGCGAGGAAAAGAAATGAAGAATTATTATATTCTTATCGAGATGTAAGCGAAGTCTTAAAACTAGTCGAGGTTATTGAGTACAATAGAAAAAGAAAGATTGCAGAAAATATTTGGATTAGATTTAATGACGCCGGGCATATGCTTGGCTCAGCAATAATTGAGGTTTGGTCAGAAAATAAGAAGATAGTTTTTTCTGGAGATTTGGGGAATTCTCCCAGTCCCCTTCTTAATCCTCCTGCAAAAATAAAAGAAGCTGATTACATTTTAGTAGAGTCGACCTACGGCGACAGGAATCATGAAAACAGGGAAGAAAGAAGGGGTATATTGGAAAATATTATCGAAGAAACCTATAAAAATAAAGGCGTATTAATGATTCCCGCTTTTGCCGTTGAAAGGACGCAGGAACTACTTTATGAATTTAATGATTTGGTAACTAATTGTCGGGTTCCAGAGGTGCCTATTTTTATTGACAGTCCGCTGGCAATAAAGGCAACGCAGATTTATAAAAGTTATCCTGAGTATTTTAATGAAGAAGCAAGAAAACTTATTTTAAGCGGAGACGATTTATTTAGATTTCCTGGTCTAAAATACACCCAGGAAGTAGAGGATTCAAAGTTAATAAATATTGTCGCGCCACCTAAAATTATTATTGCTGGTTCGGGTATGTCCACTGCAGGAAGAATTCTTTTTCACGAAAAACTTTATCTTCCCGATCCGCACAGTTGTTTACTGATTACAAATTTTCAAGTTAAAGGAAGTTTAGGAAGACAGATTGTTGATGGCGCAAAAGAGGTAAATATTTTGGATACAGTAATTCCTATTAGAGCAAAAATTATTAAAATTGATGGCTATTCTTCTCATGCAGATAGAAAAGCGATTTTTAGCTGGCTTGAAAACTACAAAAAACCAATAAAACATATTTGGGCAGTTCAGGGGGAGAGAGAGGTAGCAGAATCATTGGTTCAGCTTATTAAGGATCATTTAGGCATTTCTGCATCCGTACCTCGATGGGGGGAGGTAGTGGAATTATAATCCTGGTTGTGTTATCATAATAAATATGAAATATAAAATTTGTATTTCTGGAGCGGCAGAAACGGGTCATTGTCCCAAGGATGTTTTAGATAAAGCAAAAGAAGTTGGCAAGGAGATTGTTCGCCAAAATGGGATTTTGGTTACTGGTGCAACCTCTGGTATTCCGTATTGGGCAGCTATAGGCGCCAAAGAAGAAGGAGGAATTGTGATTGGCTTGTCTCCTGCAGCTTCTGAGGCCGCACATCTAAAAACATACCGTTTACCAGTAGATTTTCACGATTTAATTATTTTTACTGGTTTTGAATACGCGGGTCGTAATTTGCTTTTAACGCGCGCGTCTGACGGAATAATTATAGTTTGCGGGAGAATCGGCACATTAAATGAGTTCACCATCGCTTTTGAGGACCAAAAACCAATCGGCGTTTTATTGGGTACAGGCGGAACAGCGGACTCTGTAAGGTCCATTGTTAAAAGGAGCCATCGCGGACCGGGAAAGATAGTATATGATCATAATCCGCGAAGATTAGTTTCTAAGCTTATAAAGATTATTAATAAAGAAAAAGTTAAAAAATAAAATTTTAATAATAATTAATTATCCCTAATCGAAGGGAGGTTAGGGTTCCTAAAATATGGAAAAAGAAAAAAAAGAAGAATTGATCGGAGAAATCACTCATTATTTTGACAAAATTGGTGTGGGCGTTGTGGAAATTAAGAAAGGGAAGCTTTTAGTTGGCGACACGATTCATCTAAAGGGAGCAACTACTGATTTCGAACAGGTTGTAGAATCAATGCAGATTGAGCATGAACAAGTACAGCAAGCCAAAAAAGGAGACGCTATTGGATTAAAAGTTAAAGAAAGAGTCAGAGAAGGAGATAAGGTGTACTTGGTAAAATAGTTATCAAGTAATGACAATCTCTTTTTTGTGGTTTGTGGGAAATTAATAATTCCCAGTGTATTATTAGGTATTATTTATACCATATTACGTAATATGGTATAATTTTATGAAAAGATTTACTTTTGCCACTGCGGTTTTAATCTCAACAATTGTGGGGGTGGGAATGTTTGGCCTGCCCCATGTAGGGGCACAGGCGGGGTTTAAAATCTTTTTGGTGTTATTTTTGTTTTTAACCCTAGCGCTAACAATTGTCCACTTGCTTTACGGAGAAATTATCTCAGCAACAAAGGAAAAACATCGTTTGGTGGGTTATGCACAAAAATATCTTGGCGAGGGAGGTAAAAAAATTGTAAGCATTTCGGTTATTTTGGGGTTTTACGGATCTTTGTTGGTTTATATTATAGTTGGCGGCAGTTTTTTGAATATTGTACTGGGACATATCTTTAACCTTTCTCCTGTTTTTTTTAATTTGATTTTTTTTGTCATCGGCGCAATTGTTGTTTATAGAGGAGTTGTTTTGTTGGGTAAAATAGATTTAATAATGGGAGCATTTTTAATCGTTATTGTTATTGCTTTTTTGGTGCTAGGTTTTCCCCGGATTGATTTAGAAAACTTCAGAACAATAAATTGGAATAAATTTTTTATTCCTTATGGTGCTATTCTTTATTCTTTGGCCGGTTTATCGGCGATTCCGGAAATAAAGGATTTTTTTGTTGCTGGAGAAGAAAAAAAATATAAATCAGCCATTTTTTTAGGAACCTTAATTCCCGCGTTTTTATATCTTTTATTTACCGTAACGGTTATTGGTTTGACCGGCTTTGAAACAACGGAAGAGGCTATTTCGGGATTAACCAAAACACTTGGAAGCGGTATAGTTTTTTGGGGTTCTCTTTTCGGTTTTTTAGCAACAATTACCTCGTTTTTTACCATCGGCATTTCATTAAAAGAGACCTACATTTGTGACTATAAAATTGATAAAAATTTAGCTTGGTTTTTAGTTTGTTTTATTCCTTTGTTTTTATTTATTTTAGGCGTTTATAACTTTATAACCATTATTACTCTTGTGGGGGCCTTGCTGGGCGCAATTGAAGGAAGCGCGGTTGTTTTAATTCATCAGAAATTAAAAGAACACGGAATTCAAAACAGCAATTACAATATAAGAATACCCAATCTCGTAAGATACGCAATTATTTTAGTGTTTATTATCGGTTTCTTTTTGACAATATATTTCACAGTATAATCAATAGTTGTTTTGCCGAAAAATCTACCAAAACCCCAACAAAATATCACTCCTAGATGGGGTGTTTTTTATTTTATATTGAAGTATTAAAATCAAGAATTCTTTTAATAATTTTCCTAAGTATATTTTAGAGCATATTTTAGTTATTGGTTTGATTATAAAAGGCTTTGTTTAAGAACTAGATTATAAAGGATTAAAATACGGCCAGGCCATGACGCGAAGCAGCAAACTGGGTTGTGGTGGGTGTTTTGGCTAAAATCTAATCATTTACGAGGCGTAAAACAAGAACCAGGAATTAGTTGAAATAGTTGAGAGGAAAAAGCATAAAATACTCAAAACATTAATAAACATTAATAAATTATAAAAATTATATTTTAAATTATTGTGTAATTTTGGTGTAATAAACAGCTTAAAATATTTTAATTGAGTTGTAATTTTGGTGGTAGCGCCTTTATTCTGTTGTTTTTTTGTTTTGGGCGTTAGTTTGATTAGTTTTAACTACAGCCCCTTATTCATAACCCCCTCTTTTATTAATTTTATTATTGGTTCTTTGTTTGGGGGTATTTTCACATTTTTTTGTTGATTTTTGGTTTATTTTCTATTTGGTTTTTTCTTGAAAGTTATCCACAGCATGAAGAATATTGACAAGGGATTTTTGTGCTATAATTAAAATTAATGGAAGATAGATATTATAATATTACTAAATATTACTTCTATATTACCTCATATTCCTTGAGGGTTTTCTCTCCCCAAGAACAAAAACCAGACCAGATTTATTGGTTTGGTTTTTGATTTGACGATTGATTAGGTTGGGGTTTTGAGAATACAGACTTAAACAACGTGAATCCAACAAGACTAGAAATAAACAAATACCAAAAATATATTTCTCTCCACAAGGCAGCGGAGATTTACGGTTGTACTCAGAAACATATGAATTTAATGGCGCGTCTGGGTAGATTAAAAGCAGAAAAAATTGGAAGAAATTGGTATACTACCCCGGAGTGGTTAGAAGAGTATCAAAAACAGGTCAAGCCTTTTATTGTCGAGGCACGTAAAGAAAACAATTATATTGCTTTAAGTGAAGCAGCGAGGGCCTATGGCTGCACCCAGAAACATTTAAATTTAATGGCACGACTCGGGAAGTTGAAAGCAGTTAAAATGGGTCGCAATTGGGTTACTACATTTGAATGGTTAAAAGAATACGCAGACGGTGTTAAGGAAAGTGAAAAATTTAAAACCGTAGAAAGGCCAAAGATTTCAATTTTTAATATTTGTACCCTACTCCAAAAATCGTTGGAAACATTATTGGTTTTGGTTTTGTTCTTTGTTTTTCTGGGCAGTGTTTATTCTCTTTCCAAAGATGACAGCGGTTTAATTGGAGGGGTTAATCGATTTGTTTTTTATTCCAAACAAGGACAGGAGAAAGATGTTTTTTCTGCAAAAATTTTTTCTTCTGCAGAAAGGGGCATGGCTTCAATTTTGGGGCCATTTTATAAAAAATATCTATCTGGTCCGGTTACGGGAATTAAAAAATTGCTAACCATTGAAAAGCTCATTCCCTATGCTCCAATTTATCCCATACCAGAAATTTCTAATCAATCTTTTGTTTCCACAATAGATCTTTATAGGCGTTTGGCAAAACTAAGGAATGAATTATATGGAAGAGTTATTGTGACCGAAAAAACAGAACAAATAGTAAGGGAGGTTGCCAAAGAGATTGAGAAAATATTGCCCAAAGAAACGGTAATGAAAGAAACTACGGTTATTAAAGAACAGACCCCCGCTGCCGCAATAGAGGATTTGAGACAATCGCTACTTTCAATAATTGAAGAAAAAATAAGCAACATTGAGGCAACAAACATTATTCAGTATAATTATTATTTTTCAGAAGCAGTTAAAGTTGGAAAGATTGATTCTTTCACTACCGATATAACTTTTTACGAAAATGTAGACATCAAGAAAAATTTGAGTGTTTTAACTATTTCTGTTGACGGCGATGCTGTATTAAACCAAAATCTTTCTCTTGGAGGATATCTGGACTTTGAGGCTATCGCTACTCCTTCTGCTGAGGCGGGAAGATTATATAGAGACTTTGGGGATAATTCTTTATGGTACTATAACGGGAATGCTTGGTTGGACCTAACGGAGTTAGCTTCGAGCGGGGGAACGGGAACCATAGACGGGACGGGTGCAAATAATTATGTTGCAATTTGGTCTGATGCCGACACCTTAACTTACGATAATAATTATTTTTATTATGATTTAACTAACCACCGGTTAGGTTTAGGCACACTCGTTCCAACCCACACTTTATCCATTGAGGGGAGCGCATCAATATCTGATGATTTATACGTTGGGGGGACCGCATATTTTGGGACCGGAACCATTGCCATTAATGACTATATTGATTTTGGCACCATAGCAACGCCATCTGAGGTCACTGGTCGCATTTATCTTGATACAACAACCAATGAACTTTTCTTTTATAATGGCTTGGGTTGGCAGAATCTTGCAAGCACAAGCGTAACTCCTGATCCTTCAGTTGTTCAAAATTATATTGCTAAATGGCAGGATGGCAACACCTTAACGAATTCCATAATTTATGATAGTGGAACCGCAATTGGAATTAATGACATAATCCCGAGTTACACTCTTTCAGTAGATGGAACTGTGAGTATTTCTGGCGCAGTATATTTTGATAATTTTGTTTCAATCTCTGGACCGCTTTATGTTGATTCGTCAATTTATTTCACCAACCTTAAAAATTGTAATACTATCGATACTGACAGTAGCGGAAATCTTATCTGTGGAACAGACGAAGGAGCTGGAAGTGGGATGCTTACCCACGGACTTTTATCCGATGAATGGCATAGCGATGTTAGCAATGCTTCACCTTCTCAGGGAGCATTAATTTACGGAAATGCAAGCGGTAGGTGGGAGGCTCTTTCTGCTGGCGCAGACGGAACGGTTTTGGTAATTGATAATTCCAATATTTCTTGGCGTTCAACTGCATCTTGGGATACTAACACTACTTACACAGCGGCCTCGGCTTCACCTCTTTCTCTGGTTGGAACTGAATTTAATATTGACATTGCTTCTGCTTCGGGTGGAGGATATTTGTCAGCAAGCGACTGGACTAATTTCAATACAGCCTATTTGTGGGGAGATCATTCGGGGTTGTATGCTTCTTTGTCCCATACCCATAATTACGAATCACCACTTGCTTTCATTAATCCATTATCAAGAATAGGAGATTCAATATATATTGACGTAGCTTCATCTTCGGGGGCAGGAGTTTTATCAACTGACAGCTACACAGACATCTTTGGCCACATTGCTTCAACCAACGAACACATTGACTGGACAAAAGCATCAGCAAGCTTCTTTACTACCGGAA
>FWPV01001293.1_pt1 | contig 70751 bp, 69 predicted proteins | sample 2228371 | NCBI WGS metagenome assembly FWPV01 (sample SAMEA103939776, study PRJEB20133) | metagenome
CCCCGTTACACCGGCCATCCGGGTCCTGAGGGACCAAGGGGCGGACTTCACCCTTCACGCCTACAAATACGAGGAGAGGGGCGGAACGGAGGTCGCCGCGCGGGAACTCCTCGTCGACGAATACCGGGTCATCAAAACGCTTGTCATGGAGGACGACCTGAAGAGACCCTTTATCATTCTCATGCACGGAAACAGGCAGGTCTCCACCAAGGACATGGCCCGGATCCTCGGCGTCAAGTCCGTCCAGCCCTGCGATCCGGCGACGGCCGGCAAGCACACGGGCTACGTCGTCGGCGGGACATCGCCCTTCGGCACGCGGAAGAATCTCCCCGTCTACATCGAGGAGACGATCCTCGGCCTCCCCCGCATCCTCATCAACGCCGGACGAAAGGGGCTTCTGGCCGATCTGGCCACGGAGGACCTCGTCAGGATCCTTTCACCGAGGCCCGTGACCGTCGCGAGGTAGACTGCAACAAAACATGGAACAGGAAACGACCATCCTCACCTGCCCCAGGTGCGGCGCCAGAAACCGCGTCCCGGCGGCGAAGCTGCACGACCGGCCCCTTTGCGGCCGATGCCGTGCGCATCTGACCGTTCATGAGAAGGAGAGCCTGGCCGTTGCGGTGACGGACGATACATTCACCCGGGAGGTCCTGGCCTCGCCGGAGCCGGTCCTTCTCGTCCTCTGGGCCCCCTGGTGCGCCTACTGCCGGATGCTGACGCCCATCGCCGAGCAGGTCGCCCGAGACTTCGAGGGAAGGGTAAAGGTCGCTCGCATGAACGTCGACGAGAACCGGACCATCCCCGCCCGGTACACCGTCCAGGGTGTCCCCACCATGCTGCTCTTCAGGGACGGCAGGCTGATGGACCGGATGGTCGGTGTCCTCTCGAAGGAGGAGATCGAGAGGCATCTCAAGAGCCTGCTGAGGTTGTCATGAGCGAGGGCGGCCGGCGGTTTCATGAGGGGCTGAGAGAAGGTCTCCGGAAAGGCCTGGACGGTTTCGTCTGGATGATGAAAATCATCCTGCCCGTCTCATTCCTGACGGCCCTTCTGGACTGGAGCGGCCTCCTCTCGAGGATGGACTTCCTGCTCGAGCCCCTGATGAACCTGATCGGCCTTCCGGCGGCGGCCGCCTTGCCCCTCATCATCGGGATGCTGGCGAACATCTACGGAGGGATCGCGGCCATGGCGGTCCTGCCTTTCACGGTGGAGCAGATGACCCTGATCGCCGTCTTCCTTCTCATCTGCCACAACCTCATCCAGGAAGGCGTCGTCCAGGCCAACTCCGGGATCCACCCCGTCAAGGCGACCCTCTTCCGGTTGACCGCCGCCGTCGTCACCGTCTGGGCCTGCTCTCTCTTCCTGGACACGAAAACGCCGGTCGCGGCCGCCGCGGCGGGCCTCCCGGCGGTCTCACCGCCCTTCGCGGAGATGATGAAGACCTGGTTCCTGTCGATCCTCGGCCTCTCCCTGAAGGTCTTCCTGATCATCCTGTCCATCCTGACCTTCCTGGAGATCATGAAGAAGATGGGCTGGATCCACCCGGTGGTCCGGGCCCTCGCGCCGCTTCTGCGTCTGATGGGTCTCAGCCGGCAGGTGGGGCTGCTCTGGATGACGGCGGTGGTCTTCGGGCTTGCCTACGGGGGTGCGGTGATCGTGGAGGAGGCCAAGGCGGGGCACCTGACGCGGGAGGAACTCCAGGAGCTTCATCTCTCCATCGGGATCAACCATTCCATGATCGAGGATCCCTCGCTCTTTCTGACCTTCGGGCTGAGCCCCTTCTGGTTGTGGGTCCCGAGGTTCATCACGGCCATCATCGCGACCCGCCTCCTCACCCTCTGGGTGGACTTTCGCGGGAAAAAGCCCTCTTGAATCCCTCTGAACAGCCGGTTCAACCTTCCCGTTCACGCCCGATCGTCTCAATCCACCGGACGATCAGCATCCTTGCCTGTTCCAGGCCTTCCCGGTAAGCCTCATCGAATTCGGCATCACCGGTCCGGCAGGAAAGAAATAGGGGACTGTAGTAGATGGTCGTGAAATCCCGGGCCTGGTCGCTCTCCTCGCCGAAGATCTGCCCGACAAGCGCCTCCGCCGACCGCCGCCACCGGAGAAACTCCGGCGAGTGGGATGGTTTTTCTTTCAAGGCCTCTATTTCCCTGTAGCACTCGAAAAGTTCCCTGACCGCTTCTTTATTTCCCTTCTTCATCAATTTTACCCTGTATCCTGAACCCTGTGCCCCACACCCTGTCCGCGGTTATCACCAACCAGCGATACTCCCTCCCATGGTCCAGGAATTCCAGTATTATCCCCTGCTCGTCCTTCGCGCTCGCCTTCGCCGTGAAGATGAACCGCAGCCCGGGTGAGTCGCCGATACCCAGGAGTTCCAGGAGCGGACCCGTCTGCACCTTCCGACCGAGGGCCTCCGCGACACGCACCAGGTGGGAAAAGCGGATGGTGTATTCCGAGTGGTCATGCAGCCTGATCTCGCGGGGGAAGCCGTCGAGTGCCATTCCACGGGCGAGGTAATCCATGCCGGGCGGGATGACCGGGTCGCTCGAGTGCTCGCTTATGAAGGCCGATAACCCCCTCCTGCAAATCTCCTCCAGAAGGCGGATCGCGCCGACGTTGAAATTAAACCTTTCCCTGCCGGGGATCTCGAGTCCGTATTCCCGGACGAGTCTTTCGACTTCCCTGGGGAGAGTCCCTGCCTCAAGATCCGTCCAGGTGTCGAGATCGCCGATCACCTCGTTCAGGATCACGAGATCAACGCTCCGGATAGACTGGATCATTTCCGAAATGTCGCCCTGGACGAATGAAACCTTCGAGTTCCAGGGTTTCAGGCACGCTTTCTGTCTCTCAAGGAGTCGGCCTGACAGGTCGATCATGGTGACCCGTCTGATCAGGGGCGCATAGGCCTCGAGCAAGCCCCGCATCAGGTTCCCGTAACCGCCGCCGACCTCGCAAATGCGGCATCCCGGGCGCAGGAGATCCATTTCCGCGAGTTTCCTGCCCACCATCGACCCGTAGGAAGAAGGAATTCTCAGGGCTCTTGCGTATGGCGAGTCGGCCGAATGCAGCGACTCGGAGATCGTGAACTCCGTCAGGAGATCGATGCGCCCGCGCCTGTGGTAATCCCTTGTGTCGTGAAGCGGCGTCATTGCCCTTTGCTTTTTCCTCTATCCTTTATCCTCTGTCCTTCATCCTCTACCCTCTATCGTTTTTCCCTCCACCCTTTTGCCTTGCGCCGGCCGCAGGCAGGATGTAGAGTGGCAATATCAACTTTGCTATCCACCCGTCAAGACGTGAGATATCCGGGAGGTCCCGATGGAATGCAACCGCTGCGGGATCTGCTGTCTTGCCAACATGATCCCCGAGGCATGCGAGGAAGACCTCGAGCGATGGAGGAGGGAAGGGCGCGAAGACATCCTGGAGAAGTACAGCTGGGCGGCCTGGGCGGGGGACCGTCTCGTCGCCATCGACGACGGGCATCACCTCCACTCCTGCCCCTACCTGGTGTGGGAGGATGACCACGCCTCCTGCGCCATCTACGAGACGAGACCTAAGGTCTGTCGAGACTTCGAGCCGGGCTCATCGGAGATCTGCCCCCTCTGCAGCAAGCAGACCCCCCAACCCTAAGCCAAACTAAAGGGGTCAGGTCTTGCTTTTTGCCTCTTTCGGTGCTACAGAGACCTCCATGGCAAGACCGCTTCGTTTGGAGTTTGAAGGCGCCCTCTATCACGTAATCTCGCGGGGTAACGCCCGCCAGAAGATCTTCCGTTCCGACGCCGATCACAAACAATTCCTCAACATCCTCGGGAGTGTCACGGAGCGATATTCATGGCTGGTCCATGCTTACTGCCTCTTGGACAACCATTATCACCTGCTCGTTGAGACTCCGCAGCCCAACCTATCGGCAGGCATGCGCCAACTCAACGGCACCTACGCGCAGTACTTCAGCCGCCGGCACGACCGCCCCGGTCACCTCTTCCAGGGTCGCTTCAAGGCCTACGTGGTCGACAGGGACAGTTACCTTTCAGAACTCGCCCGCTATATCGTCCTGAACCCTGTCAGGGCGGGACTGGCTGCCTCGCCTGGGAAGTGGAAATGGTCCTCTTACAGGAATACGGCCGGGTTGGACAAAGGAATCCCGTTCCTCCACACAGAGAAAATTCTCTCAAATTTCTCGCCTATTCCGGAGGATGCGCGGAAGCTCTATATCTCATTTGTCGCTGAGGGGCTCAAGAGCGAAGACCCTCTGAAAAACGCAAAAGGGGGAATCCTCCTGGGAAGCGACCATTTCGTCTCACAGTTTCGCGAATGGCTTGATCGGGGGGTACCCGAGGAAATTGCACACCGGGAAAGGCATGCCGTAAGACCCTCCCTCCAGGAAATATTCCAAGACAAAGACCGCGACGATGGCATCCGCGAAGCGATCAACCGTCGGGGCTTCAGGTTGAAAGAAGTGGGGGCATACCTCGGCCTTCATTACTCGCGGGTGAGCAAGATAGCCAGCGCCAAGGTGAAGGCAAAAAGCAAGACCTGACCCCAGATTTGTTGTTGATATTGTTGGGGTATTTAGTTGTTGCCTTGGTGGTGCTTTATTGTTTATAATTATAAAAAATTTAGTACAGGAGGGCGTTTTGGAGTCCGTTGAACAACCGACCGGTTATGGGTGAAAAGGGCCCGTGATCTCAGGTAACCCTTCCGCAAACCTCATGGGCCGAAACTGCCCATAACCCCCCTTTTCAAAAACAAAAAAACCAGGCGGACGATCAACCCCGAAGGCGGAGGTACGGGTTTCCCTGCGCCTCCAGGGTCAGGGGGGTTCTCTTTCCCCCGGCGGTTCCATGCGGCCCTCCTGTCTCTGCCAGCCTCGAAACAAACCAAGAGGAGGTGTACCATGATCCTCAAAATCATCCTCATCTTCATCGCGGGATTCGTCGTGGATCTCCTGGTCACGAAGTACACAAGCGATGTCGCCCAGAGGAGGGTCTACCGGGCGACGGTGCTCTCCGGGATGATCACCATCGCCAACTTTGTCCTCATCACGGTGATTCTGAAGGACTCCGCGATGGACGGCCTTTTGAACATCATGGCCTTCGCGGGCGGAAACAGCCTGGGCACCTTCTTCGCCATGAAGAGAATATAGGGAGGATACTTCCTGCAGCCCGGTGAAAAAATTATTGTACAGGGCGGGGTTGTGATAGTATTACGCAAAATCGCACCAATATCACCGGCAGGGCGGGCATCGAACGAATACATGCCGGGCAGGAGGTTCATGTGAAAAAACTCATACTCTTCCTCTTTTTCTTCGCACTCATTCTGACCGCACCGGCAGCGGCTATGGCCCAGGCGCCTGAGCGCACCGGCCCCAGGCCCCCGGCCATCACCGTTGTCGGAAGCGGGGAGGCTTTCGGTAAGCCGGATCTCGCCAAAATCCAGGTGGGTGTGGTCACCGAAGGCGCGACGGCCGCCGAGGCGGTCAGAAAGAACAACGAAGCCATGAGCCGCCTCATGGCCATGATCCGGAAGCGGGGAATCGAGGAGGAGGACTTCCAGACCGTCCAGTTCAGCGTGTCCCCGCGCTACAGATACGACAAGACACAGCAGGAACCCCCGACGATCGCCGGTTACCAGGTCGCAAACGAGGTCCTCGTGAAGGTCCGCAAGCTTCCGACGCTGGGTGAGTTCCTAGACGAGACGGTTTCGCTGGGGGCCAATCAGATCCGGGGGATCCATTTCGATGTCGCCGACCCCGCGAAACTCTTCGATGAGGCCCGCCGCAAAGCCATGGCCGACGCACGGCACCGCGCCGGTACCTATGCCGATGCGGCGGGATTGAAGCTCGGGAAGCCGATCGTCATCGAAGAGCAGACGGAAAGGCCGGGGCCGTTCCCCGTTGCCCGAATGGAAGCATCGGCTGCAAAGGCCGTTCCGGTCGCGACGGGGGAGCAGTCCTTCACCGTCCGGGTGATGGTTGGCTTTGCCATTGATGATTCGAGATGAGGTCTTTGATGCCGCAGAGGATCAAGATCATCGTGGGGAGAAGAACCCTCGAAGGAGAGCTTGACGACACGGCCTGCGCCAGGGCGATCTACAATCACCTCCCGATCGAGGCGCAGCCGAACGAATGGGGGGATGAATTCTACTTCCCCATCGGACTCAAGATGCCGCCGGACGAAACGGCGACGACGAAGGTGAAAATCGGCCAGATCGGCTACTGGCCGCCGGGGGCGGCCCTTGCCATCTTCTTCGGGCGAACGCCCATGAGCACCGGCCACGACCCCGTCCCGGCGAGCGAGGTGAACATCGTCGGGGTGATCACCGGTGATGTGACGGTCCTGAAGAAGGAAAAGGGGGCCTCGAAGATCCGGATCGAAAAGGGTTGAAGACTCATCAACCGATCGGATCGGGTGCCCCGCAATCGGTGTCACCGGAGAGCGGGTCTCGATCGTTCAAGACACTCAAATGAAGCGAAGGAGGCTCCATTGAAAAAAGTTATCGCTTTTATCGCCCTTTTCATCCTTCTCGGCTGCGGGGCTCATCAGAGGCCCGTCCTCTACCCCAACGAAAAGCTGAACAGCGTCGGCAAGGAACAGGCCGAGCGGGACATCGACCAGTGCATGGAGATGGCCGAGGTCTACGTCAAGAAGCACCAGGACTCCAAGGTGGCCGAAGGCGCCGTCAAGGGCGGGGCCATCGGCGCGGCCACCGGTGCGGCCATCGGCGCCGTCACCGGTGATTTCGGCCGGGGACTCGCGGCCGGGGCGGCCGGCGGGGCGGCGGGCGGTGCAACCCACGGAATCTTCAAGGCGGCGGAGCCGAGCCCCGTCTTCAAGCAGTTCGTCAACAGGTGCCTGCGGGAGAAGGGGTATGACCCGGTCGGCTGGCAGTGACAGGCGCATGACCGCACCTTTTCTCTCCGGTCCTTGTTGCCTGTTTTGTCCGTCTTTTTCTGAATCACCCGACACCACTTGTCGCTGCGGGTCAAATGGATCGGTGACCTCTAAGTTGCTGCAGCTTCAGAGATTCCGAAGAAATTGATCGGCTTTTTTCAGATACCCCTCCCGTTTTTTCTTGTCAATCCGGTCGAGCTGAAAGGTCATCACCCGCATCCGGGGGTTTTGCGCGAAGAATTCCCTGTGCCTGCGGATGAAACGCCAGAACAGGGCGTCCCAGATGTCGCACCACCCGCCCCTCGGGAAATCACTCATCTTCAGGATATAGTTTGAGGAGCTGATGTAGGGCTTCGTCGTGATGAGCCCGCCGTCGGCATACTGGCTCATGCCGTAGACGTTCGGGACCATGACCCAGTCGTAGGCGTCGATGAACATCTCCATGAACCAGCGGTAGACCTCGCCGGGGTCGACCTCGCAGAGAAGCATGAAGTTTCCCAGGACCATCAGCCGCTCGATATGATGGCAGTAGGCCGACGCGGTTACGCGCCGGATGACGTGATCAACGGGGTCGATTCCCGTCGTCGCTTCGTAGAACGCGTCGGGGATCTTCCGTGTGTGGCCCCAGAAGTTCGACGCGCGCTCCTCTTCACCCGCCAGGAGATAAACCGCCCGCATGAACTCCCGCCACCCGATGACCTGGCGGACAAAACCCTCCAGGGAGTTGATCGGGACGGTCTTTTTGTTATCCCGGGCATAGTTGAGCGCCTCCATGACCACCTGGGCGGGCGTCAGGAGGCCGATGTTGAGCGCCGGGGTGAGGACCGAGTGAAAGAGAAACGCCGCTTCACGGCTCATAGCATCCTCGTAGTCGCCGAAACGGCCGAGCCTTTCCTCGAGGAAGTTTCTCAGCCACCGAAGGGCGTCCTTCCGCGTCACGGGATAGAAGAACCCTTCCGTATCGCCGGGGTGGTCGGGGAAGAGGCCGTCCACGTACCGCTGTGCTTCCATGACATAACGGTTCGTTGAAGGGAATTTGATCTCCGGAACCATCGTCCCCTTCGGAAGCCTTTTTCGGTTTGCAGGATCGTAGCTCCACCGCCCCCCCTGCGGCTTCCCCTCCTCCACCATGATTCCGAGGCGTTTCCTCTGCTCGATGTAGAAGGGCGTCATGGACAAATGGGTCTTGCCCTCGAAATATTTCCGGATCCACGTCCGCGATGTGAGGAAGTTCGGCGTATCGCAAACCTCGGCTTCGATGCCCGATTCCCTCGCCTCTCTGAGGATGCGGGTTTCGAGTCCCTGATCGGATGGATCGGCGAGAAGGATCTTCCTCACCCCTTCTTCCCCGAGCCGCTTCGTGAGGGCGCTCTTCTTTCCCGCCTCCCCGTAATCCAGGTAGGACACGCGTATGCCCCGGGATCCGAGCTCATCGAGGTAGAAGCGCATCGAGGCCCGGTGAAGGAGGAGCTTTTTCTTGTGGAAACGGATGCCCGTGCCGGGTTCGTAGAAAAAACGCGGATCCTCGACAAGGACGACCTGCCTTTCCTTCGTCACGAAGGGGTGGCTCTCGAAGAGCTGATGGGGAAATACGATGACGGCCTCTCTTGCCGGTTTCCTCAAAACCTCTCCCATCGGTCCTCCACCTCAATCGGAACGGTCGACGACGACGATGCCCAGGTACCCGTCCACGGTCACCCGGTCCCCCGTCTGAATTCGGGCGACGGCCTCCGGCACGCCGGTCACGCAGGGGATGCCGTACTCCCGGGCGATGATCGCACCGTGGATGAGCATCCCGCCCCGCCGCTCGATGATCCCCGCCGCAAGAGGGATCACAAAGGTCATTTCGGGCTCCAGGGCATCACAGACGAGGATCTCGCCCGCGGAAAACTCAAAAAGATCCTCGTAGGCGCGGACAACCCGAGCCAGCCCGGTCACGACTCCCGGCCCCGCGGGCTGACCGACGATCTGCCTCGCCCTGATCTCGAAAGGGCCCGCCGGAGCCTTCAAAGGCGGCGCTGTCACTCCCGACGGCACATACGCCGGATCTTTCAGGGCCTTCAAGATCTCGGGGACAGCCAGGGCCCCGGCATTCTTCACCCCCCGCATCTCGAGCCTCCGCAGGACCTCAGCGCGGGCCTTTCCGAACTGAGCCTCGATCCTGTGCAGATAGATGTTGTCGTCATCCCGAAGCCTGTAGCTCGCCCGCCCCAGGTCGAGCATCTCAGCGGCGAAGGACCTCCCGGCACCCTCAAAGCGGGAAAGAAATTCCCCGGCAAGCTCCCTCTCATCCCTTCGCCTCACGCGCCCCGCCGGCCGACGCGCCATCTCCAGAATCAGCCTGAGGAGTTTCTTTCGCTCCTCGCCTGCAGGCGACCCCGCGAAGGACATCGTGATGTCACCGAACTCACGGAGGAAGCGATCGAACCTGTCGGTAAATGCATCACCCGAAGGCGGTGTGACCCCCGTCCGAAGGGTCGTCTCAAGATCCCGATCGTTCCTGACCAGCGACGCCATCTCTTCGAGCAGGGCGTTTCTCCGCAGGCTGATCATCCCGGACCCGGACAGGTAGTCCATGAACTCATAGGGATTCTCCGGGCGGATGGTGTCGTTGTAGAACTCGCCGAAGAGCCTCATGCCGTGGGCAAAGGGGATGCAGTGATCCCAGTAGGCCTTTGTCCAACGGTCCCGGGTGGAAGCACGCCGTTCCATCTCATCCGCAAGCTCCCGGTCGGACAATTGCGCGACATCGGTCCCGGAAAGGACATCGGCTTCCCTCTCCATGGCTGGGAGAATCTCTCCCTCGATCTTACCCCGGAGACGCTTGAGGTTCTCGAAGCTCCGCCGGAGGCTGAGATACCAAGGCCTTGCATCGTCCCCGCCGCGGGATCGGGCCGTCGTGATGGGTCGTGACTGCAGGGCAAAGAGCTGATCACCCCGGAGGGTCCACTCGACATCCTGGGGCACGCCGAAAATCTCCTCGCAGTGCCGGGCAAGCTCATAGACGCGCCCGACCTCGCTGTTGTCCAGCGGCGGCAGTCCCCTCCGCCCGGCAGGGATCTCCCCGAGAACGGTTCCCTCCGGGGCCGGCAAGACCGCCTTTTCGCGCGGGGGTCCCCGGTGTGTTATGATTCTTCCGCTCTGCCGATCGAGGATCCAGCGGTCCGGCTCGACGGTCCCGTCCACGAGCCCCTGGTTCAGACCATAGACGGCCTCGACGACGGCCTGTGAATCCTCCAGAGGATTCTGCGTGAAGGCAACCCCCGAGCGTTCCCCCTCGATGATTTCCTGGACGACGACGGCCATGGCGCTTCCCGCCACGTCAAGGCCGATCTCCCGCCGGTAGAGAAGCGCCCGGTCCGACCACAGGGACGCCCAGACGAGCCGGATGTGCTCGATGATGCGATCGGATCCCCGGACGTTCATGAAAGAGTCGTGAAGACCCGCGAAGGACACACGGGACGAGTCCTCTCCGGGGGCCGACGACCTGACGACGACGGCCCTTCCGGCAAATTCGGATTCGATGACCCTCCTCAGGGAATCCCGGATGCCGTCCGGCAGCGGTGTCGTCAGAAAGAGGTTACGGATCCGCAGCGCGGCATCCCAGATCTCCTCCCAGCGCATGTCCTCGAACCGCTTCCTTCCCAGCTCGAAAAGGATGCGGCTGTCTATGCCCGTGGCGGACAAGAACTGCCTGTAGACCCCGAGGTCGATGCAGAGCGCCGACGGGACGGCGATCCCCCTGCGGGCCATGACGGCGAGGGCAAAACCTTTTCCCCCGATGCGATCACGGTCTCCGGGCTTGACCTCGCTGATGCGGACGAAAGAACTCATTCCCTGAAGTGAAGCTCCGTAACCGTCTGAAAACGGCGGACGATGGTGTAACTCCTCACGCTGATCCGGACAACGGCGCAGCTCGGGGAGCGAAGAAACTCCTTCAGGTAGGGGTGCTTGTCGAGATAGAGGGCCTTCAGTCTCCCGGCCTCCTCCGGGCGGACCTCCCCTGCAATCCCGTTCGCCGTCACGGCGACGGCCTCACGGATGTCGGCGGGGGCGTTGGTCCGGCTGTCGACGAGCAGGGCAACCTCGGGGTTCTTGGAGAGGTTGTAGAATTTTCTCGTTACCCGGGTCGTGGCAAAAACGATCTCCCGGAGATCATCCGTCGAGGCGAAGGCGACAAGGGTCGCATGGGGCCGACCGTCCCTCAATGTGGACAGGACGCCCAGCCGCTGCGATGAAAAAAGGGCCTCCAGGGTTTCCCGCTGTTCCTGCTCCGAGCTCATTTCAGTCTCACCTTCTTGGGAAAAGAATGTTCAGGTTCGTTCCCTGGACGGTATGCCTCACGCCGGGGGTTTATCCGCCACGATCCAGGCCCGGAAAAAATGGTAATCCTCGATACGTGCGGGGAGGCCCCGCTCCCCGATCATCTCGATGATCTGCAGGGGCTCGTGAAAGCGGCTCCGCATGAGGATCAGGCGCTCCAGGATGGCGACGGCGCGGACGACGAAGCGGCCGATGTCCGGCTCCTCGATCGCAAGCCTCCCCCCCGGCCTCAGTACCCTCAGGGCCTCATCGATGGCCTGCCCCTGGTTGCGAAAGTGGTGGAGGGCGTCCACGATGAGCACCCGGTCAAAGGTCCCGTCGGAAAAGGGGAGGGCCTCACCGACGGCACGGACGGGTAGGAGCCCGCCCTTCGCGGCGGCCTGTCTCAGCATGGGCATGGAAAAATCGGTGACGACGGCAGCGCCGGCGAGGGTTCCGAGCAGGGAAGAGACCCTTCCCGTGCCGCCGCCGAGATCCAGTACCGGACCGTCGACCGGTAGTTTCAGCACCCGGGCCAGCCTTTCGGAGTCAGGAGGCCTGATGATACGGTCGTAGATCCGCGCAACGTAACGGAAATGATCGGTCATCTCGATGCGCCCGACGCATGCCCCGAAAGAACCGGGGTTCACAGGAAGGAGAAGATCCTTTCGATCACGAACTCGAAGTTTCGGGCCACGCTCCGGCCTCCCTTCACGATCCCCAGGTGGCCGGCAAGGAGGTACTCGGCCCCGAGCGTCGAAAGAGCCTTGATGCTCTCCTTGAGCAGGCGGCTGTCACCGCCGGGGAAGTCGGTCCGCCCCACATTCTGGCTGAAGATCACATCGCCCGAGAAAAGGGCCTTCTTCGCCGGCCAGTAGAGGCTGACGGATCCCGGTGAATGACCCGGTGTGTGGATCACCCGGAAGGTTTCCTCCCCCAGCTTTAGCTCCCCGTCGTTGAGGACAAGGTTCACCTGAACCTTCGGCGCCTTCAGCCCGAAGAGCTCATACAGGTAGGCCCCCCGGCCCTTCGTCATGAAATCCATCTCCGCGGCCGAAAGGGCGATCTTCACGTCGGAACCGCTGAAAATCTCTGATCCTTCGTAGTGGTCCGGGTGGGAGTGGGTGTTGATGACATAGCGGATATCTTCCCTCTTGATGCCGTCCCTGGCCATCTGGTCGAGGAGCCCCGGGAGGTGCGACTTGAGCCCCGGATCGATGAGGGCCTGAACACTTCCCCCGATATAGAAACTGTTGCAGTTGTTCTCGAAGTAGTTCTTCCACTCGTAGGCGTAGAGGTCGTCGGTGAGTTTCATGAAACCTTCCTTTCCATCCCTGATCCATCGAAATGTCCGACCATTATGCATTTCCGCAACCCATAAATCAACGAAAATGCTCCCGGTGAGTGCCCCGATCAATTAGCCCTTGTAACGTCCACCCACATACGTTATAGATTTTCACCTCCGGGCCCCGGAAACTGAAGGATCTCCATGGACAGGCAGAAAAAAGCGTACCTCTTCGCGATTCTCACGGTCCTTCTTTGGTCCACCGTCGCGTCGGCCTTCAAGATCACCCTTCGCTATCTCAATTTCATCCAGCTTCTCTTCTACGCGTCCTTTGTCTCCATGGCGGTGCTGTTCCTGATCCTCCTGTGCCAGGGCAAGCTCGGGGACCTCAGGAAGTTCTCGAAACGGGAATACCTCACCTCGGCCCTCCTCGGGTTTTTGAACCCTTTCTTCTACTACACGATTCTCTTCAAGGCCTACTCGCTGCTGCCGGCCCAGGAGGCCCAGCCGCTGAACTGGACCTGGCCCATCATGCTCGTGCTCCTCTCCATCGTGATCCTGAAACAGCCCATCGGCCTTCTGAACGTCATCGCCATCCTCATCAGCTTCTCCGGCGTCTTCGTCATCTCGACGCACGGCGACATCTTTTCCTTTCAATTCACGAACCTGCCGGGCGCTCTGCTGGCGCTTTCGAGCTCCGTCGTCTGGGCCCTTTTCTGGATCTACAACATCAGGGACAGGCGTGACGAGGTGATCAAGCTCTTTCTGAACTTCTGCTTCGGCTTTTTCTACACCCTTGCCGCCGTCGCGGCCTCCGGCCAGTTCTACTGGCCCCCCCTGCCCGGACTGCTGGGCGTCGCCTATGTGGGTCTCTTCGAGATGGGAATCACCTTCGTCTCCTGGCTCAAGGCCCTGCAGCTCTCGAAAACGACGGCCCAGGTAAGCAATCTCGTCTATGCGGCGCCCTTTCTCTCGCTCTTTTTCATCCACTTCATCGTCGGCGAGGAGATCCTTCTTTCCACGGTGGTCGGGCTTGTCTTGATCATAAGCGGCGTGGTCCTCCAGCAGTTCGCCGGAAGAAAAGGGGAGACATCATGAGGGCCCTCCGGTCAAAACTCGAGAGGAAACTCAGGGAGGAGGGGGCATCGCTCGTAGGCTTTGCGGACCTGCGGGATCTCCCCGCCGATGTCAGGCGTTCCTTTCCCGTCGGCATATCGATCGCCGTGGCGCTGGACCCGGGGGTCATATCGAAAATCACCTGGGGCCCCAACAGGGAATATTTTGAGGAATACTCGCGGGTTAACGCGCTTCTGGACCGTCTCGGCCGGTGCGCCCTCGATCTGCTCATCGACGGGGGATTCCGGGGACTTGCGCTGCAGACAACGACGGAGGCAGTCGATCGTGAAACCCTGAGAACGGCTCTCCCCCACAAGACGGTGGCCACGAAGGCGGGGCTCGGCTGGATCGGGAAAAACGCCCTTCTTGTGACCGAGACCTTCGGGTCGGCACTGAGGCTCACATCGGTTCTCACGGATGCGCCGTTCGAGACCGCGCGGCCGGTGACCGTCTCGAGATGCGAACAGTGTTTCACCTGTGTGGATTCCTGCCCCGGCAGGGCGCCCTCCGGCGAGGTCTGGGCTGCCGGCAAGGATCGCGATTCATTCTTCAATGCCCATGCCTGCTGCAGGACGGCGGCGGAATACTCCTCCAAGGCGGGCATCCCTGCCACGATCTGCGGGATCTGCATCCCCGTATGCCCCCGGACCAGGGCCTACCTCCTGAGGCACGGGTTCACGGTATGAGCGACCCATGCCGACAACCGCCCTGTCGGTTTGAAGGGCCGTACCCCCCGATACACACTGCGCTCAAATAAAAAACCCCCGTCATTCCTGACGGGGGTTTTTCCTGTTCATCCGATCCTGATCAGCCGACGAGGTTCTTAACGGCATCCACGACGGGGGCGGTGAAGAGGGCCACAAGCAGGGTGTACATCGCGAAGGATGCGATCGCCTCACCGAGGTAGATCTTCCCGTATCTTTGTTTGAGGGAGATGATCGTGAGCCCGCCGATGATGAGCGCGCCGAGATGGAAGTAGGGGAAGTTCTCCGCGCCGCCTGCTGCGTACTCAGCCAGGCAGAAGGTTCCCGTCGCAAGAATGATGAATGCTACCAGTCCGATCATTGAAAGTGTCTTTTTCATATCCTTAATCCTCCTGAGAGTTTTATTTCCTATTTGCCTTCTTATTATTGAGAAAAGCATGCCAGGGTGGTTCTGACAAAAAAATATTTATAACATGCTGAAATATATAACGTTATTGTCATGCCGAGATTTTCTGTCCATTTCGGTGATGACCCTCTTTTGAAAGAAACGTTCAAGGCGTTGAAAGAAATTTTTCAACGTCCCTATCAATTCCCGGTCGCGAAAAGGGCGGGCGAAAGCGGGCCTCCAAAAAACGGCGAAGGGGATCTCGCATTCCAAATCCCCCTTTTTTCTGTTATCATTAAAAAAAGCAACAGCATGTTGCAAAAATGCAAGGGCAGATCACGGGAAGGATTTTTCAAATCCCGTCAGAAGAACATTGAGGAGGGATGGAAGCCGTGGCAGGAAAAGTCATTATCTACGGAAAGGCCGGCTGACCCTACACCGATGAGGCCAGGTCGGCTTACGGAAGCAGGGCTGAGTATTATGACGTCAAGGCAAACCCGGCGAGACTCCAGGAGATGCTGAAGCACTCAGGCGGGAAACGACAGGTCCCCGTCATCGTCGAGGGGGGCAAGGTGAAGATCGGCTACGGCGGCACCTGAGGGGTGTGACCGCTCGGCCGTCGGCCGAAAAAAGACAGCGCTCAGTGGTGAGTGGTTAGTAAAAAAGGTCAAGCGATCGCTTGTCTGCTTTTTTATATCTACGGCCCTGCCTTGACCCCAGTCCCGGTAACCTTACCCCTTTATACAGCCGACCGCCTTGAGTCTCGCCACTTTACGGGAAATGCCGGCCCCGTGGACCGCCTCGACGACCTCGTCGATGTCCTTGTAGGCCTCCGGCATCTCCTCCGCGAGGGTCCCCTTGCCGGTCGCAATCACGATGACGCCACGCTCCGCCATCTCCTTGCGGATGGCCCTTCCCTTGCCGGCCTTGATGGCCTGGGCACGGCTGAGAACCCTCCCCGCGCCGTGACAGGTGCTTCCGAAGGTCTCCTCCATGGCCCTTTCCGTCCCCACGAGGACATAGGAGCCTGTCCCCATGTCCCCTGGAATGAGCACCGGCTGCCCTACGAGCCGGTACTTATCCGAAAGCGCCGGGTGGTTGGCCGGAAAGGCCCTTGTCGCCCCCTTCCGGTGGACGCAGAGTTTCATCTTCTTGCCCTCCACGTCGAAGTCCTCGAGCTTGGCGATGTTGTGGCAGACATCGTAGACAAGCCTCATGCCGAGTTCGCGGGGACCGATCTGAAGCGCCTTCTGGAGGGTCTCGCCCGTCCAGTGCATGAGCATCTGTCGGTTCGCCCATGCATAGTTGGCTGCGCAGGCCATGGCCGCGAGATAATCCTGCCCTTCCTCCGACCGCACGTAGGCGCAGGCAAGCTGACGATCCGGGAGATGGAGCCCGAGGGCGCTGACATGCTTCGTCATCCGGGCCAGGTAATCATCACAGATCTGGTGACCGAGCCCGCGGGAGCCGCAGTGGATCATGACGGCCACCTGGTCTTTCTCGAGGCCGAAGGCGGCGGCCACTTTCTCGTCGTAGATGTCCCTGACGATCTCGATCTCAAGGAAGTGGTTGCCCGAACCCAGGGTGCCGAGCTGTTCCCGACCCCTCTCCATGGCCCGCGGACTGACCTTGTCGGGATCGGCGCCCCCGATGCAACCGCCGTCCTCCGTGGCCTCCAGGTCCGCCGCCGAGCCGTAGCCGTTCTTGACGGCCCACCGTGCACCCTCCATCAGCACCATCTGTTCGTCCCGGGGCTTCAGCCTGAGCGCGCCTGTGGACCCCACCCCGGTCGGGATGTCCCTGAAGAGGGCCGTGACGACCTTCTCGAGCCTGTCCCGGATGTCATCGTATTTCAGGTTCGTGGCGACGAGCCTGCAACCGCAGTTGATGTCATAGCCGACGCCGCCGGGGGAGATGATGCCTTTCTCGAGGTCGAAGGCGGCTACACCTCCGATGGGGAACCCGTATCCCCAGTGGATGTCGGGCATGGCGAGGGAGTATCGGACGATTCCCGGCAGATGGGCGACGTTCGCCACCTGCTTGGGGCTTTCGTCTTTCTCGAGCACCTTCATGAGCCGCTCGCTGGAATAGATGAGCCCGGGGACCCTCATCCCCCCGAAGGGCGGGATCTCCCAGCGATAATCATCGAGACGGTTCATCCTGATCTCAGACATCGAATATCACCCTTGCTTTCCACCCCCGGGGGGTTTCCTTCACCTCGGCCTGGTGGTAGGTCACCGCCTTGATTTCGTGCTTGAGGCCGTGCCGGGAGGGGTCGAAGGCCTCACCCCTGAGCGTCGCCTCGATCCTGCCTTCCTCCATCCTCCCGATCGTGAGATCTTTCAGGAGCCAGTGCTCACCGTTGTAGAGGTAGAGGATTTCCCGCAGGAAATTGACCAGCAGGTCTTCCCGGTCCCGCCCCTCGACGGTGATCTTCCGGACCTCCCTCGGTTGGACGCGACGCAGATCGGCGATCATGTCATGGACGGCGATCCCCGCGTTGCGGTAGAGCTCCTTTTCGCTCTTCCCGGAGACCTCGATGCCCAGGTCCGCGGTATGGTCAATCGGCCTGTACGTCTTCATGACCTGAAAAAGCCGGCAGGCCGCAGGCCCGCCTCGGCGCTACTCGCTTTCCGTTTCCTCGGGGACCGTATCCTCCTCGGCGGCCTCGTCCTCCTTGCTTTCCGTTTCCCGCTCGACGCGGGCGACGCCGACGAGACTCTCCTCGGGACCGAGTTCGATGAGGCGCACGCCCTGGGTGCTGCGGTGGAGGATCGGGATCTCGGAGACCCTCAGCCGGATGATGTTTCCCGTGCTGCTGATCAGCATGATGTCCTCCTCGCCGGTCACCTGCTTGATGCCCGAGACATCCCCGATCTTCTGCGTCGTCTTGATGTTGATGATCCCCTTGCCGCCCCTCGACTGGAGCCTGTACTCGGCAACCTCGGTTCGTTTCCCGTAACCGCGCCCGGACACCGTCAGGATGGTGTTTCCCTCCGTCAGGATCTCCATCCCCACGAGCTCGTCGTCATCGTCCATCCGGATGCCGATGACCCCCATCGCCGTCCTGCCCATGGGCCTCACGTCGTCCTCCTTGAATCGAATGGCCATTCCCTTCCGGGTCCCCAGGAGGATTTCCTGATTGCCCAGGGTCTGCTTGACATCGATGAGAGAATCCCCCTCCTCGATCGTGATGGCGATGATGCCGCCCGACCTGGGGTTCGAGAAGGCCCCCAGCTCCGTCTTCTTGATGATCCCCTTTCTCGTGACCATGACGACGAACTTTCCGTCCTCGAACTCCCGCACCGGGAGGATGGCGGCCACCTTTTCTTTCTCGGCGATGTTGATGAGATTGACGATGGCCTTGCCTTTCGCCGCCCGTCCCGCCTGGGGCACCTGGTACACCTTCAGCCAGTGGACCCGGCCCTGGTCGGTGAAGATGAGGATGTAACTGTGGGTCGAGGCGATGAAGATGTGCTCCACGAAATCCTCTTCCTTGATCCCCATGCCGACCTTTCCGCGCCCGCCGCGCCGCTGGATGCGATAGAGGCTTGCGGCGTTCCTCTTGATGTACCCCTGGTGGGAGACGGTCACGACCATGTCTTCCTCGACGATGAGATCCTCGATGTCGATGTCCTCCGTGGAGGCGACGATTTCGGTCCGGCGCTCATCGCCGTAACGCTTCTTGATGTCCTCGAGCTCCTCCACGATGATGTCCAGGACCTTCTGGGGGTCGGCGAGGATCCCCTTGAGTTTCTTCATCAGCTTGACCAGCTCGTCGTACTCGGCGAGGATCTTCTCCCGCTCGAGCCCCGTGAGCCTCTGGAGTCTCATGTCGAGGATCGCCCTGGCCTGGGCGTCCGTGAGGCCGAACCTCTGCACCAGAGCCCCGGCGGCCTCGTCGGGGTTTTTCGATGCCTTGATGACGGCGATCACCTTGTCGATGTTCTCGAGCGCCTTGATCAGCCCCTCGAGGATATGGGCCCGCTCGCTCGCCTTCGCCAGCTCGAAGATCGTCCGCTTGGTGACGACCTCCCTGCGGAAGTCGATGAAACGCAGGAGAAGTTCCTTGAGGTTGAACAGCCGGGGCTGGCCGTTGTCGATGGCCAGCATGACGATTCCGAAGGTGGACTCCATCTGCGTGTGCTTGAAGAGCTGGTTGAGCACGACGCCCGCCACCTCGTCCTTCCGCAGGTCGACGACGATGCGGATGCCGTCGCGGTCCGATTCGTCACGAAGATCGGCGATCCCCGTGACCTTCTTGTCGCGGACGAGCTCCGAGATCTTCTCGATCAGGTTGGCCTTGTTGACCTGGTAGGGGATCTCCGTGATGATGATGCTCTCCCGGTCGCTGCGGGCGTTGCGCTCGATGAGCGCCCGGGCCCTCATCCGGATCGTCCCCCGTCCCGTCGTGTAGGCCTGGAGGATCCCGTCGCGGCCGTTGATGAAACCCGCCGTCGGGAAATCCGGGCCCTGGATGTGCTGCATGATCTGCTGAACGGTCATCTCCGGGTTCCGGATCAGGGCGATCGTCCCGTCCACGACCTCACTGAGGTTATGGGGCGGGATGTTCGTCGTGACGCCGACGGCAATGCCGGACGTCCCGTTCAGGAGGAGGAAGGGGGCCCTGGCCGGAAGGACCGTCGGCTCGGTGAGGGACTCGTCGTAGTTGGGGACGAACGGAACCGTTTCCTTCTCCAGGTCGGCGAGGAGCTCCTCGGAGATCCGGGACATGCGGATTTCCGTGTATCGCATCGCCGCCGGCGGGTCGCCGTCGACGGAACCGAAATTCCCCTGGCCGTCGATCAGGACGTAACGCATGGAGAAGTCCTGGGCCATCCGGACGATGGTGTCGTAGGCGGCGGCGTCCCCGTGGGGATGGTACTTTCCGATGATATCCCCGACGATCCTCGCCGATTTCTTGTAGGGCCTGTTGTAGCGGTTCCCCATCTCGTACATGGCATAAAGCACCCGCCGGTGCACGGGCTTGAGCCCGTCCCGGACATCGGGGATGGCCCGGCCGATGATCACGCTCATGGCGTAATCCATGTACGATTTTTTCATTTCATCTTCGATGTTTACCGGAAGGTTTCTCTGATAGAGCTGCTCCATGTCTTGTGTCTCGACGGGATCCTGAGGTTATATATCGAGATTGGTCGCATACCGTGCGTTCTTGTAGATGAACTCCCTGCGGGGTTCCACGTGGTCCCCCATGAGGGTCGTGAAGATTTCATCGGCGAGGAGTGCGTCCTCGATCCGGACCTGGAGAAGCGTCCGCTTCTCGGGGTTCATGGTCGTCTCCCACAGCTGTTCGGGGTTCATCTCGCCGAGACCTTTGTAGCGCTGAAGGGTGAGGCCCTTCTTCCCCAGGCTGATCAGGTAGTCGATGAGGGCCGGCAGGCTCTCGAGGGTCTTCTTCCCCTTTTCGTCCTCGTCGTTCACGACGAGCATGAACGGCCTTTCACCCAGGGCGGTCAACTGGTTCATCAGCACCTTGGCCTCGGTGAAGGTGGGGTCATGGAAGATGTCCTCCTCGATACAGGTGGACTTCTCGACGCCGTTGGTCCTGACCGTGAACACCAGGCTGTAGCCGCCGTGCTCCTGATTGACCTGGGTGGCGTACTGGACATTCCTGTCCCCGTAAGCCTTTCCCGTGCGCTTCCCGATCCTCATCAGAGCGCCTTCGGTCTTGAAGTCCGCCGGAGAAAAGGCGGGATCACCCGAGAGGATCCGCATGATCTCCTTGTCCTTGTCCTCCCGCTCAAACTTGTCGAGGATCGTCTCCAGACGCATGGCCCGATTGATCAGTCCGAACAGGCGATTTCCCGTCAGGGTGCTGCCGTCGCCGGTGATGAGCTGGACGCGGTTGACGCCGTTTTCGAGGATGAAACGCTTCATCTCCTCCTCCGAGCCGATGTAGAGCTCCCTCTTCTTGTCGGCGATCTTGTACAGCGGGGGCTGAGCGATGTAGAGATAGCCCCGTTCGATGATCTCCTTCATCTGCCGGAAAAAGAAGGTCAGAAGAAGCGTCCGGATATGGGACCCGTCGATGTCCGCGTCGGTCATGATGATCACTTTGTGGTAACGCAGCTTGCTGATGTCGAATTCGTCATCGCCGATGCCCGTTCCGAGCGCGGTGATGATGATCTTGATCTCCTCGTTCTGGAGCATCTTGTCGAAACGGGCCTTCTCCACATTCAGGACCTTTCCCCGCAGGGGAAGAATGGCCTGAAAACGTCGGTCTCTTCCCTGCTTGGCCGAGCCACCCGCGGAGTCCCCCTCGACCAGGTAGAGCTCGCTCCTCGCCGGGTCTTTCTCCTGGCAGTCCGCGAGCTTACCGGGCAGGGCGCCCACCTCGAGCGCGCTCTTCCGCCGCGTGAGTTCTTTGGCCCTCCTTGCCGCCTCCCGCGCCCGGGCGGCCTCGAGGGACTTGTTGACGATGGTCTTGGCGACGGACGGGTTCTCCTCGAAGTAGCTGGTGAGCTTCTCGTAGACGATGCCCTCCACCAGCCCCTTGATCTCGCTGTTTCCGAGCTTGGTCTTGGTCTGCCCCTCGAACTGAGGTTCGCGCAACTTGACGCTGATGACGGCGGCGAGCCCTTCGCGGACGTCCTCGCCCTTGATGGATTCCTTGTCCCCCTTGACGATGTTGTTCGCGACACCGTAGTTGTTGATGACCCGTGTGAGCGCCGCGCGGAAACCGCTCAGGTGGGTTCCGCCTTCGGTGGTATTGATGCTGTTGGCGTAAGAGTAAACGTGTTCGGTGTAGGTGTCGTTGTACTGGAGGGCCACCTCGACGAGGGTGTCGTCCTTCTCGCCCTCAATATAGATGGGTTTCTTGTGCAGGACGCCCTTGTTCTTGTTGATGTAGTCCACGAAGGAGACGATTCCACCGTCGTAGTGGAAGACCCTCTTCTCGTCGACCCGGTCATCGATCAGCGTGATCTTGACCCCCCGGTTCAGGAAGGCGAGTTCGCGCATCCGGTTCGACAGGACATCGAGGCTGAATTCGATGTCGTCGAAGATCTCCTCGTCGGGCCGGAAGGTCACACGGGTGCCCCTTCCCTTCGTGGTCCCCACCGCTTTCAGCGGTCCCGTGGGCACACCCTTCTCGTAGGACTGCCGGTAGACCCTGCCGTCACGCCGGACCTCCAGTTCCAGGTGACTGGAGAGGGCATTCACGACGGAGACACCCACGCCGTGGAGACCGCCCGAGATCTTGTAACTCTCGCGGGAAAACTTCGCGCCGGCGTGAAGCTTGGTCATGACGACCTCGGCGGCCGATACCCCCTCGTCCTTGTGCAGATCCACGGGGATACCCCGTCCGTTGTCGTCCACCATGACGCTGTTGTCCACGCGGATTCTCACGGTGATGCTGTCGCAGTAACCGGCCGAAGCCTCGTCGATGCTGTTGTCCACCACCTCGTAGACGAGATGATGCAGACCGTCCTTGCCGGTACTGCCGATATACATGGCCGGCCTTCTTCGCACGGCCTCCAGACCGTCCAGTACTTTGATGCTGTCCGCGCTGTAGGTTTCAGACATATCGAAAAAATTCCGCTCCTCGAAATTCCCTCATGCCGGGGCTTTTATATTTTCAGCGGCATGATCACGCACATGTACCTCTGTTCTTCCACGGGCTTCACAACGGCAGGTCTCAGGCCGTTTCTCACCTCCAGGATGAACTTCTTTTCGTGGACCGCCTCGATCCCTTCGAGCAAATACCGGACATTGAAGCCCACCTCGGTTTCCTTGTCCCGGTAAACGACCTCGATCTCGTCCTCCGCTTCCCCGACGTCCGGGTTGGTGGAGTTGAGCAGCACCCGGTTCTCCGAAAATTTGATCTTGACGCCGTTGTACCGCTCGCTCGACATGACGTTCATGCGGCGCAGTGCGTGGATCATGGTGTCCTTTTCCATCTCCACCGCCACCCCCTTGTCTTTCGGGATGACGCGCTTGTAATCGGGGTATTCCGCATCGATGAGACTGACCTTGAGGACGATGTTGTTCTTCTTCAGGACGCAGACACCTTTCTTCGCCCCGAATTCGATCTCCCCCTCCCCGTCGTCGACGATTTTACGGATCTCGTTGACGCCTTTCCTCGGGATGATGATGCCCTTGTCGAGCTCCGGTGACGAATCCATGCCGGGTTGAACGGTGACCATGGCCAGGCGGTGGCCGTCGGTGGCGATCATGCTCAGATCAACCTTCCCCCCGTCCCGCTCCGTCCTCAGAAAAACGCCGTTCAAACTGATACGTGTTTCATCGAGCGACATGGCAAAGGATGTCTGGCTGATCAGGTCGGAGAGAACGCCCCCTTTCACCTTGACATAATGAATACCCTCATCATCCAGAACCCTGGGGAATTCCTCCGCGGGCATCCCCGCGATCTTGAAAGCCGACTTACCGCAGGTCAACCTGATCCAACCCGAATCATCCACCCGGAAGTGGATCACCTCCCCCTGGATCTCCCTCAAGATTTCAAAAATTTTTCTCGCCGAGACGGTGATCTCGCCGGCCCTGACAACCTTGGCATCATAGTCCGCGATCAGACCGATCTCCCGGTCCGTCGCCACAATCTTGATCTTTTCACCGTCCGCCCTGATCAGGACATTGTTGAGGATCGGCATCGTCGTCCTTCGATCCACAACACCCAACGTCCTCTGAACGCCTCCCAGGAAAACATCCCTCGCCAGATTGAATTCCATGTCGATTCCTTCCTTCCCCTGAAGTGTTCAACACCTTTTTACTTATAGTATTATATCATAACATAATTGATATTAAGCGTAGTAATAGCGCCTGTGAATCTGTGAATCAAAACATTTTAGTAAATGATTTCGATACTTTATAAATAAAATGTTGTGGATAAACCCGCACAGGAAAATGTCAGCTCCTGTTCAGGGCGTCTTCAATTTCCTTGACGGAGGCCATGATCTTGGGATCCCTTTCCAAGAGGTCCCGAATCTTGTTCGTGGCGTAGATGACCGTCGAGTGATCCTTTCCGCCGATCTTTGCCCCGATGTCCGGGAATGAATGGGTTGTCAGCTTCCGGGACAGATACATGGCGATTTGCCTTGGAATCACGAGATTCTTGTTTTTTTTCTGTGATTTGAGATCCGATATCCGGATATTGAACTTTCCGGCCACGGTCTTGACGATCTCGTCAATGGTGATCTCCCGCTTCTCACTCTGCTTGAAGAATTTTTTCAAGACCTCCCTGACGAGATCCATGTCGATTTCCCTTCCCGTCAGTGAGGCGTAGGCCCCGATTCTGACCAGGAATCCCTCCAGTTCCCTGATGTTCGACTCCGATTTCGAGGCGATGTAGTAAGCGACATTCTGGGGAATGGTGATGTTGTTTTCCTGTGCCTTTTTCATGACGATGGCGATCTTGGTCTCTACATCGGGAGGCTGGATGTCGGCAATGAGTCCCCACTCGAAGCGTGACCGGAGTCTTCCCTCTAAGTTCGGGATATCCTTCGGGAAACGGTCGCTCGTGACGACGATCTGTTTCCCCGAGTCATGGAGCGTGTTGAACGTGTGGAAAAACTCCTCCTGGGTCCTTTCCTTGCCGGCAATGAACTGAATGTCATCGATGAGAAGAGAGTCGATGTTCCGGTATTTTTCACGGAATTTCGGCATCCGGTCGTATCGGATGGAATTGATCATTTCGTTCATGAACTCCTCGGCGGAAACATAGAGAACGTTTTTGTCGGCGTGGAGCGAGAGTGTGTGAATGCCGATGGCGTTCAGGAGGTGGGTTTTGCCGAGTCCGACGCCGCCGTAAATGAAAAGCGGGTTGTAATTCCTGGCGGGTTGTTCAGCAACCGCCAGGGCGGCGGCATGTGCGAACTGATTGCTTGGCCCGACGACGAAGCGGTCGAAGTTGTAGTTCGGCTTGAGAGACTGGTGGATGCGGATCCTCGCGATGTCGGCCTTTTTTACCGTTTTCTTCTGTGCATCGATTGCCCTGTCCTCCGGTGCCGCAGCCTTCTCGGGGGGTGATTTGTCAACAACGAAGGATACCCTGATGTCGAGGCCGCTTGCCTTTGAGATAGAATCTTTAATGATATCAATGTAATTTTCCGTCAGCCAGTCCTTGAAAAACTTGTTGGGAACCGACAGGTGACAGCTCGACCCATCGAATGCGATGATCCTGAGGGGGCTGATCCAGGTATCGAAATTCTGCTGCGTTACTTTTTCCTTAATGAATATAAGGCTTTTTTCCCAAATATGTTCCAAGAATGCCTACCCTGTTAACAAGTTTATGAACATTTGTTGATAAGCCCCATCGTCTGAGGGGGATATAGTGTCAAAGAAGTTCAGACACGGATTTCAGGGAATAATCTTTAAAGATATTAAACTGTTCCATCTTTCAGGATCCCTCTCCGCCCAGAAGGACACCGAGCAATCTGTCGAGCTCTTCCGGTGAGGAGAAGCGAATCTCGATCGTGCCGCCGTTTTTGACCGGGCGGATCCTCACAGCCGTCATGAGGGCCCGGGAGAGCTTACCCTCCAGATACGCGAGCTGCTCGTCCTTGATTTCCTTCTTGGACCTCACGGCCTTTTTTTTCATTCCCCGGACGAGGAGCTCCGTCTCACGGACGTTCAGGCCCTTCTTGAGGATGTCCCTCAGGAGCCGGACCTGCTCAGCCGCTGAGGATAGAGACAGAAGCGCCCGGGCGTGACCGGCCGTTACCTGTCTCTTCGCAAGGGCCTCCCTGACCTCCGGGGTCAGTTTCAGCAACCGGACGGCGTTCGTGACCGTTGTCCGGTCCTTCCCGACCCGGGCGGATATCTCCTCGTGGGAAAGACCGAATTTCTCCATGAGGGTCAGGAAAGCCTCGGCTTCCTCGATCGGGTTCAGGTCGGCGCGCTGGATGTTCTCGATGAGGGATATCTCGGCCATGTCCAGATCCTCGGCGTCGCGGATCACGATGGGCACTTCCTTGAGACCGGCCTCCTGGGCCGCCCGCCAGCGCCGCTCACCGGCGATGATCTCGTACCCGTTTTCGAGTCTCCGAACAACGATGGGCTGAATGATTCCGCTTTTCCGGATGGAGGCCACGAGGTTTTTCTGTTCCTCCCCGTCGAATTCCTTCCGGGACTGATATCGGTTCGGAACCAGTTCCTCGATGCCGCAGACGAGGTAGCGGGCCCGTTCCGTCACCTCGCCGAGAATTTCAGGGAGCAGGGCCCCCAGTCCCTTGCCCAGGGATTCTTTCGCCGGCATTTAGATCCTCCCGTTGGATAGGATTTCGTGGGCCAGCTCCATGTAGGAAATGGCACCGCGAGAGTTCATGTCGTAGAGCAGAACGGGCATGCCGTGGCTCGGGCTCTCCGACAGGCGCACGTTTCTCGGGATCATGGTCCTGAAGACTTTATCACCGAAGTGTTTTCTCACCTCCTCCGCCACCCTGTGCGACAGACGGTTTCTCACATCGAACATGGTGAGGAGGATCCCCTGGAGCGCGAGCGATGGGTTGAGCCTCGCCTTCACCAGCCGCACCGTGTTCAGGAGCTGTCCCAGCCCCTCCATGGCGAAGTACTCGCACTGGAGAGGAATGATGAGAAGGTCCGCCGCCACCAGCGAGTTGATCGTCAGGAATCCCAGGGAAGGCGGGCAGTCGATGACGATGAAATCGTAAGGGCTCCGTAGTTCTTTCAGGACATTCTTCAGCTTTCTCTCCCTGTCCTCCATCGCGACGAATTCCACCTCGACGCCGATGAGATCCTGGTTCGACGGGATGACATCGAGTGTCGGTATCTGAGTTTTCAGGATGGTCTTGTCCAGCGAGAGCTCCCCGATCAGGGCCCGATACAGGTTCTTTTCCCGGGTGGCGGCCTTGTCGATGCCGACGCCGCTCGTCGTGTTCCCCTGGGGATCGCAGTCGATGAGCAGCACCCTCTTCTCCGACGCGGCAAGCGAGGCGGACAGATTGATAGCAGTCGTGGTTTTACCCACCCCGCCTTTCTGGTTGGCGATCGTGATGATTTTGCTCATGAATTTTTCTGATCGGGAATCGAGCCAGGCTGGGTTTTTGTTGCCGCGATGCTAACATAAAAATGTGTTTTGTCAAAGGGAAATTTTAAAAATAATAGTGAATAATTACAATAACTTGAATAAATTTTTCTTGTTGTGACGGATCCGAGTTATCCACAGGTTCGCACAGCGGGGACAGAGGCGGATAAATCGAAACAAAATCGACCGATTACAAAGGGAGCCCCTGAACTCAGGTCTTCCGGAAGACGACGATCTTTCTCCGGTCGGCCCTTCCGGGAAGGGTGAAATCGTGGACGCCCACAAGGGTCATGCCGCTTGCAGGGCAGAGCTTCAGGGCGTCACGCAGTTCCTCGTCGATGCCGCCGCCCTTCATCGCGATGAGGACACCGCCGGGGACGAGGAAGTGAAGGCCGGCAGGGAGAAGATTCGGAAGCTTCCAAAGGGCGCGGGAGATCACGGCATCGAAGAAGGCCCTGCAGGACCCTTCGTCGATCAGCTCCTCGACTCGTCTGTGGATGACGGTGACGTCACGGAGACCGAGTTCACGCACGATATGCCTGAGGAAGGAAACCTTCTTTCTCTGGGGCTCGAGGAGGTAGAGCCGCAGCGAGTTCAGGCAGATTTTCAGGGGGATTCCCGGAAATCCCGCACCGGCCCCGATATCGAGCACGGTAGCGTCTTTCCGGGGGAGGTGGGGGGCGACGGTGAGAGAATCGACGAAGTGCCTGACCTCGAGATCCCGCGCGGACCGGACGGAAACGAGATTCATTTTGTTGTTCCAGAAAAGGATCGCCTTCCTGTATGATTCGAAGAGAGAAATCTCCCTCTCCCCCGGCGTGAGACCGGTCAGGGCGGAGGCTTCGTTCAGGATTTCCGCAAGCCCCTTATCTTTCTCCGCGGGGGACATGAACCCTCGATTTCCGTGATGGTCTTGTCGCATGAATAGCAGAGGGAAAACGGGAGGGCAACGGAAAACATGGAGCGTCTCAAGGCCAGACTGGATAACATCACCATCGTACTCCACAGGCCCAAATACGCCGGGAACATCGGCTCGGTGGCGCGCTGCGCGAAGAACATGGGCTTGAGGAACATCGTCGTGGTGACCCGCGAAGAACCCGACAGGGAGAAGATCCGGCAGATGTCGACGCATCTGGCCGTCGATGTCGTCGAGAGGATCCGGTTCGTCGAGCGCCTCGACGAGGCCCTCGGCGGTTTTCACTGGATCGTGGGGACGACGTCGAGAACGGGCTCCATGCGTCAGCCGACGGGGACCCCGCGGGAGGTCGCCGAAACCCTCGTGGACCTGTCGCAGAATAACCGGGTTGCCGTCCTCTTCGGCCCCGAGGACATCGGCCTCACGAACGACGAGCTGAAATACTGCCAGGCCCTCATGACCATCCCCACGTCGGAGAGGCTCCGTTCCCTGAACCTCTCGCATGCCGTGATGATCGTCTGCTACGAGATCTTTCTCGCTTCGACGGCCGTTCCCGATCGGTTCAAACCCCGGCTGGCGCCGTCCGTCGAGCTGGAGGGGATGTACCGCCAGATCCAGGACCTCTTCGTTCGCATCGGGTTCATCAACCCCCAGAACCCGGATTACTGGATGATGAACGTCCGCCGTTTTTTCGCGCGGGTGGATCTCCGTTCCCGGGACGTGAAGATGATCCGGGGGCTCTGCCGCAGGATCGACTGGTCCGTGAAGGACAAAAAAGCTTGACATAGACGGGGCGGAAAACTTATTAGTGCGTGCAACGGAAAAAGCGTGAGGGGCCCGCGCCCCGCGGGCGGGTCTTGTTCCGGCAGGATCAGGCACAAAAGGATTTGGCGGATGCTGAAGACGTTCTCATTCACGGGGGCCAGGAAAATCGTGTTCGGGTGCGGCACGTTTGATCGCCTCGCCGATCATGTCCGGGAGCTCGGCGGTCGCAGACCCCTCGTGGTTCTCGATCAGAACCTGTCAAAGGCGGGCTTCCGTGAACGGGCGCTGGAGGTCCTGGACCGAGGCTCTTTCAAGGCCGAGGTCTTCGACCGGGTGGAGCCGGAACCCCTGTTGGAGCTTGCCGACGAGGGGGCGGAGGCCGCCCGCGGTGGGGCATGCGACATCGTTATCGGCATCGGCGGCGGGAGCGCCATGGATGTTGCGAAAGCCGTCGCGGTCCTCCTGCCGAACCGGGGCAGAGCGCAGGATTACCTCGGCCTCGACAAGGTCCCCGGAGCGGGGCTTCCCACCATCATGGTCCCGACCACGGCGGGGACCGGCAGCGAGGTGACCTTCACGGCGGTTTTCCTCCGGAAGGATCTCGGCAGGAAGGAGGGGATGAACAGCCCTCACCTTTATCCCGCACTGGCCCTGCTGGACCCGACGCTGACCCTCTCGCTTCCCCCGCAGCCGACGGCGGCCACGGGCGTCGACGCCCTGTGCCACGCGATCGAGTCCTTCACGTCGGTGAACGCAAGCCCCATGAGCGGGATGTTGTCCCTGGAGGCGGTCCGGCTGATCTCGGAAAACCTCAGGACCTGTGTTCACAACGGCCGGGACCTCGAGGCGCGGGAACGCATGCTCCTGGGAAGCCTCTATGCGGGCCTGGGACTTGCCAACGCCGGCGTGGGGGCGGCCCACTCCCTTTCCTATCCCCTGGGCGGCCGTTACGGTATTTCCCACGGCATCGCAAACACCCTCATGCTTCCACGGGTCATGGATTTCAATGTTCCGTCGGCCCAGGAAAAGTTCGCCCTCATAGCGAAGGCCATGGGCGAGAGCACCGATGGCCTGCCCCTTCGGGAGGCGGCCTACCTTGCCGTGGATGCCGTCGAATCCCTGATCGAAGACTGCGGGATCTACGCCACCCTGAGGGAACTGGGGGTTACCGAAGAGGACTTTCCGGAGCTCGCCAGGATCGCCCTGACCGTCCTGCGCCCCCTCGAGAACAACCCGAGGAAGGTCACCTACGAGGACGCCCTCGAGATGTACCGGGCCGCATATTGATCCGTTGGATGTTTCAGATGCTTTCGTCGCTGCGGCGGTTGAGGCCGCAGCGCTTGTTTTCTATCTGCAGAAACCCCGGGAGGCAACGAAATGGCTGGTGCTGAGCTGATCGGTCAGGAGGAGATCAAAGAGGTCATGGACGTCCTGGGGACGGGCGTCCTGATGCGATACGGTTTCGACAAGGAGCGAAAAGGGATCTACAAGGTGCAGGCCTTCGAGGAGGCCTTCGCGAGATATTGCGGTTCCCGCTACGCCCTCGGCGTCACGTCGGGCTCGGCGGCCCTCAAGGTCGCCCTCAAGGCCCTGGATGTCGGGCCGGGCGATGAGGTCATCGTCCCTGCCTTCACCTTCCTGGCCACCTACGAAGCCGTCCTCGAAGTCGGAGCGATCCCCATCATGGCCGATATCGATGAAACCCTGAACCTGGATCCTCGCTCTGCCGAGTCCAGGATCACCGACTGCACGAAGGCCGTCATCCCCGTCCACATGTGCGGTGCCCCCGCCCGCATCGACCGGATCCTCGAGGTGGCGAAGAGGCACGGGCTCAAGGTTCTCGAGGACAACGCCCAGGCCTGCGGCGGGAGCTTCAAGGGCAAGAAGCTCGGGACCTTCGGAGAGATGGGGATCTTCAGCTTCGATTATTACAAGACGATCACGACGGGCGAAGGCGGCATGATTCTCACGGACAGCAGGGAACTCTACCTGCGGGCCGACTGGTATCACGATCACGGGCACGATCACAACCCCAACATCCCGCGGGCCCTCGAAGGCCGTTTCATTCTGGGCTTCAATTACCGGATGAACGAGATCCAGGGCGCGCTGGGACTCGCCCAGCTTTCGAAACTCGACACCGTGATCGGCGAGCAGCGGAAAAACAAGGCGGCGATCCGGTCGATCCTCGAGGGCGTTCCCGGGATTCGATTTCGGGAGATCCCCGACCCCGACGGTGACACGGCCACGTTCCTGGCCTTCAATCTGCCCGAGGCCGGCCGGACCAAGGCCTTTCAGAAGGCCCTTGCGGAAAGCGGGGTGGACACGATCTACTACAAGGAGAACCTCTGGCACTACGTGCCGAACTGGGAACATTTTCTGGCGCAGGCGACGGCGAGCTCCACGAAATATCCCTTCAAGGACCCCTGCTACAAGGGGCAGGTCGTTTACCGGCGGGAGGACATCCCCCAGGCGGAGGACATCCTGGGCAGAACGCTCGTGATGCCGATATCGGTCCGGATGCCGGGGGAGCGTCTCGAGGTCATCGCCCGGGCCGTCGAGAAGGCGACGAAGGCCTTATGAGGAAATCCACGGCGGAGAAAGACCTGATCATCGTCACCGGGGGCGCGGGCTTCATCGGGAGCGCCTTCGTCTGGAGACTCAATGAGGAGGGGATCGACCGGATCCTCATCGTCGACCGCCTCGGCACGACGGAGAAGTGGAAGAACCTGGCCAAACGCCGGTTCGCCGACTACATGCACAAGGATGACTTCCTGCAGTCGCTCCGGACGGGCCGTTTCCGTCACCCCGTGCAGGCCGTGATCCACATGGGGGCCTGTTCGTCGACGACGGAGCGGGATGCCGATTACCTGATGCGCAACAACTACCATTACAGCGTCGAACTGGCGAAATGGGCGCTCAGGAAAGGGGTGCGATTCATCTACGCAAGCAGCGCCGCCACCTACGGTGACGGGTCCCGGGGGTTTTCAGACGAAGACGGGGCGACGAAAGAACTCGTTCCCATCAACATGTACGGTTACTCGAAGCAGCTCTTCGACCTCTGGGTCCTGTCCAACCGGCTGCAGAAAAGAGTCGTCGGCATCAAGTTCTTCAATGTCTTCGGTCCCAACGAATATCACAAGGACGACATGCGGAGCATGGTCCACAAATCCTACGGCCAGATCAGGGAGACCGGCAGGGTAAGGCTCTTCAAGTCCCACCGCCCGGACTACGGAGACGGCGAGCAGCGCCGGGATTTCGTCTACGTCAAGGATTGCGTCGAGGTTCTCTGGTGGTTCTACCGGCACCGCAGGGTCGGCGGCATCTTCAACCTCGGCAGCGGTTGCGCCCGCACGTGGAACGACCTCGCTCAGGCCGTGTTCGACGCCATGGGGGCAAAGAAGCAGATCGATTACATCGAGATGCCCGGGCCCGTCCGCGACCAGTATCAGTATTTCACGGAGGCCAAGATCGACAAGCTCCGCTCCGCGGGGTGCCCCGTCACCTTCCGTTCCCTCGAGGACGCCGTCTACGATTACGTCGTCCATCACCTCAAAACGAAGGACCCTTACCTGTGAGGGGTCGCGGAGGGCGCTCATGCGGGTCATCTGTGTCATTCCTGCACGTTATTCATCCACGAGGTTCGAGGGCAAGCCCCTGGCCGATATCTGCGGGAAGCCCATGATCCAGAGGGTCTACGAGCGTGCCTTGCGGTCCCGGATCGTCTCCGACGTGGTCGTGGCCACCGACGACGAAAGGATCTTCGAGACGGTGAGGCGCTTCGGCGGCAGGGTCGTCATGACCTCGGCCGCACACCGCTCGGGGACCGACCGGATCGCCGAGGCCGTATCCGGTCTTGCCGCGGCGGACGGGGACATCGTCGTCAACATCCAGGGGGATCAGCCCCTTTTTGAACCCTCTCAGATCGACGAGGTGGTGAAACCGCTGATCGATGATCCGTCCGTACCGTTCGCCACCCTCATCTACCGGATCCGGCGCACCGAGGAGATCAACGACCCCAACGCCGTGAAGGTGGTCTTCGACCGTGATCGGTTCGCCCTCTATTTTTCCCGGTCTCCCATCCCCTATTACCGGGATGCGGCTGCGGACCCGGTCTACTACAAGCATCACGGGATCTATGCATACCGGAAGTCGTTCCTCATGACCTTCACGAAGTTGACCGAGGGTTTTCTGGAACGGACGGAGGCCCTCGAGCAGTTGCGGGCGATGGAGCACGGCTTCCGCATCAAGGTGGTGGAGACCGCTCAGGACTCCATCGAGGTCGACACCCCCCAGGAGCTGGAGCGGGTGAGAAGGATTTACGAGAAAGGTGAGGCCTGATGCCCCCGCCGGGGGAGTACGGACCGGTATGAAGATCATCGATTCCCACATCCACTGCGGCATCCAGAATTCCGACCTGCCTTTCGAACTGATCCGGCGGTATCTGGAGAACGGAAACATCCAGGGCGCCTGCCTCTATGCCCCCGTCGAGGACATCTACAACCGTTACGACGAGCATTTCGAGGACTCGGCTTCCTGGATCGCCACCCGTCAGCGGGCCAACGAGTACGTGCTGAGGCTCCAGGAGACCAACGAGGATATCTACGGCTATTATTTCGTCTGGAACGATTTCCGTCGGGAAGAGCTGAGGAAGGGATACCGGGGGGTGAAGTGGCACCGTCACGAGTACGAGCCCCTGTACAACTACGGTGATCCGCGCTGCGAGGATTTCCTCCAGGAGGTCTATCGGCTGCGGCTGCCCGTCGTCCTCGAGGAATCCTTCGAGAACACCCTCTACATGCTTCGCCGGATCGACGGCCGCACGCCCGTGATCATCCCGCACATGGGCGGTCTGAACGGGGGGTTCACGGCCCTGTTTCAGGCGAAGATCTGGGACAACGAAACGGTGTTTGCCGACACGGCCCTGGCCACGCCTTACGAGATGGATCTCTTCCTCAAGCGCTACGGGAGCGATCGGCTTCTCTTCGGAAGCGATTTTCCGTTCGGCTACCCGGGCAGCGAGCTCGCCAAGGTCCGGGGGCTCAGGCTGCGGGAGGAGGATTACGAGAAGGTGGTGAGCACCAACATCCTCAAGCTCGTGAGGGCGGCGGGCTGACCGGTGCCAACCCATGGAGAGAGGGATGGAATGAAAGTTTTCGAGGGACTCTACGCCTTCATCTGGCGGGACAACCGGGCGAACAATTGCAACGCCTACCTCATCGAGGGCTCCAAACGGATCCTCATCGACCCGGGACACCGGGACTTCTTCGACCACGTCCGGGAGGGTCTGTCGAAGCTGGAGATTCCCCGCGACCGGATCGACGTCGTCCTGATCACCCACGGTCACCCCGACCACCTCGAGATGGCCTCGAACTTCCAGACGCCGACCCTTGTCGGCATGGGCGAGGAGGAGCACCGGTTCACCCGGGAGCACTATGCCCCCTACTACAGGGTTCCTGAGCCGGATTTTCTCCTCCGGGAGGGGGATTGTCTGATCGGGGATGTGGGACTGCGGATCCTCCTCGCACCGGGGCACTCGCCCGGGTCCATCTGCATCTACTGGCCCGAAAAAAAGGCGCTCTTCACCGGAGATGTGGTCTTCAGCGGGGGAATCGGCCGCACCGACCTTCTGGGCGGGGACGGACGCCTGCTGAAGGAGAGCATCCGGCGCCTCTCGACGCTCGACGTGGAATATCTCCTTCCGGGTCACGGGGAGCCGCTTTCGGGACGGGAGGTCGTGAAGGCGAACTTCAAGATGATCGCCGATTACTGGTTCAGCTACCTGTGAGGCTCGCGGCCTGCCCCCGGAATTCCTCGAGGGCCTTTTTGTAAAAAGACGCCCACTCGGGGTCCCGGTCGATGTTCGGCAGAACAGCCGGTCCGGAAACGCCGCGCCGGCCCAGCTCTTTCTGCAGTTGCTCCAGACGTCGGACCCGGGCGGCGATGAGCCCCTCGAGGAAGGCATCGATCTTCCTCTCGAGCGGTTCGGTCTGGACCCCGAGGAGTTCTCGCATCAGGCGGAAGACCCTCTCGTTGTCCCCCTCCGGGTGAAGACGGGCGACGAGTTCCGCCCGGACCAGGTCCCGGACGGATGGATCGGCAAGATCCTTGATGAGTTCCCGTCTCACCTCCTCGAAGGGGATCTGCTCGTCCAAGTATCTCCGCAACCACCCCCTGATCTTTTTCGCCTTCTCCTCGCGCTTCAGGGCATCCCTTTCCTCGGCCGAGAGGCTGAGCCCCTTCGTCTTTTCCATGATGATGTCGAGCGTGCTTTTGATCTCCGCCATGGGTTCTCTCCGTCGTCGTTGTCTTTCCCCGGGGGGTTGAAAGGATTCCTAATCACAAAACGCGCCGATTTTCCAGTGTCACGAACGGAGGATGTCCACCGGCTCGATCAACGTCGCCTTCTTGGAAGGATAGATCCCCGCGAGGATCCCCACGGCAACGGAGGCGAGGAAAGAGATGAAAAGGCCGGGCAAGGAGATCGTGAAGGGATACCGCAGGATGTGAAGGAGAACGACGCTCACAAAGGCCCCCGCCAGGACGCCCACCATCCCGCCGGTGAAGGAGATGAACGAGGATTCCATCAGAAACTGCAGGACGATATCCCTCCGGCGGGACCCCACGGCGCGGCGGATACCGATCTCGACCTTCCGCTCGTTCACGATGAGGATCATGATGGAAAGGATCCCCAGGCCGCCGATGATGAAGGAGACGGCGGCGGCGATGCGGCCCAGCACGGTGATCAGGTTCATGGCCTGGGTCTTCAGGACCAGGACGTCCTTGAGATCGATGACGGCGAAATCGTCGCTCATACCCGGCCGGATCTTGTGCCGCTTGCGGAGCAACTGCTCGATGTCCGCCTTGGCCGAGGGCAGCGACTCCGCCGACCGGGCCTGCACGTAGATCGTGTTGACGTTGGTCTTGTTGACGAGGAGTTTGAGGAACATCCGCAGGGGGACGAAGATCTGGTTGTCCTGGTCGGCACCGGAGACGTCCGTTCCTTTCGGCTCCATGATCCCGATGACCTGGCAGGGGACACGCCAGATGAGGATGTATTTCCCGATCGGGTCCTCGTCACCGAAGAGCTTCTCCACCACGCTTCTTCCGAGGACGGCCACCTTGCGGAGATGGTGGTTGTCCTCCTCCGTGACGAAACTCCCCTCCTGGACGTGAAAGTTGCGGATCTCCTGAAAGTTGGGTTCCACACCGTTGACCAGGATCGACTTCAGCACGACGCCCCCGTAACGGATCGGGAAGGTCTTGTAGCCCACGGGGGAGATGCCGCTGAGCGACGGCACGGCGTCCAGGATCGCTTGGGCGTCCTCCATCGTCAGATTCGTCGCCTCGCTCATCAGCCGAGCGCCCGGGCCCATCCGCCTCACGATGCCGCTGCGGACGATGAGCAGATTTTTCCCCATGCTGTCGATCTCCTGTTCCGTTTTGATGGCGAGCGATCCCGAGAGGTTGGAGACAATGATGAGCGAGAAGGTGCCGAAGAAAACCCCCAGGACGGCCAGCACCGTTCTCCACTTGAACTGCACGAGAGACCGGCGAGCGATTTTCAGGTTGAGGTAGATGCGTCTCCAATCCATAGAACGTCACGGAAAAAAACAGGGGTCAAGGAGTGTTGGAATGATGGGTAAAAGAGACAGGAGAAGCCCAAAATTCCAACATCCCATCATTCCATCCCCGCAGGAGCTCAAGTCCTGATGGCCTCGATCGGCTCCAGGTTCGCTGCCTGTCTGGCCGGGTGAAGCCCGAAGCCGATGCCGATGATCCAGGAGAGAACGATCCCGATGGCGAAGGCCTTCCAGGAGAAGTGAATCGGAAATTCCGCCACGTGCGTGAGCAGTTGTGCGGAGCCGACACCGACAACGAAACCCAACAGACCGCCCGCCGTCGTGATGATCACCGCCTCGATGAGGAACTGGATGAGGATGTCTCTCCGGCGCGCGCCCACGGAGCGGCGGATGCCGATCTCCTTGCCCCGCTCCTTCACGGACAGCAGGAAGAGGTTGGCCAGGACGAAGCCGGCGACGATCAGGGAGATGACGCCCACGACGCCGATGAAAGCGACGAGGGATCCCGTGAGGGCCACGAGAAACTTGACGATGTCCTTGGGGGTGAAGATGCGGAAATCGTCGGGCTGCCCGTCGGGTATGCGGTGCCGGTACCGCAGCAGCATGCGGAGCTCCTCGGCGCGGCCCTCGAGGTTCTGCTGGTCCGTGAAACGCAGCCGCAGGGCGAAGACGTACCGGGGCTCGTTCTGGAGTTTCTTCATCACCGTCGTGTAGGGCATGATGATGCGGTTGTCCAGGTTTCCGCCGCCCGCGGAGGTCCCCCTCTCCGAGAGGACCCCCACGATCTGGACGGGGAGATTTCTCACCATGACGAATTTCCCCACGGGGCTCTGATCGCCGAAGAGTTCCCGGGCGACCTCCTGACCGATGATCCCGACGTTGGCCAGGCGACGGATGTCCTCCTCCGTAAAATCAGACCCTTCGACGACGGGCCACGTCCAGGCCCGGCTGTAGTCGCTCGAGGATCCCACGATCTGGGTCTGATACCGATTGGCCCGATAGGAGACGTTGACTCCGCCGACCGCCGTCATGGGAACGGCGATGTAGGCCGTGGGGAAGGCCTGGCGAACGGCCTCAAGGTCGTCCAGGGTGATGGTTCTTTCCCTCTGGCCGATGGCCCGGGACTCCTCGCTGCCGCTCATGACGATGACGGAGTCGGGGCCGAAACTCGCCACGAGGTCGAAGGCTTTCTTGTAGGCCCCTTCCGTGGCGGCCACGATGATGGTGATGGCCGAGATGCCCAGGGCCACACTCACCAGGCAGAAGAAGGTCCGCAGCTTGAAGGCCTTCACGGCTTCGAAGGACTGGATGAGAAGCAGGGAGAGGCGGTCCATAAGAAGAAGGCTCAAGGCGCAGGGCTAAAGGCCAAAGAAACGGGAAAACGACGAGTCCCCTTTGTCATTGGCCTTATGCCTTTTGCCGTTTATTCCGTGATCACCCCGTCCCGGATGTGGATGAGGCGACGGGCGTAAGCGGCGATGTCTGCGTCGTGGGTGATGACGACGACCGTCTTGCCGCGCTGGTTCATCTGCGTCAGGACGTTCATGATCTCCGCGGCCGTTTGACTGTCGAGCTGTCCCGTCGGCTCGTCGGCGAGAAGCAGCTCCGGGTCGTTGATCAGGGCCCGGCAGATGGCCACCCGTTGCTGCTCACCGCCCGAGAGCTGCGTCGGCCGGAATCGCATCCGGTCCTCGAGGCCGATGAGCCGGAGAAGTTCCACGGCCCGGTCCCTCGCACGATCTTTCTTCCTTTCCCGGTAGAGAGTGGGCAGAAGGACGTTCTCGAGCACCGTTGCATAGGGCAGAAGGTAGAAACTCTGGAAGACGAAACCGATGTGCTCGTTGCGCAGCTCGGAGAGCTCGTCGTCGTTGAGCTGCGTCACGTCGCGGCCGGCCAGCACGTAGCGGCCCGAGGTGGGCACGTCGAGGCAGCCCAGGAGGTTCATCAGCGTCGATTTGCCCGAGCCGGAGGTCCCCATGATGGCGGTGAACTCGCCCTGCTCAATGACGAGGTTGATCCCCTTGAGGACCTGGAGGTCCTGGTCGCCCACGCGGAAGCTCTTGGTAATGTTCTCCAGGATGCAGACGGGTGCGGCCATTACTTGCGATTCCCCTTCTGCTCGGCTTCGCTTGAAACCGGCAGGATGATCTTGGTGGCCAGGACGTCGCCCTCGTTCACCCCGGAGAGGATCTCCGTTTTGTCCTCCCCCCGGATACCGATCTTGACCTCCACTTTTTCGACTTTCTTCTGGCCCGTCACCCGGTAGGCGACCTGTTTCCCCCGCTCGAACTTGACGGCCGCATTGGGCACCGTGAGGATGTTGGTCTTCTCCTCGGTGATGATCCGCACGCGGGTCGTCATCTCCGGTCGCAGAAACTGGGCGTCGTCGGGGGAAACCCTCAGCGTGGAGAGATAATAGACGATGTTTTCCTTGACGACCGGCTGAGGGTAGATCTTCTCGATCTTTCCCTTGAAAACCTTCGCCGCGTATGTGTCAACGTAGTACTCCACGTCCTGTCCCACGGCGGCCTTGCCGATGTCCGTCTCGTCCACGTAGATCCACATCTCGAGCATTGTGGGGTCGAGGACGGTGACGAGATTGGCCACCTGGAGGCCCGCGACGATCGTTTCACCCTCCTGGGCCGTCACGTCGGAGACGATGCCGCTGATCGGGGAATAGATCTTCGTGTAGGAGAGCCGGATCTGCTGCTGGCGGAGCTGGGCCTGGATCTCCTCTATATTCGCCTTCGCGATGTCGAGCTGCGTCTTGTACTCGTCCTGCAGGCGCTTCAGGACGGCCCCTGTCGCCTCATATTGGGTTTCTGCCTTTTCAACGGAATCCTTTGTGGTGTAGTCGTGCTTCAAGAGCTCCCGTTCGCGCTTGAGCGTCGCCGAGGCGTACTCGTGGTTGGCCCTCGCCTCGCGGATTCTCTCGGGGTAGGTGAGCTCGATCTGGGCCAGCGTGTTCCGGGCCGACACGAGAGCCGCCTGCTGCTGCGCGATCTGCTGGAGAATCTCCCGGTCGTCGATGAGCGCGATCAGATCCCCGGCGCTGACGCGGTCACCCACCTTGACCTTCATCTGCTTGATGGTGCCGGTGGCCCGGGTGCCGATCTTCACCACGGCGCCCACCTGAGACTTGATGATTCCCGTCTCCACCAGGACGCCCCGGATGTTCCCCCGCTCCACCTGGCCCGTTTCGAGGACCTGGATGTCCTGCCTGGAGAAGAACTTCTTGTAGACGGCGAAGCCTGCGGCGGCAACGACGACAGCGAGGACGGCGGCGATAACCAGCTTTTTCCTCATCCGTTGGGGTCCTTTACGGTTGCGCTAAGGCCGGTCGGTATCCCCCGAAACAGGGGGAGGGGCCTTCAGGTTGTCCAGGCTTTCGACACCGGCGTTCCGCTCCAGCAATGAGCGCGACAAAATGAGGTTCAACCTCGCGGTTGTGACCTGCTCGCGGGCGGTCTGCAGAAGCCCCTCGGCCACGACGAGGGATAGGATATCGCCTTTTCCGACCTTGTATTCACCGAAGGCCTGGTCGTAGTTCTGCTGGGCCTGTTTCAGCTGTGTGGCCGCAACGTCGACGTTTTTTGCGGCGGTCAGAAAGTTTTCGTAGTTTCTCCGGAGGTCCAGGAGAAGCTGCCGCTCGGTTTCTTTCAGGTTGTCGGCGGAGATGCCGACGTCGATGCGCGCGGACTTCGCCCGGTAGAATTTGCCGAGTTCGAAAAGGTTCCAGGACGCCGTCAGCAACGCGGCGCGATCTTCGAAGGAGGAGCCGGTGCTGAGCGAATGACTCGTTCTCGAGTAAACGGCACTGGCTGAGAGCGTTGGATAAAAGGGGCTGTAGGAAAGCGTCCGGTTGCTCTCGGCCCTCTTTACGGCGTATTCGAACTGCCGGATTTCCGGCCGCTGGAGGACCAGTTCGGCCAGAACCTTTTCCTCCGGTGCCACCTTCGGCGCATCGAGCGTCCCGTCGAGCTCGTAGGGTTCGTCAAAGCTCTTTCCGATGAGGGAGGAGAGTTCCGAAAGGGCCTTGATAACATTCCCCTCTGCCTGGATGAGATTGAACTTCGCCTGTTCGAGACGGACCGAGGCCTGAAGGACATCGGATAGCTTGGCCACGCCGAAACGGTATCTCCCGTCGGCGACCTCGTAGTCGGTGTTGGCGTTTTCGAGTTGCTTCCTCCGGTGGTCCAGGATTTCTCGGGCGGCGAGGGCCGTGTAGAAGCTCACCTTGACGTCGAAATCCACCTGGAGGCGGCTCTTGCGCAATTCTTCCTGATCGGAGCCCAGGTTGTACTTGGCGATGTTCCGGTTCGCCTCCCGCTTGAAGCCGTCGAAGAGGGTCAGTGAAAGGGCTGCGTCGCCGCTTGTCGTGTCATAGTTTCTCGACGAGGTGTCATGCCACTGCTGGGATCCCCCCACGTCGACGCTCGGCAGGTAGGGACCGTGGGAAGCCTTGTAGAGGGCTTCCGAGGACTGGACTCTTTTCAAAGCGGCCTGGTAGGCCGGAAGGTTCTTCAGGGCCAGGGCAATGGCCTCGTCGAGCGTGAGCGCAAGGACTGAGGGGACGATGAAGAGAGGAACCGTGAGGCAAAGAAGTACCGCCGCAAATTTCCAGGGATTCGCCCTGCGGTGTGAAGTCATGATCAATACATCCTCGAGAAAAGATGATGTCCTGATGGTGAAAACGCGCGGGATCCGGAATCGTTGATCCCTTTCCGTCGAGCCGGCCGCCGTCTGTTTTCCAACCTCGACTTATTACTCGCTTTTTTCTTTTTTTGGCAAGAAGAATTTGGATGACGGCGGGGCACGGAATTGATAAGGAGGAAGATGGCAGATGAGGAAACGAGGAGGAAGAACATGAAGCTGATGCGCTTTGTCGGCGAGGATCATCGTGTCCGGTGGGGGCTTTATGAACCGGAAAGCCCGCATGCGGCGAGGGTGGTGCAGGGCGATCTCTTTGGAAAACTCCGGGTGACGAAGAGGAAGATTCAAGTGAAAAAGATCCTGGCGCCGCTGGATCCCCCGAATGTGCTCGCCCTCGGACTCAATTATCGGAGCCACGCCGATGAATTCAGCGAGAACTATCCGGAGATCCCGATTCTGTTTCTGAAGGGGACCAACAGCGTGATCGGTCCCGGAGAGCCGATCCTGTTGCCGAAGGCCGGACCCGACGAGGTGGACTACGAGGCGGAGCTTGCCGTTGTCATCGGGAAGAAGGCGAAGAACGTTTCTAAGGACGACGCACTGGATTTCGTCTTCGGGTATACCTGTGCAAACGATGTGAGCGCCAGGGACTGGCAGATCAGGAAGCAGCGGCATCAGTGGGCACGCGGGAAGAGCTTTGATACCTTCTGTCCTCTGGGACCCTGCATTGTCACGAGGGAAGAAATGCCCGATCCGAGACGGATCCGGTTGAGGGCGGTACTGAACGGCGTGACCATGCAGGATTCGACCACATCGTACATGATCTTCGACGTGCCGTCCGTGATCAGCGACCTGAGCCGTTCCATGACCCTGCTGCCCGGGACGGTCATCATGACGGGAACACCCGATGGTGTCGGTTTCACTCGAAAACCGCCGGTCTTTCTGAGGGAGGGAGACGTCATCTCCATCGTCATCGACGGAATCGGGGAATTGACGAACCCGGTCGTAAGGGAGACCTGAGGGGCGTGGCGGAAGGTCATGGAAAGGAAAGAGACACGGTGCGGAAAAACAAGAAATGTTGGCATTTTAACCGCGGATATGCTAACAAAACAAAGTGCTTGTAATGAATACAAGTTGGATCACCCGCATCGGGTGAAGTAACTTCTCGGAGGGTTTAGAGGGAAATGGACTTCAAGTACCGGCAGCCGTTTTTCATGGTGCTTATGATTTTATTGATCGGATTTTTTGCCCTTTCCATCGCGGGCGTTCTTCGTTTTTCCGTGGGGCCGAGCATGGGCCTGGCGGGATCGGAAGGAACGCCGACGGCCCCGGCGGCGGCCACCGCCAAGGCTCCCTTCCCGGCCGGCAGCGGAACGGCGCCGTTTTCATTTGCCGACCTTGCGGAAAAAATGAGCCCCGTCGTGGTGAATATCAGCACGACCAAGACGTTCAAGATGGAAGGCAGATCGAGGCCTCACCAGGGACCACAGAGCCCCTTCGAACGGTTCTTCGGGGAGGATGATTTCTTCAGGAGGTTCTTTGAGGAGTTGCCTGAGAGAGAACTCAAGCAGAGAAGTCTCGGCTCGGGGTTCATCATCAGCGCCGACGGATATATCTTCACGAACAATCACGTCGTCGAGAAGGCCGACAAGATCAAGGTGAAACTGTCGAACGGCAAGGAGTACGACGCGACCGTCAAAGGAAGAGACCCGAGGACGGACATCGCACTCATCAAGATCAACCCTGAGGGCAGTCTGCCGACGGCCAAGCTGGGTGATTCAGACAAGCTGAGGGTAGGGGACTGGGTTGTGGCCATCGGAAACCCCTTCGGGCTGGACCATACGGTGACCGTGGGAATCGTCAGTGCCAAGGGAAGAGTGATCGGTGCCGGTCCCTACGACAATTTCATTCAGACAGATGCATCGATCAACCCGGGAAACAGCGGGGGGCCCCTGATCAACCTGGCAGGGGAGGTCGTGGGAATCAACACGGCCATCGTAGCCCATGGGCAGGGAATCGGATTTGCAATTCCTGTCAACATGGCAAAGGAAATCCTCAATGATCTCAAGTCAAAAGGAAAGGTAACAAGGGGTTGGCTCGGTGTTTCCGTGCAGGACATCACCGATGACATTGCAAAGGGTCTCAAGATCAAGGATCAGACGGGGGCTCTGGTCACGGAGGTGTTCGAGGGCGACCCGGCGGACAAGGCCGGTATAAAACAGGGTGACATCATCAAGGAAATCGACGGGAAGTCCGTACGAGACACCCACGAGCTGCTGAGGATCGTCGCCTTGATCCCTGTCGGAAAGAAGGTCAATGTAAAGGTGTTGAGAGAGGGCGCGGAGAAGAACTTCACAGTGACGGTGGCGGAACGTGAGGAGGGAAAGGAGCTCGCGTCGATCAGGCGTGATACGAGGGAGAACTATGGAATGACCGTGCAGGAAGTCACACCGGAAATCGCGAGAAGGCTTGGAATGCCGAAAGCGGAAGGGGTGATCGTAACGTCGGTCAGGGAGGGAAGTCCCGCCGAGGATGCGCAGATCCAGCCTCAGGACGTCATTCTTCAGGTCAACAAGGTCAAGATCAACAACCTGAGGGACTACCAGAGGGAAATCTCCAAAAAAACGGCGGAGGACAGAATTCTGCTCTTGATCAGAAGAGGAAGAGGAACATACTACGTTGCCATAAGGAAGGAATAGAAAAGATGTCCTGATCGAGAGGTCGGGATAGTGGTCTTTTCGGTAATCACTGAAACGGCAGCCCAGGGATTATTTGTGAAGGAAGAATACAGAGAAACCGGCGGAGGGCGGTGGCCGGGCTCTTGGTAAATACGTAGTGAAAACAAATATTTAGGCATGACCACTACCCCATGCCGTGGTGATCGAGTGGAAGACGGTCGGCAGGGGTCCTTTTATCATCCCTTTATTGTCCCCCCATGGAGCATTGCTTGATCCGAGCGGCATGAGCCCGTGACGGATCAAAGCCATTGTCACGATGAATTCGAAGAAGAAGATTCTGATCATATACCGGATACTCGACGATCACTTCGGAAATCTAAACTGGTGGCCCGCGAAGGGTCCCTTCGAGGTGATCGTAGGGGCCATATTGACGCAGAATACGAACTGGAAAAATGTCGAAAAGGCCATAGAAAATCTCAGGAAGGAAGAATGTCTCGTACCGGAAAGAATGAGAACGGCGGGGGTGGCAAGGATCTAGGAACTCATCAGGTCTGCGGGTTACTACAGGGTAAAGGCGGGGCGGCTTCTGAAATTTATTGATTTCCTCTTCAGAGAATACAGCGGATCCGTTGAGAAGATGTTCGAGGAGGACTGGCGGGAGCTGCGGAAAAAACTATTGAGAATCAATGGTATAGGGGAAGAGACGGCGGACAGCATTTTACTGTACGCGGGAAAGAAGCCCGTTTTTGTGGTCGATCAGTACACGAGAAGGATCTGTGAGAGGCATGGGCTGATCGATGGGAGGGCGACTTACGGCGATATACAGAGTTTCTTCATGGATCGATTGCCCGCAGACGCAGCGCTCTTCAATCAGTATCATGCATTGCTGGTCCAGACGGGGAAGGAATTCTGCAGGAAAGAGCCCCAGTGTGAACAATGCCCTCTCGGAGAGAAGAAGACGATACACGGAAGGAGCGTTCTTGATCAGACTGCGGCAAATAGTTGGTCGCTTGACCGACCGGGGGCATTCGTGGAGAAAAAAAGGTAAGGTAAAGAGGGCGAAAGGCAGGTAGGAGAGGTCAGCGCAAGTGTTTATACGTGAAGCATTGCTGAAATCGAGGCTCGAGGAGAAGGCGGACCAGTATATATACCATTTGTACGACTACACGGGGGCCATCCATCTCCATTCGGATTATTCCCATGACGGACGAATCACGATAGAGAACATCGTTCATGCAGCAAAGCAGAACAATATCGATTTTCTGATGTTCACGGATCACAACTGGCTCCAGGCAAGGCACGACGGGTTTGAGAAGTGGTACGGGAATGTTCTTGTATTGATCGGAGTCGAGGTGACGCCGCGCTATAATCATTACATAGCCTTTGGAATCGATGAACCTCTCATCGTTTGTGATATTCCCTGGGTCTTTCCCTACGACGAGGACCTCGATATCAACCCGCAGTTTTACATCGACTGGGTGAGGGGGCGAGGCGGCATCGGTTTTATCGCCCATCCCGACCATGAGGGGGCTTTGAGGTTTCACGTGAAACAACACCCCTGGCTCGACTGGGGGGTGAGCGGCTACACAGGGATCGGCATCTGGGATTTCATGACGGACTGGCAGAGTTATGTAAAAGACTATGTGAGCGCCCTTTTCGCCTATCTTTTCCCTGCCCATGTGCTCAAGGGGCCCAAGCAGATCACACTTACAAGGTGGGATGAACTCAACAGGTACAGGAAGGTCGTCGGCATCGGTGAGCTGGACAATCACGATACGGTGAAGGAGCTCCTCGGTATGCGTTTCGAGATCTTTCCCTTCGCCAAAGCCTTCCGTTTCGTGACCACCCATGTACTATCAGAGGCACCCTTCTTGAATAACAGCAGTCTCGATCGCCGCTTGATCATCGATGCCCTGAGGCGGGGTCGAGCTTATATTGCTCTTGAGTATTTCAAGAACGCCAAGGGCTTCAGATTCATTATAATGGATGAGACCGAGATCGCCACCATGGGTGATGATTTTTTCCTCGATGAGATAGCCATTTTGAGAGTCCATCCTCCCTGCAAGGCGAAGGTCCGCGTTATCAGAGATGGCGAGGTCATCAGAGAGGAGGTTACGGAAAGCCTATGGATGGGGATCGATGAAAAAGGCGTATACAGGGTCGAAGTGTATCTGAGGCACTTTCTGAAATACAGGCCCTGGATTTTCTCCAACCCGATCTATGTGAAATAAAAAGGGGAAAAGGCTCAAGTCGCACAGCCCGGAGCGGCAATAAAAATACCGGCTGGAGGGGCCGGTTTTTTAAATGTCATTTTGTGTGAAATCTTTTCAGATGTATTTTGCGGCGTGGTATGAACTTCTGACAAGAGGTCCGGATTCCACCCTTTTGAAGCCGTTCCGGTAAGCCATCTCGGCGATCTGATCAAATTCCTCCGGCGAGTAATACCTATGGACGGGCCAGTGGTTCCGCGAAGGCTGGAGATACTGGCCGATGGTGAGGAAGTCACACCCCACCGAACTCAGATCATCAATCAAACTTTCAATATCTCTTATTTCTTCACCTAAACCGACCATGAATCCTGATTTGCTGCGGATACCGTATCCGCTTTCCTTGACACGGCGCAGGACCTCCAGCGAGCGTCTGTAATCACCCCCGGGTCTCAGTTCCCTGAAAAGAGAACTCACCAGTTCCAAGTTGTGATTGATTACATCGGGCCTCGAATCCAGAACTGCTTTCAACGCGTCCATATTCCCGAGGAAGTCCGGTATCAATACCTCGACGCGGCTTTCCGGGAGATTCCGGCGAAGAAGCTCCACACACCTTGCAAAGACGGATGCCCCACCGTCCTGAAGGTCATCCCGGGTCACCGAGGTGATCACCACGTGCTTGAGACCCATTTCCTTGGCCGCACCGACCAGTCGCTCCGGCTCTCCATGGTCCAGAGCCAGGGGTTCACCATGGGTCACGTTGCAGTATCGGCAGTGGCGTGTACAGACCTTACCCAGAATCAGGAACGTTGCCGTTCCTTCCTCAAAGCACTCCGCCAGGTTCGGGCATCTCGCCTCCTCGCAGACGGTGTGGAGCCCGAAATGTCGCAGCTTCTCCCTTACCCGTCGACATTCGACGGTCGAAGGGATCTTGACTTTCAGCCAGTGGGGTTTGGGCATAAGAAAAAGGCACCAGAGGATTGATTATATCCTTTTATATCAATTACTTATGATATTTGCCTGACGTCTGTGGCCCGGTGCCTGTCTTTTAGAAATAATACCAGATGGAGCTGTAGTCGCCGATGTTCTCGCCGTCTTCACTCAGCCTTTTCAGGTAATCGTAGATGGGGACATCGGTGTATAGGTAATCCAGGGCCGTCAGGAGCCTCACCTCCCAGGAGTAAAAACGGTAGATGCGGTGTCCGCTCGGCTTGATCATGATCACCTCGTGGTCCTGCCATGCCCGGAGATTCGATTTTCCGAGTCTCGGAACGTTGAAGACCGGTTCGTCCGTCCTGACGAGGCCCGGCTGAAGCCTTGCTTCCTCCCTGCGCTCCTGCTCGATTCTGGCGATGGGGACGCGAAAGTCGATGGTCTCCTCCTTGCCCTTCGTGCTGAAGGCGTAATAGGGATCTACGCCCGCGAGTTTGATCGTCCTACGCAGCAGCGCCGTTTCGAATTTCCGGCTGTTGTAGTAAGTAAATACCTGCTGGTTGTAGACGTTTAAACCGGCGTTCTTGAGTTTCTTGATCGCATCGACGGCATCAGGGGTCACTTCGGCGGCATGCTCGAAGTGGGTCACAATCGCGATTTCCCGACGGCCCCACTCGTGATATTTGCTCAGAACCTCGATGAACCCGTCATCGATCCTGAAAGGCAGCGTTACGATGACACGGGTCCCGATCCGTATTCGTTCCACATGCCTGATCTTCGCCACTTCGCCGATCAGCCAGTCCAGATACCTGTTGTCCAGCGTCAGAGGGTCACCCCCCGTAATCAGGACCTCCGTGATGCATTCATGGTCGTTGATCCAGGCGATTGCGTCCCGGATTTTCTTCCGGCTCATCATCACCTCCTCATCCATCGTCTTGATCTCCCAGTTCCGCTGGCAATATACACAGATCTGCGGGCAGGCATTGTAAGGTTTGAGGATGAGGATCTCGGGGTAACGCCTCGTGATGCCGTCAATAGGGCTTGTCGATCGCTCGCCCATGAAATCCATATCGAAGCCCTTCTCCCGGCTTTCCGCCACGCTGCGGCAGTATCTGCTGCTCGGGATCACCTGGGCGCGGATCTGGCGATCATGGGGAGAGGGTCCTTTCCTGTGGAACAGCGAGAGATAGTAAGGGGTGATTTCGAAGGGAATCGTTTCGTCCTCGGCGCAGCGTAGCCCCTCCATCTCTTTCTTGTCTAACTTTACGAGGGCCTTCAGCGTCTTGATGTCCTTGATCGTGTGCCTGAGATGCCAACGGTAGTCGCTCCAGTCTTTCTCGGTCCCCCCGAAATACCTCAGGATGTCTTTTTTGAAGGCCATCCTCTCCTTGATGACGTTCCGATCCAGGCCCGTTTTGTAACGCCTGAAGTATTTCCGGATGTAAGAGCCGTACTCATCAAGCTGTTCCGACCGGATGATGGCCGCTTCCCGTCCATCTGCGTGCACGAAGAGTTCTTTGCCCTTGATGTGCTTTCCCGCCTTGCCCGTGATACCGAGAAACAATGCGAGATATTCGCAAAGGAAACCTTCCGTTACGGCATGGAGGGCATTTTCCTTGCCCTGCACGATGTCATACAGGGTCTCGAGCGGTGACACCTTCGTGAGATACTCGTTCTCCGATCGCATCGTGTTCATGAGAACACGGATGCATTCCTTCGCGTTTCTCTTCTCGATGATGTTCAGATTGACGAAGTAGGTGTCGGACTTCATGTTGTAGAGATCCCTGTCGAGCCGGTTCAGGTAATCGAAGATGAGATGCCGGGCTTCCTCTACATGCTTGGAATTCCTCAGGATTTGCCGAATCCGGGGCTCCGTTGTCCACAGCTGCTCGACGAGCTGCTCCTTGGTCATATTTAGGAAGTTTTTCATATCGATCCGGTGCTCTTGCTTTTTTTTATAATTATAACACAGACCTCGTTTTCATCCCATGCAATCGGGGAGCCAGCAGACATCGGGCTTTCGTGCCGCCAGGACGTCGTCGAGACGCTTCACCGCCGTCGTATGCGGTGCCGTCTTGAGGATCTCCGGATTCTCCCTCGCCTCTCCTGCGATGGCGATCATGGCGTCGCAGAAGGAATCGAGCGTCTCCAGGCTTTCCGTTTCATTCGGTTCGATCATGATGGCCTCACGGACGATGAGCGGAAAGTAGATCGTCGGCGGATGAAAGCCGTAGTCGAGAAGGCGCTTGGCGATGTCCGTCGTGTGGACGCCGCTTTCCTTGACCTGCTTCTCCGCCGAGAAGACGCACTCGTGCATGCAGACCCGGTCATAGGGAAGGTGGTAGTACGGTCTCAAACGCTCCTTCACATAGTTGGCATTCAAAACGGCGTTCTCGCTCGCCCGCTTCAGGCCTTCCGGGCCGAGGGAACGAATGTATGTGTAGGCTTTCACCATCACGTTGAAATTTCCAAAAAAGGACCTGACCCGGCCGATGCTGTCGGGGTAGTTCCCGTCCCAGCAGTAACCATCCCCCTTCCGGACCACCCGCGGCACCGGGAGATAGGGAACGAGGTCCTTGCTGACGCCTAATGGGCCCGCTCCCGGCCCGCCGCATCCATGGGGGGTCGAAAATGTCTTATGGAGATTGAGCTGGATGATATCGAATCCGAGATCCCCCGGCCGGGTGATTCCCATAAAGGCGTTCGCGTTCGCTCCGTCGCAGTAGAGAAGCCCACCCTTTCCGTGGACCATGTCCGCGACCGCCTCGATGTTTCTCTCGAATAGCCCCAGCGTGTTCGGGTTCGTGAGCATCAGTCCAGCCACGTCCTCCGTCATCAGGTCCCTCAGGTGTTCGAGGTCGACGCCGCCCTCGGCGTTGGAGCGGACCGTCACCACCTGAAATCCGCAGAGGGCGACCGATGCGGGGTTGGTGCCGTGTGCCGTGTCTGGGATGAGGACCTTCGAACGCCGCTCTCCCTTCTTTTCAAAGTGCTTCTTCACGATCATCACGCCGGTGAGTTCGCCGTGGGCGCCCGCGGCCGGCTGAAGGGTGAAATCCGCCATGCCGAAGATCTCGCTCAGATATCCCCTCAGCTCGTACATGAGCTTCAGGTTTCCCTGGGAAAATGACGCCGGTGCATACGGGTGAAGCATCGTGAAACCCGGAAGCCGCGCCACATCCTCGTTCACCTTCGGGTTGTATTTCATCGTGCAGGAGCCCAGGGGGTAGAAGCCGATATCGACGCCGAAGTTTCTTCGGGAAAGCCCGATGTAGTGCCGCACGAGGTCGATCTCGGCGATTTCGGGGAGATCCAGATCCTCCCGCAGCAGGGCGCCTTCCATCTGTTGATCGACGGGCACCTCCGGCACGTCGCAGGGAGGAAGGCTGCAGGCCCGTCGGCCCGGACGGCTCTTTTCATAGATCAATTTCATGAGTTCCTCCTCTCTTCTCGCCACGGCGGCCGTCACGATAGGATGACGCCTTTCAGGACAATAGAGAAACCACGTGGTCGATATCTTCCTTTCTCAGCATCTCCGTCGCACAGAACAGCAGTCCGTCCTTCAGCTCCGGGTAATGCTCACCGATTTCGTAACCCCCGAGGATGCCCGCCGACCGAAGCTTCTCGTTGACGAGCCGGGGGTCGGGGCATCGCAGGACGAATTCATTGTAGACGGGCGCCTGGAAGATCATCTCCCAGCCCTTCAGCGTCAGGAGCCTCTCGCGGAGATACCGGGCCTTATGGATGTTGAGCTCGGCGAGGCGCCGCAGGTTCTTTCCCAGGCACGCCAGGTAGACCCCAGCCGCCAGCGCGCAGAGGGCCTCATTGGAACAGATGTTGGAGGTCGCCTTTTCCCGGCGGATGTGCTGTTCGCGGGTCTGGAGGGTCAGAACGAAGCCGCGCCGGTTGTCCTTGTCGACGGTGGCGCCGGCGAGCCTTCCGGGGATCTTGCGGAGGAACTTGTCGGTGCTGGCGAAGATCCCGAGATAGGGCCCGCCGAAGTTCATCGGGTTTCCGAAACTCTGCCCCTCGCCGACCACGAAATCGGCGCCCGCCTCACCGGCGGGCTTCAGGATACCCAGCGACGTCGCCTCCGTGAAGCAGCAGACGAGGCAGGCCCCCCGGTCGTGAACGACCTTCTCGATGGAACCGGCGTCTTCGATCACCCCGAAGAAATTCGGGCTCTGGATGAGAACAGCGGCCGTGCCCTCGTCGACGGCCGACCGGAGTTCCTCCGCGTCGAGTCGCCCCGATGGATCGTATCCCGTCTCGACGACCTCGTACCCGTTCGCCCAGGCGTATGTTTTCACCACCCCTCGGTATTCCGGGTGAACGGATTTTACAACGACGATCCTCCTCCGGTTGAGGGTCTTTGCCGACAGCACGGCTGCCTCGGCCAGGGCCGAGGCCCCGTCGTACATGGAGGCATTGGCCACCTGCATCCCCGTGAGCCTTGCGATCATCGTCTGGTACTCGTAGATGGCCTGCAGGATGCCCTGGCTGATCTCCGCCTGGTAGGGTGTGTACGCCGTGTAGAATTCCGACCGGGAGATGACATGCCCCACAACGGCGGGGATGTAATGGTGATAGGAGCCGGCCCCCGTCAGGGTGATCCGGGGGAGGACGTTCTCTTCAGCCAGGGCCTTCATGAAAGCGAAGACCTCCGGTTCCGATTTCGATGGCGGAAGATCGAGAAGCCTCCTGAGCCTGTACCGGGAGGGGATGTCGCAGAAGAGGTCTTCGAGGGATTGGATCCCCACGGCCTGCATCATCGCCTTCTGGTCTTCCGCTGTGTGAGGGACATAGTCCATGGGAAACTCCTTTCTGATCGAAGAGGGCCGTCTCCTTTCAGGGTGAAGCCATGGCCGGGAAAGGCGGGTCCCGCCGGGTCAGTGGTCCGCCTCCTTGATCATGGCCTCATATTCGGATGCATCCATCAGGTTGTTCAGCTCGGCCGGTTGATTCATCCTGATCCTGGCGATCCAGCCCTCGCCGAAGGCATCCTTGTTGATCAGCTCCGGCTCGCTTTCGAGCCTTCCGTTGACCTCGACGACCTCGCCGCTCACGGGGGAGTAGACATCGGAGACGGATTTGACCGACTCCACCACGGCGACGGTCTCCATCTGTTTGACCTTCTTCCCGATCTTGGGCAGCTCCACGTAGACGATGTCCGTCAGCAACTCCTGAGCGTGATCGGTGATACCCATCGTCACGACGCCGTCTCCCCGGTCGAGGGCCCACTCGTGCTCCTTCGTGTACTTCCTGTCTGCTGGGCTGGGCTTGGCCATTTCCTGCTCCTTTCCGGCGGGATTCATCTTCCTTTCTGAAGCTTGGGTCTTCTGTAAAACGGCAAGGGGACCACTCTCGCCTTTGCATGCTGGCTGCGGATTTCGACGGTGATTTCGCTTCCGGGGCTTTCGTGTGTCCGGTCGACGAAGGCAAAGCCGACGGCCTTGCCGAGCGTGGGAGCGAAAGTACCCGATGTGACATGCCCGATTTCGCGGCCGTTGCCGAAGACCCTGTATCCGTGCCTCGCGATGCCCCGGTCCGTCATCTCGAAACCGATCAGTTTTTTCGTCACACCCTCTTCCTTCTGCTTCCGGAGGATCTCGCAGCCGATGAACTCCTTATCGAGGTCGACGAGCCAGCCGTAGACCACCTCGAAGGGCGTGATCGTCTCGTCCATTTCGTGGCCGTAGAGCATCATGCCCGATTCGATGCGGAGCGTATCGCGGGCGCCCAGTCCCACCGGTTTCAGCCCGAGGGGTTTCCCGGCCTCGAGAAGGGCGTCAAAGATATCGATGATCCGCCGGCTGTCGGCGTAGATCTCGAATCCGTCCTCCCCGGTGTAGCCGCTCCTCGAGACGATGGAGGGCACACCCAGCACCTCGGTGTTCATAAAATGGTAGAACGGAAGCGGCGCGAGGTCCCCCCCGGCGATTTGCTGCAGGATGGCTTCCGACTTCGGCCCCTGCAGGTCGATCTTTCCGGTGGCATCGCTGATGTCACGGACGGTGACTCCGGCGAGCCCTTTTTGCTCTTTCGCCTTGCAGAGCCAGGCGTAATCCGCTTCCCTGGTGACGGCGTTGGTGACCACCATGTAATGTTCCTCGCCCAGTTTGTAAACCGTCAGGTCGTCGATGATGCCGCCCCGGTCGTTCGTCATGACGCTCAGCTTCATCTGGCCGATCGCCTGTCCCTTGAGGTTCCGGCTCATGATCCCCTGCAGCAGATCCTCTGCGCCGGGTCCGCGGACTTCGATTTCGCCCATGTGGCAGATGTCGAAAATGCCCGCCGCCGATCTCGTGGCCCGGTGTTCCTCGATGACGGTCGTGTATTGAACGGGCATGCACCATCCGCCGAACTCGATCATGGTTGCGTTGAGCTTCCGGTGACGTTCGAAGAGAGGGGTTTTTTTCATCGCCGTTTCCTGAAAGGGACAGGGTCTTCAAAGTTGATGCTCATAGCGGAGCCGCCTGAGCAAATGAGCTAATGATATCAATGGGATGAAGTCTGAAGATACGCGTGGCCGCCCCCCGGCGGACACGCTGAATCGGTGGTGAGACGGTACTATAAAGCCCGCCGGATTTCAATATCAATGTACGCCGTCCATGGCCAGAAGCCTTTCGGAGCTTCCCGGGTGACATGGAAAAAAATGTAGAAATTTCTTGTCAGGTATATTAGATGTGCAGTGATATTGCATTGATATCCGACGCATCATCACAGCACAGGGGCAAGAAATGAGATTCGACATCGCAAAAAGAGGAGAGGGTCTCACCTACGAGATCAGGAACATCGTAGGTGTCGCCAACCGGCTCAAGTCCTGCGGGATGGAGGTCATCTGGGAGAACATCGGCGATCCCGTTCACAAAGGGGAAAAAATCCCCGAGTGGATGAAGGAAGTCCTGGTGGATCTCCTGAAGGAGGACCTCAACTACGCCTATTCCCCGACCCAGGGGGATGAGGCGACGCGAGAGTTTATCGCCGAGCGGGTCAACAGAAGGGGAAAGACGCAGATCACCCCCGACGACATCATCTTTTTCAACGGGCTCGGGGATGCGATTGCCAGGGCCTACGGGGTCATCCGGGTCGACGCCCGGGTCATCCTGCCCGAACCGACCTACTCGACCCATTTCCTCGCCGAAGTGCATCACGCGTCCTTTCCTCCGAGCACCTACCGGATGAACCCCTACCACCGTTGGCATCCGGACATGAGCGAACTCGAAAACAAGGTCAAGAGCCATAAAGCGATCGTGGGGATCCTCGTGATCAATCCCGATAACCCCACGGGGTTTGTCTATCCCGAGGAGACGCTGAGGCGGATCGTGAAGATCGCCCGGGAGAACGACCTTTTTCTCGTCTTCGACGAGATCTACATCAACATGGTCTATAACGGCCAGAAGACGGTTCCCCTGTCGGACATCGTAGAGGATGTGCCCGCCATCAGCATGAAGGGGATTTCCAAGGAGTTCCCCTGGCCCGGGGCGAGGTGCGGGTGGATCGAGGTGTACAACGGGCACAAGGACGAGGCCTTCGCCGGCTACATCCAGGCCATCCTGAGCCAGAAGATGGCCGAGGTATGCTCGACGACCCTTCCCCAGGTCTCGATCCCGAGGCTCATGTCCCACCCGGAGTACGAAAAGTACCTGAACCAGAGGCTCCGCAACTACGAGAAGCTCTCGAATATCGCCTATAACATCCTCAAGGACGTTCCCTACATCGTTGTGAATCGCACCAACGGTGCCTTCTACATGTCCATCGTGTTCAACGAAGCGGTTCTCAACGACAAGCAGACGCTCCCGATCGAACACAGCAACATCCGCCAGTTCATCGAGAAGATTTGCAGCGAGCGGATCGAACTGGACAAGCGTTTCGTCTATTATCTTCTCGGTTCGACGGGTATCTGCGTGGTTCCGCTGACATCCTTCTTCACCCCTCTGCAGGGGTTCCGCATGACCCTCCTGGAGAAAGACGTGTCCAAGTTCGAGCAGACGGTGAGAACGCTGGCCGAAAAGATCGTGCAGTACGTCGAATCGCACAAGTAGCCTCGTGAAGGTGAAAGGGGCCCGGGAACCGGGCCCCTTTTTTTATGGGCGGGACCCGAACCGGTCGCGGGCCTCGGGGTGAATGAGTCTCGCAAGCTCCTCGAGGCCGTCGACGATTCTCGGGGAAGGGCGAAAGACGACGTCCGTCTCCAGCAGGTGGATGCGACCCTGCCGCACCGCCGGCAGGGAGGACCGCCGCATCCAGTTCCTCTTCACCTGTTCGAAACCGCCCTCGCCCTTCATGGATGTGACGATGATGACGTCCGGCGCCGCGGAGATGACGCGCTCGATGCTGAAACGGGGATAGCGGGTTCTTTCCTCGCCGGCGATGTTCGCACCGCCGGCGAGAGAGATGAGTTCGTTCAGGAAGGTGTCGCGGCCGACCGTCACCAGGGCGTCGAGACCGACCTGGAAAAAGACCTTCGGACGCGGCAGGCGCTCCGTAACGGCCGTCACGTGAAGGACCCTCTGCCGGAGCTTTTGAACGAGCGACAGGGCTTCCTTCTCCCGTCCCGTCATCCGGCCGATCGTGACGATCATCCGGAACACCTGATCCAGGTTCGACGGGCCGACCGTGTAGACCGGCAGGCCGAGCCTCGTGAGCTGCTCAACGGATTCCTTCCGGTTGCCGTCGGCTGTGGCCAGGATCAGGTCCGGGTTCAGGGAGACGATTTTCTCGGCCGAGAGGCTGATGAAGCTCCCCACCTTCGGCCTGGTGAGTGCCGCCTCGGGGAAATTGCAGAATTCCGTGACGCCGACGATCTCCCGGTCCAGGCCGAGCGCAAAGAGGGTTTCCGTGATGCTCGGGGCGAGCGACACGATCCTCCGCGGATAGGAGGGGATCTGTACCTTCCTTCCGAGATCGTCCTCGTAGACGGCGGCTCCCGCCGCCGGGCCGGCGAAGAGGAAGAAGCAGAGGACGGCGAGGACCGATGCCTTCCTCGCGTGGCCTGTCTCGGCGTCTCCGTTCCTCTCTCCTCCGATGAAACACCGCGGGTTTCTCATGATGAGCCGATCAGAACCCTTCGAGACTTGTTTCACAGAATCTGTTGAATAAAGAACGCTTTTTTGCCATATATGGGTGCCGGTGGATTGTCAACACGGTTTTTCCCCGAAAGGCCTGTTCGACGTCCCGAGATCCCGCGAGGAGGACCGCCGTGTCCGGGCTTTTTGAGGAGACGCAGATCAACGGCATGAAGATTCAGAACCGTTTCATCCGTTCCGCCACCTGGGAGGGCATGGCGACGGAAGACGGGGTCTGTACTCCCCGGCTCGTGGCACTGATGTGCGGCCTGGCCGCCGGAGAGGTGGGCCTCATCATCACGGGACATACCTATGTCCGGCCCGAGGGGCAGGCGGCGGCACGGCAGCTCGGCATTTCCAGCGACGCCTTTCTTCCGGCCCTCCGTGAGATGACCGCCGCCGTCCACCGCTCCGGCGGGAAGATCGTCCTTCAGCTTGCCCACGGCGGGTTGCTCTCCAGCAGGAAGCTGACGGGCCTCCAGCCCCTCGGTCCATCTGTCGTCGAGGAGATCTCACGCTCCCAGCGGGCCGCGGAAATGACCGTCGAAGACATCCATGAACTCGTCTCGGCCTACGGGAAGGCCGCCGCCCGGGCGAGAAACGCCGGGTTTGACGGCGTGCAGGTCCACGCCGCCCATGGGTATCTCCTGAGCCAGTTCCTCTCACCGTTTTTCAACCGGCGGCTCGATTCCTACGGCGGCGGGGTGCCCGGGCGGGCGAGGGTTGTCTCGGAGATCATCCGGGAAATCCGGAAGGAAGCGGGGGCGGACTATCCCCTCCTCGTCAAGTTGAATTCCCGGGATTTCATTCAGGGCGGACTCGATCTGGCGGCCTCCCTCGAGACGGCGCTCATCCTCGAGGATGCCGGGGTGGACGCCGTGGAACTGAGCGGGGGTACGCTCCTTTCGGGGGAGCTGAGCCCCTCCCGGCGCGGCATACAGTCGGCCCGGGATGAAGCCTATTTCAGGGACGCCGCTGAAGCCTTCCAGGCGAAACTCAGGGTCCCCCTGATCCTGGTGGGCGGGATCCGGTCGTTCGGGGTGGCCGATGATCTCGTGAGGAGGGGTGTGGCCGACTACATCTCCATGAGCCGCCCCTTCATCCGTGAGCCCGGCCTGGTCAGGCGGTGGCGGGAAGGCGACCGAAGACCCTCCGCCTGTGTCTCCGACAACCGTTGTTTCAAGCCGGCCCTCACGGGCGTCGGCGTCTACTGCGTCACCGACGGCGACGATCGAGAGAAAGCCGCCTGAGTCTACCCGGCCGCTTGTCCGGAAACGCCTCCGTTCATTTCCCCGGGGGCCGGTGGTAACCCACAGCCTGACCTGCGGCGACGAGCCTGCCCGAGGAATCACGCACATCGACCTGCCAGAGACTCAGGGTTTTGCGGATGTCGAGCGCCTTCGCCTCGGCTGTCACCGTGTCACCGGCGCTCACGGCGTCGAGGAAGTTGACCTTGATCTCGGTGATGAGGGCACGGGTCTCCATCGAGTTGGCCGCGACGGCCGCGGCCTGATCGACGAGCGCCGAAATGATCATGCCGTGCGCCCTTCCCAGTGCGTTGAGGTACTCCGGTCGTATATCAATGGAAAGGCGGGCGTAGGCCGGCCGGAGCTCGACGAGACGGATCCCCAGGTGCGAGGCCATGGGGTCCGTCGCCACGACATCTCTTGCGTAACGCAGGCTTGCCTCTTCCATCACCGGTTTCAACCTCCGCAGGTTTGTGCTGTTCTATACCATGGGTGCGCCATTGGGGCAAATGAGGTGTTCCGGGGGAGGGACGGCTGACGTCTCCGAGGGATGACCTGCCGGCAAGGAGTGAACGGGTGGATGGGTGGCCCGCCTTAGAAAATGTCGTACTGAAACCGGGCGACGACATTCAAGCGGCTGAGGTTGAATTGCTCGGGGAGCGGGTCATAGGGGGCCGCCGCCCTGACGACGGCGAGGGCGCCGCTGTCGAGGTCTTCAAAACCGGAGGAGGAAAGAACGCAGGCACTGAGAAGGCTACCGTCGCCGGCGATGGAGAACTGAAGGACGGCGGTGCCTGTTTTCTTATTCGCGTAGGCCTCGGGCGGATACTCCCACCGGCTTTCAATCCGGTGTTTCAGACGGTTCAGGTAATGGGCGTACTTCCTGCCCTGGTTACCGAGTTCGACCGTGTCTTCCCCCCGATAGCGTTCGAGGCCGGAGGACCCCGATGGCCTCTTCCTCTCCCCCGGGAGCGCCTTGTTGCTCTTGGCATCTTCGGGCGACGCCGCAGTGAGCTCAACCTGGAAGATCTCTTCTCCCGGTGCTCCCGAGGAAAGCCCCACGAGACCCGCAGCCGATAGAACGGTCATGTGACCGGCCAGGGAAATCAGGACGAAGAGGGCCATCATTCTGGTGGGGATCATGTCCGCAAGCGCTCCCGGTTCAAGATGCTTTATAAGCGATGGGTCCGGAGAAAATCAAGGGCATATCGCCAGGAACCTCAGACGAAACGTCCTGCCCAATTTGACTTCGGCCGAGACAATGCAGTATAGGAGGGTAGCAATTATCATGCCCCCCGATGGATGGATCCGTGCCGCCCATAACCGAAGACCCCGCGGACAGGGACGAAAGAATGATGGCGCTCGCTCTCGAGGAAGCGCGAAGCGCCGTCGGCAAAGGTGAGGTCCCCGTGGGCGCCCTGATCGTCCTCGGGGAGGATGTCCTCGCGCGGGCTCACAACAGAGCCGTCGCCCTGAGGGACCCCTCGGCCCATGCGGAGATCCTCGCAATGCGGGAGGCCGCAACGAAGCTCGACAACTACCGCCTTCCGGGGACAACCCTCTACGTCACCCTCGAGCCCTGCATCATGTGTGTCGGCGCCATCGTTCACGCCCGGATCTCGAGGCTCGTCTTCGGTGCCGCCGACCCGAAAAACGGAGGAGTCGTTTCCCTTTACCGCATGCTCGATGACCGGAGGCTCAACCACCGGGTGGAGGTGAAACCAGGTGTTTTGGAAGGCCTTTGCGCGGAACTTTTGAGTAGATTTTTTCGGGAAAAGAGGATAAAAAAGAACTGACGGAGAGATACCGAAGTGGTCATAACGGGACCGACTCGAAATCGGTTTGAGGGCCAAAAGCCCTCACGGGGGTTCGAATCCCCCTCTCTCCGCCATTATTATTGTATAACGGTCCGCATCCGGCAGGTTACGTATCAGGGAGAGATGCCAGAGAGGCCGAATGGGCACGACTGGAAATCGTGTGTGCGCCCCAAAAGGTGCACCGGGGGTTCGAATCCCCCTCTCTCCGCCAGATGTCTTCCCAGAATATGATAGCCGGGCCCCGTGCGACAGAGGATTGTGAACCCCGTCAGGTCCGGAAGGAAGCAGCGGTAGCAATAACCGATGTGTGCTACGGGAATCCTGGCTATCACCTTTTTTTCCGTCCATGCGGAGCCGGGTCAGCCTCCGGGGAGCGTCGTAAGTTTCCATGGAATATCTCGTCCTCGCCCGTAAATGGAGACCTCAGGTCTTTGAAGATGTTCTTGGGCAGGAACATGTGACGAAGACGCTGAAGAACGCCATCCGGCTCGGCCGGGTCGCCCATGCCTACCTCTTCAGCGGGCCCCGCGGTGTCGGAAAGACCTCCGTGGCACGCATCCTCGCCAAGGCGCTGAACTGCGAGAAGGGACCGATCGAGACGCCCTGCAACCGGTGCTCGAACTGCCGTGAGATCACGGACGGCTCCTCGATGGATGTCAACGAGATCGACGGCGCCTCGAACCGCGGCATCGATGAGATCCGGGAGCTTCGGGAGAACGTGAAATTCGCGCCCGCCTCTTCGCGTTACAAGATCTACATCATCGACGAAGTCCACATGCTGACCAAAGAGGCCTTCAACGCCCTGCTGAAGACCCTCGAGGAGCCGCCGGCCCACGTCGTCTTCATCTTCGCCACGACGGAAACGCACAAGGTGCCGGCGACCATTCTCTCCCGCTGCCAGCGATTCGACTTCCGGCGGCTCTCCCTCCGGGACATCACGAACAATCTGCGGCGGATCGCCTCCGAGGAAGGCCTCCGGGTGAGCGACGCCGGACTCGCCCTCATCGCGGAGGCAAGCGACGGCAGCGTGCGGGATGCACAGAGCCTTCTCGATCAGGCCATCTCCTACGCCGGGACCGAGATCGGCGACAGCGACATCGAGGAGCTGCTCGGCACCGCCGACCGGCGTTTTCTCTACAGCCTCTCCGAAGCCGTCCTGGCCCGGGACGCCGGCGCCTGCCTGCGTATCATCGAGGAAGCCTATTTCGCGGGTCTGGACCTGAAGGTCTTCTACGGCATGCTCCTCAACCACTTCCGCAACCTCCTCCTGGTGAAGATCACGGCGGCCGATCCGGCCGTAATGGACCTGCTGCCCGATGATGTTTCACGGCTGAGGAAACAGGCGGAGAAAACCTCCGTCGAGACCCTGCAGAGGCTCCTCGACATCCTCCTGGACGAGGAGGAGTCCGCCAGAAGGAGCCTCGATGCGCGCCTGAACCTCGAGTTCACTCTGGTACGCATGGCCCACCTCCAGCCGAGGATCCCCGTCGACGAGATCCTCTCGAGGATGGAGGAAATGGAGAGGAGGCTCTCACAGAAAGACAAAGATGAACCGACGCCGGCCCGCCCTGAAACGGCCCCTCCGCGCGGGAAGGCTCCCCCCGAGGAAAGCCCCGCCAGGGATCCTGTCTCCGCGATGCCCGAGGGAGCTGTTCCGGGGGTGGACCCCTGGGATGATTTCAAGGGTTTCGTCCGGAAAAGGAGTCAGCCCCTCTGGTCCAAGATCGAACCCGGTCAGTTTCTGGGATTCGAAAACGGCGTTCTCAGGATCGGCTTTCCCGAAGGGTATCTCTTCCTCGAGCATTTCCGGGAGAAAGAACAGCAGGACCGTCTGGCGCAGATCGCAGGGGAGTTCTTCCGGGAGGAGGTCACGGTCAAGATCGAGGCGCTGAAAACGGGGAATCCGCCGGCGGGAAACCCCGCGGCGGCCGGCGCCTCCGCGCAGAACAACCGGGCGGCGGACATCCGGCGGGAGGCTTTGAACCACCCCATCCTGCAGAAGGTCATGGATGTTTTCGAGGGCGCGGAGATCCGCGAGGTGATCATCAGGAACAATCACTCTTAAGGAGGTTACAGCCTTCCATGAAGGACATCGGAAAGATCATGAAGCAGGCGCAGCAGCTTCAGGAGAAGATGGCCCGCCTGCAGGAGGAACTCGCTGCAAAGACCGTGGAGGCCTCGGCGGGCGGAGGGATGGTCGTCGCCACCGTGAACGGCAGATTCGAGCTGGTCGCGCTTCGCATCGAGAAGGATGCCGTCAACCCCGAGGACGTGGAGATGCTTCAGGACCTTGTGCTGGCGGCCGTCAACGAGGGCATCCGAAGGGCCCAGGAGATGGTCTCCGGCGAGATGTCCAAACTCACGGGCGGTCTGCGGATTCCCGGTTTGATGTGAAGGGGCTTCCATGACGGGTTACGCACTTCCCATCCGGCGGCTGATCGCGGAACTTGCCAAACTGCCCGGGATCGGGGAAAAGACGGCCACAAGGCTTGCCACGTTCATCCTGCGGTCTTCCGAGGAGGATGCCAGGAAACTCGCCGAGAGCATCCTCGACATCAAGACCAGGATCCGCCTCTGCCGCAGCTGTTTCAATCTCGCCGAGGGGGATCTCTGCGACGTCTGCCGGGACCCGGGGCGGGACGGGGGGACCCTCTGTGTCGTCGAGGACCCCGATGCCCTGATCGCCATCGAGGAAAGCGGCGCCTTCAACGGGCGGTACCATGTCCTCCATGGGGCCCTTGCGCCCCTTGACGGCGTCGGCCCCGAGCAGCTGCACCTGAAGGAGTTCCTGGACCGCGTCTCCGCCGGCGACGTGAAAGAGGTCATCGTCGCGACGAATCCGAGCGTGCAGGGGGAGTCCACGGCGCTTCTGATCACGAAGCTCCTGAAGGAAAAGGGCGTGTCGGTGACACGGATCGCTTTGGGGGTTCCGGTGGGCGGGGACCTCAGGTACACGGACAAGATGACCCTTGCCAAGGCGATGGAGTTTCGCAGAAGCATGGAAGACACGGCGAGAAAAAAGACCCCCTGATGCTCTCTCCCGTAGCTTTTTCAACGGGACCGGTATCCGAGGCATAACCCCCATGTCATCCCTCCGGAAGATTTCCTGCAAGACCATACGCGACAGAGTCGAGGAGCTTTTTCTCGAAGCCGCCTCCGATCTCGGTGACGACGTCATCCGCTGCCTCCGGAGGGCGGCCGCCGCCGAGAAGTCCGGCCTCGGAAAATACGCCCTGGAACGCATCCTCGAAAACGCCCGCGTCGCCAGGCGCGAGAGACTGCCCATCTGCCAGGACACCGGCATGGCCGTCCTTTTTCTCGAGATCGGACAGGACGTCCATGTCACCGGCGGAAACCTCCGGGAGGCCGTCCAGGAGGGTGTCCGAAGGGCCTACCGGAAAGGCCACCTGCGAAAATCCATCTGCGATCCCCTGAGCCGCGTGAACACGGGTGACAACACCCCCGCCGTCATCCACACCGAGGTCGTCCCCGGGAATCGCCTCCGGATCATAGCGATGCCCAAGGGTGGCGGCAGTGAGAACATGAGTTCCGTGACCATGCTCCTCCCGGCGGCCAGCGTCGAGGGGATCCGGAAACTCATCGTGGATCGGGTCAGGGAAGCAGGTCCGAATCCCTGCCCCCCGACCATCGTCGGGGTCGGCATCGGCGGCTCCATGGAACAGGCGGCGCTGCTGGCGAAGAAGGCCCTCCTGAGACCCCTGGGCGAGAAGAACCGCGGGGACCGGCGTCTGGCGAAGCTCGAGGCCGATACTCTCAAGGAAATCAACAAATTGGGTATCGGTCCCCAGGGATACGGGGGTTTCACCACCTCTCTTGCCGTCCACGTGGAGATGATGCCCTGCCACATCGCAAGCCTTCCGGTGGCCGTGAACATCCAGTGTCATGCTGCAAGGCATAAAGAGTGCGTCATCTGAGATGAGAAAGATAAAGTCCATTCGAACACCCCTCGATGACCGGCTCTGCCGGCGACTCCGGGCGGGTGACAGGGTCCTTCTGAGCGGCGACGTCTTCACGGGAAGGGACGTGGCCCACCGCCGTCTCTACGAGGCGATATTGCGTTGCGAAAAGCTCCCCGTCCCCCTCCGGGGAGAGACCCTCTTCTACGCGGCGCCGACGCCGGCAGGGCCCGGGCGCATCATCGGCTCCATCGGTCCGACGACGAGCTCGCGAATGGACCCTTACACCCCGAAACTGCTGGAGGCGGGACTCAAGGGAATGATCGGCAAGGGAAAGCGTTCCGCAGAGGTCATCGAGGCCATCCGGAAGTACGGTGCCGTCTATTTCGGCGCCATCGGCGGTGTGGCGGCCCTCATGGCTCAATGCGTTCGGCGCGTCAGCGTCGCGGCCTACGGGGAACTGGGGCCTGAGGCCGTCCTGAGGCTCACCGTCGAGGATCTTCCCCTCGTCGTGATCAACGATGCCAGCGGCGGTGATCTCTACGAGAAGGCCCTGAAACGCTCCAGAAACGAAAAAACGTTTCCTTAAATAGCTATTGACAGGACCGGGCAGTTCGGATAAGAAATCGCTCTGTATTTTCATATCGGCGCTGACCTCGTTATTGCAGTGCAAAAAATCATCGGGGAGAACAGGGGATGATCGAGATCAGGTGGCATGGAAGAGGCGGCCAGGGCGCGGTCACTTCGGTGGAGATGCTCGCAATGGCGGCCATCGAAGCAGGGAAATATGCTCAGGGATTTCCGGCATTCGGCCCCGAGAGAAGGGGCGCCCCGGTCATGGCCTTCAATCGCATATCCGATAAACCCATCAAGATCCGCTCCGGGATCTACCGCCCCGACGTCGTCGTCGTTCTGGACCCCAGCCTCGTGGGACTTGTCAATGTGACCGACGGCCTCAAGCCCGACGGGATCCTCATCGTCAACACGACAAAGCCGGCCTCGGAGATCCGAAAAACTCTGAACTACAGGGGCAAGCTCTACACGGTCGATGCCACGCGGATCGCCCGGGAGGAACTCGGCGTTCCCATCACCAACACGACCATGCTCGGCGCGGTGCTCAAGGCAACGGGGGCCCTCTCCCTCAAGGATCTCAACGTTCCGCTGGAGGAGCGGTTCGGGCGCCTGGCGATCAAGAACATGAAGGCCCTCAAGCGGGCTTACGACGGCGTCAAAATGGTGCAGGCAGCCTGATCGGACAGAGGTTTTCTATGAAGAAGACGAAGAAGGAAGCACAGAAGAAGTGGCCGGAAAAATGGCACGAAGTGAATCCGGGCTGCATGGTTTTCCTGCCCGGCAACGCCGCCGCCTACAAGACAGGGAGCTGGAAGGCCCAGAAACCCATCCTGGACAAGCAGAAGTGCATCAAATGCGGGCTTTGCTACATCTTCTGCCCCGAGGGATGCATCCAGGAGGACCCGGAAGGATACTTCATCGCGAACTTGGACTACTGCAAGGGATGCGGGATCTGTGCCCATGAGTGCTGGCCCGAGGCTATCGTGATGGAGGAGGAGGTGGAATAAGATGGGAAAACGCGTCGGAATGGAAGTGGCGATCGCGGCGGCGGAGGCCGTCGCTCTCTGTGACATCGATGTGGCGGCCGTTTACCCGATCACACCCCAGTCTCACATGGCCGAGCATCTGGCCGACATCGTCCATGACGGTCGCATCAACGCGGAGTTCATCACCGTGGAGTCGGAACACTCCTCGATCAGCGCCTGCGCGGGCGCCTCTGCGGCCGGCGCCAGGGTCTACACGGCCACGAGTTCCCAGGGGCTGATGCTCATGCACGAGATCCTCCCGATCGTCTCCGCCATGAGGCTTCCCGTCGTCATGGGCAACGCCAACCGGGCGGTTTCCGGGCCGCTCAATATCTGGAACGATCACACGGACATCATGCCCCAGCGGGACAGCGGCTGGATCTGCATGTTTGCCGAGAACGGCCAGGAAGTCATCGACATGACGATCCAGTCCTTCAAGATCGCCGAGCACCCGGACGTGATGCTCCCCACGGTCCTCAACATCGACGGTTTCCAGCTCACGCACATGATCGAGCCGCTGGAGTTTCCCACCCAGGCCCAGGTCCGCAAATTCCTTCCCCCGAGGAAGCCCCTCGCCACGCTGCATCCGGACAATCCCATCTCCATGGGATGCTTCAACATGCCCGACATCTTCACGGAGACCATGAAGGCGAAGGAAACGGCCCTCCGGAATTCGAAGAAGACGATCGTGAAGATCTGGAACGAATGGGGGAAGATGTTCGGCCGTCACTACAGGCCCGTGGAAACCTACCGGGCGAAAGGAGCCAAGATCCTGATCCTCACGATGGGTTCCATGGGTGAGACGGCCTCCATCGCCGTCGACGAGATGAGGAAGAAAGGCCTCTCCGTCGGGCTCGTGAAGATGAGGCTCTGGAGGCCCCTGCCGATCGAGGAGCTTCGGGCCGCCATCCAGGGTGCGAAGACACTGATCGTCATGGACCGGGCCGTCTCCTTCGGCGGTGCGGGTGGTCCCGTGGCGACGGACATCAAGTCCTGCTTCTTCCATGACAGAGGCCGGCCGAGGATCGTGAATTTCATCATGGGTCTCGGCGGCCGTGACGTCGCCGTCGATGACTTCATCGCCATGACGGAAAGGGCGATGAAAAAGAAAGACGATGCGTTCGAATTTTACGGGGTGAGAGAATAATGACGCTGGTACAGAATTTCGAGATTTTTGCGCCGAAGCTGATCGACCGGAAGGAATATTTCAGTCCGGGGCACCGCGCCTGCCAGGGCTGCGGTGAGGTGCTCGCGCTGAGGATCATCCTGAAGGCCCTCGGCGAAGACGTGATCGTCTCCAACGCCACGGGCTGCATGGAAATCATCTCCTCGGCCTATCCCCAGACCGCCTGGGAGGTCCCCTACATCCACGTGGCCTTCGAAAACGCCGCCGCCGTCGGATCGGGCGTCGAGGCGGCGATCAAGGCCCTGAGGCGAAAGGGGAGAATCCCGGACCGCGAAGTCAAATCCGTCGCCATCGCCGGCGACGGCGGGACCTGCGACATCGGTCTCCAGGCCCTCTCCGGGGCCATGGAGCGGGGGCACGACCTGATGTTCGTCTGCCTGGACAACGAGGCTTACATGAACACGGGCATCCAGCGCTCGAGCGCAACGCCCTTCATGGCCGCCACGACAACCTCCCCGGCCGGCAAGGAGATCAAGGGACAGAGGACGGGCAAGAAGAACGTGCCCGAGATCATGGTCGCCCACGGCGTCCCTTACGTGGCGACGGCCTGCCCGAGCTACCCCATCGACCTCGTGAACAAGGTGAAGAAGGCCAAGGCGGTCAAGGGCCCTTCCTATCTCCATGTTTTCTCCATGTGCCCCACGGGCTGGCGTTGCTCCTCCGAGATCACGATCAAGATCGGCAGGCTCGCCGTCGAGACAGGGGTCTTCCCCCTCTATGAGGTGGAAAACGGCAAATACCGACTCACCATCGAGATGCCCAAGAAAAGAAGGCCCGTCGAGGATTACCTGAAGCACCAGGGACGCTTCCGGCACCTCTCGTCCGAGGACATCCGGCTGGTGCAGCAGAAGGTGGATTACGAGATCAAGAAACTGATGGACAAGGTGACCGGCCTGAAGGGCTGGGACGAGAAGTAACAGGGATCACAACGGAAGGGACAGGATGGGTCAGGGATGAGCGACGTATTATTCAGCAGCTGGGATGGCAAGGTGTTGGACAACCGCAATGCTGCGGTGAAGAAAGAAGCCGGCGCGGGTGTCCCGACAAGTCTCAACGGGCATCCGGTGGCGGCCCTCATCGGATGGAACGGTCTGGTTGTCACCGACGCGAAGGCGGATATCCCCTCTCTCGCGCTGGCCTATCTTCGAGAAGCGAGGAAGCTCTCCTGCGGGGAGTGCTCCGTCTGCCAGATCGGCATCGACCGGATCATCGACATGATGCAGAAGCTGGCCGCAGGAAAGGGCAAGACGGAGGACCTCTCCGAGATGGAGCGGATCATCCGGGGTGTCTCCGAGCTCAGCAAGTGCAACTTCGGCCGGGCCGCCGCGCTGGTCCCGATCCTGGATGCCATCCGTTATTTCACCGATGAGTTCAAAGCCCTTGCGGCCGGCCGCAGGAAACTGCAGAAAAAGGCCTACGCCTCGGCCGTCACGGCACCCTGCATGGCCGCCTGCCCGGCGAGTCTCGACATACCGGGTTACATCGAACTGATCCGCAACAACAAGTTCATCGACTCCCTGAACCTGATCCGCGAGAGGTGCATCCTGCCGGGTGTCATCGGCCGTGCCTGCACCCACCCCTGCGAGGATGCCTGCGTCAGGAGGGACATCGACGAGACGCTCGCCATCCGGCTTCTCAAGAGGGCGGCGGCGGATTACGACCGGGAAAAGGGCGGGAGCACCCTCGGAAGACCGGCGAAGGAGAAGGACGACCAAGTGGCCGTCATCGGTGCCGGCCCCGCGGGGCTCGCCGCGGCCTACCATCTGCGTCTCCTGGGCTACGGGGTCACGGTGTTCGAGGCCCTCCCGAAGGGCGGGGGAATGGCCGCCGTGGGTATCCCCGACTACCGGCTGCCGAAGGACGTTCTCGGCCGGGAGATCGATCTCATCCGCGATATGGGCGTCAAGATCGAATACAACCGGAGGATCGACCGGCTCGATCTCGATGAGTTGAAGCGTCAGGGCTTCAAGGCGGTCTTCATCGGCGTGGGCGCCCACAGAGGGACGAAGATCGGCTGCGAAGGCGAGGAGACGGCCTGCGCGGACTTCGTTCAGGGGGCCGAGTTCCTGCGCGACCTGAGCCTGGGGAAAAAGATCGAACCGAAGAAGAAGGTTGTCATCATCGGCGGCGGGAACGTGGCCATCGACTGCGCCAGGAGCTGCCTGCGGCTCGGCTTCCAGGAGGTGGAGATCCTCTACCGGAGGTCGAGAAAGGAAATGCCCGCCCGGGACGAGGAGATCGAGCATGCACTGGAAGAGGGCGTGAAGATCCGGTACCTCGTGTCCCCCGTCTGCGTGTTCATCAAAGAGGGGAAGGTGACGACCATCGAGTGCCAGAAGATGAAGCTCGGCGAGCCCGATGAGAGCGGCAGGCGCCGGCCCGTCCCGGTGCCGGGGTCGGAGTACAGAGCAGCGACCGAAATGGTCATCGCGGCAACGGGCCAGGTGCCCGATTTGTCCTTCGTGGTCGACAAAGACCAACTCGGCGTGACCGGCTGGGGAACCATCAAGGTGGACCCTGTCACCTACCGGACCCAGATCGAGGGGGTTTTCGCGGGAGGCGACTGTGTTCTGGGGCCGGCGACGCTTATCGAAGCCCTCGATGCGGGGAACAAGGCCGCCCGGAGCATCGACGCCTATCTGCAGGGGAAAGCCTATGATCCCGGCGTTTCCTTCAAGGGGCTCGACGTCGGGAAGCAGAGGGTCGAGGGTTACGTGGCCGAAAGACCCGAGGAGAAGGTGAAATACCTGGATCCCGCCGCCCGGAGAAAGAGTTTCGCGGAGGTCGAGGGAGGATACAGCCCGCCCCAGGCCGTCAAGGAGGCACAGAGATGCCTTCGCTGCTATCGGCTGGTGGTCTGGGAGTAATCTGGTCCGTTTGGTCTATTTTGTCTGTTTCGTCAAAGAAAAGGCCTGAAGAGACCAAAGAAACGGGATGACTGCAAAGCGTTCAATCGAGGGAGTGAAGATGGTTACGATCACGATAGACGGTCGCAAGGTCAAGGCAAAACAGGGAGCGACGGTGCTTCAGGCGGCGCAGGAAGTGAAGATCGAGATCCCCACCCTCTGCTTTCACAAGGACTTGAGCCCCTTCGGTGCCTGCCGTCTCTGTGTCGTGGAGATCAAGGAAAACGGTAACTGGCAGCTTGCGACCTCCTGCGAAACGCCGGTCAAGGAAGGGATGGAAGTCCGCACGAAGACCGAGCGGGTCAAAGAAGGGAGAAAACTCGCGGCGGAGCTTCTCTACTACAAGTACCCCAAGACCGGCGCTGTCCGCGACATGGCGGCGAGGCTCGGTGTGGACGTGGCGCCGGGAAAGGCCGATGGCCACGACTGCATCCTCTGCGGCCTCTGCACGAGAACGTGCCACGAGATCGTGGGGGTCGATGCCCTCACGTTCATGGACCGCGGGCCCGGTCGTGACATCGACCAGCCGAAGATCGAGTACATCGCCGACGCCTGCATCGGGTGCGGCTCCTGCGCCTTTGTTTGTCCCACGGGGTTCGTGAAGATGGAGGACAAGGGGGACCGGAGGAAGATCTGGGACAAGGATTTCCAGATGGAAGCCTGCGGGACCTGCGGCAGGTATTTTGCCCCCGTCGATCAGCTCAAGTGGATCAGCAACAAGACGGGCGTTCCCTACGAGAAGCTCAAAATTTGTACCAGTTGCAGATAGGGCAAAAATCTGATACAAAGGGCCGCCCCTGAAGAGGGGCGGTTTTTTACCGATACGGAAAACCAACCGGACATTCCCCGGTAGCTCAGTCGGTAGAGCAGCTGGCTGTTAACCAGCGGGTCCGTGGTTCGAGTCCGCGCCGGGGAGCCAAATTTAATCCGCTGAACTTCAGCGGTTCTTGTTTAACGAGAAGACCCCGTGGCGTGATCCCCTCGGGGTCTCGTCGTTTCCGGCGTGCCCACGCCGACTTACGCCCGCCCGCACATTTATCCTGATTCTCCATTTCGAAGCCCGCAGTCCGGGGACTGGGTGCAACCCTGGGGGTTGCGGGCGCTCACCGAAAATGTCCTCCCCAAGATTCCCCAGATTATAGGGTCTACCATGGGATTTTGACGTTTCCGGAATCAATAGGGGTAAATATTGAGTCTTGGCAGTAGAAAAACAGGGTGTGGTCCCTGAAAGAGAGGCTTTACCGATCGGGAGGGATTCATCAGCCGGAAGGGGCGGTTGCTGGGGCTCGACTGCGGTGCCGTTAGCATCAGGCGGAAGCGGTTACTGATGATGGCGGAGTCCGATCCGCAGATCCTGTCTTTTTTGGGAAAGCGAAAGACCGGATCAGTCAAGGATAAAGATTTGCCCCCTTTTACGCACAATAACTCCGCCTTTACACGCTGAGCTCAAAGTTGATTCACAGGCGATGCAGGCTCTTCGAATGTCAAAATGTCAAGCCTGACCCGACGAACTTTTTTTTAATTCCCGCAGCGTCAAAAATGTAGTATAGATGCCGACAGAAATCCTGATTAGGCCCGCCCCGTTTCCGATTCGATTCATAGGGTGTAGCGGACCCTCGCGTTTCCAACCGTAACCTGTCCTCTTGGCACATCATCTCCTCAAGCCATACGGGATCCCCCTTGCGGGATCATCACCACGCATGGATCAGCAACATAAGGAGGCAATCATGAAGAGAACCATTCGTGTAATCATGGCCGCTGGGATTTTCCTCGCGCTGACGGTGCCCGCCGTGTTTGCGGAAGATATCAAATTTTCGGGGTTTCTCGGGAATCCTTCCGTCTACGCTCTCTTGAAGCCCGGGCCGGAGGGCGGGGCCAAGCTGCGCTGGATAAAAGAGGGCGTGGACCCGAAGAAATACGACAAGTTCATGGTGGACAGCGTTATCTTCTACCTGGCCGACCAGGCCGACTACAAGGGCATCGACCCCCAGGAGATGAAGGAACTGGCCGATGAGTTCAACAAGGACATCGTGGCGGCCTTCAAGGACAAGTACCCGATCGTGGCGGAGCCCGGTCCCGATGTGGCGCGGCTCCGTCTCGCCATCACGAACATCAAGCCGAGCAAGCCCGGCGTGAGTGCCATCACTTCGATCATCCCGATCGGGCTGGGCGTCAGCCTCGTCAAGAAGGGGGCAACGGGGGGCTGGTCGGGAAGCGGGGATACGGGCATAGAGATGATGGCCCTCGACAGCATGACCGAAGAGATCATCGTGATGGCGGTGGACCAGAGGAAGGCCGAGTTCGAACAGAGATTTTCGAAATGGGGCTCGGCCAACGACGCCTTCAAGCTGTGGGCCGAGAAGACCGTGGCGCTCATCGACGGTGCAAGAGGCGTCAAGAGGGGGCCCAAGAAATAACCTTCCCGTCAGACGGGGGCCGCCGGGAGCCATTTCTGGAGAAATATGATTTGAGAGTCTGGAGATGCAGAACATGCTGACACGGAGTCATTCGGAAGGGCCGGTTCATCATTTCTCCCGGCTCGTTGCATACACGGCGGCAGCCGTCCTGC
>FWPV01001294.1_pt1 | contig 70672 bp, 65 predicted proteins | sample 2228371 | NCBI WGS metagenome assembly FWPV01 (sample SAMEA103939776, study PRJEB20133) | metagenome
GGAGGGTATTGGGCAAGGCCCTGAACCGACCTGCTGCGTGAAAGCGCTGTTCACCAACCCCTCCTGACCTCCCCTACGCTGTAGGGGAGGAACGAAAAGGCATCTCCTACGGCTTCTGCCAGAGAATACAGCATGGGCTGTGGCATAGCCGTGCAACTCAACCGAAATGGACACATCTGTAAAGGTATTTGTACGACTGAGCACTAAGTGCCTCCCGCCTATGCTTTGGATAATGGCATGATCGAAAATCATTCGGGTATTGCGCCCGGAGCATGATTTTCTAGCGCAGCCTGGATTCATCTCTATACGGGTGCAACTTAGTAGACCAACCCCGGTGAAAGCCGGGGTTTTCGCTACTTTGTGAGGAACCGATTGTACAGCTCATGATTTCCCCCCCTGCCCCTGACCTCCCGCTGATGGCTGGATGGTTTTGTGTTTGTGCGTAGAATAGAGCTACTCACAGGAGGAACGTGTGAAGCGCTTGCTAGCGTCGTTGGTTTTGCTAACCGGATTGGCCTCGGCCCAGACCGAAATTTCGTTCTGGCACAGCATGGATGGGCCTGCCGAGCGGGTGATCGCGCAGTTTGCGAATGCCTTTAATGCCTCGCAGCGCAACTACCGGGTGACGCCGCGCCTGATTGGCGACTACCGTGAGGGCGAGACCCGGCTCCTGGCGGCCCTGCGGGCCGGGGGCGCCCCGGTGATGTTCCAGGCCGAGATTCTGCTGTTCCCGCGCCTGGTGGCCGAGGGGGTGGTGTTGCCGCTGGATGAACTGGCGAATGCTCTGCCCAAAGCCTTTACCGACGATTTGTTCGAGGCCGCCTGGGATTATGGCTTCATCAACAATCGCCGCTTTGGGCTGCCCTTCAACACCTCGACGCCGGTGCTCTTCTTCAACGAGAACCAACTGCGGGCCAGGGGGCTCAAAGTGCCCAGCAACTGGCGGGAGTTCGAGCAGGCCGCCAAGGGGCTCACGAGCCGTACTTCCAAGGGCTTTATTGCCCTGTCAGAGTCGTGGACGTTTGAGGCTCAGGTGACCAGCCGGGGGGGCAACCTGGTTACGGCGGATGGACGGCCCAACTTTACCTCCAAAGAAGTGGTGGAGGCCCTCGAGTTCCTGCAACGCCTGGGACGCGAAGGCAGTACCAGTGTGCGCAACCTCTCCGAGAGCTTCTTTGCCCAGACCGATTTCATCCGCACCAAGGGCATGATGGTGATGGCCTCGATTGCCAACTGGCCGGCTGCCGAGAATGCGTCCTTCGCCTTCAAGCTGGGGGTGGCCCCCATCCCCCGTGAACCGGGCGGCAAGGTGCCCCTGGGTGGAGCCCAACTGGTGGTGCTGCGCGGGGCCAGCCCGGAGCAGCAGCGCGGGGCCTTCGAGTTCTGGCGATTCCTGATGGAACCCCAGAACATCAAGACCTGGGTGGAGGCCAGCTACTACGTGCCCTTGCGCAAGTCGGCTGCGCCCTTGCTGGAGGCCTTTTACCGCGAGAACCCCTACCGCAAGGTGGCCTTTGAGCAGGTGGCGGTGGCCCAGCCCCGCCCCCGGGTACCGCAGTTTGCCATCTGGCGGAACTTCCTGGAAGAAGCCCTGGAAAAAGCCCTCAAGGGCAACGTGCCCGCCCGCCAGGCCCTGGAAGAAGCCCAGCGCAAGGCGGAAGCCGCACGCTGATGGACTCCGGGAAGTCGAGCAAAAACGGTTGGGGTTGGTGGGGAAGCTGCTCCTCAGAGGCCTTGAGATTGCTACTCAAAATGACCCGTTTCCGCTCGAGCGCTTAGCCCTCAGCTTCAGGCTTTCGGCCTTTGTTACGCTTCGCTGACGCAGGCGGGCTATAAAAACTACCAGTACAGCGTCTTTTGCACAGGCTGTGCAAAGGGTTGTGGAAGACTGTAGGTGTAGATGGGGGTTATGAGGCGATTCTTGCTTGTATTGGGAATGCTGGGATTGTCGGCGGGGGTAGGTTGGTCGGCCTGGCAGTGGTATGGCTACTTGAAGCCTGGGCAGGACTTTGTGGCCTTGCAAAGTATCGGTGTTGTGCCGTTGAGTGCCTTCTGTGAAAGAAAAATCCGGCCTCCGAAAGCCCGGTTGGACGCTGCTACCAAGCGATTGAAAGCTCAACTCTTGGAAGCGGTCTATCGCCCGCTCAACCCTCGTGCTGCGGGAGAGGCCATCGTGCTCAATTACCACGATGTGTTCCCCCGCCGCACTGCGGATAATGTCTGGTGGGACTTAACCCCCCAGGAGTTCGAGCAGCAGCTCGCCTGGCTCAGGGCCAGGGGAGGGAACTTTATCTCCCTGGATCAGCTCCGCCGACACCTGACCCTAAGCGTACCTTTGCCCAAAAATCCCGTAGTCCTGACCTTCGACGACAACCACCAGGGTTTCTACGAGCATATCTATCCAATTCTCAAACGTGAAAAAATCCCGGCGGCCATGTTTGTTCACACCGATTTTGTGGGGCGCGGCGGGCCTCGAGCCCGCATGGACTGGGCTACGCTGCGCAAACTGGATCGGGAAGGGCTGGTAACGATTGGCTCCCATACCGCCTCGCACCGCGACCTGACCCAGCTCTCGCAAGCGGAGCAGCGCCTTGAGCTGTTGGAATCGAAGTGGACGCTGGAACGGCAACTGGGCCGCCCGGTGGTCTATATTGCCTATCCCGAAGGCAAGGCCGATGCCGTAACCCTCAAGCTGGCCCGCGAGGCGGGCTACGTTATGGGCTTCACCATTGACTGGCGCTTGCCGGGCGACTCACCGGATATGCTGGCCATTGGGCGCTACATTCACACCCAGATGCCCCGCGCCTGGTACGCCATGAACCCCCAGGACAAACCCCAGGAGCGCATTGGCCTTGTAGAGCGCCGCCTCAAAGAGACACCCGTGCGCCTGGAGTATCGCCGCGACCTGGGTGTGCGCTGGGCCATGATTCGGGGGGGACGGGCCGAAAGCCGGCTCTCGAGCTTCCGCGAAAGCGTGCGCGACTTTGTACAGCAGGCGGGTGCGGTGGCCGGCATCAACGGCACCTTTTTTGCCGACCCCTACCTCAAAGCCCAGGACAACACCATGGTAGGGCCCATTGTGGCGGCACCCAGGCGGTTTTTTATTCCAGAGCGCAACCCCTATGTGATGTACCGGATTGTGGAGCGCCCGCTGGTGGCCTGGAACCGCCAGCGCATGATTTTTGTGCCGCTTAAGTTTGACATGAACCGGCCCGACTCCATCCGGCGCTTCATGCCCGACTACACCGACCTTTTTGTGGGCGGGGTCTGGATGGTGCGGGGGGGTAAGGCGGTCTGGCCCTTCAAGAACCCACCCGCCGACCACTGGGAACCCCGACCCAGGGTGTTTTTCGGCTATGCCCAGGGTGAGCCAGTGCTGGGCGCCTCCTTGCAGCCGGTGAGCACGGCCCAGCTAGCCCGGGTGGCTGCTGCGGCTGGCGTGGAAGAGGCGGTCTTGCTGGATTCGGGCTACTCGACCTCGCTGGTGTACCAGAACCAGTTGGTGGCGGTGGGTCGGCAGTGGGACGGGGTGCCCAGCCGCCCGGTTCCGCACGCAATTGTGCTCTTTGGGCAGCTCGAGCAGGCCCAGAGCCCTACTGCTGCCAAACAGAATTAGAGTGCTCTTCACATAAAGTGAGCCTCCCGAGGAATAAAATCCTCCGTCCCAGACAGAACAGTTGCCGTCCGGATGGGCGGCAACGTCTGTGAAGAGCGCGATAATCGGCTAGAGGCTATAGACCATCGAGCTCGAGATATGCAGGCCCGAAAGCGAGGGGTTTGTAGCTACAGGATAGCGTCCACTTTGTTCTTAGGCCGCGCCAGCACCGCACCTTTTTCAGTAATGACGATGGGGCGCTGAATCAGGATGGGGTGTTCGCTCATGGCTTGCAGAATGGCCTCTTCCGAGGCCCCTTCGTAAAGGCCCAGCTCCTCGCCTTTTTTCTCGCCGGGGCGCAGCAACTCCGAGGGTTTCATGTTGAGTTTCTTCAGTACGGACTCGAGTTCAGCCCTGCCGGGTTTTTCCTTCATGTAGAGGTAGACTTCGGGCTCGAGGCCCCTGGACTTGAGGTACTCGAGGGCTCCCCGAGAAGAACCACAGGAGGTGTGATGCCAGATGACCACCTTGGACATAACCTCAGCTTAGACCGCCTTTGTCAGGGCAAGCGTGGGCCTGGCTAGAATGGCGTTCTAGATTCTCTTTTTCTACGACTACCGTGCCTGTGCAAAATCTGCTGAATCTGCGCCTTGGCCTCTCTGGTTTGGCGGGCAGCGTGGAGCTTATCGAGGGCGGCCCGGCTGGCATGCGCGTGGGCCACAATGGGCAGAGGGTAGGTTTTGCCAGGGTCAAAGCCGCTCAGGATTTGCAGCATGGGGGGCAGCTTCCAGGGGGTAAAAAGGTATTCCGGGGGCAACCCCTCGAGCTCGGGTACCCAGCGCCGGATGAAAACCCCCTGGGGGTCCAGGGTCTGGGCCTGAAGGGTGGGGTTGTAAACCCGCAGGGTGTTGATGCCGGTGGTGCCCGCCTGCATCTGCACCTGGGGGTAGTGGATGCCAGGTTCGTAGTCGGCAAACAGCCGGGCCAGGTGGAGGGCGGGCTCGCGCCAGTGAAGCCACAGATCGTAGGCGGCAAAGCTCATCAGCATGGCCCGCATGCGGAAGTTGAGCCAGCCGGTGGCCTGTAGTGCACGCATACAGGCATCCACCAGCGGGTAGCCGGTGCGCCCTTCAGCCCAGGCGGCGAACTTTTCGGCGTCGAAGTGGGGCTCGCGCAGGCCATCCAGGGCCCCCAGCAGATTTTGTTCCTCCTGGAGGGGCTCGTCCTCGAGCTTCTGGATGAAGTGGTCGCGCCAGTGCAACCTGGAGGCAAAACCGGCCAGGCTGCGGGCCCAGCCCGGAGGGGCCTGGGCCTGTGCTTTGCGGGTGGCCTGCACGACCTGCCGGAGCGAGAGGTTGCCAAAGGCCAGATAAGGGGAGAGCCTCGAGCTTGCCTCCCAGGCCGAAAGCGGGCTGGAGATACCCCGCAGGTAACCCCGGCTGCGACGGTAAAGGAAGTCTTCCAGCAGCTCCCAACCGGCCTTTTCGCCGGCGGGTTGTTGTTCTACTCGAGCATCGGGGGGCAGGCCCAGCTCTGCCGCCGTCGGGATGGGCCCCGGCTCGACCTCGAGGGGCCTCAGGGCTGGGGGCGCCTCCACCAGGGGCTGGCGCATATAGGCTTCCCAGCGTTCTGCCCACTCATCGCGGCTTTTGAGCCTTCGCACGACCCCGCTGCCGGGAAGTTCGTGAAAGGGAATGCCCTGGGCCTTCAGATAACGCCGCACGGACTGATCCCGCCGGTACGAAAGCAGATTGCCGGTTTCCTGGTGGGCCCAGACGGCCTCTATGTCCAGATGCTGGCTTATGGCGGCCAGCACCTCCACGGCCTCGCCGACCCGTACCACCAGGGGCTGGCCCAGCCGGGCCAGGGTGCTCCGCAGGTGCATCAGGCTCTGCCGTATAAAGGTGTAATGGCGGGAGGAGAAGTCGGGGGCCTGGATGAGCGAGGGCTCGAGGATGTACAAAGGTAGCGTTGCGCCGCGCCGGGAGGCCTCCCAAAGAGGTGCATGGTCCTGTACCCGCAGGTCGCGCTTGAACCAGACCACCTGCACCTTTTCCACACACGGAGTTTAGAGAGGCAAAGCGCACATAAAGGTAGCCTTCGCCAAAGTCGGGCCAGGGTGCGCTGGGCGGAAGGTTCAGTGCCCCGCATCACACCTCTAGAAACCCGGCGGGGATAGGGTACATAGGCACTACTGCTCTTCGGCAAACAGGGTCTCCCAGGTCTGCTGACGACGGATAACTTCCCAGTCTTGCCCGGTCCAGAGCAACTCGGCAGGGCGCGGGGTGTCGAGGTAGTTGCTGCTCATGCTGCTGGCGTAGGCCCCGCCCAGCAGGATGGCCAGCAAATCGCCCTCCCTGGGTTCGGGCAGGGTGACATCCCGCGCCAGCACATCCCCCGACTCGCAGGCGGGGCCTGCCAGGTCGTAGGTTTCCTTGAGAGGGTTTTTGTAGAGCGGCTCCACGGGGTGAATGGCGCCATAGAGCATGGGCCGGATTAGCTGGCTCATGCCCGCGTCAATGAGCAGATAGTTGCGCCGGGTGCGCTTGACGCCCCAGCAGCGCGTGACCAGCACCCCGGCTTCCGCGACCAGATAGCGGCCTGGCTCCAGCCATAGCTCGGCGCTATGTTTGCGGGCCAGCGCGGCAGCCTGTACCCCTAACGCCCCCAGGTCGAGGCCCAGCCCAAAACCACCCCCCAGGTTCATCACCTGAAAGGGGCCGTGGGTGCGGTAGAGCGCGTCCATCACCGCGTAGCCTGCCTGGTAGTCCTCGGGGTGCTCGAGGGCCGACCCCAGGTGAATGTGCAGGCCCAGCACTTCCAGGTGGCTCCGGCGGGCTAGCTCGAGGGCAGCCCCCACCTCTTCGGGCAGGATGCCGAACTTGCTTTCGCCGCGTCCGGTGGCCAGATGGTCGTGGGTGGCGATGGGCAGATCGGGGTTGACCCGCAGGAGAACCCGGGCCTTCGGCAGCATCTTTATGGCCCGCCTCAGGTCGGCCAGGGAGTCGAGGCCCAGAATCGGGATGCCAATCCGGTTGAGCTCCTCGAGCATGGTCGGGGTCTTCACGGGCCCATTCAGCAACACCTCGTTGCGCTGGAAACCGGCCTTGTAGGCCCGGTAGACCTCGCCCAGGCTTACGGCCTCCACAAAAACCCCCCGCTCGAGCAGCCGCCGCAGCAGGCCCAGGCGGGGGTTGGCCTTCATGGCATAGAAAATCTCGGCGCTCGGAAAGGCTTTTTGCAGATGCTCTAGCCGCTCCAGAATGACTTGCAGGTCGTAGGCATAAAACGGGGTGGGGAAGAGGCGGGCCGCTTCCTTGAGGGCTTCTCTAAACTCAGGTCGCAGGGCGGTGTAGGATTGGGACATGCTCATTGGTGTGACCCCTCAATCGCGCAGCACGGAAGGTCTTTTTCGTACCAGAATCTGGGGCTTGCTCGAGCCCTATGTGCGGGCTCTGGAAAGCCAGGGTGCGAGCATTGTAATCCTTCCCCCCCAGGCTAGCGATAGGCTGCCCACCCTGCTGCACAAACTCGATGGGGTCTTGCTGCCGGGTGGGGTAGATGTAGACCCGGCTCACTTTGGCGAGGAGCCCATTCCGGAGATGGGCGAGGTGAGCTTAGAGCGCGATGCCCTCGAGCTGTTTGTGGCCCGCTACACCGCCCAGCAGGGCATCCCCACCCTGGGGGTTTGCCGGGGGGTACAGGTGATGAACGTGGCCCTGGGGGGCAGCCTCTACCAGGACCTGCCCGCCCAGGGTTTCCGTACCGTGCAGCACTACCAGAAAGCCGAGCCGCCGGTGCTGGGCCACAGCGTCGAGCAGACCTCAAACAGCCCCCTGAACAAGCTCTTCGAGCCCCGTTTTCGGGTGAACTCGTACCACCACCAGGCCCTCAAAGACCTGGCCCCAGGGCTCTGTCCAGTCGCCACCGCGCCCGACGGCATTGTGGAGGCGGTGGTGCTGGAGGGCCACCCCTTCTACCTGGGGGTACAGTGGCACCCCGAGCTGCTCCCGGAGCAGTGGGGTATTTTCCGTGCGCTGATGGAGGCTGCCGCCAAACAACCGGTCGGCTAGACAGCATCACAACAAAGCAGGTGAGGTCTCCCAGGGGGTAAGAGTCCAGGGTCAAGGGTCAGCCAAACACACTGTTTTTTGCTTCTGGCCTTCGACTGTTTGCCGAATTTGTTTCTCCAGGTATTGGTCTGGGAGTATGCTCGAGCCAATGAGCCTGGAACAATATTCCTCTGCGGTGCTTGCCCTGCTGCAAACCGTCCTCGAGCAGGAGGCCCCTGCCCTGCGCACGGCTGCGACCTGGATTGCCGATGCGGTGGCGGAAGACCACCTGATTTATACCTTTGGCACCGGACACTCCCATGTGCTGGCCTCGGAGATGTTCCACCGGGCCGGTGGGCTGGCTTCGGTGAGCTTGATGATCGAGCCGGGCGCTACTTTTCAGGTAGGGGCGCTGGCCGGAACCCTGTTGGAGCGGACGGTGGGCTATGGTTCGATCATTGCGGAGCGCTATCCCATCGAGCCAGGGGATGTGCTGATTGCAATATCCAATAGCGCCGCCAACGCGGTGGTGCTGGAAGTGGCCCAGGCGGCCAAGGCCAAGGGAGCCAAGGTAATTGCCCTCCTGAGCCGTGCGTATGCCCAGATGAAGCAATCCCCCATGTTCGAAATAGCCGACCTGGTGCTGGATAACCACGGTCCTGCAGGCGATGCCCTGGTGGAAATCGGTGACGAGGTGGTGGGCCCGGTTTCGACCGTGGCGGGTGCGTTTATCCTCAATGCGGTCTGGTGTGAGGCTGCCCAAATACTGCACCGCCGAGGGCTGCCCATCCCGGCCTACCGCAGCAGCAACATGCCGGGAGCTGAAGCCCACAACGCCCGTTGGATTGCACACTTCAAAGGGAGGGTGCGGCACCTTTGAGTGGGGCAAGGCCTGAGCGGGTTGCTTGGCAGAACACAAACTCGGTCTGTGCCCTGTGGTTCCCGGCTCTTTGCCTCCATGAGAGCCACCCTCAGGATTGCTTGCGTGCAGGATGAGATAAACGATGAAAGTTGAAGGAACCTTAACCCGGCTGTGAGGATTTCTTAATGTCGTTTTGAACCACCCTACTTTTTTGTGCGCTATACACTGGGTTTAGTGCGGGTATCCTATGGTTCTATCCGGAGGTCAGGGCTTGTCGCTGTATCAGACTCTTAGTAGGTCCCTCGAGCCCATGCTAGGTGAGCGCACCCGGATGGTGTTGGAGGAGGGGGTGCGTCGGCTGGGCATCAGCCCGGACAAGCTCGATGCATCCCAGGCCGAGGTGATTCTCAAACGCCTGGTCTACCGCGAACTTCAGACCAAAATGACCCCCAACGCGGCCCGCAGCCGCATCGAAGAGATGCTTAAGGAACTGGGCATTGGCGGGGAGAACGGCGCCAAAGCGGGCGCGGGCAAGCTATCGGCCCATGCCAAAGGCGTACTGGCCGACCTCGAGGCCGGCCTCAAGCGCTTTAGCCTGTACTTAGACTGGCCCGAGGTAGGGCGCTTGCGTGGTCTGATTAACGTGATCAAACAAGACCCCGAGGCCTCGGCGGTGCGGGCCTTGCTGCGCGAAGGGCAGGAAGTGCTGGCGGGGCTCGAGGAAAGGCTCCAGTCGGCCTTGCTGCGCCAGACCCGCGATCTGACCGACCTCGAGATGGCCTTGCAGCGGGTGCAGAGCGTGGGTGGTCCGAAGGTACGCCGTCTGGAAAACCTGATTCGCCAGATTCAGGAGGCCCACGCCCAGGAAACCCTGGCCTCCGCCGAAGTCGAGCGGGCCCGGGCCCTGGCTGCCGATATGCGCAAGCTGGTCGAATCGTCGGTGGTGCAAAACCCCACCAGCGAGGCGGCCATCACGCTGGACACCATTGAAGATATTCCGGCAGTGGATCGCCCCACCGAGCCCCAGGTGGTGCTCAAAGACCCCACCATCGAAGCACCCGCCGTGGTTGAGGGAGCTTCTGATGGCTTCGACGATGAAGCCCTGGTGCTCGACCTCGACTTTGACGCCCTGACCGCCGAGCAGCAGTCGCGTATCCGAGAGATTGACGTAGCCGAAGATACCCGGAACCTCGAGGCCTTGAAGGAGCGCTACACGGCGGTGCTGGGCATCCCCAAAATTGCCAGCGAACTGGCTACCCTGCAAGCCGAATTGCAGGCCGGAAACCCTCTGGGAGAGCGTCTGACGGCCTTTGCCGAACTGCTCAAGGCCACCCATGCAGAGGCATTGGCCGAAGCACGGGTGCGCTACGAATGGCTGGCTGACCGGCTGGGCCGCCTCGAGCTGCCCCCCGACAGAACCGCCCCGGTGCAAGCCCGGCTGGCGGTGGTGCTCGAAACTTTGCATGCCGGTGGGATACCCCTGGAACTGGCCGAGCTCGAGCGGGCCATGACGGGCCTCGAAGCCGAAGAAAAAGCCAGCCGCGAGATCCGCGAGCGCCAGGCCCGTCTCGAGAATGCCCTGGCCACCCTGCGCACCGAGGCCGAACACGCCCTCTCGCCCTTCCGGGGGCACCCGCTGGTGGAGTCCTTCATGATGGCCCTGATGGGGGTGGATATCTCCGAGTCCTCGCTCCAGACCCTGCGCCAGGAACTCTCCGAACTGCTGTCCCAACTGGCCCGCGAGCGCGAGGAAGAAAGCCTCAAGCGGATGGGTTTGCGGGCGACGGTGCAGGCCCTGCCCACCCTCGAGATCCTCGACCCGGACAAGCAGCGCCTTATCCAGCAGATTGATCAGGGTGCGGGGAGCCTGGGCGAACTCGAGCGGGCCGTGGGGCAGTTGGTGGACAAAGCCAGGGGGCTGGTGGTGAGTAAGCTGGATGCCCTCGAGGCGCGTATTCGCACCCTCGAGCAGACCCTCAAGGAATCCCTGATCGAACTCAAGCAGCCCTTGCAGGCTACCCGCGAGGCGCTGGCCCAGGGCCGTATCGCCGATCCCACCCCCCTGGAGCGGGCCCTGGGCGAGCTGATTGCCGCCCGCCGGGCCGCGATGGCCGAGGAACTCTCGCGCTACGAGATGGCGGCCCGCAGCATGAAGGGTCTGGGGGGCGAAGAACTCGAGGACAAGGTGGCCCAGGCCCGGGCCTACCTCCAGGCTGGCGAGCTGCCCGACCTGACCGAAATTCACGCTTTGCTGGGCCGCCTGCGCCGCGCCCAGGAAACCCTGCGGGCCGAGCTGGGTGGGCGCATCGGTGCGCTCCTGGAGGCCTACAACGCCCACAAAAGCGTGGGCGGCGAAACTGCCCTTCGCATCAAGCCGTTGTGCGATTTCTTGCTCTCGGCCTCCGAGCGGCTGCCCCGCCTGGGGGTGAGCGGCCTGCTCGAGGTGCGCCGGGCCCTGGAAGAGGCCGAACGGCTGGAAGCCCAGCTAGCCCAGGAACATGCGGCAGCTCAGAGCCTGCTGCAAGAGCTCAAGGGGGCCGACCTCGAGTCCTTGCTGGATGTGTTCGAGTCCCCCACCCAACTCAGCACCCCTTCCCAGCCCGAACCCGCCAAACCCGCCCCCGAAGCCACCCCAGCGCCACAGCCCCCGGCCTTGACCCCTGTCTTATCGGTCCAGGCTGAAGTGCTGGCCCAGTTTCAGATACGGGGGGTGGAGGCGGTTGCCCTCATCGAGGCGGGCCAGGTGGTGGCTGGAAGCCTGCCTTTTGCCTCTGGCAGTGCCCAGATGGTCTTCGACGACCTCCTCAATCTGGCCAACGAACTCACCGGGCAGTCGGCCCAGCTCTCGGTTATCTCGCTGCCCCAGTGGGTACTGGTGCTGGTGCCCCTGAAGCAAAAAGGGCTGGTTGTTCTGGCCGAAAAAGCCCTGCTCTCTCGCCTGTTAGCCCTCATTGAGCGTCAGCGTGAGGCGCTGGAAGCACTCTGATACCAAATCCACGTGAACCCCTTTCCTTCTCCCCATGCGGGAGAAGGTGGCGATACCCCGACCGCGCTATTTACGAACATTGACATGAGCGCAATTAGTACACAGTTGTATAAACACCTATACACCTCCAGCTTTCCGTGTGCGATGGCTCCTGGGCCCCCTCCCTACCACATAGGGAGGGTGGGGGAGGGTATTGGGCCGGGCCCTAAAATGGCAGGCAGCTTGAAGGTGCAGGTCGGCAACCCCACCTGACCTGCCCTACAGCGTAGGGGAGGAACAACAGGGGCTTTCGTTGATGAACGGTAGGGGGCTTGTTATAGCCCTTCAATGATGCCACTAAGCAACTGTACAAGCATCTATGCGACGCTGTAATTAGCTACACCTGGGGTATCGCCGGATGAGGGGGCTAAGTTGCGCCCGCATAAGGTCTAAAGATGAATCCAGGTTGCACTAGAATCATGCTCCGGGCGCAATACCCGAATGATTTTCGATCACGTCATTATCCAAAACACAGGCGGGAGGCACTTAGCGTAATACCGTCAGTCGCCGCTTCCGTGCACGTACTGAAGTTCGTACAGCTTGGCGTAGTAGCCGCCCTTTTGCAAAAGCTCGTCGTGGCTGCCCTCCTCGAGCAGCTTGCCCTTGCGGAAGACCAGAATCCGGTCTACGTGGCGGATGGTAGAGAGGCGGTGGGCAATCACAATCGAGGTGCGCCCCTCCATCACCCGGTACAGGGCTGCCTGGATCTTCTGCTCGGTCTCGGAGTCTACGTTGGCGGTGGCCTCGTCCAGAATCAGCAGGATGTCGGGGTTATGCAGGATGGCTCGAGCCAGCGCCAGCAGTTGCTTCTGTCCGGTGGAAAGGCCGCCCCCCCGCTCGTGCAACACGGTCTGGTAGCCCTGGGGCAGTTGCTCGATAAACTCATCGGCTCCTACAAAGGCACAGACCTCGCGGATGCGCTCTGCCGTGATGCTATCGTCCCCCAGTCGCAGGTTCGACTCAATGGTGCCGCTAAACAAGAAAGGGTCTTGCAGCACGATGCCGATGGCCCGGCGCAGGTCGCGCTGGGCATAGTCGCGCACATCCACCCCGTCAATCCGAACAGCCCCTTGCTGTACGTCGTAGAAGCGGGCAATCAGGCTGATCACACTGGTCTTGCCTGCGCCGGTAGCGCCTACCAGGGCAATCTTCTCGCCGGGCCGTACCCGGAAGCTCACCCCCCGCAGCACCCAGTCCCAATCATCTTTGGGCTCAGGGCCCAGGGCAGAGGGCTGAGGGTTGGAATTACCCGCACTATCTACTTTGGGTTCCTTACCCACGGTACCGTCGGGTTTAGCCTCCCCGCCTACCGTTCCATCGGGTTTGGCCTCCCCGCGCTTGCCATAGGCAAACCATACGTTTTCGAAGTCAATCTGACCCCGAAAACGCTCAACCTGTTTGGCTCCGGGCTTGTCGGCCACTTCTTCCTCGGTATCCAGGAGTCCAAAAATACGCTCTGCCGAGGCCATGGCCGCCTGGAAGATGTTGAACTTGTCGGAGAGGTCTTGCAGCGGTTGGAAGAGCTGGCGTACGTAGTCGGTGAAAGCCACCAGCAAGCCCAGGGTCAGGGCTTGTTGAATCACCTGTCCACCCCCGTACCACAGCACCAGGGCCACGGTGATTTCCCCCATAAAGCCCACCAGCGGAAAAAACAGGGCAAACCACTTGATGATATCCACCCAGGCCCTGCGGAGGTCGCTCGAGAGCAGGTTGAACTGGGCCTGGTTTTTCGGTTCCCGCACAAAAAGCTGGGTGGTCTGTACTCCGGCCAGGTTTTCCTGAAGCGAGGCATTGACCCTGGCCAGCCGCAGCCGCATGGCCCGGTACGCCTCGCGCATGCCGTTGCGAATCCAGGTGGTCACGGCCAGGAAAATGGGCATGATGGCAAAAGCCACCAGTGCTAGCTGCCAGTCCAGCACTAGCATAAAGGTCATCAGACCCATAATCAGGGCGAAGTCGGCAATGAGCCCCACCAACCCCCCGGTGATGAACTGATTGATAGCATCCACATCGGAGGTGATGCGGGTCATCAGGCGGCCCACCGGGTTACGGTCGTAGTAGCCGAGGTGCAGGCGCTGGAGCTTGGCGAATATTTCCGAGCGCAGGTCGTAGAGGATGTGCTGCCCCACCCAGCTAATCAGGTAGGTCTGGGCGTAGTTGGCAATGAAGTCTACCGCCCGCACCGCCAGAAAAAGGGCGCTGATAAGCAGCAAGGTTTCGTAGCGCTGGGCCAGGGGTAGCACCTCGCGCGGCACGATAGCGTTATCGATGGCGTATTTGAGGAAAAGCGGGGTCGAGGCCGCCGTGAGGGTACTCACCACCAGGGCCAGCAAAGCCAGCCCCACCTGTTTCCAGTAGGGCCGCACATACACCACAATGCGCCGGGCCAGTTTGGCGTCAAAACTCTTCTTAAAGGCTTCTTCTTCGTGCATAGAGGTCCAGGGTCTAGGGTCTAGGGCTGGAGGGGTTTTTTGAAAGCGACTTGATGAGGGAAGTCAGCTTAGCATTGAGGGTGTGCGCAGCATCGAGGTAATTTTGGGTTTGTGCGCGTTTGAGGTATCCACAAGTTTCGGCCAGATCCAAAGCAGCTACGGTCTCGAGCAGCGATCCTCTGGCCTGGTACAAATAGCGCACAAAGTCCCGGTCGCTACCCCGCCCCTTTCCCTCGGCGATGTTCAGTACGACCGAACTCGAGGCTCGACGTAACTGATTGGAGCGGGCAAAAATTTCTTCCCTGGGTAGTTCGGCAAGGAGCGGTAGCATTTTCAGGAAAAGTGCCTTGGCAAGCTGGTAGACCTCCAAGTTCTCAAACCCAAAGTAACCTTTGTCTGTAAGCCTTCCACTGCCGACCCTTGACGCTCGACCCTCGACTCTAAACACTAATCCACCTCCGCTTGCAAGCGTTGAATACGGTCCAGTTCGGCATAAATGCCTCCTGTGGCCAGTAGCATTTCGTGGGTGCCTTCTTCGGCGATTTTGCCGTGATCCAGCACCACAATCCAGTCGGCGTACTGCAAGGTCGAGGTGCGGTGACCAATCAGAAGGGTAGTCTGCTGGCCCAGCACGCTCTTGAGGCCGGAGAGAATGCGCGACTCGGTTTCAGTGTCTACGGCGCTCATGGCATCATCGAGAATCAGGATGGGTGGCCTGAGCGCAAGGGCGCGGGCCAGGGCCGTGCGCTGGCGCTGCCCACCCGAAAGGGTGACGCCGCGTTCGCCCAGCGAGGTCTGGTAGCCCTTGGGGAAACCCATGATGTCGTCGTGCACCCCGGCCAGCTTAGCAGCCCACTCGGCCCGCTCGAGGTCCACCTCAGGAAGCCCAAAGCAGATGTTCTCGGCCAGGGTATCGGAGAACAGGAAGGGTTCCTGCGGCACCATCCCGATGGCCCGCCGCAGGGTGGCCAGGGGCAAATCCTTCACATCGTAGCCCCCGACCCGTACCCGGCCCTCGGTGGGGTCCAGGAGGCGGGGAATCAGGCTCACCAAAAGGGTTTTGCCGCTCCCGGTGCGCCCGGTGATGCCCAGTGTGGTGCCCTCGGGAATGGTCAGGGTGATGCCCTCCAGCACCCTACGCCCCCCAAGCTCGAGGCTCACCTCCTCGAACTTGACCTCCCCCCGCAGGACAAAATTCTCAGCCACCCCCTTCTCCCCTTGCAGGAGAAGGGCATTCGGCGGGTCAGCAATCCTGGCCGGTTCGTGCCAGAATTCCTCCAGCCGCTTGTAGCTGGTCGAACCTCGCTGGAAGATGGTCAGGGTCCAGCCGAGCCCCACGATGGGCCAGCCCAGCATCATCAGGTAAGCGTTAAACTGCACAAACTGCCCGGCGGTCATCTCGCCCCGGATGACCATTCCACCACCCATCCACAGCACAATCAGGGCGGCAAAGCCCATCAGGAGCCCCATCAGGGCCCGTACCGGGCCGTCCACCCGGGTCAGGGCCAGGCTTTTGGCGATGTAGTCCTTGTTGAGCGCTTGAAAGGCCCTCAACTCGCGCTCTTCCAGGGCAAATCCCTTGACGACCCGAATGCCGGAAAAGTTCTCCTGGGCGCGGGTGGAAATCTTGTCGAAGGATTCCTGGCTTTCACGGTAGCGCTGGTCAATCAGGCGCAAAACGTAGTACATAACGGCAAAAATCACCGGGAAGACCACCGACAAAGCCAGCGCCAGCGGCACACTTACCAGGTACATGGACACCACCGCAAACACCACAAACATCAACAGGCGGCTGCCCATGTTGATGCCCCCACCCAGCATTTCGCGCACCGCGCCCAGGTCGGTGGTGAACTTGTTCATCAGGTCGCCAATGCGATTTTTGCTGTAAAAGTAGCTATCCAGCGAAAGGGCTTTCTGGAACAAATCCATGCGCAGGTCATGTTCGATGTAGCGACTGGCCACCACCAAAAGCTGCCGGTTGGCCCAGGAGAAAATGGCCGAGGCCACGGCAGCGCCCACAATAGCCCAGACCCAGACCAGGTACGCCTCTCCGGCCCGGATGGCATCAATGGCATGGCGCAGGAAATAAGGCGACAGGGCTGCCACCCCCACCGAGGCTATTCCGGCCAGCATGCCCCAGAGGTACTGTGGGCCGTAGCGCCGCAGGTAGGGCATCAGGGCCAGGAGGGGACCAAAAACTGACCGGTCAGTTCTGATGGGGGGCTGGACTTGCGGGTTCGACTGCATCTGCACCACTTTATTCCTCTCGAGGGTTTTGAAGCGTGAGCCTTTCCCAGTTTGGCTGCATGGGGCTAAGGTTGGAGATACTGGGCGAGCTCGCCTGCAACCTGCTCCCACCGGGGCTCCAGACCCACCATGCGCCAGGGCTTGGGGGGTGGGGCCTTTTTGAGCAAACGGCGGAGCGGGGTCGGGAGGGGCAGGTAGTCCGCATCGTGCACGTAGAGGAGGCCCTTCACCTTACCCAGCCTCGAGAGGTAACGGTGCATACCGGCGGCCTCGAGGTCGGTGGGCAGCTCCAAGCCGAGCTCCAGGTGGGCTCCCTCCTGGCGCAGCTCGGCGGGGGCTTTGTCGGCCAGAAATAGAGCGAGGTGGTGCTCGGCCAGCCTGGCCTGCAGGTTTTGCAGCCAGACGGTATCGGAGAGCAGCATGGGCTGGGCCACCAGCCCAATCAGGTGGGTTCCGGCCTGTTTTGGGGGGGTAAACGAGGCAACGAGCAGGCGCTTGGTGCGCTCCAGGGCCCGCCGGGCCAGCATGGGGTTCTGGGTCAGGCTCTGGCCGATTTGTGCGGCCAGACCCGCTACCTCGGGCGAGCGCTCGGCGGGAACCACCAGCACCGGGGGCAGCCCTGGCACCAGCCGCTCCAGGGTAGCGCCCAGCCCCACCAGCCAGGGGGAGGGGCTGCCTTTTTGGGCCTCCTGGCCCAGTTGCACATCGGGCAGCAGCAGGAAGTCTACGCCCTGGTTTTTCAGACGGTAAACCTGGCTCAACAGACGTCGGATTGGCCCGGGAAAGGGAAGCTCTAGCGGGGTTTCTTCGGGATGAACGACCTCTACCTCCAGTTCCCGCAGGTAAGGTTCCCAGAAGGGCAGGTAGCGGTCGGAAAGCCAGCCATCTAAAACACCTACACGCACCGCACCATCCTATCGCAGATTGGGGGCATTGTTTTGGGCTGGCTACTCCAGACCTGCTGCCAGGCTCCTGGTCTCGTCGGGCGGCTCCGGTGGGGGCGCATCTTCAATCTGCGATAGAAACTGCGTCAGCGCCTCGAGGCTTTCAAACTGGTGAAGTTGCCCCTGGGCCTCGTCCTTGAGTACCGCCCACAGGCCGGACGGGTCTTGCCAGAGCTGCAACAGGTAGGTTCGGGTCTTCGACATGGCTCCCTCGCAGGCTCGAAGGTAGCAAAGCCGTCGTTACGAAACCGTTATGTTTGAGCAAGCTGCCGCACAAAGCTGCGAAGGGCCTGCACGCCCTGACGCAGCGACTCGGGCTCGACCCATTCTTCGGGGGTATGAGCACCGCCCCCACGGTACACACTCAGGGTGATGGCCGGGATGCCCGCCTCCACGCCTGCCGAGGCATCGGTGGAGCCCGCGGTGAACTGGGCCTCGAGGCCCACCTCCCCCAGCGCTTTCCGGGCCGCCTCCAGCATGGCCGGGGTGGCTGTGCTGCCCGCAGGGCGCTCGCCCAGTACCTCGAACTCCAGCCGCACGTTGAACCGTCGGGCGGCCTCCATCAAAATTTCTTGTACCTGGGCGGCCTTCTGGGCCAGAACCGGGGCTTCCAGGGCCCGCAGATCGAGCTCGAAGCCCACCTCCTGGGGGATGGCGTTGATGGCCTTGCCACCCCACACCCTGCCCACATTCAGGCTGGTATCGCTGGTGCGCTCGAGGGCGTACATCTGGGCCAGGGCCTGCCCCAGCGCCGGCACCGGCGAGGGGGCCTCGCGGTCGCCCCAGGCATGACCGCCGGGGCCCATGAAACAGGCCCGCATCCGGTAGGAACCCGCCGAACGGCTCACAATGCCGGGCAGATAACCATCCACCGCAATCATCTGCCGGGGCCGCAGGTGCTTGACCAGTTGGCGGGCGCCGCGCAGATTGCCCAGCCCTTCTTCGCCCACGTTGAAAGCCACGGTGCAGCCCAGGGCTACCAGCTCGCTGGCCAGGGCCATCAAGACCGCCACCCCCGAGGAGTTGTCGCCTACCGCCGGGCCGTACCAGCGGTTTTGTTCCTTGCGTAAGGGCGTGGGGCTCAGTACGGTGTCAATGTGCGCGACCAGCAGGGTGGAGCCCTGACCGGCCCACACATTGCCCAGCTCGTCGGTCTGGGGCTCGAGCCCCTGGGCGCGTAGCTGGCGGGCAACCCAGGCTCCACGGGCGGTATCGCCGCCAATCTCGGCAATTTCGCCCAGCAGCAGCACGGGGTCGAGGGTGGTTTTGGTAGCAGGGTCGCTCATTGGGCCTTGATGATACAGGCTTTGTGCGGGTTGTGCAGTGGGGTGTTACGCTCAACAGATGGGGGTGGGTGGTGGGAGGTGGGCGGTGGTTTTCAACGTCTAGAGCGGTTCCCACCAATAGCCAGAACGGCGGGTTTTGGAGTGTTTGTGGGAAACGCGATACACCCTACTGCCTGGCTGCCACCTCCCCATGTATGGCTTGGGCTTTTGGCAGTTGCAAACTGCGCAAAAGCACCCACCCAGGGTTCCTGACCACTCCTGGGCCTACTGCTCGTCGCTCTTTTCCGCCAGGCCCTCGCGCAGGGCGTAGAGGGCGGCCTGGGTGCGGTTGTTCAGGTGCAGCTTCTGGAAGATGTCGGAGAGGCGGTTGCGCACGGTTTTTTCGGAGAGCGAGAGTTCAGAGGCAATCTCGAGGTTGGTGTAGCCCTGGGCGACCAGGCGCAAAATTTGCACCTCCCGCTCCGATAGCTCGGCGTGCTCTTTGGGGGTGGATTCTTGCTTGGCCTTGAAGTCCTGGATGATCTGCTCGGCCATCTCGGCATCCAGCAAGACCTCGCCCTGGTAGACCCGCCGGATGGCCTCCAGCAGTTCCTTGGCGTCGGCGTCCTTGAGCATGTAGCCCCGTGCCCCGGCCTTTACCGCCTCGAAGACGTAGCCATCCTGGCGGTACATAGTGAGCATAATCACTTTGGCCTGGGGCCATTCCTTGAGGATTTCCTGGGTGGCTTGCACGCCATCCAGACCGGGCATCTGGATGTCCATCAAGATGATGTCGGGATGGGCCTCGAGGGCGTGGCGCAGGGCCTCGCGCCCATCCTTGGCTTCGCCCATCACCTTGAAGTCGGGCTCGGCCTCCAGAAGGCTTTTGAGACCCTGGCGAAACAGTGCGTGGTCGTCAGCAAGTAGGATGCGAATCATTAGAGTGTATTGTACACACAAGCCGAACCCAGCCTGGTACGGGGTTGTATGGCTTGGTCTGCACGCAGGGCTGACCCAGAGCCGTTAACCTGAGGGAAAGGGCCTGGGTGTAGTTCTAGGCACAAGCGCCGAAATCGGGAAGGGTACCACGAGGGTGTAAAGATGAACGGTTGGTGGCTGCTTTTGTTGGCGATTATCTCGGAGGTCATAGGTTCCACTGCGCTCAAGGCCTCGCAGGGCTTTACCAGGCTGCTGCCCTCGCTGGTGGTGCTGCTGGGGTATGGGCTGGCTTTCTACTTTTTGAGCCTGACCCTCAAGACCATTCCGCTCAATACCGCCTACGCGGTCTGGTCGGGGCTGGGCACGGCCCTGATTGCAGTGTTGGGCTGGCTGGTGCTCAAGGAGCCCATGAACGGAACCATTGCCCTGGGCATTGTTTTGATTGTTGTGGGGGTGGTGGTTTTGAACCTGGCCTCGAGGCCCTGACCTCAAATCATTGCGGGGATGTTCGGCCTGCCGGCTTCCGGCTCACATCCCTCTGGGCTGCCCGGTGGCTCCCAGCACTTGTTGCCACAGCTCGCTCTGGGGGTCAATCTGCTTACGTTTTTGTGTGGCCATAGCGATGGGCACATGGGTAAAGTGCTGGTTCCAGTAGCCCACCATCATGTCGGTGCGCCCGCTCATGCCGGCATGGACGGCATGCTGCCCCAGGGCCAGACAATACTCCGAATCCACCGCGTTGGCTGGTACGCTACGGATAATGTAGCTGGGGTCAATGTATTTGATGGTGGCTTCCAGGCCCTTCTGGTCGAAATGCCGGCCAATGGCCTCTTTGAGGAAATGCCCGATGTCCTTCAGCCGGACGTTGCCCGAAGCATCCTTGGTCACTTCTCCTTCGATCAAGTCCTGACCGGCTCCTTCGGCCAGGGCAATAACCGCATGGTGGCGGGTCAGCAGGCGTTCTTCCAGGGCGGCCAGGAAGCCCTCCAGGCTAAAGGGTACCTCGGGGACCAGACAGAAGTTCACATCGGCATTGGCCAGGGTGGCGTGGGCGGTGATGAAGCCGCTGTAGCGGCCCATTAGCTTGACCAGCCCGATGCCGTTGTAGGCACCCCGGGCTTCGGCGTGGGCAGCTTCCAGCGCCCTGGTGGCTTCCTCGACGGCGGTGGCCACACCAAAGCTGCGCTCGATCCACTCGATGTCGTTATCTATGGTTTTGGGGATGCCAATCACGCTGATGGCCAGGTTTCGCTTCTGTAGCTCCTGAACCAGGGCCGAGGCCCCGCGCAGGGTACCGTCGCCACCTACTGCAAACAGAATTCGCACCCCCAGTTGCTGCAAGCGCTCGATCATGTCGGCGGGTTCCTGGGGGCCTCTCGAGGAGCCCAGCATGGTGCCGCCATCGTCGTGGATGTCCTGTACCATCTCGGGGGTCAGAAGCAGGGGTTCGATACCCTGGCTGGCAGCCAACCCGGCGTAGCCATAGCGGAACCCGTAGATGCGCTTGACCCCATAGCTGTAGCTGAGGGTCATCACCACCGAACGGATCACGTCGTTCAGGCCGGGGCAGAGCCCACCACAGGTCACGATGCCGCAAGCAATTTCGGCGGGGTTGAAAAAAATCTGGCGGCGGGGGCCCGCTAGCTCGAAAGTGGCGGGTGGGTTTTGCAGCTCATCCAGCATGGAAGCCAACAACACCCGGCTGTTGTCCTCCACAAATACATCCCGCTGGTTTTGCAGAGGGCTCTGGAAGCGGGCCGGGCCCAGGATGGGAATTTGGGTATTGGGAGTACCGTTTTGCACAGAGGCTATCTTATCGGTTGGTCGGGGCTCTACGGCAGGGGCCTTTAGCCTCAACCTGTTTATGGGTTTCAGCGTCAGAAGCGAATTTCATGGTTCTTGACACAAGAAACCCATGTCTCTGGTGAGCCTGACAGCCACGGTGTACCCTGAGACCATGAGCCATCCTGGCCCGAAGGCAAGCCTGGGGGTTTTGCTGGTGGACGACCATGCGGTGGTGCGCCAGGGGCTGCGAATGTTTCTGGCCACCGATGAAGGGCTGCAGGTGGTGGGTGAGGCTGAAAACGGGCAGGAGGCACTGGAGAAAGTAGCCGTGTTGCACCCCGATGTGGTGCTGATGGACTTGCTGATGCCGGTGATGGATGGAGTGCAGGCGACCCGCCAGATCAAGGCACGCTTTCCCGAAGTGGAGGTGATTGCCCTGACCAGTGTGCTGGACGATCGCCTGGTAACCGAAGCCATTCATGCGGGCGCTACGGGTTATCTGCTCAAGGATACCCACCCTGAAGAACTGGTGGAAGCCATCCATGCGGCAGGCCGGGGTGAGGTGCGGCTGCATCCCGAGGCCGCCAAACGGCTGGCCCAGGAGGTACGCACCGCCGAAATGCGCGAGACCCTGACCCCCAGGGAGACCGAAATCCTGCGGCTGGTGGGGCGCGGGCTGTCCAACAAGCGCATTGCCCAGCAGCTCGAGCTATCCGAGCTGACCGTCAAGACCCACGTTTCCAATCTGCTGTCCAAGCTGGGGCTGTCCTCACGCACCCAGGCGGCTTTGTTCGCCATCCGGGAGGGACTGATCGGGCTTGAGTGACTTTCTGCACCGGCTCGACTCCAGGACCCTCGCGGGGTTTTTAGAGGCAACCCGCGATGCGATCCTGATTGCCTCGGAAGCGCGCAAGCTGGTGTACGCCAACCAGGCGGCCCAGGACTTGCTGGGTTATAGCCTGGAGGAGCTGCAAGCCAGGGACATCCTGGACTGGATTGCGCCGCCCTACCGCGCATGGGTGGCCGAGCGCGTCCAGCAGAACCGCACCGCCCTGCCGGGTATCTTCGAGATAGCCCTGGTACGAAAGGATGGAAGCTGGCGTTATGTGCGCTACTCCATCCTGTATCTGGACATTGAGGGCCAGATGTATGGAGCGGCCATAGCCCACGACCTCACCGAGACCCGCCAGACCCTGCGTCGCCTTGAAGCGCTCTACCAGGCCGACGAAAAGCTCTATGCCTCCCTCGAGCTCGATGAAGTCTTGCAGGCGCTGGTAGATGTGTGTGTGGACCTGCTGGGGGCCGACAAAAGCTGCATCCTGATCTGGGATGAAACCCACCAGCACCTCATTACCCGTGCCCAGCGGGGGTTTACCTCGCAGTTTGTGCAGGTCATGAACGAGTATGCCGGGCGCGGCCTGCTGGCCCACGCGGCCCAGAGCGGCGAGACGGTGGTGGTACAGGACACCCACCAGGATGAACGGGTAGCCCGGCACGTGACCGACCCCGAGGGTATAAGGGCCTTCATGCACATCCCGATTCGCCTTGAAGGCGAGGTGTTTGGGGTTTTCAGTATCGATAACCTGCACCCCCACACCCTGGGCCCCGAGGAGCAGCGGGCTTTTACCTCGCTGGCCCGGCGGGCCGCCGTAGCCATTCGCAATGCCCGCCTCTACGCCGAGGCCCAGGGCAAGGCGGCCCTCGAGGAGCGCCAGAAACTGGCCCGTAACCTGCACGACTCGGTTTCACAGGCCATCTACGGTATTGTGCTGGGGGTACGCACCGCCAAAACCCAACTGGCCCGCAACCCCGAACAGGCCCCCGCAGCCCTGGACTTCGTGATGAACCTGGCCGAAGCTGCTACCGCCGAGATGCGGGCCCTGATCTTCGAGTTGCGCCCAGAGTCGCTTCAGCAAGAAGGGCTGGTCGCGGCTTTATCCAAACAAGTCGCCGCCCTGCGCGCACGGCATGGCCTCTACCTCGAGACCCACCTGGGCCCCGAGCCGGCCCTGAGCCTGGAGGCCAAAGAAGCCCTCTACCGGGTGGCCCAGGAAGCCCTTAACAACGTTGTCAAGCACGCCAAGGCCCGCAAGGTTCACCTGCGCTTGCACCCGGAAAACGGCATGGTGCGGCTCGAGATCCGTGACGATGGGGTGGGGTTTGACACCCAGCGCGAGTATCCGGGCCATCTGGGCCTGGTTTCCATGCGTGAGCGCATCGTGCGCCTGGGGGGTCGCTTCTGGATAGAAAGCAGTCCTGGTGCAGGTACTACGGTGCAGGCGGAGCTCCCTCTGCCGAATCAGGCCCGCTGACCAACACCCAGATATTTTTGTCGGGGGTGCGAACCACCGCCTCCCAGCCCTGCTCGGTGGGGCGGGGGGTTTGTAACCAACCCAGGCTGGTTTGGTGTTGGAGTTGTCGGTACAGGGTTCGCACATCCTTCACGCGCACCACCAGATCGGTGAACTGCCTGGTGGGCTGGGTGTGCAACTCGAGTTGGCTCTTGCCATCAGGAAAACGCAGCCTGGCGGTCTCGAATGGTTCAGACTCCTGCCCTTGCAACTTAAGCGATAGCAATTGCAAACCCAGGCTCTGATACCAGGCCAGGGCTACCTCGAGGTCGGGCACATACAGCACAACCCGTTCCAGCCCCCCAAAAGAAGGGTCACGAGATGGGGAAGATCCCCGGAGCCGCTTTCCCACAGTTTCGATTAATAGCCAGCAGCAGGGGTTTTGTCCTCCTGCAAAAGTAGTAGTGTAAAAAAGTGCAAGCGTTGCTGTGGCATTTGCTGGCCGCCACCCTGATTGGGTTTGCGGTGGGCCTCGAGCGCGAGCGTGCCAAAGTGGAGCGTCAGGGCTCTGCTATTGGGGGGGTGCGTACCTTCACCCTGCTGGGATTGCTGGGCGGGGTGAGCGCCCTTGGGCCAAACCTGTGGTTACCGGCGGCGGGGCTCCTGGCAGTGGCAGGCCTGGCGGTGTACTCGCTCAAAAACAGCCGCGATGCCACCAGCCAGGTGGCTGCCCTGACCGTGTATGTGCTGGGGGTGTTGTGCGGTCTGGGCACCGTGCTGCCGGCCCTGTTTGCGGGGGCCTTGCTGCTGGGGTTCCTGGCCTTCCACGACGAGCTGCATGCTTTTGCAGGCGGTATCGAGCGGAGCGAGGTCGAGGCGGCGGTGTTGTTGGCCCTGCTGCTGGGGGTGGTCTACCCCCTGCTCCCCGATGCCAACTATGGCCCCTATGGGGTCTGGAACCCCCGCGAAATCTGGCAGGTGGTCTTGCTGGTGGCCGGGGTCAACTTTGTAGGTTATCTGGCCCTGCGCTTGCTGGGCTCCAAAGGTTTGTGGGTAGCGGCCTTGTTGGGGGGCTTGGTCTCGTCCACTGCCGTTACCCTCTCGATGGTGGCCCAAAGCCGTGCAAACCCCAGCCAGAACCCGCTCTGGGCCAGTGGGGCCGTGCTGTCCTCCCAGATGATGTTGGGGCGGATTTTGGTCTGGAGCGCCACGGCGCCCGCCCTCTTGCAGGTGCTCTGGCTCCCCATCCTGGTGTGGCTGCTATGGGGATTGCTAACGGCGGCCTGGCTGGCCCGTCGGGACCGGGATGTGTCGGAAAGTGTACCCGTGCAAAACCCCTTACAACTCCAGAGCGCTTTGCTCTTTGCCGGGGTCTATGCGCTGGTCAAGCTGCTGACCAAGGTGGGCCTCGAGGTCTTCGGGAGTGCGGGGGTTTATGTGGTGAGCGCCCTCTCGGGCGTGGCCGATGTGGACGCCATCTCACTCTCGCTGGCGCGTCTGACGGGCAGTGGGCAGTTGGTCTTGCAGGTGGCTTCCATCGCCATCCTGATGGCGGCTTTGAGCAATACCGTGTTTAAAACCGCGCTGTCGTTTGGAGCCAGGGGACTGGGCGTTTATGTGGCGCTGGGGCTCCTGCCGGGTGGGTTGCTGGCTTTGCTGGTCGCACTGGCCCGGTGAATGCCAGGGCATTCACTTCCCAAAGCGCCGCTCGCGCTTCTGATAGTCGCGCACCGCCCTTAAGAAGTCCACCTTGCGGAAGGCGGGCCAGAAAGCATCGAAGAAGTAATACTCGCTGTAGGCAGCCTGCCACAGCAAAAAGCCCGAGAGCCGAATCTCGCCCGAGGTGCGAATGATGAAGTCGGGGTCGGGTACGCCCGCCGTGTAGAGCCGCTCGGAGATGTGTTCCATGTCCAGCTCGGCAGCCAGTTCTTCCGGCGACTTGCCGGTCTTGGCGGCCTCGAGCAAGAGCTGCTTGACGGCATCCACAATTTCTTCCCGCCCTCCATAGCCCATGGCAATGTTTAGGAGCATCCCGTTGTGGTGCTCGGTGGCTTTTTCCAGCTCCTCGAGGGCTTCCAGCACCTTGGGGGGAAAGCGGTCATGCCGACCAATCACCTTGACCCGCACCTCGTTGGCATGAATCCGGGGGTCTTGGGCCATGCGCTTGGCTTCCTGAACAAAGAGGCGCATTAGCGTCTCGACCTCGGGCTGGCTGCGGTTAAAATTGTCTGTGGAAAAGACCCAGATGGTCACGGTAGGAATCTTGAGCTCCAGGCACCACTCCAGCACCTCGTAGGCCTTCTGGACCCCGAATTCGTGGCCCTGGTGTCCCTCCAGGCCCAACTCCCTGGCAAAACGACGATTGCCATCCAGGATCATCCCCAGGTGCTTGGGCGCGTGGCCCTGGCGAACCTCGGCCTCGACCCGTTTCTCGTACCACCAGTAGAGCGGCTTGAGCAAAGCGCTAAAGAGCTGTACTAGTTGCTGTCGAATCGAACCTTTGGGAACGCGTACCGGTGATGTTGCCGCCATGGGGCACCTCAACCCGTCTATCTTAGCGGGAAGTCTGTAGATAAGGTGTGCAAGTTGGCAAACCCAGGCATTTATTGCTCAGTCGTACAAGTACCCGTACAGAGGTGTCCATTGCGGCACGGACTATGCAGTACGCTCTGGCAAAAGCCGTAGCAGAAACCTTTTCGTTCCTCCCCTACAGCGTAGGGGAGGTCAGGAGGGGTTGCTGAACAGCGCCTTCACACAGCAGGTCGGTTCAGGGCCTTGCCCAATACCCTCCCCCGCCCTCCCTACGTGGTAGGGAGGGGGTTTTAGGGCCACATATCATGGAACCTGTCGAAGTGTATGGGTATCTCTACGACGCTGTATTTATGGTTTGCCCCGCTGTCTCACCTTAAGCGACTCGCCCAGGGGTGAGGGGGGCTTTGCAGGACATGAATAGGGCTTGAGCGAAACTTTTTGCCAGCCAAAAAAACCCCTGGCTGTGTAGCCAAAAGTGTTCAGCGGCGCAAACGATCCACCTTAAGTACAAAGCTCAGCACGAAGCTGCCGTGTTTGGGGCTGCTCATCTGGATGCTGTTGCCCTGCAAAGTGAGGCTGGTAGGGGTGAGGGCGGTGATGATCACGTTCCCGCTGCCGCCCCAACTCTTGCGGTTGTTGGGGTTGCGGTCATCCACGTAGCTCAGGGTGCCCCGAACCTGGGAGTTCAAAGGGTCGCCCACCCGGTAGGTCTGCCCCTGCTTGAGCGGCCCTCTGAGGTCAACCGAAAGTATACGCGGCGCATAGGGGGGAGGATTGCTGTTAGGGTCAGCAAAAAAGTGCAGGCTCACTCGAGCCGAGTCCTTGAATACGTCTCCGCTCACCCGGATTTGGGGCCTGGCGGGCAACCTGCCCAGGTCCAATCCGCGCACCTGAAGCCGGAAACTACCGCCTGTGGCCGGGCTGAGCCCGGTCTGCGTTAGGCCTAAGGCGGCCAACATCAATCCCATTACCCATAGTCTGGTCATGCTCCCAGGTAAACAGAGCGCACCCTGAGGGATATGAAAGTTCTGTGGAGGCTTCTTGATTTTGCAGGGGCCCGGTTGCATTGCCTAAAAGTGCGGCAGGCAGGCTTTGAGGGGGTCGGATGGTGCAAATGAACCAGGTTTGGGCTTAAAATCCCTTAACTTCTGAGTTACAACGCGACGGATGCGTTAGGTTGTGGAGGTTGACTATGAAACCTAAGGGGTTGGGTCGTATAAGCCTGTTGTGTTTATTGGTCTTGTGGGCTGGGGGGGTGGCCCTGGCCCAAACCTTGCCGCGCGACGTGCGCGAGCGCATTATTGCGGCCACAGTATTCATCACCTACCCCACCGGCAACAACTCGGCCAGTGTGGGTTCGGGAACGCTAATTAGTCCCCAAGGCTTCATCCTGACCAACTACCACGTGATCGGCGACCTCGAGAACCGTCGCATTGCCCCGCGCCTTTTTGTGGGCACCATCCGCTTTGTGGATCAGCCTCCTGAGGTGCACTTCCAGGCCGATGTGGTGGCTACCGACCCCAACCTCGATCTGGCCATTTTGCGCATCACCCGCACCTCCAACGGTCAGCCCATCGGTAACGTTACCTTTCCAGCGGTTCCCATTGGCGACTCCAACAAGCTGATTGTGGGCGACCCCATCTATGTGTTTGGTTTTCAGGGAACCGGGGGCAACACCATTACGTTATCTACCGGGGTGGTGGGCGGTTTTACCGGTGAAGATATGGAGAGCGGTGGCAAGCAGTGGATCAAGCACGATGCCCAGACCGGCCCCGGCAACTCGGGGGGTGGCATTTTCAACCAGGACGGGGAACTCATCGGTATCCACACCCGTGGGGTGTCGGGGCAAGGAAACTCCCGCACCGCCTTCATGCGCCCCTCGGCCCTGGCCTGGGGTCTGATTGGCCCCAATGTGGCCGGTTTGGTAAACCGGGCCCCCACTGCCTCTACCCCCCAACCCCAGCCTCAGCAACCCCAACCGCAGACGGCGGCTAGCACCGCCTGGCCCCCCGCCCTCAACACTGGCCAGACCTGGCAGGTGCGGATTCAGGGCGGCCAGTGGACCGGGGAGTGGTCGGTGGTGGTGGGCCAGAAGGATGCAGATGGCGATTTTGAGGCGACTGCCAGTCTGGGCAGCCGCCGAACCGAGGCCCTGTTTTTCCAGCAAGACAACATCCTGCGCTTGAACATCGGCGGCCAGTATCCGCTGGCCCGCTGCCGCTTCGACCCTCAAAACGGGAGTGGGGCCATCCAGGGTAAGCTGTTTGTGTTCAAGGATGCCAACTCCGATGCCGAAGAAATTGGTACCTGCGTGGCCAGCCAGCGGGGCACCCAGGCCGTGCAGCCGGTGCAGCCCCAGCAGCCCCAGGCTGCCTGGCCTCCCCGGTTGGCCGTGGGGCAGCGCTGGCAGCTCAGCGTGACGGGTAAAGACCTCGAGGATGCCGGCACCGTTACCCTCTCCGAACGCGACAGCGATGGCGACCCCAAAGGAACCGTGCTGTTCAAGGAAAATTTCTCAATGGTGGTCTACTTCTACATGAGTCGCAGCGGAGCCGCTTTCCTCGACATGACCGTCCCCAGCGGAGCTGATAGCCACCGTGCCTGGTGGCGCTGCCGTTTCGAGCAGCAGGCGAATGCGGCCAGTCTCAAGGGGACCCTCCAGACCTTCCGCACCGATGCCAACGGTCAGATTAGCGACCTCAAGGATGTGGGGGCCTGTACCGCCACCCTGAACCGCTAGCGAACATAGCCTAACCGAAGAAGCCAGAAAGTTGATCTCTCTTCCGGTTCCCTCTCCGGTATGCTTGGGGCATGAAGATTACCACCATCGTGCTGGACTCGGTGGGCCTGGGCTACCTGCCCGACGCTGCGCAGTTTGGCGATGAAGGGGCCGATACCCTCGACCATACCGTACTCAAAACCGGCCTCGAGCTCCCCCACCTGGCCTCGCTGGGGCTGGGCCACGTACCAGGGGTTCACACCCTTCCCAGGGTTGAAGTGCCTTTGGGGGCCTTTGGGCGCATGATTGAGGTAAACCCCGGCAAGGACACCTCTACCGGCCACTGGGAGTTTGTGGGGATTCGCCTCGAGCACCCTTTCCAGGTTTTTCCACAGGGTTATCCACAGGATTTCCTGGCGCAGTACATTCAGCGGATCGGGGTAGAGGGCTACCTGCTCAACCGGCCTTACTCGGGCACCGACGCCATCCGCGACTACGGCGACGAACACCTGCGTACGGGCTTTCCCATCATCTACACCTCGGCAGACTCGGTGTTCCAGGTTGCCGCACATATCGGCAAGGTGCCCCTGGAAACGCTTTATGCCTGGTGCCAGACCGCCCGCGAGATGCTGGTGGGGCCGCTGGCCTGTGCCCGGGTGATTGCCCGCCCCTTCGAGGGTGAGCCGGGCCACTACTCCCGCCGCGAAGACCTGCGCAAAGACTTTGCCCTGGAACCTCCTGCCAACGTGCTGGATACCATCAAGGCCGGGGGATTGGAGGTGGTGGGGGTGGGCAAAATCCCCGATATCTACGCCCACCGGGGTTTCACCCGCGAGGTCAAGGCGGGCAGCAATGACCTGGGCATGGAGCGCACCCTGGAACTGATGCGCGAGCCTTTCTCCGGCCTGATCTTTACCAATCTGGTAGATTTCGATGCCAAGTACGGCCACCGCCGCAACCCCCAGGGCTACGCCGAGGCCCTGGCCGCCTTCGATGCCCGGCTACCAGAGTTTCGGGCAGCTCTGGGCCCTGATGACTATCTCTTCATCGTTTCCGACCACGGCAACGACCCCACCTACCGGGGCACCGATCACACCCGTGAGTACGGGATGCTCCTGGTTGTGGGGCCCGGCATGGCTGGCAAAGACCTGGGTACCCGTGCCAGCTTTGCCGACCTGGCCGCGACCTGGGCCAGGTTGTTTGGGCTCGAGTGGGAGGGGGTAGGGCGCTCAATTTGAGGTAGGGGCCCGGACTACCCGATAGTTTGCAAGCGAAAAAGCCAGATAGCTCACCACCCCTGCCAGGAGCGCCGCCACCGCAAAGCTGGCCCGCACCGTGCCCACCTCGGCCACCGCGCCTAGCAGCACCGGCCCCACCAGCCCGCCGATGGTGCTCATGGTCGAGATGCTGGCCATTGCCGCCGCAGGGGATGTACCAGGGGTCTGGGAGGCGGCAGCAAACATGAGTGGATAGAGCGTAGCCATGCCCAGCCCCATACAGGCAATCCCGAAGAACATGCCCCCCACCGTGCCCGAGATCACCGCTACCCCCAGCCCAAAGCCCCCCAGCAACGCGCCGTAGCGTACCACCGGTACCGCCCCGAACTGCCGCACCAGCCAGTCGCCGCCAGAACGCCCCACCAGCATCACGGCCTGGTGTACTGCAAATCCCAGCGCAGCCAACGACTCTGGAGCGCCCAGGCTGCGCAGATAGACCCCGCTCCAACCGGCAATGGAGCCATCGCTGATGGCGGTGCAAAAGCCCATCAGACCCAGGAGCAGCAGCGAACCTTTGGGCAGCGCAAAGGCTTGCCGGGTGGGGGAGGGCGAGGAGGCCAGCAGCCACCCCCCCGCCCGCCAGGCCAGCCCAGCTCCCGGCGCACCAATGAGCAGAAAGTGCCAGAAAGGCGAAAGCCCCAGCCCGGCCAGCCCCGCCCCTACCAGCGAACCCATCAAAGCCCCTGCGCTCCATAGCGCATGAAAGGAGGAGAAAATGGGCCTGCTATACCTGGCTTCCAGGGCGGCGGCCTGGGTGTTCATGCCGATGTTGAGGGTGTTGAGCAGAAAACCGTACAGCACCAGCCCTGCAAATAGCCATGTTGGGGAGAGGAGCAGCCCCAGTACGGGCAAGGACAGCGATGCAGCCATCCCGAAGATGCGGGCCACCCGGCGGCTGCCCCACCAGGCCACCGAGGTTCCGGCGGTCAGGCCCCCCAGTAGCGCCCCCAGCATGTTACCCAGCAACACCAGCCCCAGCACCGCTGCGCTCATCGCTAGCCGCTCCTTCTCGGCAGGGATGCGCGAGATCCAGGTCGCTGCCACAAACCCGTGCAGGATGAAGAAGCCAGAGATTGCAATTCGCGTTTGTAGAAGGGTAGGGGCTGGCGACATGCAAAGCCGAGTATACGGCGCATAGCTCAGGGCTTCGGCCCCAGATGCCGGGGGGGCAGGGTAGCTATGGGCAGGGTCTGTCCGGCCAGCACCCCTTTGACTTGCTCCACCCGTTCTGCCAAGCTACCGTACACCAGGTGGTATTCGATACCCCGGCAGTCCAGGTCGTGTAGCACCAGCCCTTGCATCCGCCCTCGCCAGAGGGCGTTGTCGCGCCAGCCGTCCTGCTCGAAGGGAATGTCGTCGGCGCAGACAAAGACGTAGTGGTAGCGCTCTTTGCACTCGTTGGCAAGCTGGTGCAACGCCGGCAGGCCGCCCTGGTTGTAGTAGTAGCTGAAGAAGAGGGTGGTAAGGGCGTTGGTGTCTATAAACAGGTAGCCCGAACCCTGGGTCTGGGCGATGCGGAGGCGGGCGGTGTCCTCGAGCTCGCGGTGGCGTTGGGCAATGTGTACGTAGTCTTCCAGCGTCAGTACCCCGCCTTTTTGTTCGTAATACTCCCGTCCATACTCGGTCACGAAAGGGGTCTGGAACGCCTGGGCCATGCGCCGAGCAAGGGTGGATTTGCCGGTGGACTCGGCCCCCAAAAACACCACCTTCTTGACCGGGTCGAGCCAGTGCAACAGGTCCGTGGCGACCAGTGGATGCACCCACGCTTGCAGGGCAGACTGGCGGAAGGCGTTTTCCGGCGTTCCAGATGCCGCAACCTTGATGCTCGGCTCAATATCTGCCAGCCAGGCCCGCACCTGGGTGCCCGAGATGGGGAACTGTTTGCGAGACAAGTCCACCATTTGATGCTCGGCCCCGATGTGCCGGGCGAATCCCTCTCCGTAGGGCTCACTGGTGTAGACCTTATCTACCCTGATTCCGTGCTGCATTAACCACTGCCTCACAAACTCGCGCTGGGTGAGGTCATCGGCGTTGTCGGGCGGCGGGCTTTCGGGTACATAAACCTCGGCTTGGGGGTACAAGGCCCGAATCCACCTGGCGCGACGATGGCTGGGCATCAGGGGGAAGTCGGGGTTGGCGTAGACCAGCACTACCAGGCGGTCTATGGTGGGGTCGGCCCAGGCGGCCTCGATGAGGTGCTGGTGCCCTTTGTGCAGGGGGGCGAACTTCCCCACCACCAGCCCCGTGCCCCGGTGGTCGGTAGGCATGGTCAAACCCCCGCCCTGGTTTGGCCCAGGGGGCTACGCTCGAGTGCATCCTTACGCCACTGTTGCCATCCCCAGACGCTGAGCCCGGCTAGCACGAACTGCAAGCCAAACTGCGCCCATAACTCCAGATGCCCGAAATACACTGCATTGATGGCGTTAACACCCATCCAAACCGGCCAGCTCCACGTCCACTTGCGGGTGGTGGCAAAGTTGGCTACCAGCGCCAGCGAGACCGCCGCAAACTGCACCCAGTTCCAGGGCTGCGAAAAATCGGTGATTATTAGCGTATAGGTAAAAATGACCAGTGAAGCCACCCAGGTCAGGCTGTACCAGAGCGGCTCGTTGAACCTAATCTGGCCCTGGTCGCGCCGCTTTTCCAGGTGCCATAAGTACAGACCATGAATGCCAAAAACCAGATAAGTGACCTGCAAGCCTGCTAGCATGTACTGCTTCCCCGAAATGAATAGCAGGAAATAGGGCAGCAGGCTGGCATTGGACCAGTGCCAGTAGGTCAGGCGTCTGCCAAACAGATAGAACAACGAGACCACCACACACAGCGAACCTGTCCAGTCCAAGACCCATAAGGGAACCTCATAGCCCAGAAGATTCATGCGTTCCCCCGCACTTCTTCCCAGGTGTAGCGCCGGGTAATTTCGCCATTCTCGAACACGGTGCGCAGGATGCTCTGGGGGTGCTGGGCGGGCTCATCGGCTTCGAGCTCTACCGTGCGGATGCCGCGCTCATCGCGGATGACGTCGAGGCGACCCTTCTTGCTGGCCTTGCCCATATCATCAACGGGGCTCTTGCTTACCCCGTAGGTCTGGCCGTTCACGGTTACCAGGTGCAGCTTCTGGGCGAACTTCTGGGTGTCGCGGTTGGGGTGCTGCAAGAGGGCTCCGCCCATGCCGAAAGCCACGTTGGAGGCGCTATAGCCCCACTGCTCGAGCAAAAACAAAATCTTGCGGATGGTGCTGGCATTGATGCCGTCGCCCTGGATGACCCGCACCCCATTCAACACCTTGAAGCCCTTGGTGTTGACCGTAGCGCCGAACTTGGCTTCCAGGGTCTGTACCGTGCGTAGCACCACGAAAGGCGGGTCGCCCGAGTCGGGGCGGATGACCGGGGTGGCCCCCGAGGCAATAATCAGCTCCTTCAGCTCCTCGCCGATAATCTGGCTCACGGCGTGCTCGCGGTGGTAGGAGTCAATCACCATGGCAAATAGCGCCCCCGGCTTGCCGAAGGTCTCGATCATCTGCCGGTAGGCCTGGGCTTCTCCCGAACGGCCAAAGCTGGTCACGGTGCTGTGTTCCATGGCCGGAATGGAGTAGCCGGCCATTTCGGCCCCGTAGTAGTTGCGGGCGTATATCAGGGCCATCACGGTGTCGGTGCCCATGAAGTTGACCAGGTGGGCCATTCCGCCCAGACCGGCGCTCTCGAGGCTGCTCACCCCGCGTGCGCCAAAATCATGCAGCTTGAATGGCAGCTCGGCCTCGGGGTCGTCGGCGGTTTTTTCTAGGGCGGCCTGGATAATCTGCTTGATTTCCCACGAAACCGTGCAGACCGTGGTGGGATACCAGACGGCCCGCAGCAGGGCGGTCTCGAGCCAGCCGGGCAGCCAGGGCACCCGGGGGTCGGTGCTCTCGATAATCACCAGCGGGTTGTGGACGGGAATCACCGCCCCTTCCGGCACGGCCCGGATGCGCACCGGTAGCCTGCCGCCCAGCTCCTGGGCAATGTAGCGCCAGCCCTCGGTAGGAAAGGGCAAGCCGTGGGCGGTAAAGACGGCCTGGGCCTCCTCCACATCGGCCAGGCTGACCCCTTTGGACAGGTACTCCATCAGAAAGGCTTGCAGTCCGAAGAAGCGTACAAAGTTGGAGTCGCCGCCCCGGCTCTCGATGTACCAGCTGGCAAAGGTCATGCCTTTGGGAAACTGGGCGAAGTGGCTGGCTTTGTAGCTGTCGGTGTTGAGAATCAGGTTGCGGGGGTTGAGCGGGTTCATAACGCTCTCCTTTCGTGGCCGATAGGGCTATGGACGTCTGCGGCCTTGATTACTGCTTATGACGCTCCAGGAACCAGCGGATTTCCTGGTAGTGGTCTTCGAAGAAGCGGGCCTGGTGCTGGGGGAGTTCGTGCAGGGGCAGCCAGAAGGCACGGGCTGCGTCGTCCTGGCCCTGCACAAGAGGGGGTGGGGTATCGCCCAGGTTGAAGAAGTGGCCAAAGCTAATCACCCTGCCGCGCAGGCTTCGGCCGGGGTAATCGAAAGCCTTGGTAGCGCTGAGCTGCGAGGGCTTTAGCGCCAGGCCGGTTTCCTCGCGCAGCTCGCGCAAGGCGGCCTCGAGCAGGGTCTCCTTGAGCTCCACATAGCCCCCCGGTAGGGCCCAGGCGCCCTTGCTGAGCGAACCGGCGCGTTCGACCAGCAGCACCTGTTCCTGGGCCAGCACCATTGCGTCGGTGGCGACGTGCACGAGGGGATAGGGGTAGCGCTGGTCGAGTGAACGGTAATACTGGAGCGTTTTCCACTCGGCCTGCAGACGGCCAAACTCCGCCGTGGTGGCAAACTGCTCCATGTACTGCCGCACGGCCTCGGGCACCATGGCCTTCCAGTCGGCACTCCCGGCGAAATAGCTATTGCGCACGTCGGTGGCGTTGAGGGGGCTCGCCACCCCACTGGGCTCAAAGGGCCAGTTGCCGAAGCCGTGGAGGTAGTAGCTGCTCTCGTCCTTGTGGTAGCCGGTGATGCAGATCTCGGCGTCTTTGCCAGCAATGGCCTCGACCGCAGCGCGCACCGTGCGGAACCAGCGGGGGTCGTCGTAGAAGTCGTCCGGAACGGCCACAAAGTGAAGCCGCTGTGCTGCCTCTGTATCCATACTCGCCCGGATCATGGCCTCGCGCTCTTCGGCGCTGAAGGGGTTTTTGGGGGTGGGGTAACACAGCGCACTGCCCAGCACCACAATCAGCCGGTCAAAGTGGGCTAGGGCGTGGGTGATGGTCTCGAGGTGAGCCCGATGCGGCGGCTGGAAGCGCCCGATAAATACGGCGGTTTTCATATTCCCCTCCGGAAGCGGTACAGCTCGGCGGGCCGGAAGCCCACCCCGCGCTCGAGTTCGCCGGTGGCCTCGAGCATCCCCGAGGCTAGCATCTTGCGCCGGAAAGAGTCCTTGTTGAGCTTTTTTTGCAGGATGGTCTCGTGGACAGCTTGTAGCTGTCGCAGGGTAAAGCGCTCAGGCAGCAACTCAAAACCAATCGGGGTATAGCCGAGTTTGCCGCGAATGCGCCGCACGGCCACGGCCAGAATCTCGGCGTGGTCGAAGGCCAGCGAATATTTCTTGTGTTTGTTGTCGTAAATCTCCACACCGCCCGTTCCTTCCGGGATGCGTAGCTTGAAAAGCGCGGTCTCTTCGCCCACTTCACGGATGTGGCTGGCCTCTACCAGGGCGTAATAAGCCACACTGATAACCCGCATCCGCGGGTCGCGCTCAGGGCTGCCAAAGGTGTAGAGCTGCTCGAGGTAGATGGGGTGATGGGGAGCGCCTTCTCTTTCGAGCCCTACCACGCCCTCCAGCCCGGCTTTTTGTCGCAGAACCCGCGCAGCGGCCTCGTCCAGCGACTCGTGTATTTGCACAAAACCGCCCGGCAGGCTCCAATAGTTGAGGAAAGGATGCTCTTTGCGCTTGACCAGCAGGGCTTGCAGGTGCCCTTCGCGCAGGGTCAGGATGACCACATCAACCGAAACCGAGGGCCTATCGTAGATGCTGGCATCGTATTGATCCAGAAACTGCTGTTCTTCGTGGGGGCGTCGGTTCACCAGGGGTCTACTCCTTCCGCTTCTTATATGCAGAAAGCATATATGCAAAACGCAGATAAGTCAAGAGCCAGCCACCCTGACTAAATTGCCTGGACATAGAATGTGTAATCTGTACATAAATTTTGTGACATTTGATTACTTTAGACCGACTTACTATGTTGATTTTTGACAGTTTATGGTAATGTGTTACCTCGAGCGGTTGCTCAGGCGCATGTCGGAAAACTACACCAATAGATGCATCAAGTATCTAAGTAGTCCCAGGCGACCCGGCACCGCCCCTTGGAGGCAATGTGAACCACGATTTTGATGTCATCTCGGCGGCCCGCAACTGGCGGTTCAAGGATGTGCGGCAGGTTTCCAGCGACATTGCTGGGGAAGTGTTTGCGAGCGATGTGCTCGATATAGACGAGCTACGCGAGCTGGTTTCCAAACCGGTCTGGAAATCGCTCCAGGCCACTATGGAAAAGGGTACCCCGCTCGACCCCAGCATTGCCGACACCATCGCTCTGGCCATGAAAAAGTGGGCCCTCGAGAAAGGCGCGACCCACTACACCCACTGGTTCCACCCCCTGACCGGCTACACCGCCGAAAAACACGACAGCTTCTATACCCCCATCTCCGAAGGTAAGGTAATTGCTTCCTTCACCGGCAAGGAGCTCATCCAGGCCGAGCCGGATGCTTCCTCGTTCCCCTCGGGCGGTCTGCGGGCCACTTTCGAAGCGCGGGGTTATACGGCCTGGGACCCCACCTCGCCGGCCTTCATCATGCGCCATGCCAACGGGGCCACGCTCTGTATTCCCACCGCTTTTGCGAGCTGGACGGGGGAGGCCCTCGACCTCAAAACCCCCCTGCTGCGCTCCATCGAAGCCCTCAACAAAAGCGCCCAGCGGGCCCTCAAATACTTCGGTGTGGAGGCCAATAAAGTTTCCTCTACCCTGGGGGCTGAGCAAGAGTACTTCCTGATTGATGAAGAGTTTTACTACCGCCGCCCCGACCTGGTCATGACCGGGCGCACGCTTTTTGGGGCCAAGCCGCCGCGCGGCCAGGAACTTGAAGACCACTACTTCGGCTCCATCCCCGACCGGGTGCTTTCCTTCATGACCGATGTGGAGAACCAGCTCTATGCGCTGGGGATTCCGGTCAAGACCCGCCACAACGAGGTGGCCCCCGGCCAGTACGAGATTGCCCCCATCTTTGAGCCCTCCAACATTGCTGCCGACCACCAACAACTCATCATGCAAACCTTGCGCAACACCGCCCGCCGCTATGGCATGGTGGCGCTGTTGCACGAGAAGCCCTTTGCCGGCATTAACGGCTCCGGCAAGCACTGCAACTGGAGCATGGGCACCGACACCGGCATCAACCTGCTCGAGCCCGGCGATACCCCCCACGACAACCTGCAGTTCCTGTTCTTCTGCGCGGCTGTTATCAAGGCGGTTGACGTACACCAGGATCTGCTGCGGATTAGTGTGGCCTCGGCTTCCAACGACCATCGCCTGGGCGCCAATGAAGCGCCGCCTGCCATCATTTCTATCTTCCTGGGCGATCAGCTCACCGACATCTTCGAGCGGCTGGCCAGCGGCAAGGGTGGCTCGGGCAAAAAGGCGGGAGTCCTCGAGCTCGGCACCCCGGTACTCCCTCCCTTGCCCAAACACGCTGGTGACCGCAACCGCACCTCGCCCTTCGCCTTCACCGGTAACAAGTTCGAGTTCCGTGCGGTGGGTAGCAGCCAGAGCATCTCCTTCCCCATCACCGTGCTCAACACCATTGTGGCCGATGCCATTGATGCCCTGATGGACTCGATTGAGGCCAAGATGAAGAAAAAAGTGGGCTTTGAGCAGGCCGCTCTGGAGGTCATCAAGGAGACCTACGCCCAGCACAAGCGCATCGTCTTCAACGGTGACGGCTACTCGGCAGCCTGGCACAAAGAGGCCGCCAAGCGCGGCCTGCTGAACCTGCGCACCGCCATTGATGCCATCGAACACTTTACCGACGAGAAAAATACCAAGCTGTTTGGTCGCCTGGGGGTACTCAACGAACGCGAGATTCACGCCCGCCAGGAAATCATGTACGACATCTACTTCAAGCAGGTCAACATCGAAGGTGAGACCACCGAGTGGATTGCCCAGACCCAGATCCTGCCCGGTGCGCTGAGCTACCTGGCCGAGCTTTCAGAGATTGATGTAAAGTCCCGTGCGGCGGAACGCACCATCAAGCAGGTAGTAGAAGCCACCGATGCCCTCTCCGATGCCCTGGAGAAGCTCAAGGCGCAGAACGCCGAACTGGGCGGGGACGAGGTACACGAAAAAGCCCACCACATGCGGGATAACGTGCTACCCGCGATGGCCGAGGTGCGGAAGGCAGCGGATGTACTCGAGCGCATTCTGGCTGATTCCTACTGGCCTCTGCCCAGCTACCGCGAGATGCTGTTCGTCAAGTAGAACCTGCCCCCTCTGCCTCGAACACCTCCCATTGGGGGAGGTGTTTTTTTACTTCCTCAAACTGTTTCTCGACCCGGTCCGAGCCGCGGCGATGGGTCATTGGCTGGTGATTACGATTCAATACGCTATAATCATACTGGTAAGCCAATTTACGAGTATGTAGGAGAGGCGGTATGAATGATTCGCTTTTTGAGGCCCTGTTGAACTCGTACCAGCGCAACAACACCATCCTGCTCAATCTTTTGCACGCACTGCCGGAAGGGGGCCTGGAGGCGAAGGCCCTCGAGGGCAGCCCGAACATTGTGGAGCAGTACGCACACATGCAGCAAACCCGTCTGTTCTGGCTGAGTCAGGTTGCGCCTGAGTTCGCTACCGGCATGAACCAACTCTTTCGCCAGGTCGGGGAGGAAAGGGTGGCCGAACGCGAACCGGCTCGCATCGAGCAAGCGCTGAACCAGAGCGCCCACGCCGTGTGTGAGGCGGTGCGAGACCGGCTGCATACCGGCCAGGCCATGAAAGGGCCTCACGCTTCCTACGACCACCCCATCCTGCTGCTCCAGCACCTGCTCTGGCACGAGGGCTACCACGTGGGGCAGATCAAGCTGGCGCTCAAGGCTTTTGGCTACAGGATGCCGGAGGAAGTTGAAGAAAAAGCCATCTGGAGTGAGTGGCGGACGGAGATCTGGTAGCCATGGGCCTCTGCTTCAGCGGGAAAATTTGGGAGTGGCGGGGCCCCGCGCCCTATTACTTCGTGACCGTGCCCCTGGAGCAAAGCCAGGCCATCAAGAGCGCCGAGCGGTTGCTGACCTACGGCTGGGGCATGATTCCGGTGAAGGTGCGGATTGGCCAGACCGAGTGGCAGACCTCGCTCTGGCCCAAAGACGGGCTGTATGTGGTGCCGTTGAAGGACAAAATCCGCGAGGCCGAGGGCCTGCAAGTGGGCCAGACGGTCACGCTGACGCTCGAGGTCATCCCGAACAAACGAAAGCCATGAACCTCCTCGAGATGTACGACTACCTGGTTCGTGCCCGCCGCGACTTGTGGGTGGTGCTCGAGGCCGTCCCGGACGATGTGCTGTCGCGCCCCCTGCTGGGCGGTGAGCGCTTCCACTGCATCAAAGACCTGGTGTTTCACATTGCCAGTGTGGAAGACTTCTGGCTGCATGAGGACATAAAGCGTACGGAGCCGGTGCTGATGAACATGCCAGCCCTGAGGGACACCGAAGGCGGCCCGGAGTATGCGGGCTTTGACCTGCACACCCTGCTGGACTACTGGAAGGCCGTTGAGGCGAGCACCCGGGCCTATCTGGCCGCGCTTACCGAGGCCGAACTGAATCGGGCCGTAAGCCCTCACGACGACCCCGCGCAGCGCTACACGGTGTCGGGCATCCTCTGGCACGTGATGCTGCACGAAGTCCGGCATACCGCGCAGATAGCGGTGCTGCTGCGTACCCAGGGCATCAAGCCGCCTGCGCTGGACTTGTTGTGGTATCTGCCTGGCTAATGGCCGTTTGCTATAGCATCCTGGGGCAAATTGCCCTACACTCTCTTCTGGACAGCGCACGGTGAATGCCCCATGACATTCGGCCCGTAGCCTGTGCGAGGAGACCGGGATTCAAGTTGGAGAAACTCAAGCGTTACACTGCCAAGGATGCCGAAGAAACCTACCTCGTCCCCCACTGGGCGGCGGGGTTTTTTCGGGTGGGGGAGGATGGCGAGCTCGAGGTCACCCCAGAAGGGCCGGATGGCCCCAGTGCCTCGCTCTATGAAATTGTGCAGGATCTGCGCGACGAGGGCCGCCCGCTACCGGTGATGTTGCGCTTTCCCCAGATTTTAGAAGCCCGGGTGGTGGCGCTCAACGAAGCCTTCCGGCGGGCCATCAAAAAGTACCACTACCAGGCAGAGTACCGGGGCCTCTATCCGGTCAAGGTGAACCAGCGGCGCATGGTGGTCGAGACCCTGGCCCGGGCCGGGAAGCCCTATGCGTATGGCCTCGAGGCCGGTTCCAAGGCCGAGCTGGCCCTGATTCTGGCCCAGGACTTACACCCCGAATCCATCATTGCCTGCAACGGTTTCAAGGACGACGACTTCATCCGCCTGGCCCTGATGGGCAAGAAGCTGGGCAAGAATGTGGTGATCACCCTGGAGAAGTTTGCCGAGCTCGAGCGGGTGATCCGCATTGCCCAGGAGCTAGCGGTGGAGCCGCAGATTGGCATCCGCTACAAACTCAAAACCCGTGGCTCCGGGCAGTGGGAGGAGTCGGGCGGCGAGTCGGCCAAGTTTGGCTTTACCACCCCCGAAATTATCCGGGCTGTGGATATCCTGGCCGAGGCCGGCATGCTGGGCACCATCGCCATGCTGCACTCGCACATCGGCAGCCAGGTAACGGACATCCGTCGCATCAAACAGGCCGTGCGGGAGATTGCCCAAACCTATGTGCAGCTCCGCAAGCTGGGGGCTCCGGTGCGCTACCTGAACCTGGGGGGCGGCCTGGCGGTGGACTACGACGGCTCCAAGACCGCCTTTTATGCCTCGGCCAACTACTCCATGGAGGAGTACGCCGAAGACCTGGTGTACGTGACCAAGGAAGTCTGCGACGGCCACGGCGAACCCCACCCCTTCCTGGTCACCGAGTCGGGCCGGGCCGTGACCGCTTATCACAGCGTACTGGTGCTCGAGGTGATTGACACCATCCGCCCGCCCGGCGAGGAGAAAGTCGAGCAGCCCAAAGACGCCCACCCGGTGGTGAAGGACATGTTCGACCTGGCCAGGGGCATCTCGGCCAAGAACTACCGCGAGGTCTACCACGATGCCTTCGCCAACAAGGACACCATCCAGAACCTCTACGATCTGGGCCTTATCTCGCTGCGCGACCGGGCCGCTGCCGAAGCACTTTTCTACCAGATTGCCCGCAAAACCCTGAAGTTTGCCCTCGAGTTCGACTACCCCGCCGACGAGCTCGAGGACCTGCAAAAGATGCTGGCCGATAAGCTGGTCTGTAACTTTAGCCTCTTCCAGAGCCTGCCCGACTCCTGGGCCATCAAACAGATGTTCCCCATCGTGCCGCTCTCCCGCCTGAACGAGCGCCCCACCCGCGAGGCCACCCTGGTAGACATCACCTGCGACTCCGACGGCAAATTCGACCGTTTCATAGATACCCACGATGTTCGCAACACCCTGCCCGTCCACGAAATCCGCCCTGGCGAGCCTTACTACCTGGGGGTCTTCCTGACCGGAGCCTACCAGGATGTGCTGGGCATGAACCACAACCTCTTTGGCCGCATCGGCGAGGCACATGTAATTGTGGACGAGGACGGCTACGACATCGAGCGCTTCATCCTGGGCGAGAAGGCCCGCCGGGTGATCGAGAAGATGGGCTACGAGGACGACGAGCTGGCCGAGGCCGTAGAAAAACTGGTGCGCTCCTCCAAGAAGCTCACCCCCGCCGAGAAGGGGGCCTTCATGGAGCAGTATGCACGGGAGCTGGTGGGGTACACCTACCTGGAAGACTAGGGCGGTTTCAGGAAATAATCTTGAGTGAGGTGAGCGCTAACATCATCTGGGAGGCGGTTGACCATCCTCCTATCCCTCGATCCAAACCAAAAACCGCTCAAGAATGGAATTAATGGGGTCATGGATTACGACGTGCTGATAGTTGGCGCCGGTTTTGCCGGTTCCGAGGCCGCTTACGCGCTGGCTAAACGAGGGGCGCGGGTGGGGCTGGTGACCACCAGCCTGGATTCGGTTTTCCTGCCCTTTACGCCCATCCAGGTGCCCTTTCCCCAGGGTTCGCTGCTGGCCGAAGTGGGCCAGGAGGGCCTGAAGGGTTGGGAACTGCACAGCCGGGCCAAATATCGCCTGGAAAACCAGCCAAACCTGCACCTTCTGCAACTCTCCGTGACCCGCCTGCTACTGGAGGGGCCGGCAGTGGTGGGCATCGAGAGCTGGGAGGGGCCGCGCAAGACCGCGCCCAAAGTGGTTCTTGCAGTGGGAAGTTTTCTCTTGCCCAGGCTCTACATTGGCAGCGTGGCCGAGGAGGCCGGGCGGCTCGCGGAGGTGGCCTACCCCGACCTGTACCAGCACCTCGAGCAGCTCGGCTTTGCCTTTATGACCCAAGAGGCCCAGGTCGCCGAGCAGGGCGGTACTCCCGGTTACCGGGTGGCGTATCAGGTTTTCGCAGAAGCCGAGTGGAACCCGGCCACCTTCCAGCTCCACCGCCTGGCAGGGTTGTACGCAGTTGGCCTGTGTGTGCTGGGGCAGGGGACATATGCCCAGATGGCCGAGGAAGGGATGCGACTCGCGGAAAGGCTGCAGATTAAGGTCAATAGTCAATAGTCGAATGACCATAGACTATCGACCATGGACTACAGACCCCGCAACATACGGCTACAAAAGCCGTAGAGACTCGGTTTCAACCAGCTTTAGTATTTTCCGGTCCAGCCGCGATAAAGGGCGGTGCTCGGGGTTTTCTTTGGCCTCGTAGGGGGCTTTGTAGACCTGGATGTTCAGCTTGCGGTGGGTGAAGTCGTGGCGCACCGTGCCCACCGGCTCGGCTTTTTCCAGCCCGAAGCGGGCCAGCAAGCGCCCTAAAGCCCCTGGGCCTTCCTCCATCGGAACCCCCCACAGCCCACCCAGTATGCGGCCCTGGCGCAGTTCGAGGTGGGTGCCCGAAGGCCCCTGCAAGACCAGCGCCACCACCTCGAGGCTTTTCTGCGGGCGTGCTCTGGCGGCAGGATAGCGCTCGGGGTGGCTCTTTCCCAGACAGTACGGGGCTACCGGGCAGGCTCCGCAGCTGGGGTTGTGGGGGGTGCAAACCGTAGCCCCTAGCTCCATCAGGGCCTGGTTCCAGTCGCCGGGCAGGGAGCCGTCGGGGGTGTTCACCTCCCCTCCCCAGTACACGAGCTCGGCCATCAGGGTATCGGCAGCCTCCTGCACTTGCTGGGGGGTCGGGTTTTCCCAGGCATACAAGCGCGACAACACCCGCCGCACATTGCCATCTACCGCCGCCACCGGCTTGCCGAAAGCAATGGAGGCCACCGCTGCGGCAGTGTAGGGGCCAATGCCAGGCAGGGCACGTAGTTCACCGGACGATTGGGGAAGGGGCTGGCCCAGGGCAACCATCTGCCGGGCCAGCTTATGCAGGTTGCGGGCCCTAGCGTAGTAGCCACAGCCCTGCCAGGCTTTCAAAACGTCTTCCTGGTCGGCCTGGGCCAGGGCTTCCAGGGTGGGGAATTGCTCCAAAAAACGCTGATAGTAGGGGATGGCCTGCTCGACCCTGGTCTGCTGCAAGAGTACCTCTGACAGCAGAATCTTGTACGGGTCGGCCTCGCCCCGCCAGGGCAGCTTGCGCTTGTGGAGCTGGTACCACTCCAGAAGGTTTTTTTTCAGCTCGAGGCTATCCACGCCGCCACACCAGTTGAATGGCTACCGCCACCAGTAACAGAGCCAACCCCCAGCGCAGGGCTGTTGGGGGCAGGTTCAAAGCAAGCCGTGCGCCGAGGGCTGTGCCCAGGAGAATGCCCAGGGCCACCATCGCGGCAATGGGGAACTGCACAGCACCCACCCTGGCGTACACCCATACCCCCAGAATCCCCACCGGCAGCAGTAAGGCAGCCAGCGAGGTGGCGGTGGCCTGAATCTGGGTCAGACCCAGCAGAAGGATCAGGGCGGGCACAACAATAATGCCCCCACCAATTCCAAAAAGGCCGGAAAGGAGACCGGCAGCCAGGCCGATCAGGGTGGCTATCAGCAGGCTCATGCCTCAACTATAAAGTGCAATGGCCCAACAGCCCTAAAGACCCCTTTGGGGGGAGCCAACAACCCGCCCGCCAGGGCGCCTGCCTTACCCGAACCAGCGTCGGTGTTCAACCATCAAACACCGATCCTGCACTACCGGAATCCCGGCCTGTCGCAAGGTTTCGGCAAAGGCATCGTGGATGATGCCCGATTGCAGCCAGACCAGCCGGGGCCGGGCAGCCAGAATCTCTTCCAGATGATCGGGTAGCGCCTCGCTACGGCGGAACACGTCCAGGATGTCGGGGGGCTCCTCCAGGTCGGTCAGCCGGGCCACGATTTTGCGGCCCCAGAGCACCTGTCCCGCATGGGCAGGGTTAACTGGAAGCACGGTAAAGCCCCGCTGCGCCAGGTATTCGGGTACATAGAAGGCCGGTTTGTTGGGGTTGGGATGAGCGCCCAGCACCGCAACGGTACGGGCCTGAAGCAAGAACTCGCGCAGATGTTCCACTTTAGCCTCCGGAGCGTAAGAGTTCCACAATCTCGGCAAAACCGGCTTCCTGGGCGACCTGCAAGGGGGTTTTGCCCTGAAAGTTGGGCACGGTCAGGTCGGGGCTGGTGTTCTCCAGGAGCCAGCGCACAGCCGCGGTGTGGCCTTGCATGACTGCCAGGTTCAATGCCTGCTGCACACCCTCCCGTGCGCCATACCCCCAGACCAGCTCGAGCATCCCCGGCAAACCCGAAAGTGCCGCGTGGGGCAGCAGGGGGATGCCGTGCGCGCTTTTGTGCTGGGCCAGGGCCGGGTTTTCCTGAAGCATCGCCTGTACGCGCTTCAGGTCGCCCAGCATGGCTGCGGTAGAAATTGCCAGGGGGGCCCCTTTCGCCAGAAGGTACTCCACAATGGCCCGCTGTCCGGTGTGGGCCGCGCCCTGAATGGCGCTCTCGGTGTCGCCGGGCCGCCACTCGTGGGCCAGGTTCAAAAGCTCGGGGGTCTCCTCCAGCAAAGCCTGCACCCTGGCAAGGTCGCCGTGGGCGGCCATTACAAACTCGCGGATGCGTTCGGGCGAGGGCATGGCTCAAGCCTACCGCAGAAAGCGTTCGGGGTGGGTGGCCTGGTAGAGCCGCCAGGCGTCCCAGTCTCGAGGCCGTCCTGTGGTTTCAGCCCAGTGCCAGAAGTTCATCAGCATGGAGCGGGCGGTGCGGGTCTCGTGATAAAAGATGTCGGCCCCCAGGCCCCCTTCTTCCATCAGGCCCGAGTCGTAGTAGGCTTGCAGGGCCGCTTGCAGGTTGTAGGGTATCTGGCGAAAGTCCACCTGCACGTGGTTTTCCCCGATTTCCACCACCACGTACTGGGCCCGCACGTCGCCGTTGAAGGGGGCGCCTACAGCGCCGCTATTGAGTACGAGGGCTTCGCCTAACTGGTACATAAAGGGGCGGTGGGTATGCGACCCCACCAGTAGGCGGGCCGGGTAGTCCACGCTAATCTCGGTGAGGGTGTCTGGGGCCTGTTGCTCGTCGTAGCCCTCCCGGTAGTGGCGGGGTGAGCCGTGGGTAACCCGCATCAACACGCTTTCGCCTATCCCCTCGGCTTTATCCAGTCCAAACACCCGCTGGGGCCCTTCACCAATGGCTACCTGGTAGGGCAGGTTGCTGAGCCAGTCCAGGTGGGGCTGGGGGAGCCGGGCTACCGACCAGGCGGTGGGCTCGAACAAGGGGTCGTGGTAGAGGTCGGCCAGCGAGGGGTCGCGCTGGGCCCACTTCACCAGCAGGTCGTCGTGGTTGCCCAGGGTAAACCAGAAGCCCTGGGGGGCCAGGGCGCGGCCCTGTTTGGAAGAGGATAGGTTCAACAGGCGTTCCAGCACTTCGCGGTTGGAGGGCCCCCGGTTCACAATATCGCCGTTGACCACGACCAGGTGCGCCCGTACCTCTTTCAGGTCGTGCAGGACAGCCTCGAGCGCCGGCAGGTTGCCGTGGATATCCGACAAGATTGCAACGCGCATACTCAGTTTCCGGGTATGAAGGGGTTGCGTTGAAGGCTGATGATGCCCGTGACCAGAGCCACTATGGCCAGCAGGCTAACGATGCTCAGGGCCTGTAAAAGCATCCAGAAAAAGTCCCGCAGGCCCCAGAGCGGGGAGGTTCTGGGGGTTTGGCGCAGCAGCAAAAACCCTGCTAGGGCGATGACCCACAAAAATGCCAGAACCACGAGCGCTCTGCCCACAGTTTTTCAGGATAACAGCACAACCCAAGTCCAAATAGCACAGTTGCCACCATCACGCCACCCGCTGCAACGGGCCTTCTGCAGCAGCACTGGCTGCATTACTTGCCCTCTGAGTTGTCGGGGTTTTCCTCGTCGCCGGGGTTAGAGTCCCCTGAACCCGAACCGGGTGTCCCACTGCCGGGTGGGGTTCCGGCGGGGGGTGTGGGGGGCGCAGGGGTGTGCTGGTTGGGGGGTGGCGGGGCTTGTCCAGCGTTTACGCTGGCCCAGGCATAGGAGGAGCGCAGCAAATCCAGGTCCTTTTGATCTACCACGCCATCGCTGTTGAGGTCGCCTTCCAATTTTTGGGCTTCGGGGGCCGGGGATGTGGGTGCCGGAGTGGCCTGGCCCTGGGGTGTTGGGCCGGGTTGGGTGGGAGGCGGGGTGGGCTGGGCCTGCTGTTGTGGGGGCTGCGCTTGACCAGGTTGCGGGGGCTGCGCTGGGCTGGGGGGTGCGGGTTCGGCGGGGGGGGTGTTCTCGGTAGTGCCAGGAGGGTTGACCGCCTGGTTTTCGGGGGTAGCGGGCGGGGCCGCTTGCCCTTCGGCCTGGCCTTGAGGTGGGTTGTTTGCAGGGGCCTGGGCGGTGCTGGCCACAGGCGCTTGGGGGGCGGCAGCGGAGGTCAGGCGGCGGCCCCAGTTGCGGGCGATGGCCTCGAGGTCGCTGTACTTGTAGCGCCCCTGGGTGTTCACCCGCTCGATAGCCTGGGCGTTGCCCGCCAGCTTGCTGTTCTTGTCATAGAAAGCCACCCTGGTCTCACGGAAGCTCGCCTCGGGCCGCACTTTTTTGTCGGGCAGCGGGGTAGCGGTAAAACGGAAGGCCTCAAAGTCCTTGCGGGGGCCGGTAAAGACCGCGTCTATGTCCACCAGGCCCTTCTCCTCGTCGTAGCGAAGCACATAAAGCACGCTGGCATCGGCCTTGAAGCTATCCAGGGTGGTTTTCAGGTCTTTAAGGGGGATCTGAGCCTGGAAGCCCCTGGCCTCGCGGTCGCGCACCCGAAACAAATACGGGAAGGGGTCGGATACCTCGGCCAGGGGAAAGACCTGGTCGAGCCGGGGGGGCGGGGTTTCGCCAATGGTCAGGGTGACTTTCTGGGTGCGGTTGGACAGGTTGGCATCCTCTACGCTTACCGTGAGCTCGAAGTTGCCCTTCTCCTGGGGGGTGCCGCTGATGCGTCCGTTGCTGTAGGTAAGCCCCTTGGGCAGGTTGCCCTCGAGGCTGAACTTATAGGGCCGGATGCCGCCGTCGGCAGTGAGGGTGGTGTTGTAGGGTTCGTCCACATAACCCGTGTCGAATCGGAGCGTCAGGCGCAAGGGCTGGCGGTTCTGGTTGTTTTGGTTGTCAGAGCCACAAGACGCAAAGAGAATACTGAGGACGAGTAGCAGACCCGGTAATACCAATCGCCATCCGGATAGCTTCCGCATGCCCTTAGTTTAGGTGCCAACATGAACCTTCGTTGTGAAAATGGCCCGGATGGTGCTCATGCTCGGTTTCGGAGGGTTCATGGTATTTCCAGGATAGCGCGGGCGGCTCAGGCTTTCCTCATCCCATGTATAGTGGGGGGCATGAGTGTCAAGCCCGATTGGTGGATACGGGAAAAAGCCAAGCAAGGCATGATTGAGCCTTTTGAGGAGCGCCTGGTGCGCGATGGGGTAATCAGCTATGGGCTCTCGAGCTTCGGCTACGACCTGCGCGCTGCCCGCGAGTGGAAAATTTTCGCTAACGTATTTCACACCATTGCCGACCCCAAGGGCCTGGATCCCAAGAGCTTTGTGGACTACGAGGGCGACGAGGTAATCATCCCGCCCAACTCCTTTGTGCTGGCCCGCAGTATGGAATATATCCGCATGCCCGATAACGTTCTGGCCATTGCCATTGGCAAGAGCACCTATGCACGGGTAGGCATTGTGGCCAACATCACGCCGCTGGAGCCGGGCTGGGAGGGGCACGTGACCCTCGAGTTTTCCAACACCACCCCCTTGCCGGCCAAGATGTACGCCGGTGAAGGCGTGGTGCAACTGGTGTTCTTTGAGGGGGAGCGCCCCGAGGTGACCTACAGCGACCGCAAGGGCAAATACCAGGGCCAGCGGGGCATTACCCTGCCCAGGATTTGAGTCAGGCCCAAAGCAGAGGGCCAAACGCGAAAGCCAACAACACCTCCCCACTGCCCTCGACACTTGACCCTTGACCCTTCTGGCGTGTTCTCATCTGGGCCGGTAGACTGTTGCAGATGCGCGTTGCTTTGGTCGTTGCCGTCCTGTTGGCGCTGGCCGCTGCTGCTTATTTGTGGTGGCAGGGGAGCGGCGCAGATCGCAGTTTTGGAGGAAACATGGAAGCCCTGCCCTACAAGTCCGACAAGCCCGTGACCAAGTTTGCCAAAGCCGAGCAGGTGATTGACGCTGCCAAATTCGATTATTACGCCGAAATTGAGACCAGCAAGGGGAAAATCGGTATAGACCTGTACGAGACCGAGGCCCCCAACACGGTGAACTCGTTTGTGTTTCTGGCGCTCCACCGCTACTTTGAGGGCATCGTGTTTCACCGGGTCATTCCGGGGTTTGTGGCCCAGACCGGCGACCCCACCGGTACCGGCATGGGCGGCCCCGGCTACCAGTTTGGCCTGGAGGTGACCCCCAAGCTCAACTACGATAAAAAAGGCGTGCTGGGCATGGCCCGCACCATGGATCCCAACTCCAACGGCAGCCAGTTCTTCATCACCTATGGCCCCACCCCCAACCTCAACCAGCAGTACACCATCTTTGGACAGGTGACCCAGGGCATGGATGTGGTGGAAAACATCAACCCCACCGAAGGCCCCACTGCGCGGCGGGAGCGCGACAAAATTCTATCGGTGAAGATATTTGCAAAGAGCAAGTAGCAGATAAGCCGATAGCCTCTGGGCTATCCGGTATCCGCATGATTCCCGAAGGCACCCGCTACTTTCTGCCGCCCGAGGCCCGCCTGCGCCGTGAGATGGAGGAGCGGCTGTTCCGGCTGTTGTTTGGTTGGGGTTACGAGCCGGTGGAGTTGCCAGCCCTCGAGCTCTACGACCCCCAGCACACCCTGGCCGAGCGCTCCTTCAAGCTGGTGGACAAGACCGGCGAGGTGCTGGCCTTGCGCTCAGAGTTCACCACGGCGGTGGCGGGTTTGCTGCAAAGCCACGGCCAGCCCACCCCCGGCCAGCCAGTGCGCTTGCAGTACGCCGGAACCCTATGGCTCAGGGAGGCCAACGCCGAGTTAGGGCGCAGCCGTGAGTTCCGCCAGGTGGGGGCCGAGCTGGTGGGGGTGAGCAGCCCCCAGGCCGATGCGGAGGTACTCGAGCTGGCCTGGGAAGCCTTGCAGCTTATCGGCTTCCCGGAGGCCAAGATCGAGGTGGGCCTGCCCGCGCTGGTGCGGGATCTGCTGGAGGCTACCGGTCTGCCGGAAGACCAGAAGGAACGCCTGAGACAGGCCATTCACCGCAAGAATAGCCCTGAGCTCGAGTTCTTGCTGGACCACTACCAGGTACACCCCGGTCTGCACCAGGCCCTGCGGGCCCTGCCCGACCTGTACGGCGGGCGCGAGGTGCTGGAGGAGGCCCGCAGGCTGCCCCTCTCGGCCAAGGCGCAGGCCGACCTGGACTGGCTCGAGGCTGTCCTGGCCCTATTGCCCGAGGTGCCGCTCCTGCTCGATTTGGGCCGTGCGCGGCTCCTCACCTTCTACACCGGCCTGAACTTCCAGGCCTACACCCCGGACTTCGGCCTGCCCCTGCTGGGTGGGGGCCGCTACGATGGGGCCCTGTTGCCCTACGCGGCGGGCTTTGCCCTGGGGCTCGAGCGCGTCATGGAGGCCCTGCGCCTGCCCCTGTCCGAAACCCCCCCCGAGGTGCTGGCCCTGGATCAGAGCCTGGCCCGCAAGCTACGCGCCGAGGGCAAGCGGGTCGAGCTAGCCTGGACCAATAACCTCACCGTTTTGCGTGAATATGCACTAGAAAAGGGTATTCGTTGGCTGGCTAGAGATGGAAAACTGGAAGAAGTGCGCTCTAGGTAAAAAAAGCACTCCCACAGCGGGGAGTGCCTTTCAACAAGCGGAGCCTCAGAGTCCAGGGGATTGAAACTGTCCTACCATCACCAGCACCCAGCGCAGCCCTACTGCTCCGGCCAAGCCCAGGGCCGCCGCCCAGCGGGGGTTGCGGAAGAGCAGGGCGGCCACCGCGATAAGCAAACCCGCCAGGGCGTATCCCAGCAAGCCTTCCTGCAACAGGTGCGAACGGGCGGCTTCGGGTAGCGTGAAGGGATAGGCCACCAACAAGCCCAGGCTGAGTACGGCGGCCCAGCTTTCCCAGCGCCTGGCCCACTCGCTGCCCAGGAGCAACGCCACCGCCAGCACCATCAAAAGGGCGGTGATGGGGAAGAGGAAGAGCATCATGCTGTTCCATAGGGGCCGGGTGGTGTTGACGGCCAGGGCAAAGCCGGGGTAGGCCAGCACCACCAGGCTGCCCAGCAAGAGGAGCAGGCCGGATAGCTGCTCGGGAATGCGCCGCAGGAAGCCCAGCCAGGGCTTGAGCACTATAGCCAGGGTGGCTAGCAGCGAAAGGGCCAGCCCCCAGGCCCCCCACCAGATGGGTGCGCCGGGGTGTACGCACAAAAAGAGCCAGACGTGGCTAAAACGCCATCGGGCAGGCGATTCGGCCCAGAGCACGAACAGGTCGAGCACAATCAGCAAAGCCGCCAGCCACAGGTAGCGGTTGCGCTCGGGGTGCTGCCTCAGGGTCAGGATGGCGGCCAGCAGGGCCATCCCACCCGCCAGCCCCACCAGCACAAAGTGCAGGGCGTTGGTCCAGTGCCAGAACTCGCCGGAGTTGGGTACGCCGTAGAACTCAGTCATGGCTGGTCACCTCCTGGGTGAGCCCTTTTTTGCTGGGGGCGTTCAGATAGATTACCTTGGGCCGGGTGCCCATCTCGGGCCGCAGTACGTCCTGGCGCCCGGCGGTCTTCAAGGCTTTGGAGATTTCGCTGCTGGGGTCGTCGAGGTCGCCGAAGACCCGCGCATAGGTGGGGCAGGTCTCCACACAGGCTGGTTGCTGGCCTTTGGCCAGGCGGTGGCTACAGAAGGTGCATTTGTCGGCGTAGCCGCTCTTATTGATGAAGCGGGCCTCGTAGGGGCAGGCCGCCACACAGGCCCCGCAGGCGATGCACTTGGCAATGTCTACCTGAACCAGGCCATCCTTGGTCTGGTAGCTAGCCCCGGTGGGGCAGACCGGTACGCAGGGGGGGTTCTCGCAGTGGTTGCACTGCTCGGGGCGAAACTCGACGGTGATGTTGGGGAAGGTGCCTACCTCGCGTTCGCGAATCCAGAGCCGGCTGGCCCCGGCGGGCACCTGGTTTTCCATCTTGCAGGCCACGGCACAAGCTGCACAGCCCACACAGGCTGAAAGGTCAATCAGCATTCCCAGGCGTGCCATTTAGGCCCTCCTTTCCTTGATGAGCTGGGTCACGCTCTTGAGTTTGGGGGCAGGGGCTTTTTCCAGTTTTACGTAGTTGTTGCGGAGGCCCGCCCCGCCCGAAATGGGGTCCAGCGTGTAACGGGTTTGGAGGTAGCTGTCCGAGGCCCCGCGCCCGTTGGCCAGGCTCATGCCTTTGGCTTTGTGGCCGAAGCCGTGGGTGATGTAGACCGCGTCCTTGCGGATGCGCTGGGTCACCTTGACCCGCACCGGCCCTTCGCGCACCCCGTCCTGGTTGACCAAGTAGGCATAATCGCCGACCTTGAAGCCGAGCCGCTGGGCCTCTTCGGCGTTGAGCCAGACGCTGTTGGAGGACTCCATTTCCATGAGCACCGGGTTGTTCTGGGTGCGGGCAAAGGTGTGCACCGGGTTGCGGCCATAGAGCAGGCGATAGAAGCCTTCGGGGGCTGCTTCGGGGGGGTCGTACACCGGCAGGGGGTCGAAACCGGCCTTGGCCAGAGCCTCGGAGTAAAGCTCAATCTTGCCCGAGAGGGTGCCAAAGGGCAGGGTGTTTTCCTTCTCCCAGTCGGAAAGCCAGGGTTTGCCGTTTTGCACCATGGTGCCCATCTGCTTCATGGTCTCGAGGTCGAGCCCCACCGACTGCATCCGGGTGTCGAGGTACTCCTCGATGTCCTTCCAGGGGAAGAACTGTTCTAAGCCCAGTCGCTTGCCGAGCTCTTTGGCAATCCACCAGCCAGGCTTGCTGTTCCACAAGGGTTCGTGGGCGGGCATGCGGAGCTCTATGAAAGGGGTCTTGTGGGCCACCGCCACCAGGTCGTCGTAGCGCTCGAGGTAGGTAGCCTCGGGCAGGATGACATCGGCCCACATCACGTGCTCCTGGGGCAGCACATCTATGGCCACGTACAGGTCAAGCTTGCTCAGGGCTTCCTTGGTGCGCGGCACGTTGGGAATGGAGTGGAACAGGTTGATGCCGTAGGCGATAAGCCCCTTAATGGGGTAGGGCTTGCCGGTAATCATCGGCTCAATCAGCTCCTGGATGGCGGTGGACTTGGCCAGGAACTTGCCCTTGTCGGCCCGGGGTTTGTAGCCCTCGGGCTCACTCTCGGCCTTGGCCGGGCCCGAGCAGCCCCCGGCGGCGGGCTCGAGCGGCAGCGGGGGAGTGGGGTACTTCTCCAGGTAAGGCGACATGGCGATGTAAAAGCCGCCCTCGCGCCCGTAGTTGCCCAGAAGTGCATTCAGGATGTACAAAGCCCGCATCCGCTGGGTGTCGTTGCCGTACCAGACGGTGTGCCGGGTGGGGGGCAGCACCGCTTTGGGTTTCAGGCGGGCCATTTCGCGGGCCACCTCGCGGATGACCTGGGCCGGGATCTCGGTCTCCTTTTCGGCCCACTCGGGGGTGTAAGGCTTGACATGGGCCGCAAGTTGCTCGAAGCCCACCGTGTACTTCTGCACGTAGGCTTTGTCGTAGAGGTTTTCGGTAATGAGCACGTGAATCCAGGCCAGCAGCAGGGCAGTATCGGTGCCCGGCTTGATGGGCAGCCAGCGGTCGGCCTTGGCGGCGGCGGTAGAGAAACGCGGATCCACCACCACCACCTTGGCCCCGTTTTTGCGGGCCTCACTGAACTCCTGCAACTGGGTGTTGTGGGTGTCCTCGCCGATGTGGTGGCCGATCAGCACGATGTAGCGGGTGTTGGGCCAGTCTATGGGCTCGTGCCCGCCAATGGCCCGGCCAAAGGTGTACTGCGCGGCTACCTCGCGGGGGGCCGTGCAGAGCGAGACCGAGGGCTTGGCGGTGTTGGGGCTGCCCCAGGCGGCGGGTAAAAAGTCCACAAACCAGCTATCGCCGGTGCCGTGCCCAAAAAAGGCGATGCTCTCGGGGCCGTACTGCTCCTTCAGGGCCAGCATCTTCTGGGCGATGTAGTCCAGGGCTTCCTCCCAGGTGGCCTCGCGGTACCTGCCCGCGCCGCGCTCGCTACCCTCTATGCGGATGAGGGGCTTTTTGAGCCGGTCGGGGTCGTAGGTCTGGGCGGGAGCGCCCTGTCCGCGGGGGCAGAGCATGCCCCGGCTCTTGGGGTTTTCCTTGTAGCCATCTACCTTGTAGACCCGGTTGCCCACCACGCTGGCCTTGATGCCGCAGCGCCAGAAGCAGTTTTCGCAGAAGTTGAAGACCTGCTTGACCTCTTTGGTGTACCAGGCCGGGGCGGCCTTGGCGCGGCTTACCAGGGTCGCCCCGCCGCCCACGCTTACGGCCCCGACGGCTGCTGCCGAGAGCTTAAGAAAGCTGCGCCGCTCTAGTTTCACCGTTGACCTCCTCCAGAACTTTGCTCAGAAAAACCGCGATGCTGCTGTAGAAGCCGGTGGGGTCGGCCTTTTGCAGCACCGGGGTATAGCGTTTGAGCCAGGGATACAGATACTCCAGCGCCAGGGTGCGGGCCAGCTCGGGCTTTTCCTCGAGCAGCGCAATGGCCTCGCCGACGGCGGCCAGGTGGTCGGGCAGGTCGCGCCAGTCGGGAGAGACCTCGAGGCCGGCGGCCCGATACAGCTCGAGCAGCCGATCAAAGGCTTCGCCAAACAGCCGCTCGTCCAGGGCCATCCCTGCGTAGGGGGGGCAGGGAAGCCCTGCCGGGTTGCTCACAAACAGCGCCGTGTAGGCGGCCTGCAACTCGCGCAGGGAGGTCTGGGGTAGCACCGGGGCTTCCAGCGCATGACCCTTGGCCATCTCGGCCAGGGCAGTCTGCAATGTGCCCGCGACCAGGTCTTGCTCCAAAGCGGCCTTGGGAGGCGCAAACGCAGCGGCAGTAACCCAACCCAGTAGTTGCATAGGTACCTCCTACCTCAACCCTAGACTTCGGCTGGCTTTTGGGGGTCAGGCTAGGTCTGACAGGCGAGTCAGAAGAATTCCTACAACCTCCGCCAAACACAACCCCTCGAGCGCATTTCGCTCGAGGGGGCCAGGGTGACGGAAACCGCGCTATTCTTTCACAACCGGCAGATTGGCGCCGACCCAGCCTTTGTAGCCACCCATGATGCTCTTGACGTTGTAGCCCTGGCCGCGCAGGAAGACCACTGCCATCGCGCCCCGGTGCCCGATACCGCAGTAGACCAGGATGGGCTTGTCCTTGGGCAGGCTGGCAATTTTGGCGGGCAGGTCGCGGATGGGGATGTTCACGGCGCCCGCGATGTAGCCTTCCTTGTACTCGCTGGGATCACGTACATCCAGGATGAAGGGCTTGATGGCGTCAATCTGGGCCTTGGCCGCAGCCGGTTGGACCCCATAGAAGTCGGTGGGCAGCGTGGTGAGGAAGTTGCCTACTTCGCGCACGGTAAGGGCCGAGAAGTTGGTGGAAGAAGCCAGCACCGGAACCAGGGCCAGAAGCGCTACCAGCAAGAGTTTGTGGGTTTTCATCTCTAACCTCCTGGCCTCAGGCTAAAAGATAGGGCCGCTCCAGGGGTCAGGGAAGGTCTGACAGCTTCGTCAGAAAAATTCCTACACCAGCCCATGCTCGCGGGCCCATTGCACCAGCTCGGGTTGAGAGGCCAGGCCCAGTTTGTCCAGGGCGCGGGCCTTGTAGGTAGCGGCGGTCTTGACCGAGATGCCGAGCTTTTCGGCGGCCTGACTCAGGTTGTAGCCCTGGGCCAGCAGCCCGACCACAGCACGCTCCCGCTCCGAGAGGGCCTCGAGGCTGGGCAGGCTCACGTGTTCGGCCAGACGGGGGGCCAGCAGGGGATGCAAGAAGCGCTCTCCCCGGGCGATGGCCGTCACGGCATCCAGCAAGTCCCGATCCACGGCCCGCTTGGGCAGATAGCCACTGGCCCCCCTTGCAAACGCTTCGGCGATGTACTCGGGCTCCTCGTGCATGGAGAGTACCAGCACCTTGCCGTAGGTTTTCAGGGTAGGGAGGGCCTCGAGGCCGGGCATTCCCCCCAGGTTGAGATCGAGGATGAAGAGCCCCGGTAAATCTTCACTGGTGGCGTTCTTGCACCAGGATAAGGCTTCTTCGGCCCGACCAAACTCGGCAACTACGGTGTGTTCAACGGACTCCAGCAACAGGCGCAAGCCGGTGCGGATGAGGGCATGGTCTTCAACCAGAACAATCTTCATAACGGTAGCACAAAGCTGATGCGGGTGCCCTGTCCGGGGCTGCTCTCCACGCTCAGACTACCTCCTAAAAGCTCCACACGCTCGCGCATGCCCACCAGGCCTACCGAGGTCGGCGTGTGGGCGGGGTCGAAGCCCTGCCCATCGTCGGTGATGAGACCGCGCACTTTTTTGTCCCAGGCCGAAAGGCCCACGTACACCCTGCGGGCTTTGGCATGGCGGGCGGTGTTGGTCAGGGCCTCCTGGATGACCCGGAAGATGGCAATCTGCTGGCTTTCTCGAAGCTGGGGGCACTCGATCTCGGCCTCGACCTTCAGGCCGGTGCGCTCCTGGTACTCTTGCAGGTAACGCTCGAGGGCCCTGGCCAGCCCCAGGTCGTCGAGCACGGCGGGGCGCAGCTCGCGGGAGAGGCGACGCACCTCCTCCAGGGCCTGCACAAGGGCCTTGCGTGCCTCGCCCAGGTACTCGGGTCGCTTTTCCGTGATCTGCAAAGCCAGGAGTGCTGCGGTGAGCTGGCTGCCCACCTCGTCGTGCAACTCGCGCCCTACCCGGCGGCGTTCTTCCTCCTGGGCAAAGAGGAGCTGGTGTATCAGGGTATTGCGCTGGGCCTCGCGGCCCCGCAATTGGACGGCCTCCCGGGTGCGGGAAAGGCCCAGGGCCACCACCGCAGTCCCCAGGCTCAGGAAAGCCTCCTCGTGCGGCAGGGGCTGGTCTTGCAGGTGAAGCACGTACACCCCGTACACCTCGGCCCCGCTCCTCAGCGGCAGGGCCACCACCCGTTCCTGCCAGGCGGGCTGGCTGGTTCTGGCGGCGGTTTGGGCCAGCGCCCTCGAGACCTGGCCCAGCGGGCAGTCGAACTTGCAGTTTTGCAGATGCTCGAGCTCTGCCTGGCCCTGCCGCACGCGGTAGGTTTCGCCACAACGGGCCTCCAGATGTTTTCGCAGGACCTCGAGGCCGGCCCGGAGCAGACCATCTTCGTGTGTACCCTGGGCCGCGGTTTGGGCCAGCTCGGTGAGGGCGGCACACCAGGGTTGGGTGGTAAGTGCCAGCATGTACTAGAGCTTAGCCCTTGCAGCCCGAACGTTTGTCCCGCCGCAGGCTTTTATTGTTTTCCCCTTGCCTTCTCCGCTTGCGGGAGAGGGTGGCGACACCGCCAGCTGGTTTGGTGCTCATTTTGACGAATAAAACTGTTTTGACGGTAACCCGGTGCCGCCGGGTGAGGGGTTGCAATGACGATATCCATGCCAATGATAAGAGCCTGGTTCCGCCTTCACACTGGCAACTCAGTGGTGCTCTTGACCTGCCGCAGTACCGCCGAGGAGATCACCGTGCTCAGGCCCGGAATGGCGGTAAGGTGATCCAACAAAAATTTTTGAAAGTCGTTCAGGTCGGCCACCATAATCTTGAGCAGAAAGTCGTCTTCCCCCATCACCACATGGCACTCGGTGACCTCGGGATATTTGAGCACCTCCTGCTCGAAGCGCTCCACATCGGCCCGGCTCTTGTGGTCGAGCTTGACCCGCACAAACACACACAGACTGCGCCCCACCTTCTCTGCGTCCAGCAGGGCCACATAGCCGCGAATTACCCCCAGCTCTTCCAGCCGCCGGACCCGGCGCAGGCAGGTCGAGGGGGAGAGGTTGACCAGCTCGGCTAGCTCGTTGTTGGGAATGTTACCCCGGCGCTGCAGGATGCTCAAGATTTTGCGGTCCTTTTTGTCCAGCTCAACTGATGTCATAAGATTGCATTATTCTACCGTTTTCTGCAATTGAATTGCTTTTTGAAGGCCTCTGACTGGCGTTATTGCACACCCCTGCCAGCGCTAAGGTGCTATCTTGAAATCAACCAACCCACCTGAGGTAGCGTATGAAAATCCGAACCCGCGCCGTCCACGCCGGACACCACCCCGACCCCCTGACCGGTGCCCATGTGGTGCCCATCTATAGCACCTCCACCTTTGCCTATGGCTCGTTTGCCAGGGGGGAGCGGCTTTTTGCCGGGGAGGAGTCCGGCTACATCTATGGGCGCATTGGCAACCCCACCGTGCGGGCCTTTGAGGAAAAGCTGGCCAGCCTCGAGGGGGCCGAGGACGCGGTGGCCTTTGCCAGCGGGATGGCTGCCATCAGCGCCCTGTGTACCACCTTGCTGGCCCCCGGCGACGAAGTGGTGTATCTGGCCCCGCTCTACGGGGGCACCGAGGGTTATTTTCTGGAGACCCTGACCAAGTTTGGGGTGCGCGTGACCGACGCGGGTAGCGTGGAGAACCTGCCCCAGGCCCTCTCACCGGCAACCAGGCTGGTCTACCTCGAGACCCCCACCAACCCCACCCTGCGCATCTACGACCTTTCGGCGGTGGCCCAGATTGCCCGCGCAAGAGGCGTGCTGACGGTGGTAGACAACACCTTCGCCACGCCCTACCTGACCCGGCCTCTGGAGTACGGCATTGACCTGGTGCTGCACTCGGCCACTAAATACCTCGGCGGGCACGGCGACTGTCTGGCGGGGGTGCTGGCGGGCCCCAGGGAGGTCATGGAGGCGGTGCGGGCCGAGGGGCTGCGGCACATCGGCGGCACCCTGGGGGCCTTCGAAGGCTACCTGATGCTGCGGGGCCTCAAGACCCTGCCCCTGCGGATGGAGGCCCACTGTGCGGGTGCAGCCCAGGTGGCCGAATACCTCTCCCAGCACCCTGCCGTCCGGCGGGTCTACTATCCTGGCCTGCCCTCCCACCCCGGGCACGAGACTGCTCGGCGGCAGATGCAGGGCTTTGGGGGGCTGGTCTCCATCGAACTCGAGTCCAAACAGGCCGCGGCCCTCTTCCTGGATAGCCTGAAGCTCTTTACCCAGGCGGTCAGCCTGGGCGATGTGGAGTCGCTGGCCACCCACCCGGCCTCCACCACCCACCAGCTTCTGCCGCCCGAGGTTCGGGCCGCCCACGGCGTGAGCGACACCCTGGTGCGGCTCTCGGTGGGCATCGAAGACCCCGAAGACCTGATTGCCGACCTCGAGCAGGCCCTCGCCCAGGTGACGCGGGCTCTGGTGGCCTCGGGGTAGCCTCTGCTCCGGGGATGAGTATTTGTGGCTAGACGTCGGTTTTTGGGTGTGTTCGCACCGCAGGTCAAAGGTTCAGGGCTTCAAGGGCCACGTTTGCAATCCGACAAACCCTACCGGCCATAGACCATAGACTATCGACTATAGACCCTTGACTATAGACGTTTTTTTGGGCCTCGAGTTGAGATGGTATACCAAAAAAGGTAGCATATCCTTCCCATGCTGGCCCCGCAAACCGAAGAAGCCTATCGCCGCTTGCGGCGCATGATTTTGTCGCTCGAGCTCAGACCCGGCGAGCCTCTGGTGGAGCGCAAGCTGGAAGAACGCCTGGCGGTTTCCCGCACCCCAATTCGCGCCGCCATTCAGCAGCTTTTCCGCGAGGGGCTGGTGCAGCGCACGGGTCGGGTCTACTCGGTGGCCCCCATTGATCTGGCCGAGCTGGAGGAGGCCTTTGAGTTTCGCAACTGGCTCGAGACCCACGCGGTTCGCACCGCCGCCGCCCGCAAGCCCAAAACCCGCGAACTCAAGGATTTGCTGGCCTCGGTGGACGCCGATCTCGACCCCGAGGTCGAACTGGAGAAAGCCACCGACTTTCACCTGGCCCTGGCCAAGCTCACCGGCAACCGCTTTGTGGTGGCCTCACTGGCCCAGGTTTTGCAGCGCATCTACCGGGCCCGCTACCTGGAAATCACCCGCCCCCAGGGGGCTGACCAGGCCCACATGGACCACGCCGCCCTGATTGAGCTGGTGCAACAGGGCAAGGGCGACGAGGCCGCTGCTTATATGCTCAAGCACCTCGAGCGCTCCCGCGAAGCCTTGCTGGCCAGCCTCGAGGGCACCCGCCTGGGCTCTATATTGCTGGGCAACCACCGTTAGCACCAATCCTGTCAGAAATGTCCGCTTTTATGGCAAGTCTGACCATCCACAACCCTTTGTTTACGGTGTTTTACGCCCAAAGACGGGGTTCTCTTGTGTCAGGCTACTTCAAAACCCAGCTTTGGTCTTGACGCTACCGATACCATCGGTAGAATCGAGGCACATGCCAACCCAGGCTTGTCGGTAACTTGGCTCTACAAACACCGGCAAACCGCGTTTGCCCAGGAGGAAATGGATGAAAAAACTGGCTATCCTCGGTCTCATCGTAAGCAGCATTGCGCTGGCGCAGTTCACCCCGCGCAACCCCGAGTGCATTGCACCTGCGGGCGCGGGCGGCGGCTGGGACTTTACCTGCCGCAGTGTGGCCCAGGTGATGCAAGATCTGAAAATCGTGGCCCAGCCCATCAAAACCACCAACGTAACCGGGGGTGGGGGTGGGGTCGCTTACGCCAACGTGGTTACCCAGCGGGGCGACGATGCCAACCTGATTGTGGCCGCCAGCCCCGCCACCACCGTGCGGCTGGCCCAGGGGCAGTACAGCCGCTTTACCGAGCGTGATGTGCGCTGGCTGGGGGCGGTGGCCGCCGACTTCGGTCTGGTAGCGGTGAAGGCCGATGCCCCCTGGAAAACCATGCAAGAACTGGTGGCGGCCTGGAAGGCCGACCCTTCCAAGATCGCGGTGGGTGGTGGTAGTGCGGTGGGCGGTCAGGACCACATGAAGGTGCTGCTCTTGGGCCGGGCGGCGGGTATCGAGCCCCGGGCCATCAAGTACGTGCCCTTTGATGGGGGTGGGGAAGCCCTGACCTCCCTGCTGGGGGGTTTTATCCAGGTTTTCGCGGGCGATGCCTCGGAACTGCGGGCCCAGGTGCAGTCTGGCTCGGTGCGGGTACTGGGCATGATGTCCCCTCGCCGTCTGCCTGCGCCCTACGCCAATGTGCCCACCCTGCGCGAACTGGGCTATAACGTGGACTGGGTAGTCTGGCGCGGCTTCTACGTGCCTAAAAATATGCCGACCCCTGCTTTTGAGTTCTGGCAGCAAGCCCTGCGCAAGGTCGAACGCAGCCCGGAGTGGGCCAGGGTGCGGGAGCAGAACAGCCTGGGCCAGTTCTTCATGACTGGCGCTGAGTTCCAGGTCTTCATTGACCGGCAGGTGAACCAGTTCCGCAACCTCTCCCGCGAGTTGGGCATCATCCGCTAGCGTATAGCGAATGGCTGATAGCTAAAAGCCAATGGCCAATAGCTGATAGCTGAAGGCAAGGGGCAAGCCGCTTTTAGCCAGCTATTGGCCCAGAAGTGTTCTGTATGACCGACCGCATCGTAGGTGCCTTGGTTCTGCTGCTGGCTTTAGGGTATGCCCTCGAGGCCAGCCGGATGCAGGTGGGCTTCCTGTCCGACCCCCTGGGGCCCAGGCCTTTTCCCTACATCATCGCGGTTCTGGTAGGGGTTTCGGCCTTGTGGCTGCTCTTCAAGCCCGACCCCGAGCCCCACTGGCCTCCCCGGCGCTTCTGGCCGGTGTTGGGGCTGGTGCTTCTCAGCCTGGTGGTCTACGCCTACCTGATTGTTCCGCTGGGGTTCATCGTTACCACCACCCTCGAGATGACCCTGCTGGCGGTGCTGTTTGGAGCGCGTTGGTGGCAGGGGTTGGGGGGGGCGCTGGCCTTCACCCTGGCCGTTTACCTGCTGTTTACCCAGGGGCTGGGCGTAACCCTGCCGGTGGGCCGGATTTTTGGGTAGGGGAGACCTGTGGATATCCTTCAAGCCCTCCTTAATGGTTTTGGGGTGGCCTTCCAGCCACTCAACCTGCTCCTGGTGGTGCTGGGCTGTCTGGTGGGTACGCTGATTGGGGTTTTGCCGGGTATTGGCCCCATCAGCGGGGTGGCCCTCCTGGTGCCCCTCACCTTTGCCCTCAAGATGCCGCCCGAGTCGGCTATCATCCTGCTGGCGGGCATCTACTACGGGGCCATGTACGGCGGCTCCACTACCAGCATCCTGCTCAACATCCCTGGCGAGACCTCCTCGGTGGTCACGGCCCTGGACGGCAACAAGCTGGCCAAACAGGGCAAGGCTGGCCCCGCGCTGGCCATGGCGGCCTGGGGCTCGTTTATTGCCGGCACCCTCTCGGTGGTGGGCCTCATGACCCTGGGGCCCCTCCTGGCTCAGTGGGCCATCCGCTTTGGGCCTGCCGAATACTTTGCCCTGATGGTCTTTGGCTTCTCCACCCTCTCGGCCCTGGCAGGCAAAAACATGTTCAAGGCCCTGATCGCAACCGGCTTTGGCCTGATGCTGGCCACAGTGGGCCAGGACCCGCAGTCGGGCATCTCGCGCTACACCTTCGGGTTTTTGCAGCTCGAGGACGGCATGGACTTTCTGGTGGTGGCCATCGGGCTCTTTGCGGTCAGCGAGGTGCTGATGCTCCTGGAGGAAAAAACCCCCGGCGCGGTGCGGGCCCAGGTGGGGCGCATCTACCTTTCCTTCCGGGACTTCATGGCCTCGCTCTTCACCATCCTGCGCAGCAGCGTGCTGGGCTTCCTGATTGGGGTTTTGCCGGGGGCCGGAGCCTCCATAGCCAGCTTCGTGGCCTACACCACCGAGAAGCGCCTGCTGGGTGCCAAAGCCCGCTTTGGCGAGGGCGACCTGCGCGGGGTGGCCGCGCCGGAATCGGCCAACAATGCCGCCGCGGGCGGGGCCATGATTCCCCTCCTGACCCTGGGCCTGCCCGGCAGCGGCACCACCGCCATCATGCTGGGGGCCCTGATCAGCCTGGGGGTAACGCCGGGGCCGCAGATGTTCCAGAAGAACCCCGAGGTGGTCTGGGGCCTGATTGCCTCGATGTACGTGGGCAACGCGGTGCTGCTCCTCTTGAACCTGCCCCTGGTGGGCCTTTTTGTGCGGCTTTTGGCGGTGCCGGCCTGGTTTTTGATTCCGGCGGTGCTGGCCATCAGCTTTATTGGGGTCTATGCGGTCAACAACAACCCCTTCGATTTGCTCCTGATGGCGGTGTTTGGCCTGGTGGGCTACCTGATGCGCAAGCTCGAGTTCCCCCTGGCCCCGGTGCTGCTGGGCCTGGTGCTGGGTTATCTGATGGAAATCAACCTCCGCCGCGCCATGACCATTAGCAATGGGGATGTGGGCTATCTGTTCAGCAGCCCCATTGCCGTGGCGCTCTGGGTGCTGGCTGCGCTCTCGCTCTTTGCCCCCGTGATTATCGCCCGCTTCCGCAAGCAGGGCTTGGGACAGGGCGATGAGGAGTTGTAGGCGGGTTAGCAACCGCCGTTCTAGAGGAAGCTTTTATCGCATTTCCTTTACCAGAACCTGTGCAGTACCAAAGCATCCGGGATCGGTAAAAGCTTCGGTCCCTGAGCCGTCGTTGTTGGCAGCCCTTACCCAAATGCTTACAGTGTGGGTACCTGCTGCCAGGCCCGTCACCACACCGTTCATTGCTGCGTTGACCCCAGTTCCCCCGACTTCATTGCTGCGTACCAGAGCGCGGATTCTCCCGGTTGCTGTGGGGTTGTTGTCGACCCGTAACTCGAAAATGGCCCCATTCGAGCTGGTTAGGGTTTGAGCGTACAGCCGCCCGGTGAAGGTCAGTTCGATGGTTGAGTTTGCGTCTTGCTTGTCGAAGGTTCCCAGGTCTGCGATTTTGGTGTAGGTGTTCGTGAAGGCTGCAACGGTTTCGCAGGACACTGGAATTGCTGTGCTTCGCAACAGCCCGGTGGTGGGTTTGGCCTCGAGGGTGTCCACGGCTGTCTTCAGGGCTGTAAAATTGGCGTTCAAGGCTGCCGCACTAATAACTTGACCGGCCGAAAAACTGTTGGGAATTGTTACTGCCAACGCGCTTAACCCCGCTGCTACGATGGATGCGCCTAAAACGAAGTATTTGAGGTTCTTTCCGTTCATGGTTGCCCCTTTCTCCTTTGAGGGCAATATAGTCAACCCAGCGTTATTTAAGCGTTATGTAGACTTCTGCATGATTGGTAATCGGTTTGTGGATTTCGGTCGGACTGTTGTTCGCGTCTGACACCGTCACACGATTTCGCTAGCAACGGATTGGCGGGTTGAAGTGCGGCAATCGTGACCCTCCTTACGACCCCCACCCCAGAACGCGCTACCCTCAAAGCATGGAACTCCTGGGGTGGTTGCTGGTTATTCTGGCCGTCCTGCTGCTCACAGGTTTGCTGGGGCCCATTCTGGGGGTGGTGCTGGCGATTGCGGCCCTGCCGGTACTGGCGGTGCTGGGGGTGGTGATGCTCCCGCTGCTCTTGGTGTTGCTGGCTTTGGGGCTGGTGCTTTGGGTGGTAGGGAGTGCCCTGGGGGTGGCGGCGGGCGTGCTGGGGTTCTTGCTCCAGTGGGGGCTGCCCCTGCTTTTATTGGGGGCCGGTATCTGGCTCCTGACCCGGATGCGCCGCCCCCGCTTGCAAGCCTGACGAAAAAAGCCCCCTTGCTCGAGGGGGCTCCAAGTAGTGTGCTATTTACCGGTACACCACGCGCCGACGCTCACCCTCGCGCCGCTCTTCAAACCCTTCGAAACGGCGCTCGCTCTGGCTGCGGCGCTGCCCTCCACCCTGCGAACGGCCCTGGCCCTGACGACCGCCCTGGCTACGGAAGCCCTGGCGTTCGGGCAGCCGGGACTCCGCAGGCACCTCGGTGGCTTTCATCAGGCGCAGGTCGCGCAGTACCGAATGATCCAGTTTGCTCACGTCCTCGGGCCGAATATCCACATAAGCGGCCACCTCGCCGTCCAGACGAATGCGCCCAATCTCGCCCGCGCCAGCGCCTTTCAATACGGCGACCACCCGGTTCACGCTGAGGCGTGAGCCCGAGAGCTTGAGCGTGACCCAGTTCTCCTCGCCGGTAATCAGGCTCTTGGGGGTGGGGGCTCCGCCCAGAATCAGGGCCAGCATACCGGCTACGGCGTCCACACCCCCTTCGGCTATCAGGCGTTCGGCCTGTTCGTGCCAGAGCTTCTTGTCGGCCTCGGGCTGCCTGGCAATCCGGCGGGCCAGCACCGCCCACTTGGCCTCCATTACTTCCTCGGGGGTGGGAGGGTTGACCCGCTTGAAGCTGCGTTTGACTTCGCGCTCGAGGGTCTCGAGTTCACGCTTCTCGCGGGGGCCGTACAGAATCACCACCTTGCCCGAGCGCCCCGCCCGCCCGGTGCGGCCCGAGCGGTGCAGGTAGGACTCGTTTTGATCCGGCAGGCGGTAGTGTACCACCAGGTCTACCTCGGGGATGTCCAGCCCGCGGGCGGCCACATCGGTGGCTACCAGCACATTCACCGCTCCACTGCGGAAGCGCTCCATCACCCGCTCGCGGTCAATCTGGCCCATGTCACCGTGGATGGGGGCCGCGCTGTGGGCCCGGCTTTCCAGGCCCAGCGCCAGGTCGTTGCACTCAGCCTTGGTGCTGGTAAAGACAATGGTGCGCTCGGGTGCGTAGGCAAAGAGCAAGTCCGAGAGCGTGGCCAGGCGGTGGTGAATGGGGGCCTGGATGGCCACCTCCTCGTAGGAGATGGCTTCGTCCTTGATGACGTTGATGAGGGTAGCGCTCCGCTGGAAGCGCTCGGAAAGGCGACGTGCCCAGGTGGGCAGGGTGGCCGAGAACAGCAGGGTTTGTCGGTTTGTGGGGGTGGCTTCCAGCAGTTGCTCAACGGCTTCTTCAAAGCCCATCGAGAGCATCTCGTCGGCTTCGTCCAGCACGGCAATCTCGATTCTGGAAAGGTCGAGAACGCGCTGCTCCAGGTAGTCAATGGCCCGGCCTGGGGTGGCTACCACCACATCGGTCCCGCGCTTGAGAGCCTCGGCCTGTTTGCCGTAGCCGGTGCCGCCGTAGATGGCGGTGGTGGTGAGGTGAGGAGCCAGCCACTCGAGCTCCCTGGCAACCTGAAGGGCCAGCTCGCGGGTAGGGGTCAGGATGAAAGCCCTGGGGGCCCGTCCTCGTTCGCGGGCGGCATCCAGCCGGTGGGCAATGGGGATGCCAAAGGCCAGGGTTTTGCCGGTACCGGTACGGGCCTGGCCGAGCACATCTTTGCCCTCGAGGGCCAGCGGGATGGCCGCAGCCTGGATGGGGGTGGCGGTGGTGAAACCTTTAGCCTGGATGGCCTGGGCAACTTCAGACCTTAGCGTAAATGCAGAAAACTCCATGTTTTTCTCGTCCTTTTGGGTGTGGGCTGAAACACCACCGGGGCGCTATGCGCCAGGGCGAATCCAACCCTGTTGGGTTCGAGCCGCCCATCCCAGAAAGAACCGAATGTCCAGACTTTTTGAGGTGAGGATGTACGGCTGCTATTGAACCATGCGCTTGGCCGCACCCTGCGGAAAGTAAGCGCAACCCTTGCAGTGTGGGGGATGGGGCAGGTTTTGTCAAGGGAGTCTGACATTGCTTTGCCAAAAGCCCAATGCCGAAGGCCGAGGCAGGGCGGTGCGACCTCTTGCTCAAACCGTACATCACTCTAAAAAACAAGATATTTGGGCGTTATTCGACTTTTCGCCAACGGCCATGAGCTTTTGGTCAAACAACAGATTTTGCGATATTTCTTCACACGGCTTCTGCTATCCTGAGCCCTCGAGATGGTTGTGCGTGGGTTTGTATTGCTTTTGTGGCTTGTTTTGGGTGCTTTTGCACATCAGCTTGCCACCCGTCAGCTGGTGCTCGATCTGGAAGGAGGCCAAACGTATCTGAATGGTGCCCCCATCACCCTGAACCCTCCAGCCCGTGTGGTGGATGGGCGGGCCCTACTTCCGGTACGCGAAGTGGCACGGGTACTGGGGGTCAGCCTGGAGAACCTGAACCATGGCAGCCAGGGGGTACGGCTGGGTAGGCTGGAACTTTATCCCTCCCTGGGTCAGGCCCGCCTGGACGGGCGGCAGGTGAGTTTGACCGAGGTGGGGCAGTTGCGGGAAGGCGTCTTGTTTGTATCGGCCCGCAGCCTTGAAGTAGCTCTTGGGGCCACGGTGGTCTTTGACCCGGTGCAGCGCTTGCTGACCTTGACCTACATCCCTGGGGCCATCGCACGGGATACCACCCGTCCGGTAGCCCGCTTTACCACCGACAAGCAGGAGTACAAAATCGGTGAACCGGTACGCATTATCGAGTATTCCTACGACCCCGATGGGCAGCCGCTCTCCTTGAACTTTACCGGACGCGAAGAAGCCTACTTCACCCCCGGCGAGAAGGTGATTACCCTGGTGGTCACCAACCGCGCGGGCCGTAGCAGCGAGCCCTTTTCACAGCGCATTGTTGTTAAGCCCGAGGTAATGTTCAGTGCCCGTGATTACGCCTTGCGCTTTTTTGGTTTAGGTCGTACTTTCCCCGACCTCGAGGTCTTGAACTATCCGGTGCTTCAACCCGAGCGGCAGGACGAGGCCATCCCGCTTCTGGTTTCCAACTCCCCCGAACAGGTTTTGCGCTCGGGGGTGCTCTATGCCGATGTGGTGGGCGGCCCGGCCCGATTGCTGGCCTATCATCAGAACGCCATGCCGACCCCAGCCCGCCTGGTGGTGTTGGCGACCAATGTAGATATGGCACCGCTAAGCCTCAAGGTGGAGCGTCTGGGAGAGACGGCGGCTACCCGGGTGGTGGCGGTTTTGGGGCAGGTAAGCCTGATGGACTTCTTGCTGGCCCCGGCGGGGGAGCAGGTGCGTTTGGAACCGGGCCAGACCGTGGCCCTCTACAAGTCGGCCCTGCTCGCTACCGGACAGGGCCTTAGCCTGAAGGCCGACCTAAGTGCCAGCGGCAAGGTGGCCCTGACGGTTGCCATGATAGAGGAGGGGTTGTTGCCCCAGGTCAGCAACGAGGGCTTGGCCTCGCTGATACCCTTGCTACCCAACCTCGAGCCCGACGGCACCCACATTCGTGGCACTTTTGCATCAGCGCTGCGTACCCTGCGGGTGCGGCTGGAAGGGAATGTGGGACGTATTGTGATTGGCGATGGGGTCTATGACCCCCGGCTGACCGGGCTGGATGCCCTCACGGGTCAGCCAGTCGAGCTTCGGGGCAACTACGGGGTCACCTACCGGATTGTGCTGGATGGAGCGCTGAATACGGTGGGAGCCTTCTCCCCCAGAGGAGGGGTTTACGCGGGGGCCATCAGCGTCAATGGGCTCTTGCAGCCGGTGCCTGCCAATGGGGTGCTCTTCCGTCCAGATAGTCCCATGATTTTCTACCGGGAAACCCGTAACGATCAAGTTGCTATCGAGCTGATCCCGGCCTCGGGTTCCTATCTGCCGGTGAACCTGGTGATGTACCGGCTCGAGGCGCTCGAGGCTACGCGCCCCTGAAAGCTCCCTGGCAACCAAACAGAAATCAAGGCGACACCAGACTGACTGCGAGCAAGCAACTCACTTGCAGGCTATTCGCGCCCTCTCTACAGCCCAGTGCCCGGAAAAGGAATCACCTCCACCCACTCGCCTGCCCGTGCCGGCCGCCCCACCTCCAGCACCACCAGCGCATTGCCCACCGCCATCGAGTTCAGTACGGCGCTGGACTGGTTACCGGTGGTAGCAACGTGATAGCGGTCGTTCTCCCAGCGCAGCACGGCCCGCCGGTAGGCCCGGCGGGTGGGGTTGGCCTCGAAGGCGGTATCGGCGACAGCCCTCACCAGGTTGTAGGGGGCATCGGTGCGCCCCAGCAGCTTGAACAGAAAAGGCCGTCCAAAAAGCAAAAACGTCACCATCGCCGAGACTGGGTTGCCCGGCAGGCCCATCAGGGGGAGGCCATTCCAGGTGGCAAACAGCAAGGGCCCCCCCGGTTGTAGCTTGACCTTCCAGAAGTGGATCTCGCCCTCGCGCTCGAGCATCTGCCGCACGATGTCGTACTCACCCATCGAAATCCCACCCGTAGTGAGGAGCAGGTCAAGTTTCCCGGCCCGCTGTAGCTGGGCGCGAACCCCCTCCACGCTGTCCGACACCTTCGGCAAGATGACAGGCTCACCACCCGCCTCCAATACCAGGCCCGCCACCGAGTAGCTGTTGGAGTTGTAAACCCCACCGTAGGGTAGAGGCTCCCCCGGCTCGACCACCTCGTCCCCCGAGGACAGAATGCCCACCCTGGGCCGCCGGACCACCGGCAGGGTGGCGTAGCCCATGGCCGCGGCCAGCCCTACTCGCCCAGGGGTCAGCAAATCGCCCTTGTGCAAGTAGGTTTGCCCCAGCACCAGGTCGTCGCCCTTGCGGCGAATGTCGGCCGCGGTTGCAGGCTTCATCAGCCAGACAAAATCGCCTTCCCGCAGGGTGTCCTCTACCCGAATCACCGCATTGGCCCCTTTGGGGATGGGGGCGCCGGTAAAAACCTGTACCGCCTCGCCGGAGCCAACGGTTCCGCTAAAGGGTTTGCCTGCAGGAGACTGCCCAATTACCCTGAGCCTTACCGGGTTGCCCACGGTGGCGCTCTGAGCGTCGGCCTCGAGGCAGGCATAGCCGTCCACCGCCGTATCGTCGGCGTAGGGGTGGTTGACCTTAGAACTTAGATTGGCGCCCAAAATGCCGCCGTAGGCGGCGGTCAGGGGCAGTTGTTCGATGCTCTGTAACGGCCTGGCCTCCTGCAATACGATCTCCAGAGCGGCCTCAACGGTCAGGTTCTGCTTCATATGCTTTTTTATCCTACCCAGCAGTTGTTATAGCTGGGTTATGGGGACGCTGGGACGCTCCCCCTATTGACACATCTTCGCACCTTTGATATTCTTCTCGTTGCGCCCCATGAAAATGGCCGGTGCGAGGATCATGAAAAAGGGGTAGTAGGTAAGAGAAGGAAGTCCATCCTGGACGTTATCTATTGTGCAAGCGATAGAGCGGTTCAGGGTGGGTGTGAATAGACCTGATCTCTGGGGGTGACTCCAGAGAGGGAATAAAGGTCAAGATAGAACGGGCACACGGAGGATGCCCTGGCACCTAAGCCGATGAAGGACGTGATTACCTGCGAAAAGCCCGGTGGAGCTGGTAGTAAGCCTTGATACCGGGATGTCCGAATGGGGGAACCCGGCCTGTGGGAACACAGGTCACTCACGTAAGTGAGAGGGAACCTGGGGAACTGAAACATCTAAGTACCCAGAGGAGAAGAAAGAGAGTTCGATTCTCTGAGTAGCGGCGAGCGAAAGGGGAAAAGCCTAAACTGCTGAGCGTGCTCAGTGGGGTTGTGGGGCTGGCGATATCGAAGCGGAAGCCTAGTCGAAGGGTCTGGGAAGGCCCATCATAGAAGGTGAAAATCCTGTAGACGAAAGGCGGAAGCTAGTAGCCAGTACCCGAGTAGCCTGTGGTTCGTGGAGCTATGGGTGAATCAGTGCGGCCCACCGCATAAGGCTAAATACTCTAGGTGACCGATAGTGGACCAGTACCGTGAGGGAAAGGTGAAAAGAACCCCGGGAGGGGAGTGAAATAGAACCTGAAACCGTGTGCTCACAAGCAATCACGGGGCCATTTGTCTTCGGGCAAAAGCCTTGTGGTGTGCCTATTGAAGCATGAGCTGGCGACTTACGTTATGCAGCGAGCTTAAACCGTGAGGTGGAGGCGTAGCGAAAGCGAGTCCGAAAAGGGCGGATAGTTGCATGGCGTAGACTCGAAACCCAGAGAGCTAGTCCTGGCCAGGCTGAAGCCGAGGTGACACTCGGTGGAGGGCCGAACCGGTTGGAGATGCAAATCCTTCGGATGAGCTGGGATTAGGAGTGAAAAGCTAACCGATCTGGGAGATAGCTAGTTCTCCTCGAAATGACTTTAGGGTCAGCCTCGGATGCTTATTTGGGCCTGTAA